>Ga0315901_10000971_pt1 | contig 41473 bp, 62 predicted proteins | sample LakEriMetagenome_10_FD_203761 | JGI IMG/M metagenome (GOLD analysis project Ga0315901, IMG submission 203761) | Freshwater fungal communities from buoy surface, Lake Erie, Ohio, United States - Buoy 2 MA116 | ecosystem: Environmental > Aquatic > Freshwater > Lake | place: USA: Lake Erie, Ohio...
ATCCTGAATTAATTTTGCAAAGAATACAATTAGAATTAGATAAAATGTATGGAAACGCAGGAAACACAAGTGGTGGAGAACAACCTCCCGCAGGAGAACCTCCAATACCAGCAGGAGGAGCAGAACAACTTGCCGTTCAAGGTGGCGAAGGTGGAGGACTACCCGTCACAGAATACGCAGGAGAATAACACGCTCTACGAAGACAACACGCAGCCTACAGAAGAAGAGGCTGTTGCTCCCGTAACGCAAGAGGAGCCTCAAGGGGAAATAGTAGATGATATAGAATCCCTGAGAGCAAGACTTGCTGAACTTGAGGAGCAATTACAGAGCAAGGAGGCTCCCAAGGTGGAGTATAGGATGCCGGAAGAGGTTCTGAACCTCATCAACAATCCACAAACCCTTGCCGTTCTTAATGAGGACTACGAGAACAAGAGCGTTCTTGACCTCATCAAAGAAGCCTTCAAGGAGGCTAATCCTTGGGCGAAGACAGACCGCCACATTGAAGCGCACTTGAGAAGACAATATCCCGATATTGACTTTGACATACCCGAAAATCTCGGACTCGCTGAGGAAGATTATGATGCTATTGCATGGCAAGCCGAGGGCATCCGCCAGCAGCTCATGTCCAAGCAGAATGAGATACGGGAGCAATTAGAGTCAGCAAAGGCCCCTGCCTACACTCAAGCAGACTTAGACGGCTATCAACAGCAGTTTAACAATTTGGTTGAAGAGGGCATTAAGGGAATCAAGCCTACGCCTTTAGCCTTGGAAATTCCGGGGTATAAGATGCCGCAGCTTGACTTTGAGAAGGTGAAGGATATTGTTTATAGTGATGCAGTTCCGCTGTCGTTAGACGCAAATGGCAACGTGTGGCCCAACATGAAGGCGGCACAAGCTATGGCAGAATTAGAATTGCTCAAGAGCCAGATTCCGGCGATGTTGGAAGCGGCACGTAGAGCAGCTCCTAAAGAGGCCGTTGAAGCGATAAACAGAACGCTGAACAATCAAGTACCCGCTCAGGGCGCAGCACCAATCGACCCCAAGCAAGTGGCAGCAGCTAAAACGGCTACACTGAATGGGATGAGAATCGTGGGCGTTCAGGCAACATTTTAAAAACAATTTTTAACAAAAAAAGAAAATGGCTCTTAACTCAACTCCCGCATTTAGCGGAGCATCGGCCACCTCACCATCAAGTGTAGCAGATGCAGCCCTTCTGTCCGGTCTTGCCGACAGCACTTCTTTCGTCCGTGATTTCTGGCCCACTTTGTTGGATCGTTATCCTGATCGTCAGCTTATCGAAAACGGCCTTATGGCTCACCTCGTGGATAACAAGGCTTTCGTTGGTGTACAGACTAACACTACGCAAGTTTTCCACGCTGAACAGGATTCCGTTCTGAACACCCTTGAAGTTGTTTCTGTATCTGGTGGAGCTACAGCAGGTGTTGTTGCAACCCTTACCGTTAACTCAATTGTTTACAATGGCAGCAACTACAATTATGCTACTGTTGGTCAGAACTTTCAGGTTGCTGACAACCCAAGCGTAATCCTTAATGTTACTGCTGTTGGCGCAAGTGGTGGTGCTACTTTCACCATAGATGTTCGCCCTTCTTCCGATGTAATTGCAGCTAATGTAATTCAAGCAGGAGACACTCTTCTTCCGCAGGATGCTGTGAATGATGTGAATGGCAACTTCCCTGATGGTACTGTTCGTGGCTGGTCTCGTTATGGCGTGAACTTCCAGTATATGTCTACTGGTTCTGCCATCGTTGGTCAGGACACCTACAATCAGGCGTTCATGTTCCAATTGGAAGGTGGTCAGTCCATCCTTGCTCCTCGTATCTTCGCTGATGCTCTGATGACTGCAATGCTTCGTAAGTCTGCTGCCATCACTCGTGGTCGTGGTGAAACTTATGGTGGAAAGCAAACCACTGTTGGTTTCGTATCTGCTGCTCAGGCTTTCGGTCTTACCGATGACTATGCTGCTGGTGGCGTTCAGATGAGCGACCTCGAAGACATCGGTATCCGTCTTCAGAATCGTGGTGCTGGTACTGAGCTTGACCTGTGGGGTGGTTACAACTTCCTCCAAAGCATTCAGCGTAACGCTCTGTCTCCTCTGACAGGTGGTGCTGTTCAGTACATCTCCGGTGAAATGAATGATGGCTCTGGCCGTCCAGGATTGAAGAAGTCACTCGGTCACTTCATCCTTGGTAAGTTCAAGGTGAATCTGAACGAGGCTTCTGAGTGGTCTCACAAAGCCATGTACTCTCCGGATTTGGGTGGCGATAGCCTTACCTCTGGTTACTGGGCTAACGCTTTCTGTATCATCCCGAAAGAGCAAGTTGCTGTTCCTCGTGAACTGACCAACACTTCTTTTACTGTCACTGCTCCTATGTTCCGTGTTCTTCAACTGAAGGCTCCGGTAACTACTGGCGGTACTCCGGTGATGAATCAGATTGTGAAGCGTGACCCTGCACACTTCGGTGCTATGAAGTATCAAATCATCAACAATGAGTACTTTGCTGCTCAGACGATGCTTGCTTCTAAGCTTTACTTCGGAGGAACTATCATCTAATTGATGCCTTCGTGAAAAAAGAGAGGCCGCTTGAAAAAGTTGGCCTCTTTTTTGTTTATTTGCCTAATAAATATAAACAACATATTCTATGGTAGTGTCAACAGACAGAAACGGAATTAACGAAATCAACACATGGCCCGAAGAAGTAGAGGCAAAGTTGATAGAATTGCAGCCTGGAGAGATAGTTAAAGTAAGGCTGAATCCAGCTCTTTGGTTTAATGTTCTTGAACAGAGAGGTACAAGCAACGATTACAATCGTCCCACATCATCTGGGATGGTGAAGAAAATCGGACAACATGGCATTCCTTCGCCTTGGACAATCAGATGGAACAGACAGCCATTTCAAATTGGATTCCTTGATGGATATGATGCCCAAGGTGTAGCTCGGTATAATCACCCGCTATTTAGCGAACAAGGAGAAATCTCTTTTAATGGGGATAGAGTGGGGGATCGTGAGCGGTTCTTTGTTATTCAGCTTCACCCACAAATGCGTTTTGACCCTCTCACCGGGCTTGAGCGGAGAAGCTGGAAGTTTGAAATTGTGGATGCGGAGAAAGAAAGCACAGGCATTACAGAAAACTTTGAGGCCAAGCTTACACTTCTCAACAAGATTAAAGACCTTGATGAATATTCATTGAGCGTCCTTTGCAAGGCCATGATGCATGAGCGCATTTTTCTTAATCGTCCTGATCTCGTTGGTAAGAACAAGGCCATCCGTGCTATACTGATTAAGATGGTGGAAGAGGGTAAAATCAAACCCGTTCAGCAGATGCTTAAAGACCTTGAGGATGTAAGCAAGATAGAACTTGTTTACGATGCTCTTGTTGCCAAGAAGCTTCTTGTAACAGAGAAGGAGTTGATGAGATATGATGGCAAAAAAATCATTACCTTTGCTGAAGAGATATCAATCCCGAACTTTGAAACCGCTGCTGTAAGCATTTACAAGTATGCGGCACACAGCCCGGAGTTCCAGGAGGATGCCATTGAGTTTCTTCGTGAGGGATATGAGTCTGCAAAGACAACCACTCATAAGGCACGTAGAGGCACGAAAGAATAATGGACACCGCTCAAACATTGTACGATAAGTATCTTGTTTCCCTTGGATGGGACATTCAGGGAGGATGCACGGCAGCTTCTGTAAAAACACAAACGCTTCTTGCTTTCTATCAGGAGGTGACTTACAGACAGAGTTCTGCCGTGAATGATGAGGTGACAGCAAATCAATTGCTGACATTCACATACCAGAACTATCAATAAGGCAATGTTTAACAAATTGAAACGGGAAAGGGGGGGAGTAGCATCCCTCCTTTTCTTTTTACAAGAATGAACACAAGACTTGGAATTCACGTAGGAATCAAGGAAAAGATTCCTCATACAGAAGAGCAGATGGTGGCTTATTTAGCCTCCATTAATTCCTGGCAAGAATATAACGGGCCTATTATTTTGGCTTGTGATGAGGACTTCTATATGTGGCTGAACAATTTTGGGGCAGAGTTTTTCTATCAGGACATCATTCCTCTGCACCTTGAATATGACACGGAGGAAGACATAGAAAAGCACTTCAAGGATCATACGCCTTACGAATTGTATTTCGTGGGGCTATACGAAAAAAGCCTTATGGAGGGGGAGGGTAAAGTAATTGATTTAAAGGAATGCTTTGAACAAAAAGATTTTGTAGATTTGCAATTAGAACTTCTCCCTGAAGAATACAAGAAATTGATATGGCAGCAACCCCCCCACCATCAGGAAATCAAGTTCCCATAAGGCTGAATTATACGGCTTCGGGAATACTATTTGCCAAAGCAAATGAGGCCAATAGAGCCATAGCCCAGACACAATCTGGGGCTGGGACTCTCACCGATGTCATCAATCCGGTTACGTTTGCCACCGGCAAGATAAACACTACAAATGGCAGCACAGCTGTGACGGGGGTAGACACTAAGTTTACAGATGACTTTGAGGCTGGTCAGTTTTTATTCTATTACAATTACGAGGGAGACCCTGTTCTTGTTGGAAGAATAGCAAGCATTGCTTCAGATACATCTTTGACGCTTTCCTCAAATGCGCCATCAAATCAATCCCTTGTGAATTGCGGAATGATAAATAGGGTTCTTGGAACCTCTGAAAATTTCTTGATTCGCATTCCTGTGCCTATTAACACGGGAACAAACACGGCAATATTGCCTAATTGGAATGGGTACAAAAATTTGGTTACAGGATTTAACAATTCCAATACCAACAATCTTAAACAATATAGTGTTGTGAATTTGCCACAAACTGCGGCAACTCCTCCACTTACCAATATTGACTACACCATCACTGCTCTTTACAACTTTCAGAAATTTCAAACTCTTTCTGGGGGTCAGCAAGTGACAAGGTTGTTTCAAACGGTGAACGATTTTCCGCAATTTTGTTTTGCGGAGTTTGACCCTAATGGAGAAAACCTTCCTGCAAATACATTGTACAAATTGTTTGCAAGCGAATCGTTTGACCTTAATGGAATAAATGTGACACTGTCCTATAATCCAAGTTTCTTAATTCAAGCAGGATATTAATATGTTAGCTTCATACAATTCAGAGGTAAAGTATTACCGAATCAATGCCAACAACACAGCGATTGCCACAAGCAATAATGGTGTAGGCACATCCGCACCAACGGAAGAAATAACGGCTCCCGTTCTTGGAGGCACGTATGTTAGTGGCGGACTCACAGCCACAATAACAGGAGCGGCTTCTGGAACGCAGGACTTTAACGACCTTGCCGTCAATCAATATCTGTATTACATTAATGGGACTACAGGAGCGTATGTGTTAATGGGACAAATTGAAACCATTGACTCTGCCACTCAGGTAACTCTGTATGACACATCTCTTGCAGAGCCCACTGCTTCAGCAAGTCTTGTTGGGTCTTACTTCCTGATTACAAATACGGAAAGCCTTTATATGCGTGTTGCTTGCAGTACGATAGGAGCGGCTCCAGGGACAACATGGATTCCTAATTTTAGCAGATGGCGCACTTCTGCTGATGTTGTAAATGGTGTGAACAACACGTCTATTACAAAGCTTGAGCGAATCAGTAATGTTGGAGTTCCCGTAAGTACGGCTTCTCCTGCCGACAATGTCAGCTTCACCATCCAGACAATGAATGTGTTCATAAATGGAGGGTCAGTAGATTCAAATAGATTTTGGGCAAACGTAGGGTTGCTCCCTCAGTATATGTGGATAAAGATAACGCCCAAGACTACCAACAATAGTTTGGCGAGTAAAACCATGTATAGGTTTACTACTTTAGAAACATTTGAAGGGTATCAGGCTGGCATTAACACAACAGTGTCTCAGATGACAACTCTTGGATATAATGTCCAAAGCCCTCAATCAACACCTCAATCACAAACAAACTCACAGCCAATTAATTAATGGCGGCTCAGATTGTCTTTAGGACGCAAGGAACGGCCACTTCGTTTATCTCAACAACGAATGGTGTTCCGATATTCCTTTCGGCCTCACAATCTGTACGCTTCCTTAATACAATAAACAACACTCCTCTCTTTCTGTCTGGCAGCAAGAAGGAGGTGCTTGTTACAACATCGAATTCCACCCCGATATTTCTTACAAACTCTCAGGCTATTGCGTTTGTTGTTACGCCCGATACGGCAACAACAAAGCTTCTTGTGCTGAAAATAGGGGAATTGACATTTGATTCCGGGCAGACATATGTAGAAGTTCCTGATGCAACGGGAGAATACAATGCCACAACAAATCCCGGAGGATGGAATCCTGATGGAGACCCTCCTGTTGTAGGCAGACCTGCAAGGGATGAGGCATATCTTTGGACTGTCTACAGAATCTGGAGCAAGTCTGCCGCTGATGGTTATGGCATCAACACGCAAACTCCCGCCTCCCAGGCAGACGAAACAGAAGACCCATACGTTTACACGCTTACATTCCCGACAGAGACAATAGACAATGAGGCCGTTCCCATTAGGGGAATATATCAAATTGCTATGATGGCTGTCCCTCTGAGCGAAACATATTCCAATTATATTGGAGACGAGAATCTAATCCAGAGGGCAGAGGAATATCCTGATTGGTATCTGACAAGCGTGGGTGTTATGGTGGACCCTGATGTGGTGAATTGCCTGAACAACAAGCGTTATCATTTCCTTCAGGGTGTAATGTGTGGCAAGTGTGACGAGGAGTATCTGAACTTCTATGGCATATATGTAGGAATGTTAAACGCTATGGAGGTTCAGGAGTGGGATAGGGCTGTAGAGTTTTACGAGAAATTAAAAGAAATTTGCGCCTGTGAGAGTTCTTGTGGGTGCTAATTAGAAAACATTATGGCTAATTTTCTTGACGACCTTTCCGTATATAACGCCAAGGCAGCCTTGGCGATTTCTCAAGTAGTTGCTGATGGCAACACAGAGAAGGCGAACATGATGAGCAGTTTGAAAACAACTGCCAACGACACTACGCTTTCGGAAGCCATTCGTCTCAATGCCCTGACGGCTCTCATTAATTTTGGGGGCCTTCTTGACATTCCTCTCCCTCCGTATTTCCCTCTGACAACAACGTATGCGAACACACAAACATATGTGGGCATACATGATGATTTAACAGGATTGCAAGGGGGTGCGCCTGGTGACTATCAGCACATCACAACAGCGGAAAGGAATCTCATAGCCAATGCTGCTACAACAGGAGACATTACGTTTGCCAATCTTAGTGGTGTATATACAGACAATGCGAGTCTTGTCACGGGCTTTGCCGGCAAGCAGAATGCTCTGAGCGGAACAGGCTTTGTCAAAATATCTGGGACGACAATAAGCTATGACAATAGCACATACTTGTCTTCCATCAGCGGCATAGCAGCAGGGGGAGAACTGAGTGGAACATATCCCAACCCGGCTCTGAGCAATGCTGCTGTTATCAGCAAGGTGCTGACAGGATTCACAGGAACATCCCTGCCCATTCAGATTACATCTGCTGATAGCATATTGTCAGCCATTCAGAAGCTGAACAACAATATAGCAAGCCTTATTGTCAGTCCTTCTGGTGTAGCCTCTGTTGCTTTGACAACAAACTCATCAGGGGTGTTCACGACAACAACAACGCCCCAGACAGGAACGGCAACACTTGATGTGTCTCTGAATTCACAGAGCGCAAGCAGATTCCTTGCTTCCCCTACGAGTGCAGCCGGAGTGCCTACATTCAGGGCATTTGCTGCTACAGACCTCCCGAATAGTGGAGCAACAGCAGGAGCGTATGGGTCAGCCTCATTCATCCCTCAGATTACAGTGGATGCCAAGGGGCGCATTACGGCTATTACAACTGTAGCCGCTGCTGCCGGAGGTCAAGTGAACAGCGTTACGCTTACGCAGCCGGGAATATTCGGCACTGTAACAAACATAGGCACAGCCTCTGCTGTCAATTTGAGCTATGGCCTTTCAACACAGACAGCCAATTACGTATGGGCTGGGCCTGTGTCAGGAGCCGCAGCCACTCCCGCTTTCCGTGCCTTGGTGGCTGATGATATTCCTTCATTGCCTACAAGTAAGATTACGGGGCTTACAAACATCCTGAATGGCTATTTAACAGACAGCCTTTCTGATGGAAGTATTTGGATAGGGAACACTTCCAACGCTGCCGTTCAGAGGGTGATGTCAGGAGATGTCACCATCAGCAACACGGGCGTTACAACAATTGGAGCGGCCAAGGTGCAATACTCCATGATTCAGGATGTAACGACACAGACGCTTCTTGGCCGTTACGATGCCGTTGATGGGGAGGTGCAGCAAATTACATTGTCGGGGGACTTCCTGCTTAATTCTGGCACAGGGGTTCTTTCACTCTCATCCCCCGTTTCTCCTGTTGTAACAACAAAGGGCGACCTTCTTGGTCACGATTTGACAGCACAGCAAAGAGTTCCTTCAAGCAATGTAAATGGGGACATTCTTCTTGTCAATAATTCAGCAACGGGAGCCTACACAGACCTCGGCCTGAATTGGGTGACAATGTCAGGGGATGCAACAATAAACGCAACGGGAGCAATTACAATTGCTAACGCTTCTGTGTCCCTTGCAAAGATGGCAAACCTCGCTGCTAATAGCATTATAGGCAACAACACAGGAAGTTCTGCTACACCTATTGCCCTCACAGGAACGCAAGTGACGGCGATGCTTGACTTGTTCAGCACATCCACAGGAACGAAAGGTCTTGTACCGGGAAGCAACGGCAACACCACTTATTTCCTTCGTGGAGATTTAAGCTGGCAGCCCATCACAGGAACAGGAACTGTCACAGATGTTTCTGTTGTTAATGCCAATGGCTTTAACGGAAGCGTAGCCACATCCACATCCACTCCTGCCATCACCATATCCACCACCGTAACAGGGATTCTGAAAGGGAATGGCACGGCTATGTCTGCTGCTGTAGCAGGGACAGACATTGTTACGCCCGGTCAAATCACGCAGACAACAGGAGCGGGGTCAGGGCTTACAATGGCTTCAGGCAATCTCCTTGGACGCACAACTGCATCCGCAGGAGCAATTGAGGCCATTAGTGTAAACTCTTCCCTCACGCTTGCTGCCACTACCCTCGGCATAAATCTCGGCAACGGAAACATCTTCACCGTGCAGCAGCAGATGCCTTCATTAAGGCTGAACGGAAGCATAAGTGGATTTGTTTCTTTCACGCCCCCTGCCACAGCAGGAGCGCAGGCATACACATTACCTACAGCCTTCCCAGGAACGGGAACAACGGGCTACTTGACAAGTGATGATGCGGGGGTGTTGGCATGGGCTTCAGCAACAGGAACAACAACGAATGCTGTTACGTTCAACAATAGTGGAAGCGGAGACGCATCAGGAACGACATTCAATGGCTCTGTTGCCCGTACAATAAGTTACAATACACTTGGAGCTCAGGCTCTGAATGCCAACCTCACAGGACTTTCCGGTCTTACATACGCAAGCGGAACGCCCTTTGTAAAAATGACAGGAGCAGGAACATTTGCTCTTGACACGAACACGTACATTGCAGGAACGACAACACAATATTCCGTTCTTGTAGGAGGGGCAGGGAACTCAATTGTTTCCATTACGCCCGTTGTTTCAAATAGGCTTTTGATAAGCAACGGAACAACAAGCAATCCCGGATGGACACAGGCCACCTATCTTGACACAATTGTTAGTGGGGGCATTCTGTACGGGAGCGGAACGGATGCTGTCGGTCAAATTGCCGCCCCCACTATTGCTGATACATTCCTGAAATGGGATGGCAGCACGTTTACGTGGGCGACAGGAGGTGGTGGCGGAGGCGGAACTACAACAAACAGCCTGACAATTAACAATAGCGGGGCGGGGAATTCTTCTGGTATTACATTCAACGGCTCGGCAAGCGTTACAATAAGTTCAAACACTATTCTTCCTTCCTTTACAGGAAATGCGGGATATGCCCTTGTTGTAAACGGAACATCAGACAATGTTCAATGGAGTCCTGTAGGTAATGTAACAGGAGCCGGGAACGCAGGGCGTGTTGCATATTGGGACAGCGGAAGTAGCATTACAGGAAGCGCAGACTTTTTTTGGGATAACTCAAATAAGTATCTTGGAATAGGAACTACAACTCCTGAATGTGGCCTCCATGTAACCACCACCGGGTCTCAGAATATCAAGGGCATAATGAATATGCACTTTGACAATACGGCATCCGCACAAGCTAAGTATATAGGAGCAAGAGCAAGGGGCAATAACCCCAACAATCCTTCGGCACTCCAAACTGATGATGCCATCACCTCCCTTAGCGGAAGGGGGTATAAGGCAACCACATGGAGCAACACAGTGGGTGGCTATTATGTTTATGCTGCCGAGAACTGGACAGATGCAGCCACAGGAACTTATTTGACATTTCGTGGTGTAGTGTCGGGAGGCACTACTGTTAGCGAATGGGCAAGGCTTACATCCTCTTCCACACTTGTAGAACTTGCATTAGGACAGAGCTCCACTAAGTCAGGAGGGCTATTATTGTATAGCAGCGGAGGAGCGTTCACAACAAGGCTTCAGGCTTCTCCCTCTGCCTCGTCAAGTGAAACATATATTCTTCCTGCAACAGATGGAACGAGCGGCCAATTGCTTTCTACGGATGGCAATGGGGGGATGTCATGGATAACAGGAATAGGAAGTGGTGATGTTGTTGGGCCTTCGTCTGCAACAGACGGAGATTTTGTTGTTTTTGATGGCACAACAGGCAAGCTTATAAAGGAACCCTTGAACGCCTCCCTTACAGCGGCTGGCCGTGCTACATTTAATAGTGGGGTGGATGTAGGGGTGAGCGGCCCAACAGGAACACCAGGAACGCTTGTGTTCCGGAATAGTTCTAATGCCTTCACAACCACGCTACAACAATCAACATCATCCACGGGGAATGCTACATACACATGGCCTTTAGCCGCAGGAACGGCTGGTCAAATTCTTTCTACCGACAACTCTGGCAATTTGTCATGGACAAATGCTGGTGCTGGCAATGTAACAACGAGCGGCATTGGTCAGGTAATAACGGGTAGCATATTTTTTCTTAGCAACATTCAGGTAAGGGATTCTGGGCAAACAAGAAACATTACCCTTGCAGCCCCAACAACAGGAGGCACGGGTTCGGCAACTATAACATTCCCTGTTTTAACAGGAACTGTTGCTCTCCTTGAAAACACTCAGACATTCACAGGAGCGAAGACATTTCAGGCTGGCATAGCATTAAATACTGCCGGAACATTCACCACAACCGCTGCGGTGGCTTCGGGATTTAGCGGAACTGCAACATTCGGCAACACGGTTACAATGAATGCTGCCGGAAGTTTTACATCTGGTCAGCTTAATTTATCGGGAAGCACAATTAACTACATAAGTTTTGGAGGAGCATCTACATTATCAGCAGTCCCAACAACAACTACGCAAAGAAGTGCTGGAACTAAAATTGTTATTAATAGCACTTTTGCTGCCGGAGTATCAACAGATTCAGCAATTGGTGTAAGTGGCTCAGGTGCTGGTGGCGCAGGAAACTGGCAAATGTGGTTTAGTTCTCCGGGTTTTATTAATTTTTATGCAGGAAATGCTACAGCAACTCCTTCTATAGCAATGAACACAAATGGGATAGTTTGTAATAATGGGTTTTCGGCAACCACATCGCAAATAACCTTTGGAGGAGGTCTTCTTAATGGATGGGCATTGATGGGAGCAACTGCTACTGCAACTTGGGCCGCTCCTTCCACAACAGCAAGGGTAGATGGAACAAGAATTGTGCTATTCCCTGTAGCAAATACAACAACTCCAGCATATGATGCTGGTATTGGAATCACAGGGGGAACTGCTGGGGGAACTGGGAATATTACTACATACATTTCCTCTCCCGGTAGAATTCAATTTTATTGCGGCAATACCGCAGGTGCTGTTTTTTCGGTTAGTTCTGCTGATGTTTCTGTAGCAGACGGAGTAAACTATGTGTTTGGAACTACAAATGGAACTAAAATAGGAACGGCAACGGGTCAGAAAATTGGATTTTTCAATGCCAATCCGGTGGCGCAACAGACGGGTGGTAATTTGACTGCTGCTGCTACATATGGAGCAAACGAACAGACAATGCTAAACAGGGTGTACACAGCAATGAGAAATTTAGGACTTATAGCACAATAATTATGAGCAATTACAACATCATCGTCCCCATCAGTAACGAGCCTTTATATGGTTTTAAAAGGACAGCAACAATGGCGGCATTGCAAATCAATGCCCTTCCCTTTATGGGACAGAACATCAGCCTTCTGACGCAAGTGAATTACTTCGACCAGAATGACCTCCCAATTGACATCATTCCTCCGAAGATTGTAAACCTTATTGCCGACAACAGCACTTGCGTGGATAGCAAAGGAAACATTGTTCCCTGCGACAGCCCGGATGCTGTAATGACAGAGTTTGAGTATTACATGAGTATGCTCAATACGCCTGTGGTTATTGAAACACTTGTAGTGGGAAAGATTCAACAGGCAGATGCTGCCGGATTATTCAATTAAGCCATGAAAGGAGACAAGAAGTACACGGCCACAATAGGAGGCAAAACCCGTTCCTTCGGAGCGAAGGGATATTCCATTTCTCCGGGGACACCAAAGGGTGACAATTATTGTGCGAGGTCGTCAGGGATAAAGCCATGTAAGAATCCTCCCTGTGCGAACACGCTTTCCAGGAAAGCCTGGGGATGTGTGGGTAAAAAATCTGTAGCCTCCAAAGCCGTCAAGTTTCAGCGGAAATAAAACTAATTGTATATTTGCACATATAATATATAAAAACAAATTATATGACAAATTACAAAACATTGCTGATGCTACGTTCGTTCAACGAGCAATTGCAAAAGGTGGAAGGTTCTGAGAACATCATCCCACTTGTACAACTCAAAAAGGTTGTGAAGAAGTTTAATGACAAGTACGAAGAGTTCGATGAATCTGTAGAAGACCTTCGGCTTGACCATTGCTTTAAGGAGGGAACGAAGATTGTCCGGGACGAGAAAGGGAACTATCAATGGACAGCAGAAGGAGAGAGAGCCTTCCGCAAAGCCTACAAGGAACTCCTCAACAAAGAGGTGCAGCTTCCATACGATTTCAAGCCGCTCAATTACTACGACCTCGGAATGGCTCTGCCTTCTGACTTCTTAAAGCAGAATCCGTGGGAGGCAATGGCTGAAGTTCTTTCTCCATTCTACACATACGCAACAGATTTTGTAAGCTAACATGAAGACGCACATTCAGGACATCCTTGAAATCAAGGCCACCATCATTGAAGTGGCTAAAGATTCTCCCCTCTTAGCCTACATGGCCTTCTACGAGCCGTTGCACAATTGGGTGAGTGGGGTGGCTGAAGGATGGAATCCCTTCGCCAAGTTTATTCTGAATGTCGTCATGGTGATATACGGGCTTCTTCGTATTGCTGCCATTGTAAAAACATGGGGCGACAAGACAGAGAAGGACAATGACGAGCCTTCCGTTTGACATTGTCTTTAAGGGCGTGATTCTTATTGCCCTTGTTGTCCTTCTGTTTGACAACGGGAAACTAAGGGAACAAAATGAAAGGCTGGGGAACGACATCTCCGGCCTTTCTGTTGCCCTCCAGGCAAGCACAGACACAACAAGGAATGCTCTCGGCCAAATGAGGGCAACAACGGCCACAATTGTTCTGAGTCAGGAGCAGGCCGACAAAATATTGAAAGCAGAAATGAAAGCCCTCAAGGAGAACTTCTCCGTAAAAATAAATGGGCTCAAGTCCTACACGCAATTGGGGAGCGAATACAAGATTCCCGTGTACGTTCAGGGCAAGGACACAATAATATACAACAACAAGGAGACAGTGTATTACACGCCACAGGGAACGCTCTACACGAAGGGAGACACACTTGTCGGCACAATGACAATAAAGGACACGGTGCGTATTGTTGTAAGCAAGGGAAAGCGTGAGCAATGGTGGAAGCTATGGAAGAAACGTCCTCTTGTTACGAATGCTTTCCTTTCCCATCCTGACGGAACAATAACAACGCTGAAATCCGTATTGGCAGAATAGTTATATTTGCATTATGCGAAATATGCACAATCCATTCCATGTAACGCCCGTGAAAGGACTCTCCAAGCCCATGCAAGGAGGCAAGTGGGAGATTGTGGATGAGTTTAAGGGACGTTCTCACAGAGATGGTGGTATAGACATAGAAGTAGAAGGCGGACAAGTGAGACGCATTCATGCTCCCGGCGAAAAGCCTGATGTCATTGCTAAGAACGGACGTGTATGGAAAGATATTGGAGCTGCTGCCTATGGCATAGGCGAAGGACTATTGGACACAATTACAATGGGCGCAACAGACCCCCTGACAGACCTCGGCTACGAGAGCCTTCAGAAACTGGGGGGTTCAACAGAAAGCGAAATAAGGGAGCAGAACAGCCTTCGTGGATATGGAACGGCAGCCGGAGCTATAACGGGAGGAATACTTTCTGGCGGAGCCACAACAGGAAGTGCCATTCAGCAGGGGGCGAAAGGTGTAGGGGCTGGTGTAGGGCAGGGCTCTCCTGATAGTAAGTTTGCTCAAGCCGTAGGAACATATCTCCCTTTGGCCGGGAGCATAGCCGGGATGGCCGTTGGTAATGCCGGGTATGGCTCTGACATTAAAGCAGCAACAGAGGGGGCAAAGGCAGCAACAGCAGCCGGAGATTTAGCCAAGGCTTCTGAATTGTCAAGCAAGGCGGCTCAATTGGGCAAGCTAAGTAAGATAGCCACAACAGCAGGGAAGGTGAGTAAGTTTGCTCCTCTCATTCAGGGAGGGATTTCCGCTCTGCAATCAACAGGGAAGCAGCAGCCTCTCGACCTCGGCCCTACACAGGAGGCCATTCGTGGCATCACGCCTTACGTTACGCCTGCCATGATGGAGAGTTACAGACAGCTTGGTCAGGAATTGAAAGGAGAGGCTTCTCCCAGAAGGGGAACAGGAATGTCGGGCATGGAGGGCGTACAGAACTACCCATCAATGGGAGGCCCAATACAATTCCAGCAGCAGCCTCTGTATGCAGAGGGCGCAACAAACTATTTAAGCCGTTACGGAATCAATGTCTAAGCACGTAGAAGCAGAGGGAGGGGAACTCCTCATACGTTCCTCCAAGGGATATATGGCTATAGTTCCGAAGAACATGGCCGCCTGGGTGAAGGAACACATTAAGAGCGGCAATCACGCAGCCGTGGATCATTACGTAAAAGGCTTAGAGGAAATGAAGGATGGAGGGAAGGCTGAAAAGGGAATGAAAATGAAGCCGCCCATTAAAGAAATTGTTATAGACAAAACATATGTAACAGCCCCTCCAATGCCTATGCTTGGAAAGCCAAAGCCTGTAGTGGAAACTACTACGGACATCACATCAATGGCTCCTCTCTTTGCCGGAATGAAAGTGCTGCCAAAAATGTTTAACAAGAAGAAATGAAGAAGACAAAAGGAGCAAGCGGCCCTGTAGCCAAGATTAGTTTCGGCAAGCGCAGGGAAGGGAAACATCAGAAATCATACGGGCCAAAGGACAGCAAGCCTAAACAATATAAAGGACAGGGGAAATGAATAAGCTAAAAGACTTTTGGGTGCAATGGCATGAGGTGATTCTTGCTCCCGTTTATTATTTGGGGTTCCTCCTCCTGTACAATTACGTTAGCCTGTGGCTGCATGACGAAGCCGCAGCCCTCTATCCCATCGGGAGGTACATTGATATGCTTTCCATCCCCTCCCGGTATTACATTGTTGTTGTGCTTGGAACAATGGGCTTCCGTATTAACACACCACAATTATTCCGTGCCGTATTCGGGGACAGAGCCAACGGAAAGTTCCGTGACAACATTGTTAAGGATAATCACTTCCAGACACTATGGCTCGCATTATTCTCCTATGGCTTGCATTTGCTTATAGCGGCTCTTGTGTCGCTCAAATAGCCTGCATAAAGGAACAAGCAAAGAAACTTATTGGAACACGTGAAGGCCCAATAAACAATCGTGGCCCTCGTGTTGATAGCATCATACGCTACGCAGGAGGCAAGCCAGGACAGGCTTGGTGTAGCTACACGATGATTTATTTGTGGAAGAAGTGTGGCATTCCGCACAAGGGTGTGAACGGCATGGCTATGTCATGGGCAAAGCCTGAGAAGGCTGTTTGGGACAGAGTGAGGGAAACAGATGTGTTCACGGTGTTTAACAAGGCTCTGGGACGCATAGGCCATGTCGGTCTTGTCTATCAGACATTCCCGGAGGAGTCGTTCTTCAAGTCCTTTGAAGGGAACGTGAACGCAAGAGGGGACAGAGAAAGCCACAGGTCTATGGCAGGATGCCTGATGCGGGAATACAGGGTGGCGAATGGGTTTTATAGGTGGACGAATGTGAAATAATTTTGGATATTATTATTCGGAATGTAACTTTGCCTCTGAAGAAAATGCTACCCCACCCCGGTAAATAATCTTCAAGTAAAGACATTTTATTCTCAACTTGATGTGTCCTGTTGCCGGGGTGGGCATGATTAGAAATAATCTTGTTGGCAATTAGGGCGCATCTTTTGTTTGTGCCTTTGGGTTCTGAACTCCCACCCTTATTCTTCAGAGACAAAAGGGAGTGCCGAATTGATTCCGGCAGAACCGAGGAGCAATCCTCAACAGGAGAACCACACGCATCCTTGCGCTCAAAGTCCCGCTCTGTTTAAGGCTAACAACGGGCGACTGCTGCCGAAAGGTTTAGCAAGGATGTGAACGAAGAAGCCCTGCCGTAAGGCTGAATACATAATGATGGGTCCAGGACGGAAGTGGTGGTTTTACTGGGAGCATTTCAGGAGATGCTCAATTCCTTTTGTGTTAGTTTTAATACAGCAGGAATAGAGCCTCGCTTTGCCCATTCCTTAAAGTTACTTGAAAAGAAAAGAGGGAAGCAATTGCCTCCCCCGTTTCGCCTTACATTTTTACACCAAGAAAAAACTCTTACACGCTTCTCAGCAATTGGTATTCAAATAATCCGTGAGAGCGGTCTCCCCTTGGACGCTTGTTGACAATGTGATTGCCGAAGCGGTCTTTCCTTAGATGCCTTAGCTGTGCAGACACACTACTTTGAGGAGCCTTCGTAATAGCTTCTATTTCTCCCAGCGTGCGCCACTTGCCGTCTATCATTAAGGAATATATCAATTTCAATTGTCCTGTCAAGCGGACATCATCAAATGCTCCATCGTAATCAGATCCGTTGAAGCGGAAGGGCTTTTCAAAGCTGAGGGATAGTTGCTGTGCCATCGTCTGTCAGTTTAACTTTTGCTTTGTTTAGCTTGTTGTAAAACCGTGTAACTATTGCCTCGTTGCTCCTGTCTATAATGGGAGCCAGCCTTTTAAATCCATCACGAATGTGGTTACGATTCTTTGCGGCACATTCTATAATGAGTTTGTCTTCTGTCTCTGTCCACTTTCTCATATTGCTTTATTGTTTATAATGTCCTCCACCATTTGAATTCTTTTACCTAACCAAAACATACAAGGCACTGCCATTGAGTTTCCGCAAGCCTTGTACCTTGGCCCATCAGGACACTGTTCAGCAGGCTTGCCACGATAGGGGATGAGCGTCCAATTCCGAGGAAATCCCTGTAAAATTTCACATTCAGTGGGCAATAATCTTCGGATAGCCATTGTGGGTGGCTTTGATTGTCCAACTCCGTGTGGGCCTCTTGCAACAAGCGAAGGCATTGTTTCTCCTTCCTCAATCTTGATGTCATACTGAGCGTTCTCTCCTTGATTGAAAGCTGCTCTGTCAATGATTGTTGGAGTTGTCAACACCGCCCCAGTTCTGTCGGTGTGATTCCCGTCTGAGCGTATTGTTTGAACACTATTCTCATTGACAGTTTGATTGTAGGTGTCCACGGCAATTGGTTGCAACACCGCCCCGATTTGGTCTGAATGGCTTTGTGTACGAATGGTCTGGGTGGTATGCTCATTGATGGTCTGATTGTAGGTGTCCACGGCAATTGGTTGCAACACAACACCAATTGATTCATTCAGCCCTCCCTGCGGAGACTTTATGGTTTGATTGATATTTGATGTTGTTTGGTTGTAAGTGTCCACGGCAATTGGCTGCACCACAGCCTGCGTAGTTCGGATGTCCCCTGTGTCAAATGCGTTCAGAGTGTTTGTCTTTTCGTCCTGCTCCCAGGTTTCATGGTCATCCTTACTCTGCGCTCTTTTTGCTTTGCGGAAGGGGACGGGTTGCAACACCGCCCCAAGGTTATCCTTATCAGGCATCCTCTGTGCGCCATTGGCATTCTGCTTGGTTAATGTGGCGGCAGTTTGCTCTCCGTTCCACCAAGAGGCTTTAGTCTCCACCGCCAAATCCGTAGCATCCTTATAGTCCCTCTGCTTTAATGTACTTGCAGAGTCATCATCGGCATACTCCCCAAAGGCAGTCATCCTAAAGCCACGGCCTCCAGAGCCTCCTTCAGCATCTGAGGAAGTTGCTTTCCTCTTTTTTCTGCTCTCCTTAATATCCCCTGACAAGCGGTACGACTCAAATAATACCGCTGCGGCAGGTCGCCAGTCTCCAAGGTATCCGACAGCAAAGATTCTTCTGCGTCTTTGTGCCACTCCAAAATATTGTGCATCCAGCACTGTCCAGGCAACTCCGTATGCGCTTCCGATTCCTTCGATGATTCCGCTATTTTTCCAACCTCCGACAGGGGGATGAATTTCCCGTCCCGTGAGGAGTCCCAAAAAGCTTGCAAGGTCTTCTCCTTTGTTGCTTGAAAGCACACCGGGGACGTTTTCCCAGACGACCCAGCGAGGCCGTTTTCTTGCAGCAAGTTCGCAAAAGGTGAGCATGAGCTGACCACGAGTGTCGTCCAATCCTTTTCTGAGGCCGGCGACAGAGAAGCTTTGGCAGGGGGTTCCGCCCACGAGAAGGTCAATTGAGTTCCCATTGAAATGTTCTGAATTATGTATTTGTGTCATGTCTCCCAGATTTGGCACAGCTGGGAATCTGTGGGCAAGCACTGCCGAAGGGAAGTGTTCTATTTCGGAATACCATTGGGCTTGCCATCCCAAGGACTCCCATGCTACTGAGGCAGCTTCTATACCGCTGCATACTGATCCGTATTTCATGGTTCAAATGTATTTATGTGTTCTACGAATTTATCACGTTCCTCCGGAGAGAGGTCATACAATTGCCACACCATCCCAACAATGGCTGAGTTGATGTCGTCTTCTGCTTCTGCCATCTCCGGTCCAAGTCCCTTGTGCAAATAACTTTCAAACTCCTGAGCATGATGCATCAGACGGTTGAAATGCATCTTCGCCTCATTGCGAAGCACCTTGCCGGAATGCTGAATAACAACACCCGATTCTATCACGCCTCTCACGAAGCAACAGAACTTACTAAAATCATTCTTCTGTGGCATATGCGTGGAGTCTTTGCATTAAGTCTGCGTACATGGTTTTGCTTTTAGAGAACTTGATGTGCGTTCCATCCCGGAACACCACCTTTGCGTAGTTGTCCTCCGGAGTGGTGGCTACACAATACACCTGGTTAAGGTTGACAAGATAGGACTTGTGTGGCTTGACCAAAGAATGGAACAGCACCATCGCAGATCCTATAGTTCCATTGATTCTTATCGGCGAATCCCTCTTACCAATTAGGTAGATGTTGTAATAGTCTTTATCGGCCTCTATGAAGGTGATGTCCGATTCCTTAACCCGGAAGTATGCAGACATTCCATCTTGCTTTCCTTTTGCTATTTGGACCTCGCTCATATTGATAGTTCTTTGAAACGTCTTACAATATATTTCCTGTTTACGCTCTCCCCTGTAGCCTCCTGTATCTTCGCTATGGCTACAGAAACATCAGAGGTGGAGAGAATGATGGCATCCTTTTCTGGAGTGTCCTCCACCACCACCTCGTCTCTGCGCTTATTGTTCTGAATGTAATAAGCATACTCGTGACCGGTTCGGAGCAGGGCTTCCTTCTTATCAGGCAGCATCAGCCTGACACCTTCAGAAGTAAACTCTGCCGAAATGATGTAGCCGGTGTTTACAATGAACCCAGCCGATGCACGGATGAACTGTTTGTTCTTCCGGAAGAAGAGGTCGTACAATGTTTCTATTGTAGCCTCCACCCACACATAGGGCTTGTCTGCAAGGTGAATCCTCACCCCGTTTGCCCATACGTCACACATCACCACGTTGTCATAATAGACACGCTGGTAAATGTGCTTTGCCTTTGTCTTGATGTAGAAAGAATTTTCCATGTGGCAAAGCAATTAAATAGTTTCGACAAAAGCAAAAAAAAATGCGACCAAAGACCGCATTCTTTATAAAAGAGAAAAACCTGCAATTCTTATTTCTTCTTGGCAGTCTTTGCAGACTCCTTAAAAGCTTTAGCTGTAGGTGCGCCTGGTTCTCCCGGCTTCCTCATTTTCTCTCCGCTTCCGGCAGCAATGCGCTCCCGCTTGGCATTGATTGCGGCATAGAGTCCTGCTGGCTTTTTCATTTCTTCTTCATCATTGTCTTAACCATAGGTTTGGGAGCAGGCTTAGATTTCCCTGCGGACTTTAGGGAAATAGCGATTGCCTGAGCCCTTGGGCGGCCAGCTTTCATTTCTGTCTTAATGTTGGCCGCCACGACGGCTTTTGAACTTCCTTTTTTCAGAGGCATATGTTTAGGGGATTAATGGTTGCTGTTCCAAAATGAGCTTGATCCGCTCTTCAATACCCATCAGTTCCATGATGGCTCCAAGATGGTATTGATTTTCATCTTTGCTTTTCTCAAGCAATGTCTTCTGCACATCTATTCTGTTTGTGATGTATTCCCGAAGATGTGACAGTTGTTTCTCGTTCATATGGAGTCTTTGCTTTCGGATATTTCAATGTCTGCTTTGTCCCAAATGTATTGCACATCTTCTGAAAGCATCTGCTTCAAATCTTCTTTCGCATCCACCACCTTTCTGCCTTCAAGAACATCCTGAATGTCCCAGTCTTCTGGGTGTGCGTAGTATGTTATAACAACCTTGAGGGTCATGGCTTTGCGATGCGTAAATAAAAACAATTTTGAAATAAAAAAAAAGCCATCAGAAATTCCGATGGCCTTTATGTTCAACTTAGTTTAACCAATAAATAACACTCAATTATGACTGCGAAGATATGATGATGCTGTCAATGTCAGCAACAGAATCTTCCAAACTTCTTTTGATCTCGTGCAACAAACGTCTTGTCTCCTCCCGTTCCTCAAGAATCAATTCGGCAAGTTCATTAACCATCAGAGAGAGGTCGCTGACATATTCAAATGGTTCAATGTCTAAGACGTAGTCTTCGTTTTCGGGAGCATCAGCAGCATCTCCCATCATTGAGCGAAGGGTGGAGTAGAGCATTTGGTTGTACACCTCCCTGTGCTGCGGATAGACGAGCCCATCGTCTGCAAGTTCTTTCAAGTATTCTTCTGTGTATTTCATTTGATTTGAACGCTTATGTTTTCTTTCATTGAGGCTCCATCAATCTCTGCTCCGGCTTCCAGCATTTCCTTGATGGCGGTCTTGCTCACCTCTTTCTTTATGACAAAGCAATCTTCCGGCAGAGCATTCTCATCGGTGATTTCCACAGCATATGATTTGCGGGTGGAAAGCTTGACAAGAGGTGTCTCAAACCGCTTCACGCCTTTAGCATCTTCCTGACCAAAGACCAGGAGTGCAGCCTTCAGCGTTTCTTTCAGCCGCCCTACACTGTTCTCCTTTGTCTTCTTGATGGCTTGAATGCGTTTGATTTCCGCAGCAGCAGCATCAATCTCAGAGTCCCATTTCAGAATCAGTTTGGCATAGCCTTCTGCCTTGTGGCTGAAGTTCTCCCGGCTGATGGCAAGTTCCTCCATCAGTTCATCTGTGGCCTCGCCACCCGCCTCCTCAATAATGGAGGCGAGGGCAAGGAATTCTTGTGTGATATTCCAAAGTGTACTATTCATTTTAATTTTCTTTACTTGTTATACATTCAAAAATAAAACCTTCGTGTGCTTCTCGTGTGTCAAGAAGAATGTTTGTGTCGAACCTTCTGTACATCATTCTTTCCTGATCGTAAACTATAAATCTGTGCGCCTTGGCATGATGCTTCGGGGATAGTTCAATTACATCTTTATAATGTTCTTCGTTGTAAGACCAATGGTGAAGATGATTTCCTTTTTCTAATGTCTTTATGTGTTGCGATGCGCTTCTTGCTTTAAGTTTTTCGGGATATTTTTCGTTATACTTTCTGATTGATTCTGCTTTTGTCTGAGGTATTGTATTTTTAGGTGGAGCTGGTGTGAAATACTTTTCTTTGTAGCCCAAACGATAATATTTTTCCCTCCCCCTTTTTCTTTCGCTTTCTATCCAATCAGGATTAGAAGACAAATCATTAACTCTTTTTTTGGCATCAGATTTCGTACAATCCTTGCACTTATTAAGATGCCCATCTCCCATTTGTTTGTGGGCATAATACTCAGAGAGCGGCTTATCTACTTCGCATTTAAAACATACCTTGGTACTCATAATCAATTATTTTCCCAAAGGTATGAATTAAAACGGAAATCTAAAAAACTACCATTTTAAAATGGAAGCTCGAAATCATCTTCTATCTGTGTCACAGCAACCGGTGCTTTCTTAGCAGGCTCTACATGAGCGGTCTTGTTAGGGATGGCCTCCTCTGCAAGCAACTCATCAGCAGACGGTGCAGCATCTTCCGGCTTCCGGCTGAGATAGTCGTTGAAGTATGCCTTTATCTGGTCGTATGCGGCATCAGCCATTTCTCCCTCTGCCTCTTTCAGGCTGCCCTTGAATTCAAAAGCCGGGATGGTGTACTTTACGGAGCCGTTGCGCTGATCAGTAGCACCAGTTACTGCCACCCACTCATCGGGAAGGCGGTTGCTGGTCTTCTTGGTGAAGTCTCCCCATGCAGCACAGGCCGCTCCTTTCAGTCCGATGTTGGCAATGCTGCCATCAGCAAGCATGATGTATATACTCTTGAAATACACACCGCCTTGGAGCTTGTCTTTGATGTCCCGATACAATCCGCTGGCAATGTATCCGCCCTTGAAGGACTTCACATTCAGCACCTGGTTCATGTCGGGAACCTCGTTGCTGTAGATGCCACTCTCCGACTTGCCGTGCCAGCCCTTTACTGTGTGCAGGGTTTTCAGCACTACGAATTTGAAAGGAATCTTGACAGGAACATTGGCTCCCTTTTCCTTATCATAAAACTTGAAACCACCGGCGTTGGAATCCCATTCCAAAAACCGCTTTGCTGGGTTGCTTGACCCGCTCTTGAATTCGTCTCTTCTTGAAGACATAATTGAAAATTGTGTTTAAAATGTTAAATAATTAATTCTCCCTTTTGCTTCGGGTGGTGCAAAGGTAAACCACTTGTTTTACAATTACAAACGAACCTTTGTGCCGGGGTGTTCAGCCCGGAAAGAACATTGAAATGGGACACGGATAAACGCATACACTTTCAGGCTCTACGCAAACAAACTGATCAGAAGGCTGACACCAAAAAGCAGCGTTAATGTGGTCCACTTGGCTATGCCCTCGTGGTTGTCGTGCTTTAAATGGAAGCCAATATTGCGGATGCCCACCCAGATGGCAAGGCACAGAAACAAAGCTGTCATGTGTTGAATTAGTTGCATCAGAAATATTTTGTAAGATGTAGTGCGACAAAGCCGGAGAGCAAGGCAACCACCATCCAAAAGTGAGCAGCCTTGTCTTTCTCTCGGTTTATGCAATATACAACCAAAAGATTTGATATGATGAACACCAGCAAAGCCAGGCACATCAGGAGTCCTTGTATTGCTATGGCTGTCATTTGAATGGGAATTCAGGATGGTTCTCAATGTATTCCTCAACGTCCTGCTGGAAGCTCTCAAACCATACGGAATGCTGCACCTCCTGGACGAACTCTTCAACGCTGGCAAGGGAAGCCCAGATGCCTTCGTAACGCTCTGCTGTTTCCACCTCCGGAATGTAGGCATACATACAGTTGAATGCCTGCCAATAGAAGGCCGTGTAAGCCCCGTAGGGAACCGCTCCATCTGCCGTGAGTTCTATGTCCTCTGTGAATGTCCGAAGCGTTCTAATGAACTCCTGTGCATCGGGAATGCCATTGATGGGCGAAGCGTGTGTTGCAAGGGTGGTTTTGCCTTGCAAATGCCGGAGAAGGATGTCTTCCAGGCAAAGGGTGGACCTCCAATTGGAGGCCCGTCCCTGCGGGGTGGTTCTTTGAATGTTCATTGCCGTGTTGCTTTGAAATATTCAAACCCCTTGTTCAGCATTTCCCGGAGTTCAGCATAGCCGGGCTTGCCTTTAAGGGTTTCGTTCTTTTGGTAGAAGTTTCTCACCCCTTCGATGCCGGTGGTGACAAGGCCGGCTTCCTTGCAGAGGGCTAACACTCTCCGGTGTTGCTGCTCCAATCTTGTGTGTTCCTTATTCATATTCTGCGTGTTCTGCAATAAAATTGCTCCAATATTCAATCAGCGGCTTGTTGGCCGGATCTTTCAAATCAATGTACACATCATTGCCCTCCTCATCGTAAAGCATAGCCTCTTCGATGGATACTTTTGACATCATGCGCCAAATATGCGAGGACTCTTTGCTGCCCCAGTATTCGTACTCTCCGATGCCGTGGTCTACGGCTTTCCATTCAAGGCTCACCGTCAGCACGGCTTCGCCTTCGTAAGCAAGCCCTCCCAGGGAGGCATCGCTTTCAATATACCATGTGTTGTCCTGCATATTACAGAAGGGTTGTGTGAGAATATCCGTTTTCGTGCAGGGTGATGTCGGCTCCATTGGTCCGGATGTTGATGTACGTAGAGTATTCGTTTTTGTTTACGGACACCTCCTTTAGCCTCTCTATCAGAAAGCCAACGTAAGCATCGCCATGAAGGCGGAAGGACATTACTACGGAATCATATTCCGTGTGTGTCACTTTGAACTTGTAGAGGGTGCGGATATCCTCTGGTATCTGCTGCAAGAAAGACTCCGCTTCCTTCAGCTTCGCATAAACGGTTTGTGTTTCCATTTGCTTTTGCTTTTAAACTTTCTGCGAATTAAGGGAGCGCAGTTTCTCCATTGAAAGGGTTTGTGTTGAGCGGCTGCTCTGCCGGATGAGCGGGGAGCAGCCATGTCAGCCATTCGTAAAGGCGTATCAGATCAGCGGCTTTCTTTCCGCCATGCAATTCAATGCGGACATCTTCCACCCATATCAGCGGGGCGGTGCGTCTGCAAGGGACCCCATGCTGCTTGGCAATGTCGTGCATCCGTACAATGGCATCAACTTTCCGAGGAAACACCTCCAGCGCAAAGCACAGCCCGGAAGGTGTGAAAGCCGGGGTGAAGCCCAGGGCAGACAATGTGTCCGCCCCATGTGGCTTGCCTTTGCGGGGTTTGATAAATAGAACCGCTTTCATATTGCCTCAGCAGATACAGTGTAGTCTCCAAAGTCAGCAGAGGTGTCGCCATTCTGCCAGACATATCGCTCCGGATCGGAGTCTTTTACGAATCCGCTGTGGTACTTCTCAACAATTCTGCTGATTCCATAGACAAGGGCTTTGTCTGCAAACCATTCTTCCAACGCCTGATCAGCAGAGGTGGCTTCTATGCGGCCTACAATAGCCCGGCCTCTGGTGGCTCTGTTGTAAGCAAGGGAATGCTCTGCCGTGGTTTCCACAATTGCGAATTCCTTTTTGCTGTTTTCGGGGCGAATGATGCCGCCCAAGGTTTCAAATAGATTCTCCATTTGCTTTGCTGTTTAAATAATTGAAAGAAGTTCTGTATAATGGTCCGAAGATTCACTCCGCTCCCATTGCGGGAGCTCGTTAAATGGATAGGAGTTTCTGCTGATTGCCGCCAGCACGTTGGTGGCATAGGTTTTTAAATGGGTGTTCAGGATGCAGTTTTTGTTCCGGCTGTGAAAACTCACCGGCTCAAGATCAATGCTGCCCACATGGCAGAAACCACCGTCTTTAATGATGTAGTATGCATCAGAGAATTTGCCCAGCATACCCCGAAGGAATAAGTTTGCAGAATGCAGGTCTCTGAATGTCCTGCCTTGGGTGCTGCTGCTTTTTAGTGTAATTTCCATTTTGCTTTGTGTTCAGAATTGCCGCTGTCCCCCGGAATAAGTTGTTTTTTAATTACCAGCATCCGAATTCAAGTGCTGGTCTGTAGTTTTCCTGAAACCAATCACAGTAAGTCTGATGCCATCCGTAAGCCCGGTGCAGGCTTCCGATTTCGTTACGCCTTTCCACTACTTCCCTGAAGTAGGTGGCAAGCCCTTCGATTTCCGGAAAGTCCGGATGCTGAATAAAGTATTCATACCCTGCTGATATTGCCGCATTATATGCCTGGCAACTTTCCACTGTGGGCTGAATGTTTGCAAATGCGGCTTCGATGTTTTGCAGAATGGCAGCAAGTTCCTGCTCCATTTGCTGGCGGCTTTTGCCGTGGTGTTTAATGTAAATCATGATGCGAAATTGTTTTCTGTTTTGTGAATGATAAAAGGGAAAGTGACAAGCGGATTAATTTCTACACAAGCGGCTTTCTAATTCTTTGGCGGCAAAGCCAGCAAGGTAGTGGCCGGAAAGTATCAGATAAATCAGTTTCTGATCCGTGGCTGCTTTGATGTCGGCAATACTGAGAAGGCCGGCAATGTTTAGGATGTCTTTTGAATTCATATTGCTTCAAAGGAAATTGTTGTGAAATGATTGTCTGAATAGAACCAAAGCACGTAATTTGCTAAACTCAGCGGATCCGCTGGAATGCCGTTTTCGATGGCTTCCTCAATTGGCTGTGCAAAATGCTGCTCTGTCTGCTGTGGTAACCACTGCCGGAAATCTGCTGTCTCTGCCAGGGCTTCGGCATTGCCTTCTGAGCAAGCAAGCCCATACTTGCCTGAATTCCGGAATACTTCCTTAACGGAAGCAATCAAAAGTTTTGTTTCTGCTGATGTTTTCATTTTTTCAGATGTTGTTTTGTTGGCAGAAATTATCAAAATAGGCCGCTTCCTGGGCTGCAACATATCCGGAAGCCGGATCCGCTGGCAATGTCGTGACAGACCAAATCAGCGTTCTTTTGCCACGTCTGTAGATTGTTTCAGTTCCGGATATCCGAAATGCTTTCGCTTCACAGTAGGCCAGGGCTGCGGCCTTGTTGCGGAAAATTTGCCCGTTTACAATTATTGTTTCCATTTTTCTGAATTGTTTATGATTGCTAAAATAAGTTTTCGTTTGAATGATTGCCTACAGTTTCAAAGGCCATTTCCAAGGTTTCAAGTTCCGGATGTGGCTGATCAGCAGGCTGAGTTTGGTCTATTAACCTTCCAAGGGCTTTGGCTGTGCTGACAAGTGCTGCCAGCAGTTCTTTTTCTCTTTCTGTGTATTCCATTTTTCTGAATTGTTTAAAGTGTATTAATGCTGTAGAATCCAAACCGACTTTTTGCCTTTACCTTCTGATCCGGAGCACAGCCCGCACTTGCTGCACGTGCTCTTAAATCCGGCTTCTTCTGATGCAGGACAATTTACAAGCCCTGCAATACCTTCCTTTGTTGCAACAAACGAGCGCCAGCCTTGCTTTGCAGCAAAAGTTGCCTGGGCTTCATTGTGGACAGAGGCCATCAGAAAAACGCTATATTCCGGCTTCCTTAACCACTGATGAGTGTAGCCGGTCCAATTCTTTGCGACCGCACAAATGGACCGCATTAAAGGCAAAGGAATTAAGGAAGGTTCACCATATGTCCCAAACCTTACATAAAGCCCTGCAGCATCAGAAATGATGTCGTTTGCAATTTCTTCTGAGAATTCCGGAATATCATTCCATTCTAATTTTAAGCCAATTGACCGAATTGAGGAAAGGAAGCCTGAATACTGCATCATTTTATGAGTGTAGCAAGCGGATACCTTTGCACCATTACTGACAGCAAAAGGACAATCGAAGCAAACCTTTCCATCCAATGCAAAAAAGGCTTCCATTGTGAATTTTTCCCCTGAATTGGCAAGTTCAAACTGTTCTTTGCTGAAATGATAAGTTTGCAAAATTCTTTCCTCAAAGTCTGCTATCTTATCATTTGATGTATCGCCGTAACGGAAAACGTGTAGTACATCGCCTACTTTATAGTAGTGCTTCCAAACTGCATCTTTGCTTCGCTTTTTCATATGTCTGTTTTTTATTGGTTTGTTGTAACTGAGGGCGAATGTGGCGGATTGCTTTTTAACGGAAATCATTTTTTGGATGAATTGACAGAATTTCCGGATGAACGGAATAAATTAAAGGATGAACGGAAAAAGGAATTTCTGCTTTGCGCCTATCTGTGCACAAATGAAAGCCGGTAAAAGGAAAGGAAGGAACAAAGGGAAAGCGGAAAGGGGATTGCCTTTCCTACCTTTTCTGTAAAGGCTTTCCGGTAAAAAGGTATTTCCCTTTCCGCTTGCTTTCAACGTGTCAGCCTTTCCGGAATTGCTTTCAAAGGTTCAGCCTTCAACAAAGAATCTTTGCAAGGATATTTCCCTTTCCGGATGTGATGTAAGGAAGGTATACCCTCAGCAGCATTGCCTACCTAATCAGCCAAACACAGCCACGGGGCTAAGGTAAAGCAGTTCCGGAACCGGTGACCAGGGAGGGGTCGGGTGGGGGGCAATCCCCATCACGTTGATTCGTTTATGGCAAAGTCCCCATCACGTTGGTTCGTATTGGTTTTTCGTAGGGGGCTTTCCTTTAGAAACATTTACTTTAGGGGCATTCCTTTAAAAACATTCCTTCCCACCCCATTTCGTAAAAGCATTCCGGAGAGGCATTCCTTGTGGGGGGCATTTTGTAAATTATTCCTGTTTTGTGAGACAATTGGGACGAGGGGCCTTTTTTGGAGGGGGCAAAAAATGGAAACTTTTTACCAGCCATTAAAAAGGGGCTTTAAATTCTAAAACAAAGAGGCATAGGCTTTTAAGGCACATTGGTGTGTCAAAGCCTCAAATGTTCACCTCGGAATGTATTTATACTATCCGAAATGACTTTCGTTGTAAGTAATTGTGTGATAGTTTTTTATAGCACTTTTGAATGGAAATATTTTTCCACTTTTTTCTTTTGAATGTGGAAATATTTTGCGTTTTTGGTAATTTATTTCCTACTTTGTGGTGTTAAATTATGAAGAGCGGTAAAATTTTTCCTCCGGAAATTGTTGAAGAGAAGCTTGGTGTCAACCCATTTATTTCGGGGTTGGTGATTAAGGTGAGGGCAATAAGGAGTGGGTATGTTCCGGATGGGGAGGATGAGGCTGTGTTGGTGGACAATGTAGTGGAATTGGAGAGGGATGGGTATGTGAAGGTGTTTGATGGGGCTGATGAGAGGGTGATAATGGCGGGGTTGTCCTATAGGGCATTGCAGGTGTGGATGTGGATGTTGTACACGGTGAAGAGTGGGAAAGATTATTTGTGGGTGAATGTTGTCAGGATGATGGGGGAATGTGGGATGAAAAGCATTAAGACACATAAGGCGGCCATAACGGAATTGTGCCGGTATGGGTACATTGCTCCGTGTGTTGGGCATAAGAATGTTTATTGGCTGAATCCTTCAATGGCTTTTAAGGGGAGCAGAATACAGAAATATCCGGGAAATGTTGTTAAAAGCGGAACAGAACAATGAAAGCAATAATTGAATTCAATTTAGACGATCACGAGGATAGGATGGCGCATTTCAGATGCGTTAAGGCTCTTGATATGGCTTTGGCTTTATGGACGTTCTCGGGGCGGCTCAGAAGGCTTGTGGATGATGAGAAGGGGGTGGATGCTTTCTGGGAGGAATGGGAGGATACGTTGGGGGAATATGGGATTAAAATGGACGATTTGCTTATATGAATACAGAAAACGGACAGACATTAGGGGCATGGCTTGCCCCAACGCTGGAACAGATAGAAGATACGCTGTGGAGTTATGAATTGTATGTTCCTAATACGCCTCCCCAGTATAGTGATGATTCATTCCGGGCCATTCTAAAACTGTTCATGTCGGCTATGATGGACAAGATATGGCAGCTTCAGGAGGGGGAAGAGATGGACATTGAGGATAGGGTGAAGATGGTGGAGAAGTGTGGCAAGGATTTGCGTTCCTTGGTGAAAGTTTACACAAACATAGACACAGAGAATTTGTATGGAGAATAATAGCTGCCGGTTTGCCATTGATTTCTTCGAGTTTTGTTTCCTTGTGGAGGCTTGCATTCCTCCAAGGCCCATTGCCCGTTCAATGTTCTGGGAGAAAGTGATAGACAAGCATTTCTATGAAATGACACAGGAGGAACGGGAGAGGCTCTATGAGTGGGTGTGTAAGAATTACACGTATCAGGAAGGCATAAAGAACAAGAACGAGGATTGCCTATTGTTCCAGGCTCGTTTCTCTCCTGACAATCAAGTAAACATTACAACAAATTTCAACGGCAAAGAAGAGACGCACGAGGCTTTTGTGTGGGGAACGAGGTATTACATTAGCTCCCGGAAGTCCATTCAGGAGGAATATATTGTGAGTGTAAAGTCGAATAAAAATGAAAGCAATTAGTCTCCCAGTCCTATTCCTGAACGGAAATGATTTACAACTCACCGAGCTTGGTGTAAAGAGCGAAGATGAGTGCGTTCCTGAAGTGAGGGATGTTCTGTTCTACAGGATTGATGCCGCTTCTCCTCACATTCACGATGGGCAAGAATGCACTTGTATTCACACGGCGGCTCAGGATTTTATTTGCCCTATGCCATTAAAGGAAGTTGAACGAATATTAGAAAAATATGACACACAAGGAAATAGTTAAGGACATGACCCCTGACGAGATAGATGCCTACGTTTTGGGCCTTACAAAAGGGGGTTTTACAGTTGAATGGCTTGCGGCTATTTTACATTTACAGCATGGCATAGATTTATATACGTTATACCAGCCAGAACTTGATACGGCAGCAAGCATGGAGCTTGATAAGCTGAATCAGAATTATGTTCGGGGATGGGAGGATGGCTGTGGTGGTTTTAAGAATGCCTGTAGAGATTGCGTTCCTGGGAGATGGGTAAACTACAGGAAGGAGCTTAGAAATAAAGAAAAAGAAACCGATAATAACTCGAAAACCCCTCCGGGTGAGCATTGTGAAGAGGCTTGAGGGGTCTTATTGTCGCAAATATCGGCAACTTTTGCGACAGGATTGTACGGCAATTGTCCGTACATGCCGTAGATGTGTGCATTGTAAGTCATTCAGTAAGTCATAATATACCCTTTAACACATGAAAAAGTATTTAATTGTTGGCCTTTCGGCTTTGATTCTTGAGGTGGCCTCTACGTTCTACATTCGTACAGCCTCTGAGGGGTCTGTCTTTATGATGATGTGGGCGTTCCTTGGTCCGTTCTTTAATTTGCCCTTTGCCGGCTATATGGTGGAGACGAAGACATGGAAAGAACGTATTACATTAGCCCTGACAATGGGAATGGGGTATATGCTTGGGGCTTTGCTGGTTTACGCAACACAATTTATAAAATAAATATGGGAAATTTAAGACAAAGCATGACACAGGACGAATGGGACGAAATGGCTGTCCCTAAAACAGAGGAAAGCAACGTGTCCCACCCTCCCCACTACGGAGGCAAGGACAATTTATACGAGGCCATTAAGGTGATTGAGGCATGGGACCTTGACTTTTGCCTTGGCAATGTTGTAAAATACATTTCCAGAGCGGGGAAGAAGGGGGAATGGAAGTATAGGGAGGACCTTGAAAAGGCGGCATGGTATTTAAACAGGGCTATTGAGAACATAAAACGATGAGCATCTACCAATACAATAAGTCCCTGAAGATTGTAGGCGTTCACAAGACGCTTATGGAGGCTTCCAAGGCTCTTGGTATTCCTGAGAGAACAATTTCTGCGGCTACGTTAAAGGGGTCTTTCTGTAGGTTTCAGTGGTATTTCTCCCGTGAGATGGGTTTTGTCCCTCTTGGGAGAACAAAGGGGGAGAAAATGGGGAAGAAGTTCACGGTGATGGTGAGTGATGAGGTGTGGGACAAGATGCTTGTTGTCATAGGTCAGCGGAAGAAACAGGATATTTTCCGACATTTGCTTTCTGAATGGCTTGACAATGAAGAACGAAACAGAGCGAATAGTTAAGAGTTTGGAGAACGAAATTGTTATTCTCCAGAACGAACAGGCGGCTTTAATACGCAACAAATGGCGGCTTGAGGAGGAAATACGCAAGCAGAAAGCCCTTGTTGAACGCCTGAAAACACACGCAACAGAGGAAACGGAACGCAAAGGGGCATGGCGTAAAGTGGCTGCCTTGTTGCTTGCCATATGGACGTTGTTTCTTTCCCTGTTCCACATTGAAAGGAAATAGTGCTACATTTGTGACGAATAGATAGGAAAAAACGGGTATAAATATTCCATTTTGCTTAGGAACTAATGGAAAAACGGGTGCTTATAGTGTCCGTTTTTTTTATTTATTTTTGTGCCTCAATGAATTGAAATGACAAAAGCCAATGTTGCCCGTTCTTTTCGTGATAAATACGGAATGGAAATGCCCACAAAGAAGCTGGCGAGAATAATGTATTCCGAGCATACGCTTCTCTTTGCGGATGTGGAAGACGCAAGAACGGCGTTACGCTACATTGAAGGGAAAAGGGGAAATAGAAACATTAAAAAAATTACGAAAACCAAAGAATATTTAATGGAAACGCCCCGGCCTTACAATCCGTACAGCCTCCCTCCGAGCGAAGAGAAAGAATACGTTCCACACGTTATAGAAGGGCCGCAGCGAATTGCAGCCCTTTTTGATATACATTGTCCCTATCACAGCATAGAGGCTCTCACAGCGGCTTTGGAGTGGCTTAAAGCGCATGAGCCTACAATTGTCGTAATAGGAGGGGACTTCTTTGATTTCTATGGCCTCTCACGGTTTTTAAAGGACCCAGACAAGCGTTCTCCTGCGGAAGAGATAAGGACAGGCATTGAGCTTCTGAAGGCCATATACGTTGCGTTAAAGCCTAAGAACGGCCTCGTGTTTAAAATGGGGAACCATGATGAACGTTTCGAGCATTTCCTATGGCAGAAGATGGGGGAAATGGCGGGGCTGCAAGACCTGGAGGAGATGAAGGAAATAACGCTGGAGAACATCCTTCGGAAACGGCTTGGGCCGGAGTTTCCTCTTGCTTTCGTGGGGGACAAGCGGATAATTAAAGCCGGCAATTTGAACATTACGCACGGCCATGAGTTTCCTTCCGGCATTAGCAGTCCTGTGAACATTGCAAGGGGGCTGTATTTGAGGGCCAAGGCTAATGCTATGTGTGGACATTCGCACCGCACTTCGTCTCATGTCGAGCAAGACATTAACGGACAGATGATTACCACTTGGTCTGTTGGTGCTTTATGCGAGCTAACTCCGTTGTATATGCCAATAAACTCTTGGAATCATGGGGTTTGTTTGATAACTTTAGAGGAGAATGGAGATTTCTCTGTGGAGAACAAAAGAATTAAAAACGGAAAGGTATTGTAATGGCATACGTTTATAGACACATAAGGCTTGACAAGAACGAGCCGTTCTATATTGGCATTGGATTCGACTCAGAATACAAAAGAGCTTATGAAACTCATAAAGGCAGAAGAAGTAAATTTTGGTTAAAAATTGCATCTAAAACCAAGCATATTGTTGAGATTCTGATTGATGACATTGATGAAGAAACGGCAAAAGCCAAAGAAACGGAGTTTATAAAGCTCTATGGTAGAAAAAATCTTGGGACCGGACCATTGTGCAACTTAACAGATGGCGGGGATGGATGCGCTAATAGAATTTTTACGGCAGAGCATAGGCAAAGACTAAGTGTTGCCAGCAAGGGAAGGGTTTACTCTTTGGAAAGAAGGCAGATAATGAGCGAACAACGCAAGAACAACCCTATTATTTTTACTGACGAAATAAGAAAAAAAATTAGTGAAGGAAACAAGGGCAAAAAGCTATCTCCCGAACACATAGCCTTAATGAAGCAGCGCATAGGAGAAAACAATCCTATGTACGGCAAACGGAACTACAATTACATGGGAGAAGTTGCTGCATACAAAGATGGTGTTCAAGTGGGAGTTTATGAGGGCATCCACAAAGCTGCCTCCGCACTTAATGTCACAGCGACCAAAATCTCAGCTTGCCTAAACAACAGAAGAAAAACCACCGGAGGCTACACTTTCAAACGCCTCAATCTCCCGGAGGACGGACAGGCTTACGTTCACAACAAGCGAATAAAGAACGGACGCATAGTGTAAAGCGAAACGGTAATAAAGTGTAAATTTGCATTTCAACATTAAACAACAAAGACATGGCAGACGATAATAAAGAGCAAAAAGCTAAAGAACTAATGAGGCGGTCAAATGAAAGAAAAAGGTTTGCAGCCGAACAAGAAGAATTTGGTAAGGCTCAAATAAAAAACAAAGTTAAGCCAGGCTCAACTGGGTATTCATGGGACAACAAATTGGCCGATAGAACTTTACTTCCTGTGGGACAAGAAAGGCTTGATATTGCAAAAAAGTATAGGGACATGGCTAAAAAAGATTCTCTTGAAGCCGTTAGTCTTATGAAGCCAGCCGCCATTGTCGCTCCCGTTAAGCGTCCTTCCGAGGCGGTGATGAAGAAAGTGACAGGCAAGAAATAATGCCCAAACACGCCTCCCTTCCGTTCCATTTCTATGTGAACGTGAACAATTCGTTCCTCGGCCCTGAAATGCCGGAGGGCGTTACAAAGGCTATTTGGCACGGGATATATTGCCGGGAGTATCAAACGCTCTCTTGCCATGTGTTCCTCGAATCAGGGGCGCATTGGAGTGGACTGCCAATTCATGCATTGTCAGTCACAGAAGATTTCCGTTACGGCCCTGAGATGCTGATGCCGTGGGCAGGAATGGGGGAGGAAATAGAAGCCGTTTATATGCCGTTCTTAGAAGGGCTTGAGGCAACGGAGATGCTATCCCCTGGTCCTAACGGGAGGCACACAGGCATCATTGTGGACTGGAAGGACGGCTACAGCCGCTATCCTGCGGAGCACAAGCCCCTTTCCCTCATTCAGCTTGACAGCGGGCAATTTGTGTTGTTCCCCAACAATTATGTTGTTTACAAGGAGAAACACTTTGTCAATCACAAGGCAAAGGAGAACATGAAGCATTACAGGAGGGGCGAGGAAGTGTTCTGGGAAAAATAATTTAAATTTGCGTTATGGCACAATACACAGACTTTGGATTTATGAGGCCGGAGGAAGCATCAAATCAAGATGACGGCCCTGTAAAAAACTTTTTCAAAAAACTTTTTCGTCCTCAAAGAGGCTTGGTTGGAGACGTTCCTGTTACAGGGTTAAAAAAATCTGAGCCTATTGTAAGACAAGACCCAAATCGTCGTGCCGTTCCCGGAGGACTCTCTGATGCCGAAAAGATTGCCATTGAGCAGGACGAACGGGAAAAGATGCTGGAATACATGAGGCATCCCTCCTACAAGCAAAGACTTCAGAAAGAGATATTCTACGACAGCTACAACCCATCAAGCAAAAGTCATAACAAAATTGTAGAAGACGAATACAAGCGAAGACTTGACGAAGTAACTACAATCCCTATTTCAAGGGGTAAATTTAGCCAAGTAAGGGATTCCGAAATGCCCTACGCTCAATACTTCCCACTCGTTTCATCTCATTCATTTTATTTACCAGGAGGCTCAAAAGGAGAGTTGTCGAAAAAGGGATTCCCTCAAATTGTAATGAGTGAAGATGTTGAAAACGGAACTATAAACACCAACCCAAATCTTTACAGACAAGTGTTAAGGCATGAGCTTGGTCATTCCTCTCATTCGGGGGACCTTGGAGGATTCGCTTATTCTGAGAAAAAAGGAGAAATACCTTATCCCGGAATGGTGACAGAGCAATTACAAAAACATTCTGAAAGCCCGGTGGTAAAGGAAAAAATGCTTCTTGCCGATTTAGTTAGCCCATCTTATAACACATATGGGAAAAAAATTAAGAAAGAAATAGATGACTTTGCTATATCAAGATTAGGCCCCGAAAAAGTTCAACAAATTAAGCAAGCTCAGGATAGAATGAATGCCGAATACAAGGCTTTAAGGAAAGAAAAAGGCAGTGAATACGCTCAAAAATATGGCCCCGATTGGAACAATCCTGAGTTTAGGGAAATCCATAATGACCCTATGTTTACACATCTTGACCAAAACGACACGGAGGTGGCAACAAGGATGATAGGACTTCGCCGTCTTGCTGCTGATAAATTTGGTCATAACATGAACGAAGACTTTGACATTAAGAAGTACAAAGACCAGATTCAGGATTATTTCAAAAAGAACGGGATGATAGACGAGTACAAGCAGCTCTCAAAAGACCTTGAACTCTCTGATGACCAAATCAACGAGATGATGAAGTACATTGCTCAAAACGAAAATCAACAGCAATCAGCCCGATACACAGGATAATAATATGGCATACAGAATAGACGAAGGAGAAGGTCCGGTGAGTTTCTCGCCCGTAAGGGGACTTGCTGCTCCAACAAGGCAAGACACGCTTGACCTCATCCAAAGGAGCGAGGCTGTAAGACAATTCATGGAGAACGCTCGTGATGAAAGGGGGAAGCGTATGTACGAGCCTGATGAAACCATTAGCCGTAAAAGGAGTATGCCAAAGGCTGCTGCTATGTCAAAGCTGGAGAATGCCCGTAATGCTATGGCTCAAAGAGAGGCAATGAAGGGCCGTACAACAATGGCTTCTGAGCAGGGCAGAACGGCAGGGGTGCTTCCTTTTGGTGATTATGCCAGACAAATAAGCCCTGAGCGTTTTGAACAAAGGGAAATTGAAAGTCAAATAATCAACCCAGCGGCTCCTATGTCCATGTACGACACAAGGATACAGCCGGATACGGTGTATTTGTACAAGCAAAGGACTAAGAACGGACTTGCTCCCGACTTGGTTAGCGTTCCGGGATATAGCACAAGAATGGCTCCTAAAGAGTTCCCTTCTACAGAACGGGAGGCTCCTTCAATAGTTCAGCCTGTAGCACGGCCTCCTCAAAGAGTTCCTCGTCAGGAGAATGTAGAAAGGGTTTCGTTTGGGACAAGGGGTAATAGACCTCTGTATAGCCCAGGTCCAGCCGGAAGAAGGGGAGGAAGCAATAGGCTTCAAGGTCAAGGTGCATTGATGAATGCCTGGGAGAGGGTGAGAGATATTTTTGATTAATTTTTTTGCTATTGTGAAATAAGTCTGCCTATCTTTGCAGAGCCGAAAGGCAGGAGAGTAGCGGCTCCGGGTTAAAAACTTTAAAAGTCCTTTGTTTGCTTAGTAGGGTCCGCTACCCCGAACGGCAGACAAAGGACATTTTATTTTATGTATCACTCGTTTAATGTTTATCACGCTGAAAAGTATGGCCTTTCAGAAGCCATAATGATTAATTCACTCCAGCACTTTATTGTGCAGGACATTGCGAACAACAGGAACTTTTATGATGGCCGAACATGGGCATTATTAGTTATTCCTTCCACGCAAAAAACTTGGCCCTATTGGTCAAAGAAGCAGATTAAAAGAATTTGCGAATCACTTGTAAATCAAGGCGTATTAATTCTTGGAGAGAAAAGCAAGCCAGAGATTAATAGGTTTTGGTATGCCTTTGCAGATGAAAAAGAGTTTTTCCCTAATATTAATCTATAGTAGATATGGAAAAGCATAAGAACGAATTTATAAAGCGCACAAAGAGAAGAGACAACTTTGTTGTGATTGGCAATGAGGTTATTCAAGATAGTCGAATGACAATAGAAGCAAGGGGTGTTTTAGTGTATCTTTTGTCGTTACCTCAAGATTGGGTTATTAGGAAAAACGACTTACAGAAAAGGCTTGCGGTAAGTAGGAGGACTATTGACAGATGCTTTGAAGAGATGAAGCAATGTGGCTATTTGTGCGAAACAGATTTTGTAAAAAAGGATGGCAAATTTGATGGTAAAGGCTACTTGATTTATGACTATTCAATTTACAAAAACGCCCCTGAAATGTATTCTACCGATGCTCATGGTGAGCAACGGAATGACGATACCGATGCTCATGGTGAGCACCGGACCGATGCTCATGGTGAGCACCTAATAAAGAACACAGATATACAACAAAGAAATAAGAATAATCCCCCTTTATCCCCCAAGGGGGAAAATGTCCGGATTGATTACAAAGGATTGGACAAAGCCGTAGCAGAGTGGCTTGAGTACAAAGCCGAAAAGAAACAGAAGTATGCTGGGGTTAAATCAATCCAGACCATGATCAATCGTCTTTGGAAAATTTCTAAAGGCAATCCTGAAAAAGCAATGGAAATTGTGGAAACATCAATGGCAATGAACTATCAGGGATTCTTTGAACCGAAAGAAAATAACTTTGCCGCTGCCCCAGCTAAATCAACTCCTCCACGGAAAGCCAAAGTGAAATACTTTGACACGGACTACCCAGACAGGGTGAAAGTGGCAACGAGGGAAGAATACGACCTCCTCGTTTCAGGAAATCCGGACAGCACTTTTGAAATCGTCTACGAATATTGGGACTAAGGTCAGATGGAAATTAATGGGTTTGAAATTGATGAGTACAATGTCCACGGCATTAAGCAGGGAGCAACGGCATGGACTTGTCCTCTTTGCAGCGAAAGCCGCACAAAAAACAAAACGCAAAAGTGTATGTCCGTCAATTGGAAGCTTGGCTTGGGCCATTGCAACCATTGCGGAGAGAAAGTGCAGCTTCACACATTCAAGAAAAAGCGGGAGATGAAAGAATACTTAAAACCTCAGCCCCGAACAGAAAAACCATTCATCCCGGAGAAAGTGGCTACGCATAGCCAAACTGATCGTGGGATTAGTAGGGCCACTCTTGAAGAGATGGGAATCACTATTAGCCAGCAATGGATGCCAAAGGCTCAGAAGGAGGTGATGGTGATGGAATTCCCATACAAGTTTCAGGGAGAGTTGGTGAATGTAAAATATCGTGGCCCCAACAAGGACTTTAAGTTTGAGAAGGGGTGCGAGTTGATTATGTACAACCTTGATGGCATTCTTCACGAGGAGTTTTGCGTAATCGTGGAAGGTGAATGGGATGCTTTGTCCTATGTGGAGGCCGGAGTTAAGAATGTAACCAGCGTTCCAAATGGCTTCACGCTTCCAAGACCTGATGGCACAAGCAGCATCAATCTTCAGTTTCTTGACAACTACTACCACTACTTTGAGAACAAAGAGCGGATATACCTTGCCGTTGACAATGATGAGCCGGGCAATCACGGAAAGCAGGAATTGGTTCGGAGGTTTGGAATGGAGAAGTGCTGGCTCATTGATTTCAAGGATTGCAAGGATGCGAATGAGTATTTGGTCAAGTATGGCAAGGAGGCATTGGCTGCAACGATTGGAAATGCCACACAGTTCCCTTTGGAAAACATCCAGACATTGGATGACTTTGAATACGATCTTGAGAATTTCTACATTAACGGCAGTCCCAAAGGATACACCACCGGAATGGAGGCTATTGATGACATCTATTCCATAGAGCCTGGTCAATATTCCATCATCACCGGTCCTCCCGGCTCAGGCAAAAGTGAATTTGTTGACAGCATTTGTCTTGGCTATGCATTGCGTTACGGAATGAAAACGGCATTCGCTTCTCCGGAGAACAAGCCAAACTATCTTCATGCTGACAAAATCATTAGGAAGATTCTTGGGTACAGACCCAAAAATGAGCAACAGATAAGGTCGTCTGCTTTTAGGGCTTCAAAGGATTTCTACAGAGACAACTTTCTTCATGTGGAGTTTGAGGATGGCTATGACCTTCACAAAATCCTCAAGAAGTTTGAAGAACTTGTCCGCAGAAAGGGTGTAAAAGTTTTTGTGATTGATCCATACAACAAGACCAGGCTGAAAGAGAGTGCAAACAAACAAGTGAATGACTACACCTCCGACTACCTAAACGAAATTGACATCTTCTGCAAGAGGACAAAGAGCATTGTCTATCTCGTTGCCCATCCAGTGAAGATGAAAAAGATTGAAGGAACAAATACCTACCAAATGCCGGATGCCTATGACATCAAAGGAGGAGGGGAGATGTTTGATATGGCCTACCACATTTTGGGCGTGGTAAGGGATATGGACTTGGATTTTGTCCGTGTAAAGACTTTAAAGGTAAAGTTCCAGCATTTAGGAAAGGGAGGCGAGGAGGCTTTCTTTAAGTGGAATTTCAACAATGGCCGATACGAAACCATCCGTTTTGACCCAAAGGTTGATTCCGTACCTGTTCCAAATTGGAACAACGACTGCTATGTTGTGGGTAACACACTCAATGGGGAGGTGAGGGTGAAAGAATTTTATAGCCGGATAGATGCGTTTGAATCAAACCAACTTGCCATAGCAATTGAAAATGGAGAGGCTCCTTTCTGACATTGACCAAAGAAAGTGGGACATTCTCCACACTTTCTGCTATGCTTACATTTGCCAGCCTCCTCAGGAAACGTGGAATGATGCCCAGATGATGGAAGAGCGAAAGGAGTTGCTTGAAATGGTGGACAATTGTGTGCATTCTACAAATTGGAAATCCATTCTCTCTGCCAAATCCCAAATGAGGCTGATAACATTGAGCATAAGACACGCAAAAGAATTTTACAACTCTGAAGTCATCGGAGAAAAAACAGATGCTTACAGAGCGATTGAGGGCTATTTTAAAAGAGCAGACTGGGAGAGGCAAATGCTTCGTGGAGAAAATCCTCCTCCTCTTCCACATCTCACCATCTACATGAAGCAAGGTGATAGATATCACAAACCTCAAGCAAGTTATACAAAATCAAAAAACAAGAAAGCAAAATGATAGACTTATTAATCAATTTTGACAAGGAGGATGACAAGCGTAAGTTATTCTCCGTTCTGAAGAATCTGAAAGGCAGCTTTGCCGTATCTTTGAAGAAGAACAAAGCCCAAAGAACCTTGCAGCAGTCAAGGTACTATTTTGGAGTTGTACTGGCGTACCTCAGTGAAGAAACAGGCTTCACTAAAGACGAGGCACACCAGCTCATGCAACGGATGTTTCTCAAATACGCTAAAGACGTATCTGACGGAACAAGTGAAATGTTTGTCCGTTCCACTACATCTCTCAACACTGTTGAGATGAATGAATACATTGAACAAATCCGCATATTTGCCGTGTCAGAGTTGGGTTGTTATATACCGGAGCCTAACGAAATTGTGTATGAGAAGTAAAAAGAAACCCGTTGTTGCCCGTGTGCCAAGAACCCGGAACAATGGCACGGAGACGGACAGTATGCATATGGGGAAAATCAGAGCCGGCCTTAGAAAC
>Ga0315901_10000973_pt1 | contig 41461 bp, 35 predicted proteins | sample LakEriMetagenome_10_FD_203761 | JGI IMG/M metagenome (GOLD analysis project Ga0315901, IMG submission 203761) | Freshwater fungal communities from buoy surface, Lake Erie, Ohio, United States - Buoy 2 MA116 | ecosystem: Environmental > Aquatic > Freshwater > Lake | place: USA: Lake Erie, Ohio...
GCCAGCTCTTCTTAAAGAGCTTGAAGCATTTATCTAAACCGTAAGGGTTTTAAATAATGCATTCACAGCTTTCTCCTGATGAGATTCGTTCTTTTCAGCAAGAGCGTGGATTAAATGTCACCGGTCTTTTAGATGTTCCTACCGAACGCGCGCTTGAAGATGCTCGTTGGAAACTAGGAGATCGCTCTCTCTATCTTCAATCATCTCCATTAATGCATGGCGATGATGTTGCAGCACTTCAGTCGCGTCTCACAGAGATGGGTTTTGATTGCGGTCGCGTAGATGGAATTTATGGAGAACGAACTGAATCTGCTGTAAAAGATTTTCAAAAATCTGTCGGTGCAAAAGTTGATGGCCGCTGTGGCCCAGAGACAATTATTGGTCTAATTCGATTAACAAAGATTGTCTCTGGTGGTGTTCCATCACAGTTGCGTGAAAGTGCTGCAGCTCGAACTCGTGGACCTGCTCTTGCAAATAAAGTTATTGTCTTAGATCCAGGTAGTAATGGCGATGAAGCAGATATTGTCTATGACATCGCAGTTCGTATTGAGGGACGTTTACTCGCACTGGGTGCCAGCGTCTTTCTCACACGCGGTGCCAAGAATGCGCCGAGTGAATCAGAGCGAATTGCATTTACAAATACCAATGCGACCGATTTATTTATCTCATTGCACACCGATACATATAACAATCCCAGTGCACAGGGCGTTGCAACGTACTTCTATGGAAGTGATGCGCACGGTGTGCACTCAGTGGTTGGCGAACGTTTTGCTTCGTTGGTGCAACGCGAAATCTGTGCTCGAACAAATCTCCTTAACTGTAGAACGCATGCAAAGACGTGGGATGCACTTCGACTAACAAAGGCGCCTTCGGTTCGAGTTGATTGCGGCTACTTAAGCAATCCGCAGGACGCAAAGAGTTTGGCGTCACCTGAATTTCGTGATGCGGTGGCCGAAGCGTTCATTATTGCGATTCAACGCCTTTACTTAGCGGCAGAAGATGATGCCAAAACAGGTACTTTGCGCATTTCAGATCTTCGTAGCGCTGGTATTCGCCGCTAAATAATTACCCCAGCACTGCAAGCAATGTGGGAGACTTCTCCCTATGTCTGAGGTGAATACACGATTCCATACAGGTGCTCCGCAAAAGCTAGAAGAACGCTTTGCCGCCCGCGCCGCCGGAATGCTTCCCAGTGAAATTCGTTCACTCTTTGCAGTTGCCTCACGTCCTGAAATTGTCTCTCTCGCAGGTGGAATGCCAAATCTTTCAGCGCTACCGATGGATATGATGGCAAACGTTGTTAATGAATTGATTCTTACCAATGGCGCAGAGGCGCTGCAATATGGCAGCGGACAAGGACATCCCAAACTTCGCGAATTAATCTGCGATGTGATGGCACTTGAAGGTATCCGCGCTAATCCAGATGACATTGTTGTGACTACAGGTTCGCAGCAGGCGTTAGATCTGATCTCTCGTATCTTTATCGATCCAGGCGATGTTGTATTAGTTGAAGCACCTTCTTATGTGGGTGCTCTCGGAACATTCCGCCAATATGAGGCCGCTGTTGTCCATGTTGAGATGGATCAAGATGGAATGGTTCCGCAATCACTACGCGATGCCATCAAGGTCATGCGCGCTGCAGGTCGCAAAATTAAGTTCTTGTATCTCATTCCAAATTACCAGAATCCGACAGGCGTGCTCTTGCCCGCAGAACGTCGTACAGAAATTCTGGCAATCTGTCGCGAAGAAGGCATCTTTGTTGTTGAAGATAACCCTTACGGACTTCTTGGTTTTGATCGCCCATCGCCAAATGCGATGCGCGCTGAAGATTCTGAAAATGTTATCTATCTCGGTTCATTTTCAAAGACGATCGCATCAGGGCTACGTATCGGCTGGGCTCTTGTTCCACAGTCACTTAAAGATAAATTAGTTATTGCCTCAGAATCTTCAATTCTCTGCCCATCAAATTTCACGCAATTAACTATTGCAAATTACCTCACCCATCAACCATGGCGTGATCAAATTGCAAGTTTCTGCGATGTATATAAAGTCCGCCGTGATGCGATGCTTGAATCACTCTCTGAATACTTCCCGCAAGAAGCTACCTGGACTAAACCTGGTGGTGGCTTCTATGTATGGGTCAATCTCCCACCTGAAATTGATACAAAGGCGATGATGCCAAAGGCCATTGTTGCCAAGGTTGCCTATGTTCCAGGAACAGCCTTTTACGCCGACGGTTTTGGTTCATGGTCGATGCGACTTTCATATTGCCACCCAACACCAGAGCGCATCCGTGAAGGTGTTAAGGCGTTAGGACATGTTGTAAAGCAAGAGATGTCTCGCCGAGGCTCAGCCCTCAATTAAATCTACGATGCGCTGGAGATCTTCATTTCCAGCGAATTCGATAGTGATCTTTCCCTTGCCTTTACCTTGCTCAATACTTACGCGCGTATCTAGGTAATCACTTAATAGTTCGGCGCTTGCAAGTGCCGTTCCGGAAATTCCGACCTTTGTTTTTGCCTTACCGCTCTTCTTTGCAGGGCCGGCAGTTGCCACAATCTCTTCTGTTGCGCGGACACTTAAGCCCTCTGCAACGATTCGGTTGGCAAGTTTTTCAATCTCTTTCTCATCGCTAAGTCCCAGTAGCGCGCGAGCATGTCCGGCAGAGATAACTCCTGCGGCAACTTTACGTTGCACAGTTGGTGGAAGATTAAGTAGGCGCAACATATTTGAAATGAGAGGACGTGATCTTCCCAGTTTCGTTGCTAACTCATCATGTGTGCAGCCAAAATCTGTAAGTAGGCCAGCGTATGCCGCTGCTTCTTCTAGTGGATTGAGTTGGCTTCTATGAATATTTTCAATGAGAGCTTCGCGTAGCAATTCATTATCTGGAGTTTGGCGAATAATGACAGGAATCGATTTAAGTCCGGCAGCTTTTGCGGCACGGAATCTGCGCTCGCCCATAATTAATTCGTAGCGTCCTTCTGAAACTTTACGAACTACAGGAGGTTGCAGTATTCCAATCTCCTTAATTGATGCAATTAATTCATTGAGTGCATCTTCATCGAAAACGGTACGTGGTTGACGTGGGTTAGGTGAGATTGAAGAGATAGGAACTTCATTCTGTTGCGCGACTTCAGTATCTCCAACGGTGAGTGAAGTTGGGATTAAAGAATCTAGATTAGTTCCGAGTCCCCCACGTTTTGCACTCATGCGATCTCTCCATCTTTCTTGTAATTAATACTTACAACATTGGAATCAAAGTTTCCATCCTTGGCTTTACCGCGCTCTGCTATCTCGCGCGCAACTTGCATGTACGCAATTGCTCCAGGTGAAAGTGGGTCATATGTCATTACTGTTTGGCTATATGAAGGCGCTTCAGATACGCGCACTGCGCGAGGAATTGGAATATCAATAAGTTCATTTGGAAAGTGTGATCGCACATTTGCTGCAACATCATTTGCAAGACGTGTACGTCCATCAAACATTGTCAGGATAATTGTTGAAAGATTAAGTGAAGGATTCAATCTCTTCTTAACAACTCCGTATGTTTCAAGAAGTTGCGATAGGCCTTCGAGTGCGTAGTACTCGGCTTGAATTGGAATGAGTAGCTCTTTTGCTGCAGCAAATGCGTTCACTGTTAACAAACCAAGTGAAGGCGGACAATCAATAAAAATGTAGTCGTAGTTAACGCTAATTGTTTCGAGCGCTTCTTTAAGTTGTAGTTCGCGCGCAACCATTGAAACTAAATTGATTTCAGCATTTGCAAGCGATGTATTTGATGAGATGCAATCAAGTGAAGGAAAGCCAGCAACTTTCTGCACCACTGTTGAAATCTCATGGCTTCCCATAAGTACTTCATAGATGCCGGCGTTATCACGATGTGGAACACCTAAAGCTGTACTGGCATTGCCCTGTGGATCTAGATCGATAACGAGGACGCGAAGGCCACCCATAGATAGGGCTGCTGCAATATTGACTGTTGTGGTGGTCTTTCCGACCCCACCTTTCTGGTTGGCCACGGTGAAGATTCGGGTTGAGGCTGGTTTTGCCATTGCCTCCTTGAGGCGACGGACACCTACGACTTTTGGTGTTGATGTTTCACGTGAATCATCACCGCTCTGGCTCATTGGGCTATCTAAGCACCCTTTTTAATGGCGACGATGCGCCCAAGCCCAATTCCCTCCAAAGTGATCTCGTGGAGGGTGGCTCCCTTGACCCCTTCCATCTCTGATGAGGCTGATTCGCCCTTCATGGCAAGGAGGCTGCCTCCAGTTTTAACCATATGCCAGCTCATCTTCTTCAGCTTCTCTAGCGGGGCCACTGCGCGAGCGGTAACAAAGTCAGCTGACTTCTTCACATCCTGGGCTCGGCCGCGGATAACCTCCATGTTATTTATTTTGAGATTTATGCCTTCAACTGCCTCATTAAGGAAGGCGACCCGGCGCTCAAGAGGCTCAATAAGTGTGACTGAGAGATCTGGCCTGGCCAGTGCGATGACAATTCCTGGCAAGCCAGCCCCAGAGCCAATATCAAAGAGGGAGGCCCCTTGTGGCAGAAGTTGGGTGACGGGCAGGCAGTTAAAGATATGGCGCTCCCAGATGCGCTCGCCTTCGCGGGGGCCGATTAAGCCCCTTTCGATCCCTGCAGTGGTGAGAAAGTGGGCATAGGCAGCGATCTCATCGAGGCGCTCTGGAAAGTAGCGCTCGATCAGTGTTTCACGGGAAACATCGCTTGCCGACATAGGGTTTTACGCTGGATAGATCACTACGTAGCGACGTGGATCTTCTCCATCAGATTCGCTGCTCAGGCCCAAATCCTGGATCGTGTCATGGATGATCTTGCGCTCAAAGGCGTTCATAGGCTCAAGTTTGATGGCATTGCCAGTAGTGGTCGCCTCTTCCGCCTTCTCCTTGGCTAGAGCTGAGAGCTCCTTGCGGCGGTTGGCACGGAAGTTATCGATATCGAGCATTAAGCGGCTGCGATCTCCGGTAGCTGTCTGGACAGCGAGACGGGTGAGCTCCTGGATTGAATCGAGGACCTCCCCTTCCTTGCCTACTAGGTGGCCAAGCTTTCCGCCGGCGATCGCTAGTGAGGCGCGTCCATTTTCGACATCAATATCAATATCTCCATCGAGATCTGCGATATCAAGAAGGGCTTCGAGGTAGTCGGCGGCAATATCGCCCTCTTCCTCAAGCTTTGCCACAGTTTTTGGGGCCTTAGGCTCAGACTGTACTTCTGTCTCTTCTACAACCGTATTATTCTCTGACATCTCTACTCCTTGGTTAATTAATCCCTTTTGTAAGGATTTAATGATAATTGTCCGAATTACTTCTTCTTCTTTTTCTTCTTTTTAGGTTGCTCGCGCTGACCTTTAACTTCGTCAGCTGATGGTCCTGAAGGAGTGGCCGGATCGCTTGGATCTGGCTCGACTACCCCACTCTTCTTTGCCTTCTTCCGCTCTAGCTCTTCAAAGGCAGGTGAGCCCGGCGTTGGGTTTCGCTTAATGACGTAGTACTGCTGACCCCATGTCCAGAAGTTTGTTGTTGACCAATAAATCAATACACCGACTGGAAAGTTAACGCCTGAAATTGCGAAAATTAATGGGAATAAATACAACATGATTTTCTGCTGTTGCAACATCATGTTGTTGCTTGCATCCATCTTTGGCATTCCCTTTGTCATCAATTGACGCTGGGTCGTAAAAGTTGTTGCTGACATAATAAAAATTAAGAAAACGGTGACAAGTTTTACCTTCATGTCATCGCTACCTAAGAATGTTTGTGAAATTTTCGCGCCGAAGAATTCCGCTTGAGCAGCACTTGCTAAGTATTCGCCTTTAAGGAATCCGCGGGCGATTGGTGCGGGTACTCCCGCATCAGTTTTTGCAGCGATTCCGTTAAGCACTGTGAAGAGTGCGAAGAAGATTGGTGCTTGGGCAAGGATTGGAAAACATGATGCAAGAGGGTTTGTCTTATGCTCTTTGTAAAGCTTCATCATCTCTTCTGATTGCTTCTGGCGATCATCTTTATATTTCTTTTGGATCTCCTTCATATGTGGTTGAAGGGCAGTAAGTGCGCGCTGGCTCTTAATTTGTTTTACAAAGAGCGGGATTAAAACGATTCGGATAATTACCACAAGTCCCATGATTGAGAGCGACCATGTAACTCCGCTGTCTTTGCCGAAGAGTGGTGAGAGAAGATTGTGGAAGAGAACAATAATTCCAGAGACCAAGTTGTAAAGAGGATTAAGAATAAAGCCCATGGTTATGCCGCCGCTTTCATGCTCTGAAGTGATTGCTCTGTAATGGTTTTTGCTTCTGTTTTATTTTTTGGCCTTACATAATCAACTCCACCATGTGACCATGGATTACATCGCAACACTCTCCAGCCGGTCATAGCGACTCCCTTTAACCCGTGGGTTTGGATTGCGGTGAGTGCATAACTTGAACATGATGGGTAGTACTTACAACGTGGAGCAAACGCTGGGGAGATAAATTTTTGATAGAAGGTAATCAGAAGAGTTAGTGGAGATAGAAGTAACTTCATTACCGATTCACATTCTTCTGGCTGCGAGAAAGCAAACCTGAAACTAATTGTGAGAGCTCGTTGGTGTATTCCGGTGCGCTCTTTAAAACGCGCACTACAAAGAGTGAGTCGGCAGGTAACGTGTCAACGATTGGCGCGATGTCGTGTCGAAGTTGACGGGCAATACGGTGGCGCATGACTGATCCGCCTACTGATTTATTGATGATCAGGCCGGACTTGGCTGAAGCAGCCAGGTTTACAGCAGGTGAAATGTAGAGGTACCCAACAAGGTTGCTTGAAGTAAGACGAAGTCCGCTCTTTGTTGCCTTAGCAAAATCTTCGCTTGTAGTAAGACGTGCCTTCTTTGGAAGCACTCTATTGCTCCGCGTTCTTCTAGCTTTTACGCTGAAAGACGTGAGCGACCCTTGGCACGGCGTGCAGCAAGAACAGCACGACCTGCACGTGTTGCCATACGAGCGCGGAAACCGTGCTTCTTGGCGCGACGACGTGTATTTGGTTGGTAGGTGCGCTTTGTCATGGTGGAGCTCCTTCGATCAAGACCGGTTCGGCTAAAGATTCATAAATGCGGGGGAAGCAAGGAGGCAACGGTAGAGGTGTGGATAGGCGCGGGTCAAACTCGCCTCTAGCCCTAAGTTGGGGGTGGGTGAGGCGGGCTATTGTGGATAACTACTTGCGCTTTTGGCGAAAGAGCTCTACTTTTCGACTTCTCCACAGGCTATCCGCCGAATTCGGGATTTTGTAGGCCTCAACCCCTACTTTAGACCACAGCCTGTGGATAACTTTGTGGATAAACCTGGGGGCTTATATGGCAGTAGTAGACGTCGAATTAGGTGCCCTTTGGGAACGAGTAATCGAACATGTTTCATTGGGAGAACCTCAACACCGCGCATTTTTAATGATGACTAAGGCCCTTGGGTTGATTCAAAGTGAAGATGGAACCAACCTTCTCGTCGCAGCCCCTAATGCATTTGCAAAAGATGTCCTTGAATCTCGCCTTCGCGTTGTTGTTAACGAAGTACTAACTCGCGAACTTGGTGAGAAGACAAATATCGCTGTGATGATCGATGAAAATATCGAGCTCGCTGATCTTCCTGCACCAACTGTCGTTGTTGAGAGCTCACCAGTTGCAACAGCGCCAAAAACTTTAGGTCGCGATGCTTCCGGTTCTGTGCGAAGTGAAGAGCCGTCACAACTTAACCCTCGCTACATCTTTGAAACTTTCGTTATCGGCGCATCAAACCGTTTCGCTCACGCCGCAGCGGTTGCTGTTGCTGAAGCTCCTGCAAAGGCTTACAACCCGCTGTTTATTTATGGTGACTCAGGTCTTGGTAAAACTCACTTATTGCACGCCATCGGCGCGTACGCAAAAGAGCTATACGGCAATGTCCGTGTGCGTTATGTATCCTCAGAAGAGTTCACCAATGACTTTATTAACTCAATCCGTGACGATAAAGCCTCTGCTTTTCAACGTCGATATCGCGACCTAGATATTTTGTTGGTTGACGATATTCAATTTTTAGAAAATAAAGAACGTACCCAAGAAGAGTTCTTCCATACTTTTAACACTTTATATAACGCTAACAAACAAATTGTTATCTCTTCAGATCGCCCACCTAAACAACTCACTACTTTGGAAGATCGTTTACGTAGCCGATTCGAGTGGGGTTTGATTACAGATATTCAACCACCTGAACTTGAAACCCGTATTGCGATTCTTCGCAAGAAAGCTGCGCAAGATAAGTTAAACGCACCTGATGATGTTCTTGAATTTATCGCGAGTAAAATCTCAACCAACATTCGCGAACTTGAAGGCGCACTTATTCGCGTTACGGCATTTGCATCCCTTAACCGCCAGCCGGTTGATATGGGTCTTGCGGAAATTGTTTTGCGTGATTTGATCCCAAGTGATTCAACTCCTGAAATCACTGCGCCAACAATCATGGCCGCCACCGCTTCATATTTCAGCCTCACTATCGATGATCTTTGTGGCACCTCCCGCTCGCGCGTTCTTGTTAACGCCCGCCAAATCGCGATGTACCTCTGCCGCGAACTCACCGAACTTTCTCTTCCAAAGATTGGCCAGACTTTCGGAGGGCGCGATCACACCACCGTGATGCATGCCGACCGGAAGATCCGTCAGTTGATGGCAGAGAGACGATCGATCTATAACCAGGTCACCGAACTCACCAATAGAATAAAGGTGGCTGCAAAAAATTAAATAAAGGTTGGAATGGGTAGATATGTCCAAATTGGATGGCTTTACCCCCAACTGTGGAGAACTTGTGGATAACTGTGGGTATCTCCCTTATTTCTGTGGGTAAGGCGCGGTAAGCGCCCAACCGACCAGAAGCTCGAAGTTGGAACTTTGAGTGCGAGGGTGCTTTATCCACATAAATACGGCGGTTACCCACCGCCTACCCACATAGAACTTTCTCGCTATGAAGGTGTAGAGCAGGACTTTTATTGATTATGGAGTGTTCCTCCACAAGAAAAGTCTCTGGTTACTACTACTACCTTTATATATAGAAAATCTCTCCACACACGAACATTTTCAAGTCGGCACAGGTGTGCCAGACTTTCAAGACTTCGAAGAAGAATGAGAAGGCGGTACAAGGTGAAATTTACAGTTGATCAGCAAGGGCTCACCGATGGCGTGAATTGGGTTTCGCGCAGCCTCTCAACCCGACCAATTAAAACCGAACTCCTTGGCATTGTTATCGATGCAACCGGAGATGAAGTATTTCTATCAGGCTCTGATTTAGAGACCTCAAGCAAAGCTCACTTTACCGCAGATATTGTTACAAAAGGAAAAGTTTTAGTTCCCGGAAAATTACTCGCAGAAATTTGTCGATCACTTCCAAATAAACCAATCACAATCGCGCTAGATGGCACACGAGTATTGGTTACATCCGGTGCTGCAAAATTCACACTCCCAACACTGTCAATCGATGAGTACCCACACCTTCCAGAACTTCCTGAAGGAACCGGTGTTGTAGCAAGTGACACCTTCGCCCAAGCAGTGGCACAGGTAGCAGTAGCTGCAGGGCGCGATGACTCACTTCCTACACTCACAGGTGTACATGTTGAGATCACAGAAGATAGCGTCACATTGGCAGCAACCGATCGTTACCGTTTAGCGGTCCGCGAATTCACATGGCAGCCATCACAACCAGGTGTATCAACAACTGCACTATTGCGCGGTCGCACAATTGCTGAAGCAGCTAAATCACTCGTTGGATCAAAGAACGTTTCACTTTCAATCGCACCAGCAGTAAACAGTGATCGCTTAGCTGGTTTTGCCGCCGCAGGAAAAACAATGACATCACGTATGTTGGATGGAACCTTCCCTCCATACCGTCACCTCCTTGATCAAAACATCATCTCAACAGCAGTTGTCGAAGTTGCTCCCTTCTTGGATTCAGTACGACGTGTAGCACTTGTTACAGATAAGACCGTTCCACTACGCCTTGAATTTAACGGCACAACCGTTTCACTTGAAGCCGGTGCTGGCGAAGAAGCACAGGCAACGGAAGCGATCGATATCTTGCTTAACGGCGAACCAATCTCAATTGCTTTTAACCCAACCTTCTTAAGCGATGGTCTACAAGCTGTTGGAACACCATTTGTTCAAATATCTTTCACTGGATCAAATAAGCCAGCAATTTTGATGGGTAAAAATGAGGCCACCGGAAATGTTGTAGAAAATTACCGCTACCTCCTCATGCCTATGAGATATGCATCTTAAGAAGTTATCACTCACACATTTCCGTTCATACGAAAACCTTGAACTCACCTTCGCCCCGGGCGTAAATACATTCATCGGCAATAATGGCTGCGGTAAAACAAATATTGCTGAAGCTTTAATTTACTTGGGCTTTCTCTCATCACACCGAGTCTCAACGAACGCACCTCTTATCCAAGGTGGACTCGAACAAGCAATTATTCGAGCAGAGATCTTTAGCGATAACAGAACTCTCATGGTGGATTTAGAGCTCAACGCAAATAAAGCGAACCGCGCTCGCATCAATCAAAACCCAACAAAATCGCAACGTGAAATTCTTGGCGCGCTCCAGGTTATCTACTTCTCCCCTGAAGACCTCGATCTTGTTCGAGGCGAACCCACACAACGCCGAGATTTCCTCGATAAATTGCTAATTACTCGCACCCCTCGCCTAGCTGGGGTTATCTCAGATTACGACCGTGTGGTGCGACAGAGAAATACACTTCTTAAAACTCGCGCGCCAGAAAGTTCACTTGTGCCCTGGACTGAAAAACTTATTTCACTCGGAGCACAACTCACAGCAGAGCGCATTGCCCTAGTTGAAAAACTTAACCCTTATGTCACTGCGCACTATGCAAAACTGAATGAAGTAAAGACGGCCTCAATCGCTTATAAATCATCCACCGAGGGATTAAGTGCAGATGCTGATAGCAATATCGTCATCCTCACCGAGAAACAGAAAGAAGTGGCACATAATGAAAGCGAACGCGGTGTAAGCCTTGTTGGCCCACATCGCGATGATCTGCATTTACACCTTGGAGATTTTCCCGCGAAAGGTTATGCCAGCCACGGCGAATCTTGGTCGATGGCTATCGCGCTACGAATTGGATCTTTTACACTTTTGCGCGATGAAGGTTCATCACCCGTCCTTATCCTTGACGATGTTTTTGCAGAGCTTGATACCGCTCGCCGCGCACAACTTGTTGCGATCACACATTTAGCAGAACAAACATTTATCACCGCAGCCGTTGAAAGTGATCTACCGGCAGATTTACTCACTGAACGCTTCTATGTCACACCTGGAAAAGTTTCACGCGAAGCAGGTGGCGCATGAGTCAGAAGAAAGTTGATTTAGCACTCGAGCTGTTCCGCAACTACAAGACAGGTTTTATTAAAAAAGTTAAACCAGTAGTCACCGAACGCACTTCTACACCCGGGGATCCCACATTGATTAGTGATGTGTTAACAAACCTTGTCTCAGATCGACAATGGGAATCTGGTTTAGCTGAAGGAAATCTCTTTGCGCAATGGGAGAAAGTTGTTGGCAGCGATATCGCTACACACACAACACCAATATCAATTCTCGACGGTGTACTTCTCATCCAATGTTCTTCAACTGCATGGGCAACACAACTGCAGTCAGTGCACGATCAACTTGTCCAAACAATCTCATCGAGCGCCCCAGGCGCCCTCGTGGAATCCTTGCGATTTACCGGCCCCACCGCCCCTTCATGGAAAAAAGGGATCCGCACTATTCGCGGCGCTCGGGGCCCTCGAGATACCTACGGCTAATAGGTACCCTCACCCTGCGCGAGATCGCGAGCCTAATCCCCACCCTAGGGCTTATCTGAGGTTTACCAATTCGCTTTTCACGATAGGATTCCAGCCTGCTAATAAGGAATTTCCCCTTTATAGCCCCATAGCCAGTCTTTAGGAGTCCATGTGAGCGAGAAAAACGGCGGCTACGACGCCAGCTCGATCACCGTCCTTGAGGGTCTCGCCGCTGTCCGCAAACGCCCAGGTATGTATATCGGCTCCACCGGTGAGCGCGGGCTCCACCACCTCGTCTATGAAATCGTCGATAACGCAGTCGATGAAGCGCTGGCCGGATACTGCACCGAAGTAAATGTGACTCTGATGGAAGACGGCTCAGTACAAGTCGTCGACAACGGACGCGGAATCCCAGTTGATATTCACCCAGTCGAAAAGAAACCAGCTCTCGAAGTTGTGCTCACCGTTTTGCACGCCGGCGGAAAGTTTGGAGACGGTGGCTACTCAGTCTCTGGTGGATTGCACGGCGTTGGTGTCTCAGTTGTTAACGCACTCAGCTCAGATCTTTCAGTTGAAGTTCACCGCGATGGATTTACATGGCGTCAAAGTTACAAAATTGGTGTGCCTAACGCTCCTGTTGAAAAAGGCGAAGCATCAACTCGCACCGGAACCATTGTGCAATTTTGGCCAGATGAAGAAATCTTTGAATCTACAGATTTCTCATTTGAAATTCTCTCAACCCGTTTTCGCGAAATGGCATTTCTTAACCGCGGTTTGATCTTAACTTTGACCGACCTACGCCCAGGCCACGTTGACGATAAAGGCGAACCACTTGCAGTTCGCTACCAATATCAAGGCGGAATTGCAGACTTTGTTAAGCACCTCAATTCAACTCGCGGCGAACAACATAAATCAATTATTTTTATCGAGGCAGAAGATAAGAAACTAAAAATTAGTCTTGAAGTTGCCATGCAATGGAATACCGGATTCTCTGAATCTGTCTACACCTTCGCAAACACCATCCACACACACGAAGGTGGAACTCATGAAGAAGGATTCCGCACAGCACTTACTTCGATTGTAAATAAATTTGGTGAAGAGCAAGGATTTATTAAGAAGAAGGAAGATCGTCTTACAGGAGATGATGTTCGCGAAGGGCTTACCGCGATCGTCTCTGTGAAATTAGCAGAGCCACAATTTGAAGGACAGACCAAGACAAAACTGGGAAACACCGAAGCAAAATCATTTACCCAGAGGGCCGTTAACGAATTTCTCACCCAGTGGTTTGAAGCAAACCCTGCAGAAGGTAAAGATATTGTTCGAAAAAGCATTGATGCAGCAGCAGCTCGTGTAGCAGCCAGAAAAGCACGCGATCTCAGCCGTAACCGCAAAGGATTGCTCGAAGGTCGCGGCATGCCCGGCAAACTCGCTGACTGCCAATGGACAGATCCAGCCAAATGCGAGCTCTACATTGTTGAAGGTGACTCTGCTGGTGGTTCCACAAAAGGTGGACGCGATTCACGTAACCAAGCAGTGCTACCAATCCGCGGAAAAATTCTAAATGTTGAGAAGGCGCGCATCGATCGCGTTCTCCAAAACAACGAAGTACAGGCACTTATTACTGCGCTAGGCACAGGTATCCATGATGATTTCGATGTACAGAAACTTCGTTACCACAAGATTATTTTGATGGCAGATGCTGATGTTGATGGTCAACACATCCGCACACTTTTGCTCACACTTCTTTTCCGCTTCATGCGCCCGCTTATTGAAAACGGTTATGTCTACTTGGCGCAACCACCACTATATAAATTGAAGTGGGGCGGTAAAGATGCTGTCGAGTACGCATTTAGCGATCGCGAACGCGATGGCATGATCAAGATTGGTTTAGATGCAGGAAAGCGTCTTCCAAAAGATGATGGAATTCAACGCTTTAAAGGCCTAGGTGAAATGCCTGCTAAAGAACTTTGGGATACAACAATGGATCCAGAGCATCGTGTACTTGTTCAAGTAACTCTAGAAGATGCTGCTGCAGCTGATGATCTCTTCTCAGTTCTTATGGGTGAAGATGTTGAACAACGTCGCCAATTTATTCAGCGCAACGCTAAAGACGTTAGGTTCTTGGATATCTAATGGCTAAAAATAAAGACGAGACTCCTGTAGATCGCACCGGTATGGAAAATCCCGGTGACGATTTCGACCGCGTTGAAACTATCGATCTCCAAGTTGAGATGGCGCGCAGCTATCTCGACTATGCAATGTCAGTTATTGTCGGACGCGCACTTCCAGATGTTCGCGATGGACTAAAGCCTGTTCACCGCCGCGTCTTGTATGCAATGTATGACGCTGGTTACCGCCCAGATAAGGGTTACTACAAATCTTCACGCATCGTCGGTGACGTTATGGGTAATTACCACCCACACGGAGATGGCGCGATCTATGACACCGTTGTTCGCTTAGCTCAGTCATGGTCGCTGCGCTATCCATTAGTTGATGGCAATGGAAACTTTGGTTCACCCGGAAACGATCCAGCTGCTGCGATGCGTTATACAGAAGCACGTCTATCGCCTATCGCAATGGAGATGATGCGCGATATCGATGAAGATACCGTCAACTTTGTTCCTAACTACGATGGTCGATCACAAGAACCTGTTGTTCTGCCAAGTCGCTTTCCTAACCTTCTTGTTAATGGCAGCGCTGGAATCGCAGTTGGTATGGCGACAAATATTCCGCCGCATAACTTGCGCGAGATCTCACAGGCAGTCTTCCTAGCTCTTGAAAATCCAGATATGCCATCTGAGCAATTGCTCAACGAGATGATCAAGATTGTTAAAGCCCCAGATTTTCCTACTAAGGCGCTTATCGTCGGCCGCACAGGAATCGAAGAGGCTTACCGCACCGGTCGCGGATCTATCACTATGCGCGCTGTTGTTAACGTTGAAGAGATCAATAAGCGCACATGTTTGGTAGTTACTGAACTTCCATACCAAGTTAACCCAGATAACTTGGCGCTAAAGATTGCCGAACTTGTTAAAGATGGAAAGATTAAAGGAATTGCAGATGTGCGCGATGAAGGTAACGAGCGCTTAGGACAACGTCTGGTTATCGTTCTACAGAACACCGCTATTCCTAAAGTTGTTCTCAATAATCTTTATAAGCAGACACAATTACAAGATACCTTCGGCGCAAATATGTTGGCACTTGTCGATGGTGTCCCTCGCACGCTACGCCTTGATGAATTCATTAAGTTCTACATCGAACATCAGGTTGAAGTAATTGTTCGCCGTACTAAATATCGTCTTGCTGAAAAAGAGAAGCGCGCACATATCCTCAAGGGTTACCTCAAGGCACTTGATGCACTCGATGCGGTTATCGCACTCATTCGTGCATCAACAACCCCCGAGGAAGCACGTACCGGGCTTATGAAGTTGCTCGATGTTGATGAGATTCAAGCCAATGCAATTCTTGATATGCAGCTGCGCCGTATCGCAGCCCTTGAGCGTCAGAAGATTAACGATGAGTACGACGGCCTTATGGCAGATATTGTCGAACTCAATGCGATCTTGGCATCTGAAAGTAAGCAGCGCGAAATTATCAAGACAGAGCTTGAGGATCTCGTCGCCAAATATGGCGATGATCGTCGCACTCAACTTGTTGCCAGCGAAGGTGATTTCTCTGCAGAAGATCTCATTCCAGATCAAGATGTAGTTGTCACAATTACTCACGGCGGATACTCAAAGCGCACCAACGCCGATCTCTACAAGTCACAGCGCCGCGGTGGTCGTGGCGTAAAGGGTGCAGCCCTCAAACAAGATGACATTGTTGATCACTTCTTTGTCGCATCCACCCATGATTGGTTGCTCTTCTTTACCAACGAGGGCCGTGTCTATCGCGCAAAGGTTCACGAACTACCGGATGCTGGCCGTGATGCACGCGGACAGCATGTTGCAAATCTTCTGGCATTTAAACCACAAGAGCAGATCGCCGAAGTTTTGTGGTTTAAGTCCTACGACGTTGTTCCATATCTTGTACTTGCAACCAAAAATGGTTTAGTTAAGAAGACAGCGTTAAGTGAATTTGATTCACCTCGTAGCGGTGGCTTGATTGCAATTTCACTTAAGCCTGGCGATGAGGTTGTTGCCGCAGCGCTCGTTGATAAAGATGATGAACTTCTACTTGTATCTAAAAAAGCGATGTCACTTCGATTCACATCAGATGATGAATCACTTCGCCCTATGGGACGTTCAACAAGTGGTGTGATCGGAATGAAGTTCCGCGATGGCGATCAACTGCTTTCTATGTCACGCATTAACTCATCTAACGCGCAATCATTTGTCTTCACTGCAACAGATGGCGGTTATGGAAAGAAAACTCCAGTCGAGGAGTATCGACTTCAAGGTCGCGGTGGAATTGGAATTAAGGCAGCAAAGATTGATGAAGGCTCACGTGGCTCTCTCGTCAGCGCACTTGTAATTTCAGATAGTGATGAAGTTCTTGCAATTACATCTGCCGGAACCGTGATGCGCACACCAGCTGCCGAAGTTCGCCAGACCGGCCGCGATTCGATGGGCGTACGCCTGGTCAATCTCGACGAAGGAGTAAGCCTGCTTTCAGTCACACGCAATGGCGAAGATGAGATTTCTGAGGAAAAGCAGTAGTCTTCACGCCTGTAGTTATAGAGGCCGTTTTGGCGACTTGATCAATTTCAAGTAACCTTGCGCCTGCTGCACGCGGCTTTTGTCGCATGCGGGCCTATAGCTCAGCCTGGTTAGAGCGCTTCCCTGATAAGGAAGAGGTCGGTGGTTCGAGTCCACCTAGGCCCACCCGTTCTAATACGGGGACCTAGCTCAATTGGTAGAGCACCGCCTTTGCAAGGCGGGGGTTAGGGGTTCGATTCCCCTGGTCTCCACAATCGTTTCATTCAATACTCCAACTTCTAGAACGGTGCTCACAATGACAACTGCAACTCTTCATACAAATCTCGGTGACATTGTTATTGAAATGTTTGAATTCCAAGCACCAAAGACAGTTGCTAACTTTGTTGGTCTTGCAACAGGCACCAAGGAGTACACCGACATGTCAACGGGTGCAAAGAAGACCGGAAACTTTTATGACGGTCTCATCTTCCACCGCGTCATCGACGGATTCATGATCCAAGGCGGATGCCCAATGGGTAAAGGCTTCGGAGATCCAGGATATAAATTTGAAGATGAATTCCATGGCGAACTTTCATTTGATCGCCCATACCTATTAGCAATGGCTAATTCAGGGCCAAATACAAATGGTTCACAATTCTTTATCACCGTTGGTCCAACACCACACCTGAACCGCAAGCACTCAATCTTCGGTGAAGTAAAGGATGCTGCAAGCCAAGCTGTTGTTGATGCAATTGCAACAACAAAGACAGGCGCTGGCGACAAGCCAGTAAAAGACGTTGTTATTAATAGCGTCACCGTTGCATAACTTTTAATTCAATGAAGGCTCAGCGCTCTGCGACTATCGGCCTCATCACTGTAATCTGCGGATTTTTTCTCTGGCAGAAAATTGATGCAAACATCATCAACAATTTCTTTCTCCCACCACTTGCAGATCTGCAAAGCAGTGGTCAGTGGTATCGCATATTTACTGTTGGCTTAATGCACGATCAAACTAGCGATCTGCCGTATCACTTAGCTTTTAATATGTTGGCGCTGCATTCACTCGGCACTCAGATTGAATCAATTCTAGGAAAATCAAAGTTTCTTGTAATTTTCTTTATCTCACTACTTGCTGGCTCACTCACCTCTGCCTACTTTTTGCCATTTAATGGATATTCCATCGGCGCATCCGGAGCAGTCTTTGGTCTCTTCGGCGCGATCTTGGTGATCTATAAACGGTACGGAGCTGACCTCAAGAGCACTTTGATAACCGTGGGCCTGAACTTGGTTATCGGCTTTACGATCCCTGGAATCGACTGGAGAGCCCACGTAGGGGGTCTCCTAGGCGGAGCGTTGGCGGCGAAGGTTCTTATCCACAAGTAAGCCCACAGCTGTGGATGAATTACACGGTTGTAATTTAACTCTTTATATTGCGAAGCAAGACTTGAGCAACGTCTAGAACTTCAACATCTGATTCACGCGCCGTCATTCCATCACCGATCATGATGCGACAGAACGGACAACCGACTGCAACTTCTTGAACACCGGTTGCAATCGCTTCATCAACGCGATTGAGGTTGATACGTGTACCAAGTTTCTCTTCCATCCACATACGTGATCCGCCACCACCACAACAGAATGAACGCTCTTGATTACGTGGCATCTCTTCAATGTCACAACCTGATGCTTCAAGAAGTTCGCGAGGTGGCGCATAGATCTGATTGTGACGACCAAGGTAACACGGATCGTGGAAGGTAATTTTCTGATCTGCCTTATGCGGACTTGTCTTCAAGCGACCTTCGCGGACTAGAGTGTTAAGAAGTTGTGTGTGGTGCAACATCTCGAGTTCATAACCGCTCTGGGCGTAATCGCGGCCGATTGTTGTAAAGCAATGAGGGCAGGTAACAACAACTTTCTTCTTACCCTTAGGGCGATCACCAAATGTCTCTTTAAAGGTCTCAATATTTTCGCGTGAAAGAATTTGATACAAGAATTCATTGCCGGCACGACGTGCAGCATCTCCTGTGCAAGTCTCCTTCTTACCCAGAACTGCAAAGTTAACTCCTGCCATATGCAATAACTCTGCAACAGCTTTTGTAGTCTTCTTCGCACGCTCTTCATAAGCACCAGCGCAACCAACCCAGAACAAATATTCAACTTCTTCTGGAAGTTCACCTTCAACAAGCCGCACAGGGAAATCACACTCGGCGATCCACCCTTCACGATCTGCGCGGTTAGCACCCCATGGATTGCCGGTCTTTTCAAGATTTCTAAATGTTCCACCGAGCTCAGTTGGAAATTCTGATTCAACTAATACCTGAAAACGGCGCATATTTACGATGTGATCCACATGCTCAATATCTACTGGGCACTCTTCAACACAAGCGCCACAGGTAGTACAAGACCATAGAACATCAAGTGAAATAGGGGCGTTATCGCCTACCAACGCCTCATTATCTACAACCTTAGACATCGCATGATCGCGCATCGCCATAATCAAAAGTTTTGGTGAGAGCGGCTTATCTGTATGCCAAGCAGGACACTGTGATTGGCAGCGACCACATTCGGTACATGTGGTCATATCAAGCAGACCCTTCCAAGAAATATCTGCACGATTTCCTAGACCGAATACATCGTCTTCCTTTGGATCTTCAAAATCAATTGGCTTACCGTGTGAAAGCATTTCAGGGAGCGCACCCAGAGAGTTACTGCCGTCGCTATTGCGCTTATAAAAGATATTAAAGAAGGCCAGAAAGCGGTGCCAAGCAATACCCATTGTGAGGTTACTTGCGATGACGATAAACCAAGCCATCGAAGTAACAATCTTGATCGCAGCAATAATAACAATTGCATTCTCAATTGCAGCCGTACTCCAACTGCTAAAGAACACAACTGCAGGCCACGAAAGTGCGTAATGCCAATTCCACGATTCTTCTCCAGCAAGTGCGCCTTCTAATCCACGCAGTGCGATTACGGCAAAGACAATGACCAAGATTGTGCCTTCGACGTAATACGCCTTACCCATTCCAGAACCTGAGAAACGATTTGCACGTTCTGGTTTCAAACGAGTTACTTGGCGAATACCAATAAGTGTCACGATTCCGATACCGGTGAGCCAACCAATAAGTTCGGACATAAATTCATAAGGAATAAAGTGACCAATAAGTGGCAACGCAAAACTTGGCGAAATCAATTGACCGTAAGCGGTAACGAGTGTTCCAAAGAGCGCACCGAATCCGATCATCACAAACCAGTGTGCAATTCCCGTAGCGGTGAAGTTGAGCATCTTGGTATGGCCCAAAACTTCTTTCAGCATGTTTGCTAAGCGCGCACCCTTATCGTTGCCTCGCGTTGGATCTGGTTGCGCCTTCTTGTATGTGGCAAGGAGCTGGCGGACCCGCACGCTCAGTAAGGCCAGCGCGATAACGGTGATCCCGTAGGCGAGTGCGGTCAGACCAATCTGAAGGGGCGACATGAGCGAAAGGCTATCTCTCCGCCTGGGAATAATTCAGGTGGAAGCCCTGTTCTACCCCTTGAAAGCCTGAGTCGCATCGACTCAACCTCTTGTGTAAGATGGACTCAGGTTTAACTGAAAGTACTAAAAAGGGAGTCACAATCATGGCTAGAGCAGTCGGAATCGACCTCGGAACTACAAATAGCTGCGTCAGCGTCCTCGAAGGCGGCGAGCCAACGGTTATCGCCAACGCTGAAGGCGCTCGCACCACCCCATCGATCGTTGCCTTTGCAAAGAACGGCGAGGTCCTCGTCGGTGAAGTGGCAAAGCGCCAGTCGGTCACAAACGTTGAACGCACCATTCGCTCAGTAAAGCGCCACATGGGTACTAACTGGTCGATGGATATCGATGGCAAGAAGTACACACCACAAGAAATTTCTGCGCGCATTCTGCAAAAGCTTAAGCGCGATGCAGAGGCATACCTCGGTGAAACTGTTACCGATGCTGTCATCACCGTTCCTGCGTACTTCTCTGATGCAGAACGTCAAGCAACAAAGGAAGCTGGCGAAATCGCCGGACTTAATGTGCTTCGTATTATTAACGAGCCAACTGCAGCAGCACTTGCATACGGTCTCGATAAGGCTGATCAAGAACAAACAATTCTTGTCTTTGACTTAGGTGGTGGAACATTTGACGTTTCACTTCTTGAAATCGGAGACGGTGTTGTTGAAGTAAAGGCAACTGCTGGAGATAACCACCTCGGTGGAGACGATTGGGATCAAGCACTTGTTGATTACCTTGTACAAACATTTGGATCAAAGAACGGTATTGATCTCACAAAAGATAAGATGGCGATGCAGCGTATTCGCGAAGCAGCAGAAAAGGCGAAGATCGAACTTTCATCTTCACAGCAAGCTGCTATCAATCTTCCATACATCACAGTTGATGCAGAGAAGAACCCACTCTTTATGGATGAAACTGTTACTCGTGCACAGTTCCAGCAACTCACAGCAGATCTACTTGATCGTTGCAAGAAGCCTTTCCAGCAAGTACTAAAAGATTCTGGAATCGCAATCTCTGCAATCAAGAGCGTTGTTCTTGTTGGCGGTTCAACTCGTATGCCAGCAGTTGTAGATCTCGTTCGCGATCTCACCGGCGGGAAAGAGCCAAATAAGGGCGTAAATCCTGATGAAGTTGTTGCCGTTGGCGCATCTCTTCAAGCTGGTGTTCTTAAGGGTGAAGTGAAAGATGTTCTCCTTCTTGATGTCACACCGCTAACACTTGGTATCGAAACCAAGGGTGGCGTAATGACACGCATGATCGAGCGCAACACAACGATCCCTACAAAGCGCAGCGAAATCTTTACAACCGCTGATGACAATCAGCCTGCTGTACAGATTCAGGTCTACCAGGGTGAGCGTGAAATGGCTGCCTACAACAAGAAATTAGGCATGTTCGAACTTTCAGGTATCGCACCAGCGCCACGTGGAGTTCCGCAGGTTGAGGTGACATTTGATATCGATGCCAACGGAATCGTTCATGTTTCTGCAAAAGATCTTGCAACCGGAAAAGAGCAGAGCGTCACAATCAGTGGCGGCTCAGCACTTTCAAAGGATGAGATCGATCGCATGATGGCAGATGCCGAATCTCACGCTGAGGAAGATAAGAAGCGTAAAGAAGAGGCAGAGATCCGTAACACTGGAGACTCACTTGTCTACCAGACTGAGAAGTTCATCTCAGAAAATGCTGACAAGTTCACAGAAGGTGAAGCACTCGACAAGAAGAATGAAGTCGAAGGCGCACTTACTGAACTTAAGACATCACTCGGAGGTGCAAACTTCGAAGCAATCAAGACAAATACTGAGAAAGTTTCAACTCTTTCACAGGCACTTGGTGCGTTGATGTATGCAGCAGCGGGTGCTGCTGCGACAGATGCTGCTACTGAAGATGGTGTTGAAGATGCAGAGATCATCGACGAAGGCAGCAACTAATGTCAGAAGATCTCGTAACTGAGGTATCTGAAGTAATTGAAGAAAGTAGTGCGGAGCCGGGTCAGGAGACTGACCCGGTAAGCGCACTTACTGCAGACTTGCAGCGCCTTCAAGCAGAGTATGCAAATTACAAAAAGCGCGTAGAACGTGATCGTTCACTCGCACATGAACTTGCAATTAGCTCTGTACTCATTGAACTTCTGCCCGTCCTTGACGATATCGAGCGCGCACAAACACATGGCGAACTCACTGGTGGATTTAAGGCAGTTTCAGATCAGATTGCAGCAACTACCGAACGCATCGGACTTACCAAATACGGTAGCGAAGGTGATCTATTCGATCCACAAATTCACGAAGCGTTACTTCATGACACTTCACCTGATGTGACTACATCTACTGCAACAAAAATTTTGCAGCCCGGATATAAATTTAAAGAGCGCATTCTTCGCCCAGCTCGCGTTGGCGTTACAGATCCTGAAGAAACTCCCGCTGCGGAATAACTTATGGCTGCCAAAGATCTCTACGAGAAGGATTTCTACGCAATTCTCGGCGTCGATAAAAAAGCCGGCGCTGATGAAATTAAGAAGAAATACCGCTCTTTGGCGCGTGAATTACACCCAGATAAAACTAAGGGCGATGACGCCTTAGAAGAGAAATTCAAAGCTGTCTCTGAGGCGTACGACATTCTCTCGGATTCAAAAAAGCGCGCTGAATATGATGAAGCCCGTTCGCTCTTTGAACGAGGCGGGTTCCGGGCGCCAATGGGCGGTCAGAACCAAGGCGGAGATTTCTCCGATTTATTCGGCGGCGGATCTCCAAATGACATCTTCGCAAACTTATTTGGTGGCGGCGGAATTCGTCGCGGTCCACGTAAAGGTCAAGATCTACAGACAGAGTCAACAATTACATTTAAAGAAGCGGTATTTGGTACAACTCTTGAACTTAAGCTTTCGACAGATGGCGGTAAGCCACAAACAATTACTGCTCGCGTTCCTGCAGGAGTTAACGACGGCGCAAAGATTCGCGTCAAAGGTAAAGGCGCACCTGGTGAAGCCGGACCAGGTGATCTCTTTATCCTGTTGCAAGTAAAGCCACATCCAATTTTTTCACGCAAAGCAGAGAACATAACTCTCACCTTGCCCGTATCTTTCGTTGAAGCAACACTTGGCGCGGATATCAAAGTTCCAACGCTCGATGGCGAAGAGGTAACAGTCAGAATTGCACCAGGTACACCTAATGGACGCACACTCCGCGTTAAAGGCCGTGGAATTAAAAAGGGATCAGTAACAGGAGATCTCTTGGCAACTATTGATGTGCAAGTGCCACAGAAAATTGAAAGCGAAGCAGCTGAAGCGCTCTTAAAGTTTGCAGAAATTACTGCAGCACATGATGTGCGTCTTGAGATGAAGATGAAGGCGTTGCAATGAGCGAAGATAAGCGCGACGAGATAGATGAGGCTGCCGGCCTTTATGTAATTTCTGTTGCCGCAGAACTTTCAGGGTTACATCCACAAACTCTCCGTCAATATGATCGAATTGGACTTGTATCTCCTTCACGCACCGTTGGTCGCAACCGTAGATATTCACTGCGCGATATTGCATCCCTTCGCACCATTCAAAGACTTATCGGTGAAGGAATTAACCATGCAGGCATTAAAAGAATTATTGAACTCGAATCTGCGATGGCAAACATGGCTCTTGAAGTTGCAAAACTTCGCATTGAAGTAGATGCGCTGTTAACTGAGAACCCACCAAAATCGCTGGAAATACGTAAGAAATCGCAAGTAATCATTTACAAAGAAGATAAATAGAGAGATAGGCTGACCACCATGAGCGCACGCGATCAACTTAAAGACGAAATCATCAACAAGGCCGTAGTTCACGGCAAGGTTATTCTCTCTTCAGGTAAAGAGGCTGATTACTACGTAGATCTACGCCGCATCACACTCGATCATGTCGCAGCGCCACTAGTCGGTCAGGTCATGCTCGATCTCACCAAAGATTTAGATTTCGAAGCAGTTGGCGGGCTAACACTCGGTGCCGATCCAGTTGCTACAGCGATGATGCATGTTGCGGCAAGCCAAGGTCGCGCACTTAACTCTTTCGTTGTACGCAAAGCTGAGAAAGCTCACGGGCTACAACGACGCATTGAAGGACCAGATGTAAAAGGTAAGCGCGTTTTGGCTGTTGAAGATACATCTACAACTGGTGGATCAGTATTAACAGCAGTAGAAGCGTTGAAAGAAGCCGGCGCAATTGTTGTAGGCGTTGCAGTTATTGTTGAACGTGGCGCAAAAGATGCAATTGATGCAGCAGGTTTGGAATACCGCACTGCATATTCACTTGCTGACTTAGGTCTTTAAGACCAATCTTTCTTTGTTCGCCATTCGCGGAAGAGTTCAAAGAGCACTGGCAAAGTTGTAATGAGCAAAACCAATAAAGTTATTGGCAAGAGATATTTGTCGAGTGAGTCTTTCACGGATTCGCCTAGGAAATAACCGGCCAGAATAATTCCATCTGCCCAAATTATTGCACTCACGCTATTCCACAAGAAAAATGTCTTAGGAGGAATTCCGATTATTCCGCACATCGGATTGATTAATGTGCGCACGAATGGTGTGAAGCGAGCAAGGAAAAGCGCCTTACCTATTCCATATCGAGTTAACCATTTTTGTGTTGCTTCAACCTTTGCTTGATTGAAGATTCGACTATTTGGACGATCAAATAGTTTCCTTCCGTATTTATGACCGATGAAATATCCGGTCTGCGAACCTGTGATAACTGCGATCGGTGCGCCAATAAGTAAGCCAATAATTGGCAACTGGACACCATTGAGAGCTTGGCTGGCAGCACCGGATGCACCTAAGCCGGCTAGAAAGAGGAGAGAATCTCCCGGAAAGAGCATTCCAACGAGTAAACCTGTCTCAGTGAACAAGATTAAAAGGACTCCAATAAATCCAAAAGAGGCGATCAACGTCTCCGGATGGAGGGAATTAATTAGAGATTCCATAAGTTGAGGATAAGGTACGCGCCATGTCTTTGGCACCTCGACCACACTTCCACTTTGCGCCTGCGCGCAATTGGATGAATGATCCCAACGGGCTTATTTTTTACCGCGGCAAGTATCACTTGTTCTTTCAGTACAACCCCGAAGGAGATCAATGGGGCAATATGTCATGGGGACATGCGACATCAACTGATCTAATTACTTGGCAAGAACACCCTGTCGCAATCCCATACACGCCAACACATGGGATTTTTTCTGGAAGCGCCGTTGTTGATTACTTCAACACAACCGGATTTGGTTCGCTTGAAAATCCCGCGATGGTTGCCATCTACACCCAGCATCAGCACGATGGTTTACGACAAGCCCAATCCATTGCCTATAGCACCGATGAAGGACTTACCTGGCAGCGCTATGAAGGCAATCCAGTACTTGATTTAGAGATGAAAGATTTCCGTGATCCAAAAGTTGTATGGAACACCGTTAATGAAGCCTGGGTAATGAGCGTTGTTAAACCACACGACCACACTGTCTGCTTCTACCAATCTCGCGATTTGAAATCATGGGAGCTCTTAAGCGAATTCACCAATAAGAACGGCACCGATGGAGTCTGGGAGTGCCCAGACCTATTCCCATTGCCTGTTAATAACAATCCGGATGAAATCAAATGGGTTCTCTTGATTTCAGTAAACCCTGGGGGAATCACCGGTGGATCGGGAACCCATTACTTCATTGGTGATTGGAATGGAAAAGAATTTATTGCAGATGACCGGACGACTCGTTGGTTGGATTACGGTCGCGACAATTACGCAGGTGTCACATTTAACGATGTGCCAGATAATCGTCGCATCTATATCGCGTGGATGAACAACTGGGATTATGCGAAAGAGATTCCAGCAAACCCAGCCCGTGGATCTATGACAATTCCTCGCGAACTCTCACTTACAAAAACTGAAGGTAAAATTACTCTGATTCAAAATCCAGTAAATGAAATTAACGAATCCAAAATTAACGATCAACGATTTACAATTACACCTTCTGCTACAAAATCAGGAATTCGATTCGCTCGAGAAGATGGCGCATCTTTTGATATTGGTTACGACAGTGAAAGAAAAGAAATTTACGTTGATCGCACACACGCATGGTTTGATATCAATTCAACATCGATACATGCAGCGCCCTTTGTCGCAACAAAACCTTTCGAGATTCGCGTCATCACCGACATCGGCTCAGTCGAAGTCTTTGTCGACGACGGGCGCGTCTCAATCACAGATCTGGTCACACCGGAAGCTACTCACTGGTTGCCCAGCGCTTTTTGAGCCTATCCACGCTCAGAAAGACTGTAAAAAGACTGTAAAAACCTGAAAAATTTGATTACTTCGTTATCACCAAAACCCCCTGCTTACCCCTTCTGTCCAGTAATTTTCACCGACCCGGAAGTAGGACACAGCTGTTCCTGCCTCCACCCCTTGAAAGGAAATATTGATGAAGAAGTTTACAAAGTTAGGTGCTCTCGCAGTTGCGTCAGCGCTTTCTTTGACTGTTCTAGCAACTGCTCCAACAGCATCTGCTGCAACATGTGCAAAGAAGACAACAGTAGAAATGCTCGGAACGATCAAGCCTGAAATTCAAGTTGAGTTCCTAGCAGCAGTTAAGGCTTACAACGCTAGCCAGAAGTGCTACACGCTAAAGTCGATCCCTGGCGATCGCAACCTCACATTCCTTCAGAACGTAACACCTAAGTACGCTGCGAAGAATGCTCCAACAATCATGTACACACTCCAAGAGATTCCTGACATGGCTGACAAGGTCATGGACTGGAAGGGAACAAAGCTTGTAAAGCTTGTTTCACCAGGACTTCTCGCTGCAGCTAACGTTGGTGGAAAGCAAGTCGGTATTCCATCAACAGCTGAAGCATTCGGACTTCTTTACAACAAGAAGGTTCTTGCTGATGCAGGTATTGATCCAAAGAAGATCACAACTCGCACAGAACTAGAAGCAGCATTCAAGACTCTTCAGGCAAAGGGCAAGAAGGCAGTTCACTTCTCAGCTATCTGGTGGTCACTTGGTGCACACTTCACAAACATTTACCACACAAATGCAGCAAAGACTCATGAAGGCCGCTTGGCTGTTCTTGATTCATTGTCAGATGGAAAGAAGGATCTCTCATCAGATCCTGTCTTCAAGAACTGGCTTGCAACATTTGATCTTCTTAAGAAGTACAACGGTTCAACTACAAACCTCACTGACACTGAATACCCAGCTTCAATTGCAAGCCTTGCAAGCGGAGACTACGGATTCTTGTTCCAGGGTAACTGGACTGAACCTGACCTAATTAAGGGTGCTGCCGGAACTGATTTCGGCATCATGCCTGTTCCAGTTAGCACAGATGCGAAGTCATACGGAAATGATTCAATTCCTGTCGGCGTACCTGGCTACTTCATGATCGATGCTAAGCAGTCAACAAAGGCAGAGCGCGATGGAGCAATCGACTTCCTAACATGGCTCTACACATCACCAGCAGGACAGAAGGCTGTAGCTAACCCAGCATCAAAGGGTGGCATGGGCTTCATCCCTGTCTACAGTGGCTTCAAGGTTCAACCAGCTACAAACATGGCGCGTGAAATCGCGGCATATGTTGGCGCAGGAAAGACACTTGAGTGGATCAATACTTACTACCCAGCAGGTCTCCAAGAGACAGTTGGAAAGGTATCTATGCAGCAGTACTTCACCGACAAGATCAGCGCAGCTGAACTTGCAGCGGCGATAGAAGCTGCATGGAAGGGCTCAGTAAAGACCTGGCGTGGGGCTAAGAAGTAATTTCTTAGAAACACTTTCAAGTCAAAAAAAGAGTAAATAGAATAATCCTGGGGCGAGACAACTCGCCCCAGGATTATTTTTCTTAACATAGGATTTACCAGTCAATTGAGCAGTGAAGGAGATAAGGTGCGAAAGACGCGAACTGCGAAAAAGTTTCTAAAATTCGCATCCATTCCGCTTACAATCTTCACGATTGTCCTTGTAGTTCCTTTTGTAAATGGTTTTTACTACACCCTTACCGATTGGGATGGATTCGAAGCAACTAAATTTGTTGGATTCTCAAATTACACAAAGTCATTCCAAGATCCAACATTCTGGAGCACTCTTCGATTTACATCACTCTTTGTGGTTGTCTCACTCATCGCAGTAAATGTGGTTGCATTTGGATTAGCGCTCATCGTGACTTCTAAGCTTCGTAGCAGAAATATTCTGCGCACTTTCTTCTTTGTACCAAACCTCATCGGTGGTGTAATCCTCGGTGTTATCTGGCAATTCATTTTCAACAGCGCACTGGTATCTCTGGCTAATAAATATGATTGGACGCTCTTCAAGGAATCGTGGTTACAGGATACAAATAAAGCCTTTTGGGCCCTTGTTATTGTGACTGTGTGGCAATCCTCCGGCTACATGATGATTGTTTACATCACAGGCCTAGTATCAATCGAAACTGAAGTACTTGAAGCTTCTCAGATTGATGGTGCTTCACCTATGCGCACCTTGCTTGCTATCAAGATTCCATTGATGGCGCAGGCGTTCACAATTGCGCTCTTCTTAACCCTACGCGCAGGCTTTATGGCCTATGACGTCAACGTTGCGCTAACTGGCGGAGGGCCATTTCGGACCACAGAATTAATCTCGATGCATATCTTCCAAGATGCCTTCCTCAATGGAAACTTTGGGACGGGACAATCAAAGGCGGTAATCATGTTCTTGATGGTTGCTATCGCAGCACTTGTCCAAGTGACAATCTCAAAGAGATATGAGGTGCAACGATGAGTGCACGTGCGCGCCTAGCAAAGCGAATTACTTTTATTGTTGGATCGATCTTGGCTTTCGCTTATGTAACGCCATTTCTCTTAGTCTTCGTCAATTCAGTGAAGCTAAAACCTGAGATTCTGGAGAATCCACTCTCACTCCCTGTAAGCATTACGTGGGAAAACTTCCAAGAAGCACTTACGAAGATGAACTTCTTCCGTTCGCTTACTAACTCAATCATCATTACAGTCTTAAGCGTTTCGCTACTTATTATTTTCTCGTCAATGTTGGCATATTACTTAGCGCGTACTAAATCTAAGTCGACTAAGTACATATTCCTCGTACTTGTTACTTCAATGATTGTTCCCTTTCAAGCCCTGATGATTCCATTCATGGCACGTTTTGCTCCCTTTGTTTCTTGGAATAACCGTGCGGCGCTGATCTTCTTCTATATTGGTTTCGGCGTAGCGCTATCTACCTTTTTGTATCACGGCTTCATCTCAACTATTCCGACAGAAATTGATGAGGCAGCCTCAATTGATGGAGCCTCCGACATGGTGGCGTTCTGGAAAATCATCTTTCCTATGATGCGTCCAATCACTGCAACGGTGGCGATCATCAACGCTCTCTGGATCTGGAACGACTTCCTGCTTCCGCGACTTGTGCTTACAGAAGAGTCGCAGACGCTGCCGCTCTCGACCTACCTCTTCTATGGTCAATATTCGATCGAGTACGGCCAGGCGATGGCGGGTCTAGTCCTTGCCGTCCTTCCGATCGTGATTTTCTACCTCATACTTCAGAAGCAGTTCATCTCAGGTATCTCCCAAGGAGCCGTGAAGTAGCCCTTCGCCCGATCTTTTCACGCTCATACGTGGTGCGGAGTTGGCGTAATAAATAGGTATAGACCTACAATTCCCGTCATCTCGTGCCCGCATACAGGCGGGCCCTGAATCTCCAATGGAGGAGACCCGATGCGCTTTTACGCCGCAGCTGCTACCAATGCAGTCGAAGTAGTAGGTAAAGAACTCAACATCACTTATGTGGTCCTAGGAATCTCGCTGGCAGCCCTTGCCATCGCATGGTTCTTGCGCGGCCAGGTCTTGGCAGCAAGTGAAGGAACCGCCAAGATGATTGAGATCGCCGAGGCAGTTCAGGAAGGTGCCGCCGCTTACTTAAAGCGCCAGTTCACCACCTTGTCCTACTTTGTTGGAATCGTTTTCTTTTTACTCTTTGCACTCCCTGCAGAGTCAATGTCAATCAAGATCGGGCGCTCGCTCTTCTTCCTTATGGGTGCAGCGTTCTCAGCACTCGTTGGTTACAACGGTATGTGGCTGGCAGTGCGCGCAAACGTACGCGTTGCAGAAGCTGCTCGCCAAGGAAGTGCAACGGATGCGGTTCAGATCGCATTCCGCACAGGTGGCGTAGTTGGAATGACAACAGTTGGTCTCGGACTTATCGGAGCAGCTGGCGCAGTTGTTATCTTCAAATCAGATGCACCAACAGTTCTTGAAGGTTTTGGTTTCGGTGCTGCAATGCTCGCGATGTTTATGCGCGTCGGCGGCGGTATCTTTACAAAGGCAGCAGATGTCGGAGCTGACCTTGTCGGTAAAGTTGAGAAGAACATTCCAGAAGATGACCCACGCAACCCTGCAACAATTGCAGATAACGTCGGCGATAACGTGGGTGACTGCGCCGGCATGGCCGCAGATTTGTTCGAGTCATATGCAGTAACACTTGTTGCAGCACTGATCTTGGGTAAGGCAGCCTTCGGAGTCGAAGGTCTTGTCTATCCATTGATCGTTCCAGCAATCGGAATTGTTACCGCTGTTATCGGCATCTTCCTCACAAGATTGCGCAGCACAGATAAATCAGCAATGACAGCGATTAACCGCTCATTCTTCTTATCTGCAATCATTTCAGCAGTCCTGGTCGGCCTTGCAACATTTACATACCTACCAGCAACGCTAACTGGCCTTATTGCACCAAGTTCTGAAATCTTGGCAGAAGCTGGCGATATCAACCCTCGCGTTCTCACATTCGGCGCAGTTCTTATCGGTATTGCACTCGCTGCAGCGATTCAAGTTCTTACCGGCTTCTTCACCGAAGTTGGTCGCCGTCCAGTTAACGATGTTTCAGCGTCATCACAGACAGGTGCTGCGACAGTGATTTTGGCTGGTATTTCAGTCGGATTTGAATCAGCTGTTTACTCTGCAATCTTGATCGCAGCAGCAGTATTTGGTTCATTCTTGCTCGGTGGCGGATCAATTGTCTTGTCACTCTTTGCAATCGCAATCGCAGGTACTGGTCTTCTTACAACGGTAGGTGTGATCGTTGCGATGGATACATTCGGTCCTATCTCAGATAACGCTCAAGGCATTGCAGAAATGTCAGGAGATGTTAGGGGTGAAGGCGCAAAGATTCTTACTAGCCTTGATGCAGTTGGAAATACAACAAAGGCAATTACAAAGGGAATCGCAATCGCAACCGCCGTTTTGGCAGCAACCGCTCTCTTCGGTGCATTTACTGATGCCATCAAGACCGCAGTTAAGGATGCTGTTGCAGCAGGTACAGAAGTTGCACCACAATTCCAAGGCGTTCTAGATGTTGCAGATCCACGTAACCTCGTCGGTCTAATCATTGGCGCTGCAGTTGTATTCCTCTTCTCAGGTCTTGCAATCAATGCAGTATCACGCGCAGCAGGTGCTGTCGTTATGGAAGTTCGTAACCAATTCAAGTTGCACCCAGGAATCATGAACGGAACTCAGAAGCCTGAATACGGTCGCGTTGTTGATATCTGTACTCGTGATTCCTTGCGTGAACTCGTAACACCAGGAATCTTGGCCGTTATGGCTCCAATCGCTGTTGGTTTCGGTCTCGGCGTTGGTGCACTCGGTGCATACCTTGCTGGTGCAATCGGAACCGGAACTCTCATGGCTGTATTCCTATCGAACTCAGGTGGTGCGTGGGATAACGCTAAGAAGATGGTTGAAGATGGAAATTACGGCGGAAAGGGTTCAGAAGCACACGCGGCAACAATCATCGGTGACACTGTTGGAGATCCATTTAAGGACACTGCAGGTCCAGCGATTAACCCATTGATTAAGGTGATGAACCTTGTTGGTCTTTTGATCACTCCAGCAATTGTTGGATTCGCACTACCAACACAATCATCTGCGTCTCTTGCGATCGCACTTGGAGCAACAGCGTTTATCGTCGCGGCTCTCGTTCGCAACCGTCGTCAGTCAACCTCAATCGAGTACTAAGTCAGCCTGAGATAAGGCTCCCCGACTTAGGCACTCATGGCTAAAGATCTTAAAAAGCTCGTCATCGTTGAATCACCAGCGAAGGCGCGCAAAATTGGCGGCTACCTCGGCGATGGCTACATCGTCGAGGCTAGCGTCGGCCATATTCGAGATCTGCCACAACGTGCCGCCGATATTCCTAAAGAGGTAAAGAAGTTCCCTTGGTCTAAAGAGGGCGTGGATATCGAAAACGATTTCGCACCTTTATATGTCATCAACCCCGATAAGAAGGCGAAAGTTGCCGAACTTAAAGAGTTGATGAAGGGCGCAGACGAACTCATTCTGGCAACGGATGAGGACCGCGAAGGTGAAGCAATTGCCTGGCACCTAGTTGAAGTCTTGCAACCAAAGATTCCAATTAAGCGAATGGTCTTTAATGAAATTACAAAAGAGGCAATTCAAGAAGCGGTAGAAAATACCCGCGATCTTGATTACCACTTGATCGATGCCCAAGAAACACGTCGCGTTCTAGATCGCCTCTATGGATACCGTCTTTCACCAGTCTTGTGGAAGAAAGTGATGCCACGCATCTCCGCTGGCCGTGTGCAATCTGTTGCAACAAAGTTAATCGTTGAAAAAGAACGCGAACGCATGGCCTTTATCTCAAGCAGTTGGTGGGATCTAAACGCCACCTGCGAACTGGGTTTCACCGCTCGCCTCCTTAATGTTGAGGGCAAGAAAGTAGCTGCTACCAGCGACTTTGGTGCAGATGGCGCAGTCAAGGAAAAGTCCCTTGAAAACATTTTGCTCCTTGATGAAAAAGGCGCACGCTCACTCGTTGAATCGCTTAAGGGCCAACCACTTGTCGTAAAGTCGATGGAAGAATCTCCACGCACTGAACGTCCAAAACCACCATTTACAACATCAACCATGCAGCAAGATGCTGGATCACGTCTTGGTTGGGGCGCACAAATCACGATGCGCATCGCACAACGTTTATATGAAAACGGCTACATCACCTACATGCGTACCGACTCAGTGAACTTATCTGGCCAAGCTATCTCTGCAGCACGTGCTGCTGCTAAATCACTCTACGGCGCAGATCATCTGCCATCTGAACCACGTGTCTATCAAGGCAAATCAAAGAATGCACAAGAAGCACACGAAGCCATTCGCCCAGCCGGAGATACATTTAAAACTCCGGGCGAGCTTGCACCAGAACTTTCACGCGATGAATTCGCGTTGTATGACCTCATCTGGAAGCGCACTGTGGCATCCCAGATGGCAGATGCTAAGAAGATGCAGATGCGTGTTGACTTTGATGTCACCACATCAGATAAGAAAGATGCAATCTTCCGCGCCAACGGAAGCGTCATTACATTCCCAGGATTCCTCGCCGCCTATGACGATATTCCAGATGAGAATGCAAAGGTTGATGAAGAGTCAACCGATAAGCGTCTTCCTGCAATGACTATGGGTCAATCAGTAAAGGTCAGCGAATATTCCTGCGAAGGCCACGACACCAAGCCTCCTGCACGTTACACAGAGCCAACACTTGTAAAGAAACTTGAAGAACTTGGCATTGGCCGCCCATCAACATTTGCATCGATCTTGCAGACAGTTCAAGATCGCGGATATGTCTATAAGCGCGGACGCGCACTTGTTCCAACTTTCTTAGCTTTCTCTGTAACAGGCTTATTAGAGACTCACTTTACAAAGCTTGTTGATTACGAATTCACTGCAAGTATGGAAGAAGATCTCGACAAGATCGCAGCCGGTGAAGCCACACGTATCGATTGGCTCCGCGATTTCTATTACGGACACGATGGGCAACCTGGCCTCGAAGTCTTGGCTGCAGACCTTGGCGTGATCGATGCCCGTGCCACAAACACAATGAATCTTTCACCAGATATCGAAATCCGCGTCGGACGCTACGGCCCATACCTACAACAGAACCTTCCAGATGAAGATCGCAAACTGGCAAACATTCCTGAAGGTTTGGCACCCGATGAATTAACCCTTGAAAAAGCAATCGAGTTATTAGCTGCACCATCAGGTGAGCGCGAACTCGGTATCGATCCAGTCACCGGCTTTGAAGTGATTGCAAAGTCTGGCCGATTTGGTCCATACATCACTGAGATATTCCCTGAAGAACCTGTCGAACTTAACGATAAGGGCGAACCAAAGAAGAAACGTAAGAAGAAAGATGCACCAAAGCCAAAGACTGCATCCCTTCTTTCAACAATGACGCTAGATACCATCACCATTGATGATGCGCTGAAATTGTTATCACTCCCACGCATTCTCGGTACCAACTCCGCCGGTGAAGACATCACGATTCAAAACGGTCGCTACGGTCCATATCTAAAGGCCGGTGCTGATTCACGCACGCTGACATCAGAAGATCAACTCTTCTCACTCTCACTCGATGAAGCACTTGAGATTTACTCAAAGCCAAAAGAGCGTCGTCGCGGTGTTGCAAAGCCACCACTGAAAGAATTTGGCAAAGATCCAGGAAGTGACCGCGAAGTAATCGTTAAAGATGGTCGCTTTGGAATGTATGTCACTGATGGCGAGACCAATGCAACGCTTCGCCGTGGAGATACTCTCGAAGGCCTCACACTTGATCGCGCACTTGAGCTACTTGCAGGCCGCCGCGCTTGGGAAGCCGAGAACGGCCCGTCACCAAAGAAGGCACGCAAGAAGGCAGCAAAGGTAAAGGCTGGCGATACTGCGCCAACGCTTACTAAAAACACTGTGAAGAAAGCTGCGAAGAAGAAGGCCGCAAAGAAGGCTGCAACAGGTAAGGCTAAGAAAAAGTCTGACTAGTTCTGACCTTATTTAAGTTAGTAAAAGGTTCTAATCTGTATCTATGAAGAAGGCGCAATTGATTGCCATTGTTGCGACCACACTTGCTCTAACTTTCTCAACCGCGGGTGTAGCGCGAAGTGCAGAACCTGGACAAGCCATCAGCTTGGATGATTATCTATATCAAAAAGTTCCCGCAGGCATGTTTTACGCTCGAGATACATTGATTGGATTCAATTCTGGTCCCAATACATATTACGGAAGAACTACAACAAAAGGTCCAGATAATGTGTGGAGTGTAGTTTTCCAACCGTGTACCGCAGACCTCAAAGATTATTGTGTTGAGTCGGTGTCATGGAGAAAAGTTGGAAGTAGCCAATGGAAAGCTGGTTCGGTTACCGACTGGAAGCCAAGTGCCACGGATCCAATTCTTGCTGACACCATTTACACCGAACTTGGTGAGACGCAATACAGAGAATCGTTTATTCAGCCAGACACAGGTTTACCGCGCGGTGGATATGCAAAAGTGTGGAATCTCAATGGCGCGACACACGCTGGAGGCGATGACTACATTGTCTCTGCATCGGTGAGCTATTACAAAGATGTAAAAAATCCTCAGATCTCTCAGGTATTTGGAATTTCTATCAAACCTGTCAAATTAGATTTAGGCGCACCAAAACGTTTAACTGCCTGGCCGTTTAGCTACGGAACAACATACGAGTTTCCGACCGACATTGAATTACAAGCTAAAGTCCGAATGGGTAAATTTAAGGATTCCGTCGGTGGGTGGTTTAACGGACGAATCTTAGATCCCTTTATCTCACAAGTAGATTCCACTCTTACATTAGCCGGAACTCCTACTCGCGTTTTAGCAGCGCACACGGGACCGATTAGTTGTGAAAACTTAAAACTCTCGCAATTTTTCGCTGAAAGATGCGCGAATAAGGATCCCTCTCTCGCATCGCAAGCGAGTGTTTCAGTAAGTACATTGAGTTTTTCTATAGAGGCATCTACAACCCCGACATCGCTTTACCCAAACGGGTCCTTCGCATATTTCGAACCAATTCTCAAACCAATCGGCTTCACCTCCGAATGGAATGCCCTCACTTGGGGAGTTAATGGCAGCGGAAATTGCCAAATGGCGCAGGGAGAGATTGCACTTGTCAGTAGTAATGCGACTCTCTATTCCTCATCCCCACCAGCTTGGGATCCAGTAGAGCAAACTCTTGCCTACCAAGTTGGATCACTTCACCTTGATCACACTGGCGCACTACATAAAGGCCACTTCAACTTGGCGGTACCAAAAACTTTCGCAAAGTGTCTCTGGGGTGAGAACATCCTAAATGCCAAGGCAACCGTTTCTGTTACCAACGCTGACGGAACCAACAATGTAGCCACATCGGTACTTGCCCAAGATGATCAGATGATTTACTTCAAGGTTGCAGGCTTTACCTTCTCAACACCACAAATTAAAGTGAAGCTAGAGATTCCAAAGGTGGAGCCAACACCAACTCCCACAGCAACAATCAAGCCGGTACCAGTTCAAAAGACAATAACCTGCGTCAAAGGCAAGGTAATGAAGAAGGTAAAGGCAGTTAATCCCAAGTGCCCGAGCGGTTATAAGAAAAAGTAATTCCCTTATGCGGCGGGTTCGTAAACCTTTATCCCAAGTCGCTTTGCATTCAAAATCATTTGTTTATCCAAAGTGACGAGGCCAAAGAGCATGGGTCGCAGGAACTCAACTGTTGCAACATGAATTGCATCGGCGCTCTTTAAGGTAATTTCCTGAGGATATTCTTCAGCTCGTTTAAGAAAAACTTTTTCCATCTCTATGAGAACGCACCGTTCAAAGAAATCATTACTGGCATCACGCAGTTCTGGCGCTATCCGGGAAATAGATCTGAAGACTTCGACCCGAGAGAGTCGTGAGGTGCAAATACCCTGGCTCAGTAGAACTGTTATTGGATCTGAATCCTTCTGTTGAAGGAGCGCTCCCAAGATAGCCGAACTATCGAAGTACCACATCAGTATCGCGCGGCTGCGCGATCTGCTAGTAACGCTGCGACTAAATCTATGTTGCCAGGATTCGGTAATGGACGATCAATCGCAGGGTCATATTTACGTGTGGCCGGAGTAATCACACCAAGTTCAATGAGATCTTCTAAGGTGGGCCCTTGCAAAGGATTAAGTTTGGCAACAGGGCGTCCATGTTCTGTGATGAGAAAAGATTGACCGCTTTTCACAAGATCAATGATTCGTGACGCATCTTGTCTGAGTTCGCGGATACCAACCCTTAACTCTTCTTCAATCTTTACTTCTACGATTGATTTTTTCGCTTTCCTTGCGCGGGCAGGTGCCACTACCGACTTTCTTTTTTGAGTTGGTTTTGTAGCCATAAGAAATTGTAGCACAAATAATTAAAGTGCTACATATTCCCACAGGCTAGACTCACCACGTGAGCAAGCAGAAGTGGTTAATTACAGGCGGTGCTGGGTATATCGGCACACATATCGCCGACCTCTTCATCGAAGCTGGCAAAGATGTAGTTCTACTTGATTCGCTCTACCAAGGACTTGAATCACGCGTGGATTATCTACGCACAAAGCACGGCATCAATATTCCGCTAGAAGTTCTTGATATCCGTGAATACGCGAAAATCGATGCACTAATCGCCGCAGGAAACTTCACCGGCATCGTGCACACCGCAGCCCTAAAGGCTGTTGGTGAATCGATGGAAAAGCCTGACGAGTATCAGGAAGTAAATTACACAGCGACAGTTGAATTAATTGAATCTGCTAAGCGCCATGGCGTGAAGCGCTTTATCTTCTCTTCCACCGCAGCTGTCTATGGCAGCCCAGATTCGATGGATCCATGTCGCGAAGATAGACCGACTGCACCGATTTCACCATATGGTTCTTCAAAGTTATTTGCCGAAAGTAAAGTAACTGACTTCATTTCAATCCCAGGAAATCACGGATCTTCACTTCGATTCTTTAACGTTGTCGGCGTTGCCAACAAAGCTTTACTTGATAACTCTGTTGAGAACCTTGTACCCATTGTAATTAACAAAGTTAAAGCTGGCCAAGCACCTGTTATCTACGGCCACGATTACCCAACAACCGATGGCACATGTGTGCGCGACTATGTTGATGTTCGCGATATCGCAGCCGCACATTTAGCTGCAGCCGATGCCACACAAGCGTTACCTCCGACTATGAATATCGGAACCGGTAACGGCGCATCAGTGCGCGAGATCGTAAAGTTTGTATTAGATGCAATGGGCCGCAGTGATGTCACGCCAATTGATACTGATCGTCGCGCAGGAGATCCCGCATTCTTATGTGCTGATGTTTCTTTGGCAAAGTCTGCAATGGGCTTCACATCGAAGTACAGCCTCAAAGCCAGCGTAGAGAGCCTCTTTTAGGCCCTTTAAGCCTGCAAGATAAGCCCCGATAGACTTAACCCATGACCGCATCGCTCCCTCGTCCCGCCGCACCGGCGCAGGATGTCACGCGTAGCGTTCTTTCAATCAAGCCATTTCGCAAGCTTTGGAACTCGATGGTCTTCTCATCCCTCGGTGATTGGCTTGGATTGCTTGCAACAACTGCGTTAGCGCAACAACTTTCCGGCGGATCGTATTCAACAGCTAACTTTGCAATCGCCGGTGTCTTTATTGCACGTTTATTACCTGCAGTATTCCTTGGCCCACTAGCTGGAGTACTGGCAGATCGCTTTGATCGCCGCCGCTTGATGGTCACTGTAGATATCTTGCGCGCAGCGCTCTACATATCTATTCCAATTGTCGGCACATATTTCTGGTTATACGCAGCGATGATCTTGGTTGAGTGTCTGACACTCTTCTGGTCACCTGCCAAAGAGGCAACGGTTCCAAACCTTGTGCCACGCGAAAAGTTAGAGAACGCCAACCAAGTCTCGTTATTGGCCGCTTACGGAACCGCACCAGTTGCAGCGATATTATTTACAATCCTTTCCCTTCTCTCATCTGCAATCACCGTTGCCTTCCCAGCATTTAAAGGTAACTCTGTAGATATCGCGCTCTACATCAACGCACTTAGCTTTTTATTTGCAGCCATCACCGTCTACCGACTCAAAGAGATTCCAAGTAATGCCAACGGCGATAAGCAGGCTGAAGAATCAATCATCGCTGCCCTAGTTCACGGTTGGAAATCTGTTAGCGAATCTAAAGTTATCCGCGGTCTGATCATCGGAATGGTCGGTGCCTTCTCTGCAGCGGGTGCCGTCATCGGATTAGCGCGAACATTCGTGGGCGATCTCGGTGGAGGAGATGCTGCCTACGGAGTCCTATTTGGCGCTGTTTTTACAGGGTTAGCCCTAGGTATCGCAGTCGGCCCTAAAGTCTTCGCACAATTCTCACGCCGCCGTTTATTCGGTGCCTCCCTTGCAACTTCAGGCTTCTTCCTTATCTTCCTTTCACTAATTACAAACTTCACCGTCTCAATCTTTATCACCATCATCTTGGGCGCTTTCTCTGGCATCACCTGGGTCACCGGCTTCACGATGCTCGGCATGGAAGTTAAAGATGAAGTCCGCGGTCGCACCTTTGCATTCGTGCAATCACTGATTCGAATTACTTTGGTCGCAGTCCTTGCTATCGCACCACTGATTGCTGCAACCTTCGGCGTTCACACCATCACTATCGCCACCACTGAATACGTCTTCAATGGATCACAAGCAACGTTCCTTATTGCAGGTGCAATCGCAGCTCTGATCGGTTGGCTCTCATATCGCCAGATGAAAGATCGCCCGACTGTTTCTCTCTGGAGCGATATCGTCAACGCCTTTAAAGGTGAACTCGGTTCAATTACTGGAGATCCCGTTAAAGGTATCTTCATCGCATTTGAAGGCGGTGAAGGAACTGGCAAATCAACACAATCACATCTACTTAAAGAGTGGCTCGAACAAGAAGGCGAAACCGTTGTTCTCTCTCGCGAACCTGGCGGAACAGATTTAGGACAAGGTCTTCGCAAGATTCTGCTTGGTCACGAAACAGGTGTGATCAGCCCGCGCGCTGAAGCACTTCTATATGCAGCCGATCGCGCACACCATGTCTTCTCAACTATTCGCCCGGCACTAGATCGCGGTGATGTTGTTATTACAGATCGCTACTTTGATTCTTCCATTGCCTACCAAGGTGCAGGTCGCGTCCTTGAGCCTGCAGAAGTTGCACGTATTTCACGCTGGGCCACAGAATCACTCTTTCCTACGCTGACAATTTTGATCGACCAACCCGCAGATGTAGGCCTGGCACGCCTTAAATCACGCGATCGCCTTGAGGCAGAACCCAATGATTTCCACGAGCGAGTTCGTCAAGAGTTCTTGCAGTTAGCCGGACAAGATCCAGAGCGATACCTCGTTGTCGATGGCACAGAGACAATTGATGAGATTCACGAAAAGATTATCGAACGCGTTGCGCTGATTCCAACGTTGATTCGCAATGCAAAGCAAGATCAAGGAAACCGTTTCCTTAAACCAATTCGCTTTGCAGCAAGTGCCGTTGCAACCGGAGTGAAGAAAGTTCCACATCCAAAGAAGCCTGTACGCAAAGCCAAAGTTAAGAAAGATAAGAAGTAGTGGCCACCGTCTTTGATGATCTAGTCGGACAAGAACCCGCCGTAGCAATTTTGCAAGGTGCTGCAGCGGCTGCCGCAAGTGGCGAGCAGACACAAGAGATGACACATGCCTGGATCTTTACCGGCCCTCCAGGATCTGGTCGCTCATCGGCTGCAATCGCATTTGCGCAAGCGCTGATCTGCCCACAAGGTGGATGTGGCACCTGCAATGAATGCCGTAGCGCAAAATCTAGCGCCCACCCTGATGTTGAAATCATTTCTACCGAAGGCTTATCGATCAAGATTGAAGATGTTCGCGAACTCTTAACGCGCACATCATGGACACCATCAATGGGCGGATGGCGCGTTGTTGTGATGGAAGATGCAGACCGCCTTACAGAGTCAGCAGCGAATGCGCTATTGAAAGCAATCGAAGAACCCGGCACTCGCACCGTCTGGTTGTTATGTGCGCCAACACTGCACGACATCTTGCCCACAATTCGTTCACGCTGTCGCCACATTCAATTGCGCACACCAACATCGGCTGCAGTCAGTGGATATCTGCAACGCCGCGATCAGATAACACCTGCCATGGCCGATTTCGCAGCTCGCGTAAGCCAAGGACACATCGGTCGCGCGCGATACATCGCCACCAACGAAGCGGTCCGCAGCGACCGTTCAACAATCCTCAACCTGCCACTACGACTTGGATCAATCGCAGATGCCTTCAAGGCCGCACAGACCTTGATCGACCTCGCCACCGCCCAAGCCAACGCCCAATCCGAGGCCCGCGATGAGAAAGAGATCGCAGCCCTCCAAGAGGCATATGGCAAAGGCGCAACCGGTCGCGGCATGGCAACAGGCGGCGCTAAGGCAGTCAAAGAGCTCGAGAAGGAACAGAAGTCCCGCGCCACTCGCATGGTCCGCGACAGCCTCGATGGCGCGCTCCTTGATATCGCCACATTCTTCCGCGATGTCATGATGGTCCAAGCAGGTGCCACCGATTCATTGATCAATACAGATATGACTGAGCAGATCACCGCCTACGCGCATAAAACGACCCCTCATTCAACGGTGAGGAAAGTCAACGCAATAATGAAAGCCCGTACACATTTGAGTC
>Ga0315901_10000974_pt1 | contig 41459 bp, 32 predicted proteins | sample LakEriMetagenome_10_FD_203761 | JGI IMG/M metagenome (GOLD analysis project Ga0315901, IMG submission 203761) | Freshwater fungal communities from buoy surface, Lake Erie, Ohio, United States - Buoy 2 MA116 | ecosystem: Environmental > Aquatic > Freshwater > Lake | place: USA: Lake Erie, Ohio...
ACCAGATATCGGCAGCAATATCCCAATCCTTCTCAAGCAAGTCAGCGGCGGCAATGACCTCGCGCAAGATGGTGCCCGAACCCATCAGCTGTACCTTGTGCTTGGCTTTCTTCGCCGTGGATGGCTGCAGCAGATACAGACCTTTGAGTATGCCCTCTTCTTGCCCTGCTTTCAGACCGGGGTGGCTGTAGTTCTCGTTCATCAGGGTGATGTAATAGAACACATCTTCCTGCTTCTCGACCATGCGTTTCAGGCCATCCTGAATGATCACCGCAACTTCGTGCGCGAAGGTCGGGTCATAGGGCATGCAGTTCGGTATGGTCGAAGCCAGCACATGGCTGTGACCATCTTCATGCTGTAAGCCTTCGCCGTTCAGTGTGGTGCGGCCTGAGGTGCCGCCGAGCAGAAAACCGCGTGCACGCATATCCCCCGCTGCCCAAGCCAGATCACCGATGCGCTGCAGGCCGAACATCGAATAGAAAATATAGAACGGTATCATCACTCGATTGTTCGTCGAGTACGAGGTCGCCGCGGCGATCCATGAGCTCATCGCACCGGCTTCATTGATACCTTCTTGGAGGATCTGGCCGGCTTTGTCTTCGCGGTAGTAGCTGACCTGATCTTTGTCGACCGGCTCGTAGAGTTGGCCTTGCTGACTGAAGATACCAATCTGACGGAAAAAACCTTCCATGCCGAAGGTGCGTGCTTCGTCAACGAGGATAGGCACGACACGCGGGCCGAGATTAGCGTCGCGCAGCAGCACAGTCAGGGTGCGCACATAGGCCTGCGTCGTCGAGATCTCGCGACCGTCGGCAGTCGCATCCAATACCGGCTGAAACGCCGACAGCGGCGGGACTGGCAAGGTCTCTTCGGCGACACGACGGCGTTGCGGCAGATAGCCGCCCAGCTGCTTGCGGCGCTCGTGCAGATACTTCATTTCTGGCGCATCGTCGGACGGCTTGTAGAACGGGACATCGTGTAGTTTGTCATCGGGCACCGGGATACCGAAGCGGTCGCGCATCTCGCGAATGGCATCGTCATCGAGCTTCTTGGTCTGGTGCGCGGTGTTGCGCGCCTCGCCCGACTTGCCCATGCCGTAACCTTTGACGGTTTTCACCAGCAGCACCGTCGGCTGGCCCTTGTGCTCTTGTGCCAGCTTGTAGGCAGCGTAAATCTTGTGCGGATCATGACCACCGCGCAGCAGACGCCAGAGATCATCGTCTGACATATTGGCCACCAGCTCCAGCGCCTTGGGATGCTTGCCAAAGAAATGCTTACGCACATAGGCGCCATCCTTGGCCTTGTAGTTCTGGTACTCGCCGTCGACGGTTTCCATCATGATCCGCTGCAGCACACCGTCCTTGTCACGCGCGAGCAGATCGTCCCAGTTCGAGCCCCAGATCACTTTGATTACATTCCAGCCTGCACCCCGGAAATCGGCTTCGAGCTCCTGAATGATCTTGCCATTGCCGCGCACCGGGCCATCGAGTCGCTGCAAGTTGCAGTTAATGACGAATACGAGGTTGTCGAGCATCTCGCGACCGGCCATGCCGATCGCGCCCATCGATTCCGGCTCGTCCATTTCACCATCACCACAGAACGCCCAGACCTTGCGGTTGGCGGTGTCGGCGATTTGCCGAGCGTGCAGGTATTTGAGGAAGCGTGCCTGATAGATGGCCATTAGCGGACCGAGGCCCATCGATACGGTAGGGAATTGCCAGAAGTCCGGCATCAGCTTCGGATGCGGATAGGACGACAGGCCCTTGCCATCGACTTCGCGCCGGAAATTCAGCATCTGGTCTTCGGAGATGCGACCTTCAAGGAAGGCACGCGCATAAATGCCCGGCGACGAGTGGCCTTGTATATAGAGCAGGTCGCCGCCATGGTGCTCGGTCGGCGCGTGCCAGAAATGATTGAAGCCTATGCCGAGCATGTTCGCCAGCGACGCGAAGCTCGAGATATGCCCGCCCAGATCGCCATCGGCTCGGTTGGCTTTGACCACCATCGCCATTGCATTCCAGCGCATGTAGGAACGGAGCCGCTCTTCATATTCCAGATTGCCCGGGCAGTGCTCGCCCAGATGCGCGGGAATCGTGTTGACGTAGGCGGTGTTACTGGAAAAAGGAATGTGCGCGCCGCGACGGCGGGCCAGATCGACCATGCGCTCAAGAAGATAGTGCGCGCGCTCCGCGCCCTCCAGCTCGATCACGGACTCAAGGGCATCAAGCCACTCCTGGGTTTCCATTACATCGGGATCGTTGGCGGCTTGCGCCAGGATGTTGTCGAGCTGAGCTGACATGAGCAGGTCTCCTTGCTTTTATGAGGTGCCGGGAGGCAGATCGCGGGCCGGGTCGCAGCCAGCATGCTGTTCATTCTGGCGGGTATCCAGAATTCACAGAAGTGTATCAGCACTACCTATTTTTTTCAAACTGCGATATTAAATTTCATAATATGATAAATAAATAAAAAGCAAACTTGAAAAGGGGCTCTAATGTAATCGCTTGCTGTCCTCCCTAACGCCCGGAACAGCCTGACCTTGCACGGCATCAAATGAGGCCGCCCCGTATAATCGGGCTTCTATTTTTCCACCATCGGCTCTCCTTATGAACGCAAAAATTATTGACGGAAATCTGCTTTCCAAACAACTCCGCGCCGAGGTGGCTGAACGTGCGGCCGCCCTCACTGCCAAGGGCAGGCAGCCCGGTCTGGCCGTGATCCTGGTCGGCGACAGCCCGGCATCGCAGGTGTATGTGCGAAACAAAATCAAGGCCTGCGAGGACAACGGCATTCACTCCGTGTTCGAGAAGTACGATGCATCGATGTCCGAAGCAGAGCTCCTCGCGCGCGTGGACGCGCTGAACAAGGATCCGAAAATCAACGGCATTCTGGTGCAGTTACCCCTGCCCCCGCACATTGATTCGCACAAGGTCATCGAGGCGATCGCTGCGGAGAAAGACGTGGATGGTTTTCATATCAGCAATGCTGGACTGCTGATGACCGGTCAGCCGCTGTTCCGTCCCTGCACACCCTATGGCGTGATGAAAATGCTGGAATCGATCAACTACCCGGTACGCGGTGCGCATGCGGTCGTGGTCGGCGCATCGAATATCGTCGGCAAGCCCCAGGCCATGCTGCTCTTGCAGGCGGGTGCCACTGTCACTATTTGCAATTCCAAGACACGCGACCTTGGTCATCATGCGCGCGACGCGGACATTCTGGTCGTGGCCACCGGCAAGCGGAACATCGTGACCGCCGATATGGTCAAGCCCGGCGCAGTGGTCATCGACGTTGGCATGAACCGCGACGATGCCGGCAAGCTATGCGGTGATGTCGACTACGGCCCATGCGCTGAGGTGGCTGGTTGGATCACGCCGGTACCCGGCGGCGTCGGACCCATGACCATCACCATGCTGCTGGTGAATACGATCGAAGCCGCAGAGCGTCGCTGATCACTCGAACTGACCCAATCCTGAACCATGACTGATAACGCATTACTGGATTTTACTGACCTGCCCCGCTTCGATCTGTTCAAACCCGATCACGTTACGCCTGCGATCAGCCAGTTGCTGGACGAAGCGCGCGCTACCGTCGCAGCGCTCGAATCACCCGGGGCTCCCTTCAGCTGGCAAGAATTTGTGCTGCCACTGGAGCGCGTCACCGAGCGACTCGGACGTGCATGGGGCGTGGTCGGCCATTTGAACGCCGTGGTTGATACGCCCGAGCTGCGCGCCGCCTACAATGACAACCTGCCCAAGGTCACCGAGTTCTGGACCGAGCTGGGGCAAAACCTCAAGCTGTTTGACAAATACAAGGCGCTGCAGGCCAGCGGCGAATATCAGACGCTGAATGCAGCGCGCAGAAAAATCATTGACCACGCGATCCGTGATTTTCGTCTGGGTGGCGCCGAGCTTCCGGACGACAAGAAAGCGCGCTTTGCCGAGATACAGGAGCAACAGGCCGCACTGTCGACTCGCTTTTCCGAGAATGTGCTCGACGCCACCAATGCCTACGAATTCATCGTCGATGACGAAAGCCGCTTGTCCGGACTGCCGGACGATGTGAAACAAGCAGCACGCGCATCGGCGGAACGCGAAGGCAAGACCGGCTGGCGCTTCACGCTGCACTTTCCCTCGTATTTCCCAGTGCTGCAGTATGCGGATGACCGCGCTCTGCGCGAAACGCTCTATCGAGCCAGCGCGACCAAGGCATCGGAACTCGGCGTGAACCCGGACTGGGACAACACCCAACACATTATCGACATCCTGAAGCTGCGCGACGAAGAAGCAAAATTACTTGGATATGCAAACTTCGCTGAGGTCTCGCTGGTGCCAAAGATGGCGACCTCGCCACAGCAAGTGATCCAGTTCTTGCAAGATTTGGCAAAGCGCGCGCGTCCGTTTGCAGAGAATGATCTCGCGGAGCTCAAGAACTTTGCAAAAACCGAGCTCGGATTGGACAAGCTCGATGCGTGGGACATGGCCTACGCATCGGAAAAACTGCGCGAGAAGCGCTATGCATTCTCCGAGCAAGAAGTGAAACTCTACTTCCCCGAGCACAAAGTCGTTGGTGGTCTGTTCAGGCTGATACAGAACATGTTCGGCGTCGAGATCCAACCTGACCAGAGCCCGGTCTGGCATACCGATGTGAAGTTTTATCGGATCGAGAAAAAAGGCCAGCTGATTGGACAGTTCTATCTCGACCTGTATGCGCGCAAGGGCAAACGTGGTGGCGCATGGATGGATGATGCACGCGGCCGCAAGAACCTCGCCGGCGACTTGCAAACACCGATCGCTTATCTGACCTGCAATTTCACCGAACCCGCGACCGTCGATGGCGTGAAAAAGCCAGCCTATTTCACACATGATGAAGTCATCACGCTGTTCCATGAATTCGGCCATGGCCTGCATCACATGCTGACCGCCGTTGATGAGCTGGGCGTTTCGGGTATCGCGGGTGTCGAGTGGGATGCGGTCGAGCTGCCCTCGCAGTTCATGGAGAATTTTTGCTGGGAATGGGATGTATTGCAGCACATGACTGAGCACGCAGACACTGGCAAAACGCTGCCACGTGCGCTGTATGACAAGATGATCGCTGCGAAGAATTTTCAGTCTGGTATGCAGATGCTGAGACAGGTCGAGTTTTCGCTATTCGACATGCATCTGCATTTCGATTACGACCCGAATGGGCGCAAGACGGTTGCTGAGCTACTCGCCGAGGTTCGGCATCAAGTGGCCGTGGTGATTCCGCCGGCGTTCAATCGCTTCCAGCACTCTTTCTCGCATATCTTTGCCGGTGGCTACGCAGCAGGCTACTACAGCTACAAGTGGGCGGAAGTCTTGTCCGCGGATGCGTACGGCGCGTTCGAGGAAGCCCAGGGCGACCCGAACCGTCTCGCCGAGACCGGGATGGCGTTTCACCGCGAGATTTTGTCAGTCGGCGGTTCGCGTCCCGCGCTGGAATCTTTCACTGCCTTTCGTGGCCGCGAGCCCAGCATTGATGCGCTGCTGCGGCACAATGGCATGGTGTCGGTCTGATCCACAACCTGACGCAGAGAGCGATGACGCGCGTAGATTTTCATAGCAAGGTACCGGACAAGTTACTGTACGCTTGCCGTCTGGTGCGCAAAGCGCGCGCAGCGGACATGAAAGTCGTGGTACATCTGGAGGATGGACGTCAGCTGCATGCGTTTGATGAGGCGCTGTGGACTTTTTCGGAACAGGATTTCCTGCCCCATGTACAGGCAGGCAATGCGCTGGCCCCGCAGACGCCGGTGATCCTGTCGCAAGATGCGAATGATCCGCTCCCGCATCATCAGGTGCTGATCAATCTGTCACAGCGCACGCCCGAGCACTTCGCGCGCTTTGAGCGTCTGTTCGAGATCTTGTCCACCGACGAGTCAGACCTCGCCGCAGGTCGAGAACGTTACAAACAATATCAGCAGCGTGGTTATCCCCTGACCCACTTCGTGGCGGAGAAAGCATGAACCCACCGAACCAGCACGACACTGAGATCCCCATCCTGACGGATATTCTTCACGAGGATCCGGTGGGTCACGAGGTAACAGCTGATGCGACGGCCGGCGAGGCAGCCGCCGAAGATGCTGAGCTGCTGCGCGAGATCGAGGAAGAGATCAGCGCGCGCATCACTGCGGAACTTTCCGACCAGATACCTATTCTGATAGAGGCCGCGCTGCAAGAACACCTGCCGCAAGCGGTTGGCTCCAAGCTTCAGGCAGAAATCATGACAGCGCTGGCCGCGACTTTGCCTCTGGCTGCCGAGGCCGCAACCGAACAGGTCGCCGGCACACTGGCACAGGAAATCGGCGCACTGCTGGAACAAAGACTGGAGATGCGGGTGCGCGAAGTCGTCGCTCAGGAATTCTCGCGATTGCAGCAGTGATGCTATGAACCGGAGATACAAATACGTCTCTCTGTGGCGCAAATGACGCCGCAAACTCGAGGCGGCTGCTTACAATTTGCACGTAACCAATCTGTTTGATGAATAGTCAGTGCGGCAGAGCGCCTCCCAAGCCGCATCACCGTCGAAACCACCGGAACATTCAATGAAAGTCATCGTACTGGGCGCGGGCATCGTCGGCACCGCTTCCGCCTGGTTCCTGCAAAAGGCCGGCCACGACGTCACCGTCATCGAGCGCCAGCCCGGCGCCGCTCAGGAAACCAGCTTCGCCAATGGCGGGCAGATCTCCGTCTCGCATGCAGAACCCTGGGCCAATCCCTCCGCACCGCTGAAAGTGCTCAAGTGGCTGCGCCACGAAGATGCACCGCTGCTGTTCAGACTGCGTCCCGAATGGCTGCAATGGCGTTGGGGTCTGGAATTCCTCCGCCAGTGCACGCCCGGCCGCACCGCACACAATATTCGTCAGATCGTCGCGATTGCGGAGTACAGTCGGCAGACCTTGCAAGCACTGCGAGCCGAGACCGATATTGCCTACGACTGCGAGACGCGCGGCATACTGCATTTTTATACGGATGCGCGCGAGTTCGAGCAGTCGCTGCCGGCAGCGCAGCTGATGCGCGACCTGGGCTGCCCGCGCGAGACCGTCAGCGCCGAAGAAGTGTTGAAAATAGAACCCTCGCTCGCACCCGTGCGGCACAAGATCGTTGGCGGTGATTTCACCGCCACAGATGAGTCAGGCGATGTTCACAAGTTCACCACCGGGCTCGCTGAACATTGCGTAAAAGCCGGTGTGCAGTTCCGCTTCAATCATCTGGTCACCCGTCTGCTGACCGAGGGCACCGGTGCGGCGGCGCTTGTCTCAGGCGTGGAAGTGATTGATGAGCATGGCCGCCATCAGGTACTGCAGGCAGACAGTGTGGTGCTGGCAATGGGCAGCTTCTCGACACGGCTGGTCAAACCGCTGGGTATCGATCTGATGCTGTATCCGGGTAAAGGTTACTCGGCAACGTATCGCGTGCTCGATCCGGCACTGACGCCACGCGTGTCGCTGACCGATGATGGCCACAAGCTCGTGATCTCGCGACTCGGCGATCGGCTGCGTGTTGCCGGTACCTGCGAGATGAATGGCTATTCGCGTGAGCTCAATCCTGTCCGCTGCGAGGCCATCACCCGGCGGGTTCAAGAATTGTTCCCTGGCGCTTGCGACTATGACCAGCCGCAGTACTGGGCGGGTCTGCGGCCGCTGACGCCATCCAATGTGCCCTACATCGGCCAAACGCGCTACACCAACCTCTACCTGAACACCGGACATGGCACGCTGGGCTGGACCATGGGCTGCGGCTCGGGTCGGGCGATTGCCGAGATCGTTTCCGGTCGTAGACCAGACGTTGATTTCGAATTCGTCGGTATGCGTTCACGTACGCGCGGTAGCGATATGGACGTCGTACCCGTTTCAGCGGTGCGCTCCTGAATACTGACAACCATGCCGTGGCTGTCAGCTGCAACTGCTGGCCGCATCTGCTGGCTGCATCTGCTGGCTGCAAAAACCTCACGTAGACAAATCGAAGATAATTCGGTTTTTGCCACCGGGAGGAATCATGCACTTCACCCCAACCCTGCTGCCCCTGCTATCGATCGCATCACTGTTGTCCGCGTCAGCGTACGCGCAAGAGCAGGTCGTGAAAATAGGCCATGTCGCCCCGCTGTCCGGACAGGTCGCTCACCTCGGGAAGGATAATGAAAATGGCGGGCGGATGGCAATCGATGCGCTGAATGCAAAACCGATCACGATAGGCGGCAAGAAGATCAAGTTCATGCTACTCGGAGAAGATGATGGCGCGAACCCGCAGCAGGGCGCAGCCGCCGCGCAAAAGCTGGTTGATGCAAAAGTTCATGGCGTGATCGGTCACCTGAACTCAGGCACGACGATACCGGCCTCCAAGATCTACAACGACGCGGGCGTCGTGCAAATTTCGCCTTCGGCGACGAACCCGAAGTACACACAACAGGGATTCAAAGGCGCTTTCCGCGTGGTTGCCAATGACGGGCAGCTGGGTGGTGCGCTGGGTCGTTATGCCGTCAGTGCGCTGAAAGCGAAGAATGTCGCGATCATTGATGACCGCACGGCTTACGGACAGGGTGTGGCTGATGAATTTGCCAAAGCGGTAAAAGCGGCAGGATTGAACATCGTTGGCCGCCAATATACGAATGACAAGGCGACTGACTTCAATGCGATCCTCACCGCGATCAAGGGCAAAAACCCGGATCTGATTTTCTTCGGCGGCATGGATGCGGTCGGCGGCCCCATGCTGAGACAAATAAAACAACTGGGCATGACGCCCAAGTTCATGGGCGGCGATGGAATCTGTTCGGAGCAACTCCCCTCACTGGCCGGCGACGGCATGACTGACGGGCAGGTGATCTGCGCCGAGGCCGGTGGCGTGGAAGACAGTCAGAAAAAAGGGCTGGAAGAATTCCGCTCAGCGTACAAGAAAAAATTCGGCACTGATGTGAAGCTGTATGCACCGTATGTCTATGACGCAGTGATGGTGATGGCGGCCGCGATGCAGAAAGCCGATTCCGTCGAGCCCGCGAAGTACCTGCCCGAACTGGCTAAGATTCGTTATCAGGGCGTGACGGGCTTGATCGAATTCGATGAGCGCGGCGACATGAAGCATGGCACGCTGACACTGTACACCTTCAAGTCGGGCAAGCGATCACAGATTGCCGTGACGAAGTGATCTGCAAAATGCTCGGCATCATGCGCATCACGGGTGACGCATAAAAAAAGCGCTCCTCGGAGCGCTTTTTGTTTGGTCTGTCTGCCGATTACTTCAGCGACAGCACCCACTTCGCCAGGGTCTTGGCTTCAGCAGCCGACACCTGAGGGTTTGCGGGCATCGGGATCTGGCCCCACACGCCGCTACCACCCTTCATGATTTTCTGGGCCAGCTTGTCTTCAGCCGACTTGTCGCCCTTGTACTTCGCAGCGACTTCTTTGTAAGCCGGTCCTACCAGCTTGTTATCTACTGCATGGCAAGCCAGGCAGTTCTTTTCTTTTGCGAGCTGCTCGCTGGCGAATGCTGCGTTGGACATCAGCGCGCCGAAAGCAACCGCAGCAACCAGAATACGTTTCATGTCACTCTCCATTAGTTTGATGACGGCGGGATTTTACCTGCTTTTACAATCCAGCTCAGTAATCAATCTATCATCGAAGCCGGAGTCTTGCAGACGGGGCTTACATTCATTCACAAAAACGGACCGCCACACGGTTAGGTGACAGCCCGGCATTTGCCCAAACGGTTGATCTGAATAGCAATTTATTAACCAGTCACCGCGCCCTTGCTCGCCGTCGATGCCAGCTTGGCAAACTTCGACAGCACGCCTCGGGTATAGCGCGGCTCGGGCGCTTTCCACGCGGCGCGGCGACGAGCGATCTCATCTTCGGGCACATTCAGCTGGATCAGCAGTTTGTGCGCATCGATGGTCACCGAATCGCCCTCGTGCACCAGCGCGATGGTGCCGCCGACGAAAGCTTCTGGGGCCACATGACCGACCACCATGCCCCAGGTGGCGCCAGAAAAACGGCCATCGGTGATCAAACCGACGGATTCGCCCAGACCCTTGCCAATCAGCGCCGACGTCGGCGACAGCATTTCCGGCATGCCGGGCCCACCCTTTGGACCCAGGTAGCGCAGCACCACAACATCGCCCGGCTTGATCTTGTCGGAGATGATCGCCTCCATGGCTGCGGGCTCGTCATCGAACACGCGCGCCGGACCGGTGATCACCGGATTCTTCAGACCAGAGATCTTCGCCACGCAGCCTTCAGTGGCCAGATTGCCCTTCAAGATAGCGAGATGGCCCTGCTTGTACACGGCCTTGTCGATGGTGCGAATCACGTCCTGTCCAGCTGGCGGCTGATCAGGCACATTCTTGAGTTCCTCGGCCAGCGTCTTGCCGGTGATAGTCATGCAATCGCCATGCATCAGTCCGGCGTTCAGCAGAATCTTCATCACTTGCGGTACGCCGCCGGCCTGGTGCAAATCAGTGGCCACGTACTCGCCCGAGGGTTTCAGGTTGCAGATAACGGGGATCTTTTGACGCATACGCTCGAAATCATCGATCGTCCACTCCACTTCTGCCGCATGAGCAATAGCGAGATAGTGCAACACAGCGTTGGTCGAACCACCCGTCGCCATGATGACGGCGACGGCGTTTTCTATCGATTTGCGGGTGATGATATCGCGCGGACGCAGATTTTTCTTGACAGCCTCAACCAGCACACGCGCCGACTCGGCGGAGGACTGCGTCTTCTCGTCATCCGGATTGGCCATCGTCGAGGAATACATCAGTGACATCCCCAGCGCCTCAAAAGAAGACGACATGGTGTTCGCGGTGAACATGCCGCCGCAAGAACCGGTGGTCGGGCAGGCATTGCGCTCGACGCCTTCAAAATCCTCTTCCGACATTTTGCCGGCAGTGAACTGACCCACGGCTTCGAACGCCGACACGATCGTCAGCGTCTGGCCTTTCCAGTGGCCGGGCTTGATGGTGCCTCCGTACACATAGATGCTGGGCACATTGGTGCGCGCAATCGCGATCATTCCGCCGGGCATGTTCTTGTCACAGCCGCCAATCACCACGCATCCATCCAGCCACTGGCCCTGCACGCAGGTCTCGATACAGTCAGCGATGACCTCGCGCGAGATCAGCGAGTATTTCATGCCCTCGGTACCCATCGACATGCCATCCGAGATCGTCGGCGTCCCAAAAACCTGTGGGTTCGCGCCAGCGGCTTGGGTGGCTGCGATCGCGGCATCGGCGAGCTTTTGCAGACCGGAATTGCAAGGGGTAATCGTTGAATGCCCGTTCGCAATACCGATCATGGGCTTGCTGAAGTCTTCTTTCTTGTAGCCCATTGCGTAGTACATCGAGCGGTTCGGGCTGCGATTCACGCCCTCGGTAATGTTCTTCGAACGATCATTGCTGGCCATGCGGTCTCTCCAAGTCAGGGTCTCTAGGACGGGCCGGTGCGGCGGCCCTGAAAAGCGCTCTACCTTGCCTTGCGCGAATCTACTTGTCAAATATATGATTCTCCCTTTATTGATATTTTTTTCAAATTAATAGGCACGGCAAAGCTGTAACCGTAATCCTTCTCCATGACTCCCGACCTGCGCCAGCTCCGCTATTTTCTGACCGTCGCCGAGGAAATGCACTTCGGCCGGGCGGCGCGCCGGCTGCACATGACCCAGCCGCCGCTGTCGCAGGCGATACAGGCGCTCGAATCACAACTGGGCACGATGCTGTTCGAGCGCACCCGGCGCAGCGTCGCACTGACTGCGGCCGGACGGGCGCTGGTGCCCGAGGCTCAACACCTGTTGCTGCAAGCCGAGGGATTGAAATCGCTGGTGCAGCGCGCGGCGGCGGGTGAATCGGGAAGACTGTCGCTCGGTTTCGTCTCGATCGCGGACTACAGCGTGCTGCCGCAATCACTGCGCGAGTTTCGACTCGCCTACCCGGTGGTACAGCTCGACTTGCAAGAGGCGACCTCGGATGTACAGTTTGACTTGCTCAGCGCCGGCAAGCTCGATCTGGGCATACTGATACCGCCGCTACCCGACAAGCTCCGATCCGAACTCGACTATCTGCCACTAGTGTCTGAGCCGCTGGTCATAGCGCTTGCCGAGAACAGCGAACTAGCTCAACACAAGGGCAAGATCTCGCTCAAGCGTTGCGGCGATCTACCGCTGATCATTTTTCCGCGCAGGCTGGCGCCTGGATTTCATGATCAGATACTCGGATGTTTTCGTGATGCTGGCGTGACCCCGCTGATCGGGCAAGAAGCCATACAGATGCAAACCATCATCGGCCTCGTTTCCGCCGGCATGGGCATCGCGCTTGTGACACAATCCGTGTCCAACCTGAAGCGTCCGGGCGTGGAGTACCGCGCCTTCAGGGAGGCGAGCCCGCAGGTGGAGATCGGCCTCGCCTGGCGACGCGACAATCAGTCTCCCGTGCTCGCCGCCTTTCTCGAATTGATGCGAAAGACCCGCTGAATGCTGATTCATCCGCTGCCTGATCCTATCGCCATTGCCATCGGACCATTTGCGATACGCTGGTACGGCATCATGTACCTGATTGCTTTCGTGCTGTTCATCATCCTTGGTCGTATCCGTATCAGGCAGGCTCACATCGCCAGCGCCGGCTGGACCGCAGCCAACCTGGAGGACATGCTCACCTACGGCGTGCTGGGCGTCATCATTGGCGGCCGCTTGGGCGAGGTGCTGTTTTATCACCCAGAGTATTACTTCCAACACCCTCAAGACATACTCGCTGTCTGGCACGGTGGCATGTCTTTTCATGGCGGTTTTCTAGGCGTGATGGCCGCCATGGGTATCTGGGCAAAGCGCCATGGCCGCCGGCTGATGGAAGTCATGGACCTTATCGCGCCGCTGGTGCCGCTGGGCTATGCAGCGGGCCGAATCGGCAATTTCATCAATTCTGAATTACCGGGACGCGTCGCTGATGCCAGCCTGCCTTGGGCGATGATGTGGCCGAATGTCGATACACTGCCCCGTCACCCATCGCCAATCTACCAGGCGCTGATCGATGGTGTGCTGTTGTTCATCGTGCTGTGGCTGTACTCGCGCAAGCCACGGCCTTATCTGGCTGTGAGCGGGGTGTTCGCTGCCGGCTATGGCTGTGCTCGCTTCTATACTGAATATTTCCGTATACCGGACTATGAGGTGTTCATTGGTCCGTGGATCATTTCTGCAGGACAGATGCTATCGCTTCCGATGATCGTGCTGGGCATGGCATTGCTCTTCATCGCTTATAAAAAACCGCCTACCGCTGAACACGCATGAACGCCAATCTGTACGCATTGTTTCGCTCGCGCTTCCCGAATGATCTTGATGATTGCTGGCTAGAGACCCATGACGGCTTTTACTTCAGCTGGCGCGATCTGGAACGCGGCACGGCAAAGATCGCCAACCTGTTCGCTACACTGAATCTGCCAGCGGGCTCGCGCATCGCCGCACAAGTCGAAAAATCGCCGGAAGCACTGATGCTGTATCTGGCCATCGTGCGCGCCGGTTTCGTCTACCTGCCACTGAACACCGCGTATCGCGCCGAAGAGATGCGCTATTTCATCGACAATGCATCACCCGCCGTCGTGGTCTGTTCACCGGAGAATTTTGGCTGGGTGTCGCAGATTGCGTTTCGTAACGGCACAAAGCATCTATTCACGTTGGATGAGCCTCGCGAGGGTCGCAACAGCGGCAGCCTGCTGTCGCGCGCGGCGCATCATCCGGATACCTTTGATACGGTTCATCGTAACGAGGATGATCTCGCGGCTATTCTCTACACATCTGGCACCACCGGTCGCAGCAAAGGCGCAATGCTCAGTCACGGCAATCTGGCTGCGAATATCCGCGTGCTGCACGAGTTCTGGCGCTGGCAGCCGGGCGATGTGCTGCTGCACGCGCTGCCGCTGTTTCATATTCATGGCTTGTTCGTCGCAGCGAACGGCGCACTGATGAACGGCAGCAAGATGATCTTTCTGCCAAAGTTTGATACGAACGCTGTGATCCGTCATCTGCCGCGCTGTACGGTATTCATGGGTGTACCCACCTACTATGTCCGCTTGCTGAATGATGCCGCTTTTGACAAGGCTGCATGCGACAACATCCGCCTGTTTGTCTCCGGCTCTGCGCCGCTGCTGACCGAGACTTTTGACGATTTCGCAGCGCACACTGGTCACACCATACTGGAGCGCTACGGCATGAGTGAGACCGCAATGCTGACCTCCAACCCCTTTGAAGGCATGCGCAAGGCTGGCACAGTCGGCCCCGCGCTGCCAGGCGTATCGGTGCGCGTGGTGAGCAAGGAAGGCCAGCCGTGTGCGGTGGACGAGATCGGCGACATTCAGGTGAAAGGACCGAATGTCTTCAGCGGCTACTGGCAGATGCCGGAAAAAACTGCGGAAGAGTTTACCGCTGACGGTTATTTCAAGACCGGTGATGTCGGCCGGTTTGACAGCGATGGCTATCTGTCGATTGTTGGTCGCAGCAAGGACCTGATTATCTCCGGCGGCTACAACGTGTACCCGAAAGAGATTGAATCCGTGATTGACGAGATGCCGGGTGTACTGGAGTCTGCCGTGATCGGTATCGCGCATCCGGATTTCGGCGAGGCAGTGACGGCGGTCGTGGTGCCACGCGATGGCGCGGTATTGTCAGAAGCGGCCATCATCGGTTCACTGAAGCAGAAGATCGCAAACTTCAAGGTGCCCAAGCGCGTGCATGTGGTGGACGAGCTGCCACGCAATACGATGGGCAAGGTGCAGAAGAACATGTTGCGCGAACGGTTTGGACAAGACTCTGAATAATGACTTGCACAGCGATGCATACTTTCAAAGCAGTGCGCTCCCAAACCGTCATCGCGGCGCATGCCGAGATCCATCGTTGATCTGGCAGTGACCTGCCACACACGAAGTCCGCAGCCCGCAACGATGGATTCTGACTTTCGTCAGGATGACGATGTAAACGGTAGCCGGATTCTCAGAAGAAGGCAGGGGTCAACTTCTTGTGACACTTACCATCGGGCCAGATTACATCTGCCCTTCACCGAAACGCCTTGTAAGCCATGTACCCCGCCAGCGCATACAGCACGATCGCAAATACTTTCTTCAGGCTCTTCACTGGCAGTGCATGCGCTGTCCTCGCTCCCAGCGGCGCGGTGAACACGCTGGCCGCAGAAATCACCACCAATGCAGGCAGATAGATGAAGCCCAACGACCCTGCGGGCAAGCCCGGCTCTTGCATGCCGTAATAGATATTCGACAGTGTGCCCGCGAGCGCGATGGGAAATCCAAGTGCTGCACTAGTAGCCACTGCATTGTGGATGACCACGTTACACCAGGTCATGAAAGGTACAGAGATGAAACCACCGCCAGCACCCACCAGCCCTGACAACACGCCAATCACCGTTCCTGCGCCCAGCATGCCGGGTGGCGGGGGCAATTCACGCGTGGGCTGGGGTTTTTTGTCAAACAGCATCTGCGTAGCAGAGAAGCCGACAAAGATCGCAAAGAACATCGCCAGACCCGATGAGCTCAGCTGGGCGCCTATCCATGGCCCGACCCATGAGCCAACCAGTATGCCGGGCGCGAGCAGCTTCACCACCGGCCACAGCACCGCACCTCGCTGGTGATGCGCTCTGACAGACGACAGCGACGTAAACATGATGGTAGACAGTGAGGTCGCGATTGCGACATGCACGACGATCTCTTGGGAAAATCCTCGTGCCGATAGCAGCATGGTGATGAAAGGTACCATCAGCATACCGCCGCCAATACCCAGCAAGCCAGCGGCAAAACCGGTGAAAGCGCCGAGCACCAGAAATGAAATGATGAGTACAGGATCCATGCACAGCTTTCAGCGGGATGAGGGGTTGTTGGTCAGGTTTTTTTGGGGATGAGCTTATTGACGATGAAATTCCATTCAGCTGATGTCACCGGCGTAATCGACAGACGGTTGCCACGCTTGAGGACGATCAGGTCTCCCAGCTGGGACTGCTCGCGTAATTCGGGCAATCCGATCAGCCGTGTCTTCTTCATCGCCTTCACATCGACCAGTAACCAGCGTGGGTTCTCCTGATTTGATTTTGGATCGAAATAAGGACTTTTACGATCGAACTGGGTGGGATCGGGATAAGCAGCACTGGCGACTTCCGCGAGACCGGCAATACCGGGCTCGGCGCAGCTGGAGTGGTAGAACAGCACGCCATCACCGATGCGCATGTCATCGCGCATGAAATTACGCGCCTGATAGTTGCGCACGCCGGTCCAGGCAATGGTTCTGCCTTTGGCGGCGAGCGCATCATCAATGCTCGCTTCATCGGGCTCGGATTTCATCAGCCAGTAACGCATGCTGCTCGGGTATTTATGTGTTTGTTCTTTTAGAGATCCACGCAGCATGCACCACGATCATGAATGGCAAAAAAAAAGCAGCTGCATCTGATGCAGCCGCTCGGTATCAAGTCCCGCCTGTGCCGCTGTGCCGGCATCCTGAACCTGACGGTTCAAGGTGGCTACAGTAGTTCAATATTGGGATCGTCGGACGAGCGACGTTCACGCCTATTGAACGAATCCCACAGCCGATGCACGTGAATGGTTCAAGGAATATATGGCAATCGCGAACACGGCAGGAACGCCCAGTCTACCGCAAACTGCCGACGTGTCAAAGATTTTCGCAACGATCGAGCAAAGAATTTAAAACAGTTTTTCCTGAGGAGCGAGTGCGGTGTCAAGGATCGCATTCATCGAGGTGATTTTCTCGCGCACCTCGGACAGACTCATTGACGAAAACGGTCCGCTCGCGTTGCGGGATGCAAGAAAATCAGCGGCAATGCCCAGCGCGGCCATCACTGCGATACGGTCGGTGCCTTTGATCTTGCCGGCATCGCGAATGGCGTTCATGCGCTCGTCGAGGTAAGCGACCGCTTGCTTCAGAGCGAGCTCCTCACCCTCCTTGCAAGCGAGGCGGTAAGCCTGGCCCATGATGGTGACATCAAGCGTGGTCATGCAGCCTCCTGATCACTGGGAACGGGCATGGCATCGATCAGCGCCGCGACACGGTCGTGCGCCTCTTGCATGCGCGCCGCGAGTCGGGCATTCTCCTCGGTCAGCGTCGCCATGGACGTGCGCAGCTCAGCGTTCTCGCGACGCAAGGACACCGACAGCTCAGCCAGGTGCCTGACTTTGTCCAGTAGTGAAGAGAATTCGGAAATCATCCCGGCACTATAGTCGTCGGAGCGAATTTCCGTCAATACATTCAGGGACTTGTCGTCGATTCTTCAGAGTTTGCCTGAGTCATGATGCGAAATTCGAAAGTATTTTTGCCCATCGCTGCCATCTGGCTACCCTCTCACTGTCATCCGGGCTTAATCTTTTCTTGCTGGACAACTGCCCGCGCCCCCGCCAGCGATCGATACGCCTGATACTCAGTCTTCGGCTCGCGGTAACGCAACCACCGCGCGACCTGTCGGCTTGCATGGTCGAGATTGGCAGATCGCCCCAGATCTGCAGGATGTAGCGCAAGCCGCAGCACCGGCCAGCGGCTCTCACGCAAATAAATCGCACGCTGAATGTCGCGCCATAGTGCATCGCCTGCGGGCAAACGGGTCGAGTAGGTAATCGTTGGTGCAATGAGGCTTTTTCCGTCGGCCAGCCGTATCCAGCGACGGTACAGCCCCAGATACTCAAAACCCGCTTGGCGCACGGCGCTGATGCCTTGCGCATTGATCATCCATGCCGGCGGCACAAAACCCTTGGCAACCCACCGATGTGCGCTCAGCCAGCGCTGACCCTGATGCAGTCGCTGCAGCGCGAGCGATTCGTCAAGCGCAGAAAACTCTCCTGCAGATCGTGTCAGCACACGCCGCCGCCAACAGTCCGACAGAGGGACCGGCTGCTCGTCCAGGTGGGTATATCCATGGAGACAGAGTTCATGCTCCTGCTCGTGCATTGCGGTAATGCAGTCAACGAACGCCTGTGCACTCGGTCCTTTGCCATCATCCTGCCGATGCCAGTCCGGAACCAGCAATAACGTAAGCGGCAGATTTTTCAGGAAAGGCAGATTGATCAACTGCTCGCAAGCCTCCCAGGTAAACACCGATACATCATGAATCGACACGCAGAATACGTGTCCGGTAGGCATGGGATAAGTCATCGCGTCTCAGTGCGCAATGAAGCGAGTTCGGCCAAGCGAACCTGCCCGCTGCCTAGCAGAGTTTCGTAATGCCGCATCAGTTGCGGCATGATGCAGTCCCACCCATAGCGAACAACGGCTTTCTGTCGCGCGCGACGGCCCATCGCTGGCAGATCAGCACTGAACAATGAACGTATGCCCTCGGCCAGCGATGCGCTGCTGCCGGACTCCGCCAGTAATCCGGTGTCCGCATCCACCAGCTCAGCCACCCCACCGCCCTCGACGCCAAGCACGGGCAAGCTGCACGCCATCGCCTCAAGTACCACCAGTCCAAAAGTTTCATGCTGGCCGGGATGAACGAACGCATCGGCACCGCCGATCAACGACGCCAGTGCACTTGCATCTTGCTGATAGGGCAGGCAGCTGACGCGACCCGAGGCAGAGATCCGGCTACCGCCACCGATCAGCAGCAGATGATAAGGATGGCCCAGGTGCTCGACGGCTGCGATCAGTGCAGCGAGATTCTTCTCTCGTGAAAAACGGCCTGCGTAGACCAGCAGACGACAATCGGCAGGCAGGCCCAGGCGACGCTTCAGCCAAGGGTCGCGGCGACCGGGCGCGAATATCTCGGTATCAACTCCCAGCGGCTGATGTCTGGCCTGACGAATGCCGATGGCTTGCAGTTTGTGCAGACTCGCACGACTTGGCGCGAGCACTAGATCGAAGTGCGCATACAGCTTGCGCAAATAATTTTCTGCGGCCAGTTGTCCGAGCACTCCCATGCGGCGCGAGGCCAGTTGCGGCAAGTCGGAGTGATAGAACGCGAGTGCGGCGATATTCAGCTTATCTCTGGCCTGAATCGCGCTCCAGGCAAACTGATACGGGTCACCTGCCTCGATGAGCTGCGGCTGCAGACTGATCAGGCGCCGGGTGGCCAGCGCTGCCGAGAGCGGCCAGCGGAATCCCTGACCAAACGGTATGGGAAAACTGGGTATCGCGATCAGGTCAGGATCATCATCATCCCTGCGCACCGGCGCGATGATGGTATGGCGAATGGTACTTTTCTGCCGAAGCCAGCACGACTTGGCGCGCAAATACGTACGTACTCCGCCAGTGCGGGCAGGATAAAACAGACTGATGTCGACGAGATGCACTTTGACAGCCGGCGTGGTGGAATCTCGCAAGGTAAAGCTTGCGCACCTCTGTCTGCTTGATGAATATCAGTTGCCTCTGGCGAGCGCATCACTGCTCTCAAGCGGATCAATTTCCCACAGCCGTCCATCAACGGTGATGAGGGCAGTACGTATCTGCTTGCCAGAAAAATGTGCAGCACAGGCATCGCGGTAACGTGCGAGCTGCTGCATATAACGCTCACGCTGGCTGTCAAAAAAATTCCGTTTGTAATCCAGTATCCAGACCGTATGATCGATGATGACTAGACGATCCACGAAACCCAGTTCACCCTGATGCACCAGCGCCATTTCGTTGCATGCAAAATCATGCAGGGAAGGATCAAAGAATTTTGTCAGCGTTTCCGACGAGAGCAAGGTCTGCGCCTGCCGACAAATCATATCGGCTTGCTCGACCGAGCAGTTGAGCCACTGCGCAACGCGTGCTGGTGCCGGCACCTGCACCGGCCAACTACCGGCACTGGTGAGGTACTCCATCAGCGCATGAAGCAGCTTGCCCTCCAGCGTAGCTTCAGTGTGCTGATCATCAACGGCCAACACCGGAGGTGGCGGCAATCTGGGGGGAACAAACAAAGGCAAACTGAATTCTTGCCCGGGCTGTGCGGCGACGGTAGCCACCTCTGCAACCGCTTTTTCTTCAGCCATCGCAAAGCGCTGATACCAGCTGCCGCTCACCATGCCATCACCATCCTTGCCATCATGCACACCACTGATGATCAGTAGTTGTTTCGCGCGCGTCGCAGCAACATACAAAAGATTCCAATCCTCTTGGCGGCGGAACGCCTCTTCTTCGCTGAACAGAGCATCCCGTGCGAGCCCGCGCTCTTTTGATTTGCCAAACACAGACAGATGCGTCGGCCCGGGCGATTCCTGCGGCCAGTCACACAACATGCCAATATCGTCACCGCCCGTATCTCTGCGGTTCGCATCCATCAACAGCACAACGTCTTTTTCCAACCCTTTTGCGCCGTGGATCGTCATGATGCGCACCGCATCCAGCGCGGCATCGACATCCGCCTCATTCGGTGCTTCCTGCTCGCGTCCTTTTTTCAGACGTTGGAGTCGCTCCAGAAAGCGCGCAATGCTGGGATAACGACCGGCATCCATCTCCAGCGAGAGTGCAAGGAAGGCGTCAAGGTTACCCAGTACCTGTGCGCGCATGGATGCCGGTGTCGTGATCGCATAGCGTGCATGCAGCTCGCCCTCATGCAATATCTGATCCAGCAAATCATGCACGGGCAGCCGCGCCGCCGCCAGCCGCCAGCGCGACAGCAGGGAAACCGCGCGCGCGAGGGCATCGCTGGGCAGCGTACTGCCTGCACTGAGCAAGCGCTGCCACCAACTGCCCTCGCCGGCACTCGCCAGCCAAATCAGATCCTCATCGCGGGCACCGACCATGGGCGACTTCAGCACCTGCGCCAACGCGTGATCGTCGGCGCTGACAGTCAGCCAGCGCAGCAAGGCAATCAGGTCAGCCACCTCCAGCGCATCAAGCAGGCCGCCACTGCGGCTGGAGACAAACGGCACGCCAGCCTCGCGCAGCCCGCGCTCCATGTCGGCGAGGTAGGCGCGACTGCGTACGAGAATCATCATGTCCGACCAGGTCAGCGGATCCTTGCCCCTCCAAGTATCTCGCACGGCACGCAGCGCAAGCCCCGCCTGATAACCCTCGCGACGCCGCCGAAGATCTTCCAGCTCGACCGGACATTCGCGCAAGGGATCGCGCAACGCAACACCTGAGTTGACAGGCGTCGTCTCGACCCGCACCAGCGGCAAGCGGTACACCGCGCCACTGTCAACGGCGCAGGTGGAGTGCACTGAGTAGCGCGCATTGCCCTGCATCGCCTGATTCAGAACCGCGACGATCGCTGTCGGATTGCGGCGCGTCTGGTAAGTACCGAGATCATCCGCGCCCATGCTGATGAGCATCTCTCTGGCGGCTTGAAACACGCGCGGATCGGCGCGGCGAAAGCGGTAGATCGATTGCTTGGGATCCCCGACAAGGAACACGGTCGGACGCGAGCTGTCTTCGCCATAGGCATCCAGCCAGGCGCGCACGATACGCCATTGCAAAGGATTCGTATCCTGGAACTCATCGATCAGCAGGTGACGATATCGTGCATCGAGACGCGTGTGAAGGTAGGCAGCGTGGACAGGATCGGTGACCAGCTTCCACGCCAGCCACTCCAAGTCAACGAAATCCAGTGTCCTGCGCTCGGTCTTGATCGCCTGGTAATGATCAAGGCAAGCCTCGCCCACTACGAACACCGCCTCGTTCAGCCGGATCACATCGGGTTCATGGCTGCGCCGCTCCAGAGCGATGAGTTCAGTGGCCAGTCTCACCCAGTTCTCATCCAGCCATTGCTGATCCGCTTCGCTCAGTTTGTCAGTCAACGCTCTGGTCAGTGAGAGTTTTCTGGGCTCCGCTTTCAATGTGACGAAAACATCGTACAGATGCTCGAATTGGTGCGGACTCGCCACGGCGGTTATCACCGATTCGATTGCGCTCGCCTGCTCCTTCTGCTTGGGCGAGCCCTGCCCGAGCAACCGTGACAGCTTCAAAAACCGCTCGCATAATGTCTCGTCATCCCATACGGACAGGCGCGCATCGCGCTCGCCATCTTCCTTGCACATCGCGCGCAACGCTTGCAGCGGATCGCCCAGCTGATCAGCCACCCACCACTCTGCGCGACGGGTAATGAAGGCATCGATCAATTGCTTGCCGTTCCAGTTGCCAGCAATCTCGTAAATCGTCATCAGCGCATCGCGCAGGGGTTGATGCTCGGCGCGGGTCAGTGACTGCATGAAGCGCAGCCAGGCAGCCTCCAACAGCTCGCTGGTATGGTCTTCCAGCGCATACGCATGCGGTACACCGGAGGCCAGCGGCGCAATCTGCAGCAGACGCGCAAACCAGCGGTGAAAAGTATCGACCGACAGTTCGAACGGACTCGACAACACGCGCTGATACAAACCGCGGGCCGTGGGCAGCAGATGACTTGCTTGCACAGCGTCGAGGCCGCGCTCTTCCAGCAAAGCGAGTACCTCATCATCAGGCTTGAGTGCCAGGTCCGCCAGCAAGCCAAGCAGGCGCTGACGCATCTCCTGTGCCGCCTTGCGCGTAAAGGTGATCGCCAGCAGCTCAGAGGGCTCTGCACCGTCCAGCAACAGGCGCAGCATGCGTGATACCAGTAGCCAGGTCTTGCCGCTGCCCGCGCAGGCTTCCACCACAACGGTGCGATGCGGATCGCAGGCGATACGTACAAATTCTGCGTGCGATGCCGCTTGATCGTTGACCATGAAATCTCGCGGCTGAGACATCACCAGGCTCCCTTGCGACACAAACCGCCCGCCTCGCACTGCGCGCAGCTGTCCGATACGCCGAAAGCCGGCAAAGGCGCGCCACGGCGGATATTGTTGATGTCTTCGCGCAGTCGTGCCGCTAGCCGTTCGCACCAGTCCTCGTAAGGTTCTGCAATGAGATACTCGGGCTTGTCGCTGTCTACCGCCATGTACGCGGCCTCGGCGGGCTTGATCTCGCACAGCAGTCCGTAAAAAGCCAACTGATGATCCTCGAAACCGCTGAGCTTTTTTTTCAGCGTGCCCTTGTTCGAGGTTTTGTAGTCAATCACGGCAAGACGACCATCTTGATGACGATCCACGCGATCCAGCCGCCCGACGAGTTTGACCGTCGTATCGGACAGCGCCATGGTGACTTGTTTTTCCTGTTCGCCCTCGATGAAATGCCAGCCCTCGGCCTCGCGCTGATTCGCCCATGCCAGATAGGCGGGCCAGAATTTTTTCCAGCGCATCGCAAAACCCAGTGCAGCGGGCTGCTGCTTGAGCACAATGTCGAATACGTCATCTGAAATTTTTTCGAGCACACCGGCGCGCTGCTCCAGCGGGGTGTGCCGCTCGGCGACAGTCTCGTGATATCGCTGCAATATCTGATGTATCCACTGACCGTAATCGCTTTTCTCCGGCTGTTCGGATAATTCATCCGCCTGCCGAAGCTTCAACATGCGGTTGGCAAAGAACTGATAAGGACAGGCCATCAGGCTGTTGTAGCCACTCGCCGACAGATGCGAAGGCAACAGAGCCCCCGCGCTCGGCGCGGGACGCTGCAGCAGGCATTCAGTCAGGGTCTGCTGTGTCACCTCAATGGAATGAAGGGGCAACACCTCGCCACTTAGTTGCCCCGACTCGCGCCGCAATTCCAGCTCGAGACGCTGAATCCAGGGACTGACCAGATTCACCTCACCATCCACCTGCTTGCGCCATGACACCACGACCTGCGGACAGGACAACAGCAGACAGGCGAAGTCTCTGAGCTGCTGCCGCGCGCGCGATTCTCGGGTGGCCAGCCCCAGCTCGCGCCGTACCGAGTTGGCAAAGAACAGCGTATCCGCCGGTGGCGAAGGCAAGTGTGCTGCGTCAGCGCCTACGATGATTGCTGCATCAAACTCGCGCAGCGGCACCCCATTGAGCGGCACCATTCGCACGCGCTGGTCAACACGCGGTGCCACAAAATCCGCTTGTTCGAGCTGTACATTCAGTAACGCGCGCCACTCGTCCAGCGCGAACAAGTTATCGATGGCTTCGCACTCTGCCGCCAGCGACTCGACCAGGCCCATCACTTGTGATCCAGCGATATCTTCCTTCATGGCTGTGAGCATGCCCAGCGCATCGAATGCATTGAGCGTGAGCTGCGCCCAATCGGCCACCGTCTTGCGATTGCTGAAACGATCTGCCTCGCGCGACATGATGTCGACCAGTCGCTTGGCCTCGGGCACATCAGCGACACAAGTTTTTGCGTCATCCCAGTTAGCAGGTAACGAACCTCCGAGCAGCGCCCGCTCTATCGCTAGCCGCAGCGCTGACTCCATTTCCTCACTCTCGAACAAAAAAGGGGATTTGATGAAATTCAGCAGCGCCTGCGGTCTTCCGTTTGACGCCACCAGATCCAGCCATGACGCGAGCACGGCCGCAGCACGGGTCGTCGACAACGTCCACCCGGTTTCATCAGCGACCACGACTTGCGCGCGCTCCAGCAATGCGCGTACGCGTCGTGCGACAACCCGGTCCTGCGGCACGATGAGAATGTTTTGCAGTCCCTGCTGCAACCACTGAATGACGGTGCTCGCAGCTGACTGTGCCTCATGCTCGAGGTGATGTGCAGGAAAAAGACGCAGCCCGGATTCAGGGTTGGCCTCACAGACTGCGGGTTCATTGCAGATCTCGGGCCAGCAGCGCTGCCATGCGTTGGGCAGCGCACGCCCGGACCAGCCAAGCTGAAACACCGTCACAGGCTGGCGGAGTGCGTACGTGTCCAGGAATGCGGCTTCCAGCGCAGCCGGCTCGTGGGGCGAGCACCAGAACAGAGGACGGTCAGCTGCTGACGCAAGGCGCTGCAGCCGCGCATGACGTACCAGACCAGGATCACGCGCATCGCGCTGCGCGTGCCAGAGATTCCAGACGAGTTGTGACTCATTGCTCAGCATTGCAGCTGCCTGCGGCGAGAGCTGCTGCAACGCAGCGCGCCAGCGATCCTCGACAGTCTCTGCCTGCGCCAGCGCTGCGGGCAGCAACGCCGAGGTGAGCTCGTCGGCGAGCGACAGTAGAGTACGTGCGAGCGGCAGCATATCGGTGCTTCGCCGCGCATCAAACAGTTTTTTCAGCCAGCCCAGCTCACGCAGTTGTGCGTACAGCCCCATCAGCCGCTCGCCGGGCGCGGCGGGCATGGGCTCGTCACCGGGCGGCAGCGCAGCCACCCAGTCCGACAAGGTGCGTATCTCCGGTGGTATGAACGAGGAACCCAGACGTGAGGCCAGCGCTTGCCGCAAGTGCACAATGTGCACATAGGTCGGCACCAGCACGCGCACCTGCGACGGGTCCGGCGCGCACTCCAGCAACTCACGCGCCAGCTCGTCCCAGAAGCCGGGGCCGGGGGGAATCGCTCGTAATGCGGGTGAAAGAGGGTCGGGTGCAGGCACGGGGAATGAAACGGAGAAAGCTCTCGGGCTGACCATTTTATGCGAGCGATCAAGCCCGTCGCCAGACAAGGGACCACATTTCCGAAAAATGGGTTATGATTCGCCGAATTCCCGCCGCGTCACCTCCTGCTTCAAATCCACACCAAGACCAAGCGCGACACATCACCCTGTGCGCAGAGCAGATGGGGAACAGTGCAAGCTATTGTGCAGCAGACGAACCGGTGGGTCGATTCCCCTCAATCCGAGGAAACCATGAGCGAAAACATCAAACACATTTCCGATAGCTCTTTCGAGAGCGACGTGCTGAAATCCGACAAGCCAGTGCTGGTCGACTTCTGGGCAGAGTGGTGCGGCCCCTGCAAGATGATCGCGCCCATCCTTGAAGAAGTCGCGAAAGAATATGACGGCAAGATACAGGTCGCGAAGATGGACGTGGACTCGAACCAGGCAGTTCCTGCCAAGTTCGGCATCCGCGGCATTCCGACGCTGATCCTGTTCAAGAATGGCGTGCCCGCCGCGCAGAAAGTTGGCGCGCTGGCCAAAGGCCAACTGACCTCCTTCATTGACAGTAATATCTAAATCACGAACCTTCCGGTGGCAGCATGAACCCTCTGCTGCCACCGTTTCCTTCCCAGTTCACCGCAGTTCCCTCCCCCACCTGAAAGCCGCCCCGCGCGCACACTGACCCTTATGCATCTATCTGAACTCAAGGCATTACACGTATCCGCTCTGCTCGAGATGGCCATCGGCCTGGATATCGATAACGCGGCTCGCCTGCGCAAGCAGGAACTGATGTTCGCGATCCTGAAAAAGCGCGCGAAATCCGGAGAGCAGATCTTCGGTGACGGTGTGCTGGAAGTGCTGCCTGATGGCTTCGGCTTCCTGCGCTCGCCAGATGCCAGCTACATGGCATCGACCGACGATATCTACATCTCTCCGTCGCAGATCCGCCGCTTCAATCTGCACACGGGTGACTCGATCGAAGGCGAGGTACGCACGCCCAAGGATGGCGAGCGTTATTTTGCGCTGGTCAAGGTCGACAAGGTCAATGGCGAACCTCCCGAAGCCTCGAAGCACAAGATCCTGTTCGAGAACCTGACACCGCTGCACCCGAACCAGCCGCTGCTGCTGGAACGTGAAATGCGCGGCGAAGAGAACATTACCGGTCGCATCATTGACATGATCGCGCCGATCGGCAAGGGTCAGCGCGGTCTGCTGGTGGCATCGCCTAAATCGGGCAAGACCGTGATGCTGCAGCACCTCGCGCATGCGATCACTTCCAATCATCCGGATGTCACACTCATCGTGCTGCTGATCGATGAGCGACCCGAAGAGGTGACCGAAATGCAGCGCTCGGTACGTGGTGAAGTGGTGGCCTCCACTTTCGACGAACCGGCGACCCGTCACGTGCAAGTCGCCGAGATGGTGCTGGAAAAAGCCAAGCGCCTGGTCGAGATGAAAAAAGATGTCGTGATCCTGCTGGATTCGATTACCCGTCTCGCACGTGCTTACAACACGGTGATTCCAGCGTCTGGCAAGGTCCTGACCGGTGGTGTTGATGCCAATGCGCTGCAGCGTCCGAAGCGCTTCTTCGGCGCGGCACGTAACGTGGAAGAGGGCGGCTCACTGACCATCATCGCCACTGCGCTGATCGAAACCGGTAGCCGCATGGATGATGTGATCTATGAAGAATTCAAAGGCACCGGCAACATGGAAGTGCATCTCGAGCGCCGCCTCGCCGAGAAGCGCGTTTACCCGGCGATCAACCTCAACAAATCCAGCACCCGTCGCGAAGAACTGCTGATCAAGGCAGATGTGCTTCAGAAAATCTGGATTCTCCGCAAGCTCTTGTACGGCATGGACGAGATCGAGGCGATGGAGTTCATTCTCGACAAAATGAAGGCGACAAAGACGAATGCCGAATTCTTCGACCTCATGCGTCGGGGCGGGTCTTGAGCCGAGATTGCTGGAATTGAAACAGGGGCACTGGGTCCCGGCATTCGCCGGGATAACGCTCAGGAGCTGAGCCACCCCAGTCGACATTCCGGCGCAAGGCGGAATCCAGCGTCTTCGCATCACCTGGATCTACCCTCCTCCCCAAACCGTTGATTTCCTTATATAATTCGGCCCTTACCCAACCGGGCAAGTGACCGTCAACCGGGTCAAGAAGCAGCACAGACCGACGAAGTGGCGATTGGCTACCCAACGAAAGCGAGAACGACATGAAAGAAGGCATCCATCCCGAGTACCGCGACATCGTCGTGCACGACCTGTCTTGCGACTTCAAATTCATCACCCGCTCGACGGTGCAAACCAGAGAGACCATCAAATTCGAAGGTCAGGACTACCCGCTGCTGAAAATCGAGGTGTCGTCCGAGTCGCATCCCTTCTTCACCGGCAAGCACAAGATTGTCGATACCGCGGGGCGCGTTGAAAAATTCCGCCAGAAGTTTGGTGGTGTGGGTTCCAAGACCCGTGCCGCCGGCTGATCGCCAGCGACCTTGTCAAAAATGCCGCCGAGTGCGGCATTTTTGTTTTGTTTCCTTCACAATGTCGCCGCCCCCTCGATCCCATCCTCGCTGAATGAAGCCAGTCCGACTGCCTGCCGCCGCCACGCTCGCCTTGCCGCGCTGGGGACTGATCGCACTATGCCTGCTCTACATCTTGCCGGGCATTCTGCGGAGAGATCCCTGGAAGACCAATGATGCGGCCGGCTTTGGCATCATGTGGACGATGGCGCATGGCTCGATGGCGGACTGGCTGTCCCCCAATATCGTTGGCCTTGCGATGCCAAACGAAGCGCCACTGGCCTTCTGGATCGGAGCGATACTCATCAAGCTGTTCGGTTGGCTGCTTACCGATGCGGTCGCTGCACGAATCTCCACGCTGGTATTTTTTGCGCTCGGTGCCGCCGCTGTCTGGCGCACTGCGTTTGTGCTCGGGCGCCGCAACGAGGCACAGCCGCTGAAACTCGCGTTCGGCGGACAACCTGCGGCGATCGATTACGGTCGCACACTCGCCGACGGTGCGCTACTGATTTATCTCGCCTGCCTCGGGCTGCTGCTGCGCAGCCACGAGACCGCGACACCCGCGCTGCATGTGTCGCTCGTGGCGGTGACCTTCTACACAGCGGCCTGCTTGTTCGACCGACCCAATGCGCGCGCCGCCGCAGGGCTTGGCCTATCGCTGGGGATGCTGGTGCTTGCGCGTGGCTGGACCGTGCCACTCGCACTGTTCGTCGCGATGCTTGTACTCGCCATGATCCGGTATCGCGAATCGCTGCGTGGCTTGCTCATCATCACAGCGCCAGTCACCCTGGTGATGCCGCTGCTGTGGCTATTGGCTCTGCGAATACTGTTACCCGGATCAGAAGTGGCAGACGCCTGGCTGGCGGCAAACCTCAAGCTGCTGTCGATGCCACGACTGTCCAATGTGAGCTTCCTCGCCAAGACACTGGTCTGGTACAGCTGGCCGGCATGGCCGATCGCCGCCTGGGCCGTGTGGGCATGGCGCGCGCAAGCGACGCTGCATGTGACGCTCACCGTGTCCGGCATTCTGGCGCTCATACTGCTGAGCCTGCTTGCCAACTCCCCGAAAGACCACGAGCTGCTGGCGCTGCTGCCACCGCTGGCCGTACTCGCGACCTTCGGTCTGCCAACACTCAAACGCGGCGCGATCAATGCCATCGACTGGTTCTCCGTGATGACCTTGTCGGCGATCGCCGGATTCATCTGGCTGGGATGGATCGCGAAGCAAACCGGTTGGCCACCCAAACTTGCCGGTAACGTGTTCAAGCTCGCGCCCGGATTTCAGCCGGAGTTCAATGTATTCGCGCTGGTCATCGCGCTGGCCACGTCTGTCGGGTGGCTCCTGCTGCTGCGCTGGCGGCTGGGTCGTCGGCCCTCGGTGTTATGGCGCGCGGTGGTGCTGTCCACTGGCGGTCTGGTGCTGTGCTGGCTGCTGCTGATGACGCTGTGGCTACCCTGGCTGAATTACGCGCAAAGCTATGCCAGCGTCGCTGGCGAAATGCGCCAGCACCTACCCGCCGACTACCGCTGCGTTGACACAAATGATCTTGGCTCGGCGCAGCGCGCGTCGTTCGCCTATCTGGGCGAGCTACGATTCTCTCGTCCCGGCGATGCGCGCTGCGATCTGCTGCTGGTGCAGGATGACGGCCTGCGCAAGCGTGGCGCGCAGATGAAAAAAATCGAGGGCGATCTCACGCTGCTGTGGCAGGGGCGCCGCCCGGCTGATCGTCACGAGTTCTATCGTCTGTATCAGCGCAACTCACGATGAGCGCCATGGGCACCGTGTCAGCGTCATCTTCGCTGACAGCACGCGTGGCAACGCTAGCCTTGCCCATTTTTATTGGCCAGCTTGCAGTGATATCCAATGGTGTCATCGACACCATGATGACCGCGCGCTATTCCGCGATTGATCTGGCCGCTCTGGGACTGGGTGCTTCGGTCTATGTGAGTATCTTCGTCGGCCTGTCTGGTGTGATGCAGGCGCTGTCGCCGATCATTGCGCAACTGTATGGCGCAAAAAAATTTGGTGCGATTGGTGAAGAAGTTCGTCAAGGTGTCTGGCTGGCGCTCTCACTGACACTGATCGGTGCGCTCGCACTGTGCTTCCCCGAACCCCTACTCAATATTGCACAGGTATCGACAGAACTGAACGACAAAGTCTTGATGTACCTGCAGTTGCTGGCAGTGGCGCTACCAGCGACGCTGGGATTTCGTGTGTATGCCTCGCTGAATACCGCGATCTCAAGGCCAAGAATGGTGATGCTGCTGCAGCTGAGCGGTCTGCTGCTGAAGATTCCTCTGAATGCCTTGTTCATTTTTGGCGGACTCGGACTGCCTGCATTCGGCGCCCCCGGTTGTGCAATAGCGACAGCCATCAGTGCGTGGCTGGTCTTGCTGGCAGGCTGGCTGATACTGCGACAACAGTCTTTCTATACGCAGTTTTCATTGTTCGGCAAGGGTCTGGGCAGGCCCGATGTGAAGGCGATCCAAGCCCTGCTGAAGCTGGGCTTACCCATGGGTTTATCATTCCTGATCGAGGTGACTGCGTTCACCTTCATGGCGCTGTTTATCGCGCGGCTGGGCAACCATACGCTGGCAGCGCATCAGATCACTGCCAATTTCGGCACTGTGCTCTATATGTTGCCGTTGTCGATTGCCAATGCGACTTGTACACTCGTCGCGCAGGAAATCGGATCAGGAAGACTGACCGATGCACGCCACACAGGCAATGCCGGTGTGCGACTCGGCGTACTCCTCTCGGTGAGCATAGGTATTATTGTCTGGTTATCTCGCGAGCAGATCATCGGACTGTACACGCCTGATGTCGGCGTAGCCACCGCCGCAATGCCCTTGTTCTTTTTTATTGCCTTCTATCAGGTATTCGATTCGGTGCAAGTAGGCACAGCCTACGTTCTGCGCGCCTACAAAGTCGCCTTCATTCCCACGCTGATGTATGCCGTTGCGCTATGGGGCATTGGTCTGGGCGGCGGCTATATGATCGGCTTCGATGTGCTGGGCATGAGCCCGGCATGGCTGACAGGCGCGGCAGGCTTCTGGCTGGGGAACAGCCTGAGTCTGGCTTTGGTGGGGACTGCGCTGGTCTGGTATCTGAAACGAGTACAACACATCATGGAGTCCACAACATAAGCACCTCATGGTACCTGTGCTCCAGCAACGATCAGATAGAGCACAGCGTCCTTAAAAAAATAAATAGCAACACGGCGCTCCCTCGTCCGCCGATCATTATATTCAGAATTGAAATACCTTCACCGGAGCTGAAAGGCTCCGTAACTTTTCGGATAGTTCCTACAAGCCTTATCTTCCAAGGCAACAGACAACCGGTATCTCAGGGTTTGGATCTGGCACTGGCTCATCCTGTGGTACTGGGTGCGGAATATCTCCTTGAAAAGGCTCGTCTTCCGGCAGAGGCAGAGGGTCACGGTGCATGATGATCTCCTCGGTAGCAATTCATGAACGTGGTCCAGTCTGTGTGCGGCGGATACTCCTTCGTTCTATCGGATGCGAGAACGCACGAAATTCCATGGTCACCACACCAATCGATGCGGGTGGCCCCTGCACGAAATCAAAAGCTTTTTTGACAGGGAATAGTACGTTATCCATCAAGACGACATCGGTACGGCAGGTTGGATTCGGGTTCGACATATACGGCCCGATTTCCTGCCAGACCCCGGGCGTGATCCACCCGTCAAGATAAATCTGATTCGGGTAAGTGGAGTGATCAGTATCAAGATACGCCTTTTGGCCCTCGTGCAGGGTCAGATAAGCCGGCGCCTGATGAGCAATCACCAGATTAATCCAGCCGTCCCCCACCGCATGAAGGATCTCGTCATCGTATCCTGGATAAGATAAAGCCAGCGACCATCGACAAGACAGATCGAGCCGCTTTTCTATATCGCTATTGCCCAGCAGCCGAGAGCCATCGACTACCGTGAACTGAGCACCCGTCACTCTCGCCGACAAGATCGGCTCCATCAGCCGAAGCTCATCCAGATTTTCATGCAAGTTCCAGAACAGCCATTTACATCGCTCTGCCTCCGACATCTCCGTCAGCTCGGCCACAGGCCGCCGCCCTGCGTGTGCAAGTGACTGCAAAACTTCCCGCCGCTGACGATCAGGCAGGGTGGGTTCTTGTGTTTCTGGATGAGTCGCAGGCTGTTGCGGCGAGCTGCTCTGCATGGGTGCTCCCTATCGACAAGTGACCGGCGACGACGTGTCGCTAGCCAACTGTCATTTGGACTGGGAGCGCCCGAATAAAATCCCCGAGAAGCGCCGCGCGCCAGCGACAGGATTCAGCCGTGGGCTTTTTCGAACTCGCGTAAGAAATCGACCAATGCGCGTACACCCTCAAGAGGCATCGCGTTATAAATAGATGCACGCATGCCGCCCACGCTGCGATGACCTTTCAGCTGCAGCAGGCCGTGCTCAGAGGCTTGACTCAGAAAACGTTCATTCAGCCTTTCGTCATGCAGATGAAACGGAATATTCATTCGCGATCGGGCATCTTTACTCACCGGACTGGTGTAAAAGGTGGTGGAATCCAGATAGTCATACAGCAGCGCGGCTTTTTGTGCATTGGTCTTCTCCATGGCTGGCAAGCCGCCATTGTCAAGCAACCACTCGAAAACCAGTCCGGCGATATAGATGCTGTAGGTCGGCGGCGTGTTGACCATGGAGTCATGTGCAGCCTGCTCTTTCCAGTGGAAGACTGATGGCGTGATCGGCAGCGCACGATCGAGCAAATCTTCGCGCACAATCGCAAAGGTCAGGCCGGCCGGACCGATATTCTTTTGAGCACCACCATAAATCACCGCAAATTTCGATACTTCAATTTCACAAGAAAGAATGTTCGATGACATGTCAGCGACTAGGGGCACATCGCCGATCTCCGGTACCCAGTGATACTCGACACCGCCAATGGTTTCGTTGCTGCACAGATGCAGATAGGCGGCATCTGGTTTCGTCTGCCAGGTCGCCTGCGCCGGCACATAGGTAAATCCACGGTCTGCGGAGGACGCGGCGACATTCACTTGGCCATATTTTTTCGCTTCATCGATAGACTTAGTAGACCAGACGCCAGTGTTCACATAATCAGCAGCGCGATGTCCGCCCATGAGATTCATCGGTATCAGCGCATTCATCGCCATCGCGCCGCCCTGCAGGAAAATGACCTTGTAATTCGTGGGTATCTTCAGCAGCTGCCGGAAGTCGGCCTCGGTCTTGTGCAGGATGCTGGTGAATTCCTCGCCGCGGTGACTCATTTCCATCACCGACATGCCGCTACCGTGCCAATCCAGCATCTCGTCGGCGGCACGGCGCAATACGGTCTGGGGCAGCGCGGCAGGGCCGGCGCTGAAATTGAATACTCGCATGGAAAAATACTCTGGCTGGCGCCGCTTTTAGCAGCAAAACCATGATTATATTTTGTTTGCGCCCTTTGTCTGGTCATATTGAAAAACAGAGATCGGGCGGTACCGAAGCGTCGCGCGCCAAGTTTCGTGCTTAACTGCCTCCGCCAGCCGAAGCACAGGAATTTTAAGTTCAATCAGCTACAATCACGCACGGATTTAGCCGGCATGCCCAGTGAAACGAGCAGCTTGCACATCCTCCCGAAATCATGAGACTTTGGCGAACTCCACGAACATAATTAAAATTGTAGACAAGTAACGAGAAATTGCTGCCGTTGAGGTCATCCAGGTTTTCGGCATTACTTTTGACTTACTGGCGGGCTGTCTAGTCGTTTGCGTAGTATTGATGCTGCGATTGTCGACACAGCGGGTCAACAAGCGAACACCTAATACATAGGAAACATCATGAAGAGATCAATGATACCCATGCTCGGCCTGATTATGGCGATGTCCGTCAGCATGGCCCTCTCACCTTCGGCTTCAGCGGAAGATCCATCGGTGGAGAATGCGGCGCTGCGCTGCTCCGCGATCTCGCTCGTACATTCCCCTCTGACCACACCTACGCCACAATTTGGTGAGCTGATGACACAGTTCGCCGGCTTATTCGCGCAGATGCATATCATACAAAAAAGCGAACGCACCAAGACCAAGATCAACCCGAATGATTTCATGGCACAGCGAGACGCAGTCATTGCAGAGATGGGCAAGGGCTGGCCCGGCGTGAAGAACGATAGAGTACGCGAAGCAGCGATATGCAATGCCTGGCGCAACACCCTCTTCGCCAAGCTACCCGAAAAACCTAGCGAAAAAGACTTTCGACAAGCGCTACTGACCATCGGCCCGCCACCCGCAAACGTCAGCAAGGAAGAAATCACCACCTGGGAAAAAGTGACGCCGCAAGCTTTTGCGATGTGGGCGCAAATCAAGGTGAATCAGAAAGACCCCAAAACCAAGAAATAATCACAAAGGGACACTCACTTTGTAATCACAAAGCATTCCGCAATCGCAAAGGGACACTCACTTTGTAGGGAGGCACTCTACAACAATCACAAAGGGACACTCACTTTGTAGCATTCCGCAAAGGGAGATCCGCAAAGGGACACTCACTTTGTAGGGAGGCACTCTACAAAGTGAGTGTCCCTTTGTACTCTTTGTACTTCCTTTGTAAAAGTACTTTTCAGTCCCCTGTAGGGAAGTACTCTACAAAGTGAGCGTCCCTTTTCAGCCTTTGTACTACAAAGTGAGTGTCCCTTTTCAGTCCGTCCCTTTTTAGTCCGAGTGTCCCTTTGTAGCAAAGTGAGTGTCCCTTTGTAGAAGGGTCGCTTTGCATTTCCATTCCTTTGCGTTGCCCTTTGCATTGCTTTCCGCTTTGCATTTTCTGTTCATCTCAGTGCGATGAACGAATTATCTAATCGAAAATCTTGGTTTTACTCTGATCTATTGCACTTTATGCATACCATTGTGCGTATAGTGATATTCGGTTTGCGGCCTCTTGAAGGATTTCATAGAATTCCAAAAATATGAGTCAGCGTGCTTGATCTTTTTCTCGCTGTTCAAAATTTAGTTTTGAAATTAAAACTATGTTTCCGATGCGCGCCAAGGTTCGATACAACACCAATGATCCGGTAATGGTCGAGATCGAAGATGTGAAACTCCATACCAATATGGAGGATCTTCTGACACAGATCTGCAGCGGCATTGGGGAGGAAATGCTAGGACTGATGATAGGCGAAGACTTTGGGTTGGGCAGAATGACGCTTGATGAAGGCAAAGTCGCTATACGTTGGTATGACCTACCTCTAACCCTTTACTTCAACTGCGATACCGTTGAGATCGCAGAGTCTCTGTCGGCGAAGATCAATGATTACCTACAGGTTCCCGCTGAAGAGCGGTAGCCAACTAATACAGTATTTCTATTCAATCCTGCGAAATAGCTCTGACAGATCCTGCCTCTTCTCTTAATAAAAATTTCTGTATCTTACCTGTCGATGTCTTGGGAACCTCCTTGAAAACCACGATCTTTGGCACCTTGAATCCTGCGAGTAGTGATTTGCAGTGCGCGATGATCTCTTCTTTACTCAAATCCATACCCGGCCGAGTTTCGATGAACGCGCAAGGTACTTCACCCCATGTCGTATCCGGAGCGGCAACAACAGCGCAGGCGGCGACAGCCGGATGCTGATAAAGCGCATCCTCGACCTCAATACTGGAGATATTCTCGCCACCTGAAATAATGATGTCCTTGCTGCGATCTCGAATGCGCACATAACCATCAGGCGACATCACCGCCAGATCACCGGTGTGGAACCATCCTCCTTCGAAGGCTTCTTCGGTCGCGCGTTCATTCTTCAGATAGCCTTTCATGCAGATATTCCCGCGAAACATGATCTCGCCCATCGTTTCGCCATCTGATGGTACCGGCTGCAGAGTGTCAGGATCCATAACAGCTACTCCGGCCTGCAGGTGATATCGCACACCTTGGCGCGCATTTTTTTCTGCCTGTGCTGCCAAATCCAGTGATTGCCATTCCTCTTGCTTTGCACAAACGGTGGCAGGGCCATAGACCTCGGTCAGACCGTAGACATGGGTGATATCGAATCCCATGGCTGCCATTTGCGCGAGCATGGCTGACGAAGGTGGCGCAGCGGCCACCATGGTAGAGACGCGGTGATGAATATCTTTGCGCCATTCCTCGGGAGCATTCGCTAGCGCGCTCTGCACAATCGGCGCACCACAGTAATGAGTGATTTTTTCTTTTGCGATCAGCTGTAATACGTGCTGTGCGTCGAATTTTCGGAGACAGATGTTGACGCCCGCCCGCGCTGCCAGGGTCCAAGGAAAGCACCAGCCATTGCAGTGGAACATGGGCAGCGTCCACAAGTAGACCGCATGCTTGGGCATGTCCCACTCTAGGATGTTGGAGATCGCATTGATAGCGGCGCCACGATGGTGATAGACCACGCCCTTGGGATCGCCCGTCGTGCCAGAGGTATAGTTGAGCGCGATGGCGTCCCATTCGTCAGCCGGCGGCTGCCACTCAAAATCGGGGTCGCCCACTGCTAATAAAGCCTCATACTCGAGCCAGTTGGACGGCACAGGCGGCGTATTCACGGTGGTATCGCTGACACCGATGATGAGCAGTGCAGGCAGCTCTGTTCGCAAGCTCTCGACCAGTGACAAGTACTCGGTATCGGCGATCAGGGCTTTTGCTTCGCCATGCTTGAGCATGAACAGCAGTGTCGCGTAATCCAGCCGGGTGTTGAGGGTGTTGAGCACCGCGCCGGCCATCGGCACACCAAAATGGCATTCGACCATTTCTGGAATGTTGGGCAGCAGGACGGCGACAGTATCGTTTTTGTGAATGCCACGCGAGGTCAAGGCGCTGGCCAGTTGCCGGGTGCGGGCATAGGTATCGCGCCAGTTACGTCGGAGGTCTCCATGCACGACAGCGAGACGCTGGCCATAGACCGTCGCCGTGCGATCGATAAAGTCGAGCGGTGTCAGCGGCGCGAAATTCACCTCACGACGCTGCAAACCTTTGTCGAAATCCGTCATTGATGGCCCCTTTGAGTCGTATTCTGCGGTCTGACGGCGGACTATCTGCCGTGGCAATCCGTCTATTTTATGAGGAAGCTTCGTCCAGTAACGCGAGTAGTCGACCTTCAGTATCGGACTTTGTTTAAAGAACCAGCACCCGGGCTTGTGGGGTAGATCGGCTGCGACGCAGGGATGCTTTCAGGAAGTAAAAGTCATGCCGGATCAGCCGAGCATCATGAAAACAAAATGGTCCGGAAGATCCGGACCACCCTGAGTTTTTTGGTGCTGATGAGAGGAGTCGAACCTCCGACCTACTGATTACGAATCAGTTGCTCTACCAACTGAGCTACATCAGCGCAGCCTCGCATTTTAACAAAAAACTCAAGCCGCTCTTGACGGCCATCGGCTGGGCGGCTGGCAAGACACTTCTCGACGCCAGGTAAATGTTCAGCCCTGCTCCGCGTGGTAACGCGTGACCAGATCTACCTCATTCTTGGATCCGAGGAAAACCGCGACGCGCTCATGCAGCTTAGTGGGCTGAATGTCCAGGATGCGCATTTTGCCATTGGTTGCCGCTCCACCCGCCTGCTCGATAAGCAAGGACATGGGGTTAGCTTCGTAGAGCAGACGCAGCTTGCCGGGTTTGTCTGGCTCACGCTCATCCGCGGGGTACATGAAAATTCCACCTCGGTTCAGGATGCGGTGCACGTCAGCCACCATGGACGCGATCCAGCGCATGTTGAAATTCTTGCCGCGCGGGCCGGTCTTGCCAGCCTCGAGCTCACTGATGTAGCGTTTCACCGGTGGATACCAGTGGCGGGCATTGGAAGCATTGATGGCATACTCGGCCGTGTCGGCAGGTATCTTGATGTCACGCTGGGTCATCACCCACGAACCCATTTCTCGATCCAGCGTGAATGCATGGACACCATTGCCGGTGGTGAGCACGAGCACTGTCTGCGGGCCATACACCGCGTAGCCGGCGGCTACCTGCCGAGTACCCGGCTGCAGGAAATCCTTCTCGGTCGGCTCTTGCATTCCCTCAGGCGCCTTCAGCACCGAGAAAATCGTTCCTATCGATACGTTCACATCGATGTTCGACGAGCCATCGAGCGGATCGAACAGCAGCATATACTCGCCCTTGGGATAACGGTTCGGTATCGGGTGAAAGCTCTCCATTTCTTCCGACGCCATCGCCGCGAGATGGCCACCCCATTCGTTCGCTTCGAGCAGTATCTCATTGGAGATGATGTCAAGTTTTTTTTGTATCTCTCCCTGCACATTCTCCGTATTGGCAGCACCCAACACATCTCCTAGCGCGCCTTTGCTGACGGAGTGACTGATCGTTTTGCACGCACGCGCAACCACTTCAATCAGCAGCCGTAATTCGGCAGGAATCGAGTTATTGTCTCGCTGTTCCTCGATAAGGTAGCGGGTAAGACTGATTCGTTTCATGGCGACCTTTGGTTTTTTTAGTTAATTCGAGAGCGCCTTGCCAAGCACCTCTGCGACATCGTTCGACAGCTTGCGCTTGGACGATACCCGCTCCAGCGCAGCGCGCATGCTGGCTTGCAGTGCCGGTGTAAATTTGCGCCAGCGGTCCATGCTGCGCGCGAGGCGAGCCGCCACTTGCGGATTGATCGCATCAAGTGCAAGCACCTGCTCAGCCCAGAAGACATGGCCGCTGCCATCGGGCGCATGAAATTGTGCTGGATTGCCACTGCAAAAAACGAAGATCAAGCTGCGTGCGCGGTTCGGGTTTTTCAGGGTAAATGCAGAATGCTTCATCAGCTGACGAACTGCTACGACATCGGTACCGGGCGAAGACGCCTGGAGGCTGAACCACTTATCAATTACCAGCGCATCACTCTCGAAATCGGTGTAGAAATCATGCAGGGCCTGATCGACACCTGGTGCTGAATGATGGACCATTGAGCCTAGTGCTGCGATGCGATCCGTCATGTTGGACGCATGATCAAGTTGGTCTTGCATCAGCTTGTGTGCCGTACTGTCATTCAGCTCGGACAAATAGCCCATCGCATTGTTGCGCAATGCCCGCCTCCCGGCTGACAGAGGGTCGGGTCGATAAGCACCGGGCGTATGGTTCTTCTGGTAGGCCTCCAAAAAATCTGCGCGCAAGGTTTGCGCAAGATATTTGCGCAATGCGCGCCGCGCGCGATGCAGTGCCTGCGGATCGATCACCTCTACCTCTTCAGCCAGCATCGTCTCGGAAGGCAGCGTCAGCACCAGGTCTCTGAAAGCAGCGTCCAGCGATACATCGCGCAACAGCTTTCCCAGCGCGCTGGACAGCAGTCGGTCTTGAGCGCTTGGGGTATAGGAAAAATCAGCCGCAATGTCCGTGTCAGCGAGTTGCAGCAAACGACGCGTTGCCAGCCGCTGTCCGGCTTCCCAGCGGTTAAAGGGATCGCTGTCGTGCGCAAGAAGGAATGCCAGCTGATCGTCACTGTAGTCGTAGTCAAGCACGACCGGCGCAGAGAAACCGCGCAGCAACGACGGCACGGGCGGTGAGGTGATGCCGGTGAAGGTGTAGCTCTGTTTGGTTTCTTTCAGCTCCAGCACCATCGTGGTCGGCGCGATGCGCACCCCGATGTCATCGGGAGAGGAGATGCTGTCCAGATGCAAAGGCATGTCCCTGCCCTGCGCATCCAGCAAACCAACCGCCACCGGTATATGCATCGGTAGCTTGACCGGTTGGCCCGGTGTCGGTGGACAGAACTGTTCGAGTGACAGCATGAAGGTCTCGGTGACCGGGTCATGGACGGAACGCGCGATTACACGCGGCGTGCCAGCCTGGCTATACCAGCGCTCGAATTGCGTCAGGTCGCGGCCATTGGCATCGGCCATCGCCGCACGGAAATCATCGCAGGTAACTGCCTGACCATCGTGTCGCTGAAAGTAAAGATCCATGCCTTTTCTGAAACCCTCGCGACCCAGCAAGGTTTGCAGCATGCGCACGACCTCGGCACCTTTTTCGTAGATGGTCAGCGTATAAAAATTATTGATCTCGACATAGGAATCCGGACGTACCGGATGCGCCATCGGACCGCCATCCTCGGCAAACTGTGCCTGACGCAGCAAACGCACGTCCTCGATGCGCTTCACTACGCGACCACTGTCGCCACCGACCATATCGGCAGAGAATTCCTGGTCGCGGAAGACAGTGAGGCCTTCCTTTAACGACAGCTGAAACCAGTCGCGACAGGTCACGCGGTTACCGGTCCAGTTGTGGAAATATTCGTGCGCGACCACGGACTCGATGTTTGCGTAGTCCGCATCCGTGGCAATGCGCGGATTGGCCAGCACATATTTGGTGTTGAAGATGTTCAGGCCTTTATTCTCCATCGCACCCATGTTGAAGTCGGATACCGCGACAATCATGAAACGATCGAGGTCAAGCTCCAACCCGAAGCATTCTTCATCCCAACGTATGCTCTTGATGAGTGATTCCATCGCATGCGACGTCTTGTCGAGATTACCTTCCTCGACCCAGACTTGCAGCAAGGCTTCGCGTCCTGATTTGAGACGCAGCATTTGCTCCTCGCAGACCAAGTTGCCCGCGACCAGCGCAAACAGATACGAAGGCTTGCGGAAGGGATCTTCCCACAGCGCGTAGTGACGGCCATCACCGATGTCACCCTGTTCGATCAAATTGCCGTTGGACAGCAGCACCGGATAGACTTGCTTGTCAGCGCGAAGCATCACACGATACGTCGCCATCACATCCGGGCGATCAGGGAAGAACGTAATCTTGCGAAAACCCTCGGCCTCGCATTGGGTAAAAAAATTGCCATTAGAGACGTAGAGACCCATCAGCGAGGTATTGGACGCAGGGCGAATCAGTGTCTCGATCTCCAGCGTCACCTCACCCGGCGCGTGAGGAATGACCAGCTTGTTACCTTCCAGCCGGTACTGACGAGTGCTGAGCGATTTGCCATTCATCCGCAGCGCGACCAGCTCCAACTCTTCGCCATACAGCACGAGATCGGATGAGGAACTGTCCGGGTTACGGCGATGCACGCTGCGCGCTGCGACGCGCGTTTCGGCAGGATCCAGATCAAAACCTATATCAATCTTCTCTACCCAATAGGCGGGCGGGGCGTAATCATGGCGATGAATAGTCGTAGCGGTATCTGTGCGCATGGCAAGTCTGTTGGCATTTTTCGAGTGAAAACAAGCCCACATTTTACCAAGAGCGGCTCCTCGACCACGACGGATTTCCCGCTGCGGCGGGTTGTCCTGCAATCTGGCCGGCGCTCAGCTAAGATCAGTCTACTTATTTCGGATTTTTTGCCCATCGTATGTCAATCATGCGCTATCTGACCTGTCTGCTGGCCACACTCGCCGTGCTGCTCTCGGGCTGTGCCTCAACCATTCGCAGCGAAGTCACGGTATTTCATCAGTGGCCGCCGGCCTCGGAGAGCCGGACGTTCATGTTCTCTGCCACGCCGGAACAGGCGCAAAGCCTTGAGTATCAGGCCTATGAGCGACTGATTCGGGCGCAGCTGGAGAAACACGGACTTCGCGCGGACGAGGCAAATGCAGCGGCAGCCTTGAAGGTGGAATTCAGCGCCAGCGTCACCGGCCGCGATGTGCGCATCATCGAAACCGTGCTGGTAGATTCATGGTACGGCACCCC
>Ga0315901_10000975_pt1 | contig 41454 bp, 33 predicted proteins | sample LakEriMetagenome_10_FD_203761 | JGI IMG/M metagenome (GOLD analysis project Ga0315901, IMG submission 203761) | Freshwater fungal communities from buoy surface, Lake Erie, Ohio, United States - Buoy 2 MA116 | ecosystem: Environmental > Aquatic > Freshwater > Lake | place: USA: Lake Erie, Ohio...
CTGGGTTTATGCGATTGCTGTGCTTGCTTTTCAGAAGAAATCGATTTCCGCTTTGCAGGTCCAGCGCCATCTGGGGCATCCGCATTATCGCCCCATCTGGTTGATGATGCAGAAGATGAAGGTGATGATGGCTGATCTGGTCGATTGGTACGCTATGCTGGACCATCTTACGGCAGGTGTGGCCAACTTTCCGGCTGTTCCTGAAAAGTCAGACCCGGAAGCTGAAACCCCCAAGGCCGCTGCAAAGCAAGGCTTGAAGGTACAATCAGAAGATGGACAGGGCCTGGAGCTGATGCCTGTTGAGATAAAGGGACTGAATTTGCAATTACCTCATAGCCATCCGTGGTTCATACACGCGCAGGGCGGGCGTTTGCGATTGATTTCGATGCTACCGGAATCACTGAAAGACCTCCCGTATAACCACCACCATCCTGTTCCAAGGAAAACCACGCCACTGACACCTGACGAGCGTCCGGTCGGAATGAATATCCGCATCCGCAGCCTCGACAAGCGTCCGCGCCCCTGGTTCGAGGATGACCGCTATATGGGCAGGTTGCGCTACACGGAGATTATGATTGTCAATGCCAGGCGCAACCTGGAAGGCATCCACCATTACGTGAGTTCACGCTACCTTCGGAATTATCTAGGAGAATTCTGTTACCTCACCAATCGCCGCTACAGCGGAAATCAGAAAGTTGAACACATGTTCGGTTTGTTCGTCAGCAAGGCATGGAACCTTCCGTATATAGTGGAGGCTTCCGACTAATCTGGAATCTCCGCTTGCGCTAAGGAGAAACCACCTGCCGATTCCTGCCTCAACTTCTTACTCAACCTATCTCACCCCCTTCCACCAACAACCATGTCTCTAAGATTTGGTGTCTGCTAATCCGGCGCCAATATTGATGTCTCACTCCATACAATCACGTCTTGCTGCTATTGGGAGTGGACTTTCGACTTGCCTGACATTTTCCAATGCACGATTTGGGTTTAACATCTCCAATCATTGCAATTACATAGGAATAAAATAGGAACAGGAGTTGACTCTGCAGTATTTTTGACCTATATTTTCATTCAACTTATCATCATATGAACAATACAAAACGAAAAGTCCGGATCCTTTCCATCGACGGTGGCGGTATCCGGGGTGTGATCCCTGCCGTGGTTATGGAGTATGTGGAAGCGAAACTGATCGAAATCAGCGGCAATCCGGACGCACGGATCGCCGATTACTTCGACCTTTTTGTAGGCACGAGTACCGGCGGCATCCTGAGTTGTTTTTACCTGACGCCAGATGCAGGTGAACAAAGACCGCGTTACCGGGCGCAACAAGCCACTGATTTTTATGCAAAATTCGGTTACCAGATTTTCAATCAATCCAAACGCCATCATTGGTTCGGAGTCCGGCAAATCGTGAATGCCACGGCCTATGATGCCGCCAGGTTCGAAGCTATCCTGCTGGATACTTTCGGTGAAACCCGTTTCAGTCAGCTGCTGCGGCGCTGCGTAATCACCACCTACGACATGCATAAACAGAGTGCATTCTTTTTCAACAGCCGCGAGCCACAGCACAAACAACGCGATTTCCTCCTACGCGAAGCGGTGCGGTCAACGGCAGCGGCACCGACCTATTTCCCCCCGGCCAGGGTGAAGAATCTGATTACCCAAGAGGAAATGCTCGCGGTGGATGGCGGCGTTTTCGCCAACAATCCTGCCCTTTGCGCCTATGCCGAAGCCAGGCATACCGATTTCAGCCATATCTCGAAACCCGAAACCGGCGACATGATGGTCTTGTCGCTCGGCACAGGTGGTGGCAACCTCGATTTCGGCGACATGAGCGGCATCAACGACTGGGGCGCTATCCGCTGGGCCAAAACCGCACCGGACATTATGATGGACGGCAGTGTGGATACAGTGGAATTCCAGATGAAACAGCTCTTTGGTACACTGGAAGAAGAAGGCATCCACCACTACAAACGCATCGATGTGCCGCGCAGCGAAAGACGCTACAAGCCGGATATGGCCGATGCTTCGCCCGAAAACATCGCCCGCCTCCGCGAGGCCGGTGAGGCCGCGCTCAGGGATGCCCGCAGCGAAGGGGCCGGACGACTGGGATTGGACAAGTTTCTGGAAGCGCTTGTGCGGAACGGTTGATGCCCTCATGATTACAACTGATCCGGTTCATCCATGTGATGCTGCCTGCCGGCAATAAGTTGATTAATTTATACCCTTACGGGTGTTATTTGGCGGTGTAAGTGTGTTTTTATACCCGTTGGGGTGTATTTGAGTGTGAATAGCTTATATTTGCACCTTAATGGGTATAAAATGAACCTTGGAGAGTTTGTGAAAGAGCGCCGCAAGCTGGTAAAATTGACGCAGCCGGAATTGGCATTGAAAGCTGGTGTGGGCTTGCGCTTCCTGCGCGAATTGGAGCAAGGGAAGCAAACATTGCGGTTGGATAAGGTGAACAAGGTATTGCAACTTTTTGGCTACGAAGTTGGTCCGGTGCCGCAGATTCGGGAAATAGACCTGTAATATTTGGGACTGACTTAACATGATACGCAGGGCTCGTATAACAGTAAATGGAAAACTTGCAGGCATCCTGTCTCAAGATGACAGAGGTTATCATTTTAGCTATACCGCCGAATATGTCAAATCAAAAGAACCAAAGCCGGTAAGCCTCACATTGCCGTTGCGGGAGAGTCCTTACTTCTCAAGAACATTGTTCCCTTTTTTCGATGGCTTGATACCGGAAGGTTGGTTGCTTGATGTAGTGGAAACAAACTGGAAGATTAATCCGCGTGACCGAATGGGATTGCTGCTTGTATGTTGCAAGGACTGCATAGGAAACGTTGGTGTGGAAGCCATTGAGGAGGAAGCGGAATGAAGCGCTGTTTGTATTGTTATCTGCCGCTTTCCCCAAGCGAAAACGATTATCATGCGACTTGTTCGAGGAAGATATTCGGGCAGCCAACTCCTCCAGATTTGCCGTACAGCGAGGCCGATTTTGAGCCATTGGCGGTCGATGCAGTTCGCAGACAGATAAGTGTAACTGGCGCACAACCCAAGCTTTCCTTGCATATCGGGAATGACGTAGGAAGCATAAGTGGCAAAAGATTTACCATAGTCGGGCTTTGGGGCGGTTATATTCTAAAGCCACCGGCGATGCAATATCCGGAATTGCCGGAAACAGAAGATTTGACCATGCACCTGGCGTCTATTGCTGGTATCAGGACTGTACCACACAGCCTCATACGGCTCGCGTCAGGCAACCTCGCCTACATAACCAAACGCGTTGACCGGAAAGCCAAAACGAAACTGGCCATGGAAGATATGTGCCAGTTAACCGAACGACAGACAGAAGATAAGTATCAGGGTAGCTATGAGCAAACAGCGAAAACTATCCAAAAGTATTCCGCAGCTCCGGGCTTGAATGTTGCCACATTCTGGGAAATGGTGTTGTTCTCGTTTCTCACAGGAAATGCAGATATGCATTTAAAGAACTTTTCCTTGCTGGATCAAAACAGTCTTGGGATGCAGTTGTCTCCGGCTTACGATCTTGTAAACACCGCATTGGTACTTCCTGCCGATCAGGAGGATCTGGCTTTGATGCTTAATGGCCGTAAAAAGAACATCAGGAAAGCTGATTTTGTAAAAGCCATGGAAGGGTCTGATCTGGATCAAATTCAACAAGTCAATATTTTTAAAGGCATGGTAAAGGCTTATCCAAAATGGATGGATTTTATTGACCATAGCTTTCTAAGCGACCGGTCTAAAGAAAAGTACAAGTCTATCATAGCCGACAGGATGGTACGTCTGCAATTGCAGTAAAACAATTCGTTCCGTCTGTATCCTGCTGATTTTCCCAAATCTAATGTGCGTTACCGCGCGGCAGGGTTGTATTTTCGCAGGCTTGAAATCGCTGTTTCACATAGGTGCAAAGACCACGCTGCAGTTTACCGTTGGCGAAAAAGACCTGGCGGAATTCGAAACCGGAGTGGTACACGAATTCTACGGCACCTTTGCCCTGGGCCGCGATGCCGAGTGGACCTGCAGGCAATTTGTGCTGGTGATGAAGGAGGAAGGGGAAGAGGGCATCGGAACCTTTTTGAATATCCGGCACCAGAGTCCGGCACTGCTGAATGAAACGGTTTCCATTACGGCTGAAATCATCCGGCTGGAAGGTAACAGCATCGACTGCAGCTTCGAAGTAAGGGTGGGGGAGCGCATAATCGCCACCGGTACACAGGGTCAAAAAATACTGAAACTGGAAAAGCTGGAGCGGTTAGTGGAAGGAATCAGAGGAAATGGCTGAGAAAGACAAAAAACCGCGCAAGGTTGAAATCCAGAACCGCAAGGCAGGATTCAATTTCCATATTGAATACCGCTACGATGCCGGTATCATGCTTACCGGTACGGAGGTGAAAAGCATCCGCGCGGGCCATGCGAATATCAGCGACGCCTATTGCTATATGGAAGGCGGCGAGCTCTTCATCAAAGGCATGCACGTGAGCGAATTCAGCCATGCCGGCTATACCAGCCACGATCCGCTCCGCGACCGCAAGCTCCTGCTCAATAAACTGGAGTTGAAGAAAATCCACCAGCGCATCCGCGAGAAAGGCATGGCGGTGTTTCCCATCCGTTTATTCGAAAACGAACGCGGATTGCTGAAGCTGGAAATCGGACTGGGCAAAGGAAAGAAGCAATTCGACAAGCGCGACGATATCAAGGAGCGCGATGTGCAGCGCGATCTGGAGCGGTATCGCTAACGCAGCGCCTCTTATTGATTAAAATGCCGCATCCAGCGCATGCCATTGGCTACGTATTTCGGATCGTGGGTGAGATGCCTGCCCGATGAAGGCACGGGCCGCCCGGTATTGTGGATATGAAAGGCATCTTCAAACCGCCCTTGCCGCAGGTGTTTGCCATACGTCATATCTATCCAGCGCACGCCGTGTTCGATGGCGTCATCGCCGCGGATATCCTTCACTTCAATACCCAGCAACAGGCATTTGTATCCCATAAGCTGGAAAGGTCCCCAGCTGCTCGCCAGGTTCTGGATGGCATCATCGCTGGCATTGCTCAGGCTTTGTCGGGTAACGTGTTCGTACGAACCACGCAATCCTGCTTTAACGAGCTTCAAACGGGTATAGACATGTTCTTCGAAACGCGCCGGTACAGGTTTTCTGCCGCTCGATTCAAGCATACACAGTGCTTTCAGAAACGCAGCCGGAATGCGGTGTTTTTCAGCCGCCTTTTCAATATCCCGGCCCCAATTCTTCTCCAACGCCTCTGAGCCGCCCTTCGCCAATGGGACGCTGTTACGCGTATAGCCGGGCGGACGGATACAACCCCTGAACCAGATTGCCCCGGCGGCCAGTAAGCCGCAGAGAACAAATACTATCAAGAGAGGCCGCATCGAGCGCATTCCTGCAATGATACTGGCTGCTATTGAATTGCGCATGGCCACAACGGTCATTCCGATAAATTTGCAGCCATGAATGTTGACCTGCACTGGCTCGAACGCACCGCCCTGCTGATCGGAGAAGAAGACATCCAGCGCCTGCAAAACCGGCATGTGCTGATTGTAGGCATGGGCGGCGTGGGCTCCTATGCTGCCGAATTCATCTGCCGTGCCGGCGTAGGTTCCATGACCATAGTCGATGGAGATATTGTCGACATCACCAACAAAAACCGGCAATTGCCCGCCCTGAGTAGCACCGTAGGCAAAGGCAAAGCTGCCTGGATGGCCGAGCGCCTCCTGGATATCAATCCGAAACTCCAACTGAAAGTCATAGACCAGTTCCAGCGCCCCGATGATACCCGTGCCCTGGTGCGCGACGGCAATTTCGATTTTGTGATGGATTGCATCGATTCCATCACACCTAAACTCTTTCTGATCGAGGCTGCACTGCTGAAAGGTGTTCCGGTAATCAGTTCGATGGGCGCCGGCGGCAAGACAGACCCCTGGAAAATGAAGGTCGGCGATATCAGCCAGACCAAGGTTTGTCCTTTTGCCCGCAACCTCCGCAAAAGGCTGCGCAAGATGGGGATCCGCGGCGGCGTAAAAGCCATCTGGTCTGAAGCGCCGGTGGTAGACAGCTCCCTGAAACTTACCGACGGCAACAATTTCAAAAAGTCGTTTTACGGCACCATTTCATTCATACCGCCGCTGTTCGGCCTGCTGATGGCGGCCGAAGTTGTCAACAGCCTCCGCAAAGGCGAATAAATCCGGCTTTCCGAGGGGGCTGCTTACCTTTGCATTATGCAGGTGTGTTCCAATATCCTCGAAACCATCGGTCATACGCCGCTGGTGCGCATCAACCGCATTGCCCGCGAGCTTCCCTGTGAAGTCTATGCCAAGATTGAAACCTTCAATCCGGGCAATTCCATCAAAGACCGCATGGCGCTCAAAATGATTGAAGACGCCGAAAAGAACGGCCTGCTCAAGCCCGGCGGAACGATCATCGAAGGAACCTCCGGCAATACCGGAATGGGCCTGGCTATTGCAGCTGTTATCAAAGGATATCGCTGCATTTTCACCACAACCGACAAGCAAAGCCGCGAAAAGGTCGACGCCCTGAAGGCTTTCGGCGCCGAAGTGATCGTATGCCCGACCGATGTAGACCCCGAAGATCCGCGCAGCTATTACAGCGTTTCAACACGCCTGGCCAATGAAATCCCGAATGCCTGGAAGCCCAACCAATACGACAACCTCAGCAATTCGCAGGCACATTACGAGCAGACCGGCCCTGAAATCTGGGAACAGACCGAAGGAAAAGTGACCCATCTGGTCGTAGGCGTGGGCACCGGCGGAACCATCTGCGGCACCGGTAAGTATCTCAAGGAAAAGAATCCGGCCATTAAGGTGCTCGGCATCGATACCTACGGTTCGGTTTTCAAGAAGTACAAGGAAACCGGCATCTTCGACAAGAACGAAATCTACCCGTATATCACCGAAGGCATCGGCGAGGATTTCCTGCCGGCCAATGTCGATTTCAACGTGATCGACCATTTCGAAAAGGTGACCGACCGCGATGCCGCCATTATGACGCGCCGCATTCCCCGCGAGGAAGGGATTTTTGCCGGCAACAGCGCCGGTTCGGCCATGGCAGGCTTGCTGCAAATGAAAGACCAGTTCAAAGCCGGCGATGTGGTGGTGGTGATCTTCCACGACCACGGCACGCGCTACCTGGGCAAGATGTTCAACGACGACTGGATGCGCGACCGCGGTTTCCTGAACCCCGCACCCAAAGCCGTTGCGCTCGATCTGGTCGAAAACCACAAGAACCTGCCTTTGGTGGCCCTGCGTGCTGATCATACCTGTGAAGAAGCCTTCCACCTCATGCAGCGCCACGATATTTCACAGATTCCGGTGAAAGCAGCGGATGGTTCCTTTATCGGTTCTTTGGAAGATTCAGACTTGTATGCCGAGCTTATCCTGAACCGCGATCTGATGCAAGCTCCGGTTCAATCCATCATGCGGCCGCCGTATCCCATCGTGCCTTACCACGCGCCGATTGAAAGCGTTTCAGCGCTTATCAACAAAGACAACAACGCCGTGCTGATGATGGACCTCGGCGGCAATTGGCATATCATCACCCGCTACGATATCATATCGGCATTGGGTGGGTGAGAAATGTCGGGTCGGGCAGAAATGGTGTAACAATGAAAAAGCATGCAACATTGAAGACTGAAATGGCAAATCTTGAACAGATAAGATGGCAATTACAGCAACATAAGCCTGAATGGGTGAAGCGATATGGACTGAGCAAAATGGCAGTCTTTGGATCCTATGCGCGCAATCAACATTCCCATGATAGCGACGTTGATATCCTGGTTGAATTCGATCGGCCCATAGGCATTGCATTCATCGATTTGGCAGACGAGCTGGAGCAGCTCCTTTGCCTGAAAGTAGACCTTGTTTCGCGGGGTGGAATAAAGGAAAACCATTTTAAGGCCATTGAAGAAGATTTACAGTATGTCTAAACGGGAACCTTTATTGTTGCTCCAGGATATACTTGATGCTATCTCCAGAATTGAATCCTATACCCGTGGCTATACGCAACAGGCATTCATGAGTGACAGTAAAACTGCAGATGCCGTTGTACGCAATTTTGAGATTATCGGTGAAGCAGCCAATCGCATTCCGGAGGAAATCAGGGAGCTTCATACAGAAGTCAACTGGCATCGGGTCCGGGGATTAAGAAATAGACTGGTCCACGATTACATGGGTGTTGACAATGCCATTGTTTGGGCGATTGTTGAAAACGATTTAGACGATTTGAAGAGTCAGGTCTCACGTATGTTTAACAAGTACTGAAAAATGACAGGTTGTGGGAAATATGAACCGCCTGCCAGCAGTTTATTTGAATAAGCAGAGCAAGAGTTCTCCTACAGCGAAACAACCCCAGTATGAAAAATTTCAAAAGCATATTCCTCTTTGCCGCAATGCCGCTGATATTCAGCGCGCTCTCCTCCATGTCAGGCTGCCATCCCTGCGGTGGAGGCGATTATAATCCGGCCTTTCAGATTACCCGGGTAGATGCGGTTCCGATCCGCGTGAACGGTCACCTGTTCGAACAACAGAGCGGCGATTCGGTGAAGGTGCAAAACGACAGCCTGGTGTTCCGGGCCGATTTCATCGCGCAGAACGTCGTGCAACAGCGCAGCAACGGCTTCAGTTTTTTTCCGGAAGCGGTAGCCTGTTCGCCGGTTGAGCCATACTATATCCACAACATTGATTCAGCGGATATCATCGCGTTGGATGACTGGGATGCCGCACACCCTGCAGGCAGTTCGCTGGAAGACATCGCCCGGGCCAAGCACCTGTTTATGTTGACCGGCTGGACATCTGATACCACGTTCACCGCGTGGAAGCACCAATTGCAGAGCATTCAAAGCGGGCGCCATCTGGACATGAATGGCGGCTCCCTCCTGATGCTGAAGGCGCCACAGTATGCCAATGCACGATTCTATTTCATGCTGAAATGGTCTGATCCGCAGAACCCGGGTCGTGTCATCGAACTGCGCAGCCAGCCGCTGCGTGTGGTGAAATGATACAGGAAGGCAAGCCGCGCTTTGTAAAAGATATGCTGGGTCGGGAAATCCGGATCCCTGTGGAACCCAAGCGCATTGTTTCCCTGGTGCCCAGCCAGACAGAGTTATTGTATGCGCTCGGACTGGAAGACAGAATCGTCGGTCAAACCATTTTTTGCATCCATCCGCGGGAGCATTTCAAAAAGGCCCATAAAATCGGAGGAACAAAGAAACTGCGGATCGACGTCATCCGCCGGCTGCAACCCGACCTCATCATCGGGAACAAGGAAGAAAATACCCAGGCCCAGATCGAAACGCTCATGCAGGAGTTTCCGGTCTGGATGAGCGATATCTTCAACCTGCAAGATGCACTGCACATGATCCGTGCCGTTGGCGATATCACCGGAACAGGCGTAAAAGCCGAAGCCATAGCCTGCGGCATAGAAACGGCCTTCCGGAGTTTGCCTGAAATCCGCGCCGAACGGGTCTTGTACCTCATCTGGCGTGAACCATGGATGGCTGCAGGAAAGCAAACCTTCATCGACGAGATGATACGCGCTGCGGGTTATTCCAATGCGCTCACGACCCTGCGGTATCCGGAACTGGACGCCACAGCCATCCAACACCTGCAACCCGACAGAATTTGGTTGTCTTCCGAGCCCTATCCCTTTACCGACAAGCACATCGCCGAATTACAGGAATGGCTTCCCAACGCGCGCATTCAACTGGTGGACGGGGAATTGTTTTCCTGGTACGGCAGCCGCCTGCTGCATGCCCCGGCTTATTTCGCCTCGCTGTCATAGCGCTGCAGGAAGGCGTGCATGCCGCGCCGGCCATTCAGAATCAAGGTTTGAACTTCTTGTTCTTTCAGGCGGCGCACGCGCGGACTGATGCTGCCGGTGCTGATGGCGGCCGTATGCCGGCGCAAGGCTTCGTCACCTAAACATGATTTTTGATGGTGCAAGACGATCTGATAACAGGCCTCAGTATAATCGGTCAACTGGGAAATAGGGAAGGGGGCATCGGCAGAGCCGCGCAGGTTCAGGCTGTCGGTAAGACCTGGATGTTCGAGCACCAGGCCGAGGGTTTTGCCGGGGAAAGTGTCGAAAACGAAGTAAGGGTAGTTCGCCACCAGGCCGCCGTCGACCAGGTAGCGCGCATCGGCCCGGGCTGAGTCGGCCGGAATAACGCGGCCTTTTGCATTCAATACTACCGGTTCATAATAAAAAGGAATGGCACAGGAGGCGCGCACAGCATCGCGTATTTCCATTTCGGGCGTGCTGTTGGCCGACAAAGTGAAATGCGTTTGGCGGCTGAGGTCGGTTACTACCACATGCAGCTGGCGAAAGGCCGGATTGCGCCTGGCCAGGCTGTCGAGCTGCCGGAAATTGAGATTGGCATGCCCGGTCTTGGCTGCCAAGGCCCCGCCCAGCCAATCGCGCAAGGCTTCACCTTTGTAGTATCCGTAGCGGTTCTTGAGCCGTATGCCACCGCCCAGGAAGAAATAGCCTCCGTCGTTGAACTGCCTGAAATCCACCTCCATCACAAACTTCCTGATCTCAGCCGGCTGATAACCCGCCGCCAGCAACATCGCCTGGATAGAACCGGCCGAAGTGCCCGCCACCTGCCGTATTTCCTTCAGCCATCCGATGCTGTCCAATACCTCCAGGGCACCGGTGATGGCGATGCCGCGCACGCCGCCGCCTTCCAAAGCAAGGTTGCGGTAGTGCTGAGCGTGAAGGGTGTATCCGGAAAATGTCAGGAGCAGCAGGGTAATCCGTATCAAAACAAAGCGTTGCATACCGCAATTTAGGTGCTTGAGAGGCGACGTCATCATCCCGTTCGCCCGAATACGACTTAATCAGACAAACGGTTTACAGGCCAGCCCAAAGCTGATGTAATTTTGAAGGCCATGTTTCAGCATTGCGGTTACTGCGGTTTTTCAGGCGAAATGGTATTCGTGCACAGCCATTACCAATGCCACGTTTGCCACAACAACATCATGCCCTGTTGCGAGGGTGAATTTGCTGACAACCTGGAAGAAGAACGGCGCAATCTGCTGCCATCTGATGAAGACGATGCGGAATATGATTTTTTTGAAGACGAAATGCCGGAAGATGCAGCCGATGGATTGGATGATGTAGAATTGAACGACGACGACTCCTGGGATGACCCTGAATTTCCGGGGCCCAATGCCGGCCCCGACGGACAAATGCGTCTCTTTTAAAACAAAAAAGCCACCCCGATCAGAGGTGGCCTTTTCATTTGGCTTGCGTTTGTCTTATTGGATGGCAAATTTACCTTCCTTCACACCGCCTTCATGGGTGAGGCGGTAGATGTACATGCCTTGTCCGAGGCTGCCGGCGGGAAGGCTGAACTGATGGGCGCCCTGCTCGAGCGTGCCGTCAAACAGTGTCTTTACCAGCTGGCCCTGAAGGTTGAAGATATCCATGCGGCCCTGGCCCTTCATGCCATTGCGGAAAGAGAATTGCACGGGCGTATTGGCAGCAGGATTCGGGAATACATTCACTTCGCCTACTGCATCAACGCTGAAAGGCTTTGCGCTAACAGCGAAGTCAGTGAAGGTCATCATATCCAGCGCCAACAGACCGGCAGCAGAAATCTGGTTGTTGGAGTTCGGGGTAAGGCTGAAGATCACGACAGCAGTGTCGGGGTTATCGGTGAAGCTGGTATTGTAGAGCTGGGAAAGACCTACAGTGAACTGGCCCCAGTCGCCAATAGCCTGAGGGTTCAGCACGCCACCGGCCTGCAGTATGGTGTCTTTGCCACCGCCCATTTTGTTCTTGAGGAAGAGGATGCGAAAACCCCAGCTTTCACCTGCTACAGTGCCAGGGAAGTACATAACAGCTGTGCGCATCGAAACGGGGCGCTGGTTGAAAGCGAAGCGATTGGCGATGGTGCCAAGGCTGCCTTGCTGTCCGCTGATAACGTTGCGCAGTCCGATAAAGTAACGGCCACCTGCGGGCAAACGTGTTTCCTGGCCGGATTGTGAATTCACAGTCAGGTTCTCCAGGCGTAGGATGCCGTTGCCTGTCAAGCCACCACCCATTTGGATGGACGTACCGGAGCCTGTCCAGTCTTCAAAACTGCCGTTCGGCAACAACTGCGCCTGCACCTGCGTTGCTGCAGCCAGGAGCATAAGGGAAGTAAGGGTTTTTCTCATGGTTATGATTGGATTTTCAAAGATAATCAGGCAGTTCGGCATTTGCGCCGGCATGTGGTATTTTTGCGGCGTGGCGATTCGCATAAAAACACCGGAGCAGATTGAAGGCATTCGCCGCAGTTCACAACTGGCTGCCAAAACACTGAAACACCTGGAGCCATTCGTGAAAGAGGGAGTGAAAACCAGGGATCTCGACCGCATCGTCGAGGAATTCGTGCGCGATCACGGTGCCGTGCCCGCCACCAAAGGCTACAAAGGCTATCCCGCTTCCTGCTGCATTTCGCCGAACGATGTGATCTGCCACGGCATTCCGGGTGATTATGTGCTGCGCTACGGCGATATCGTGAACATCGACGTTACCACCATACTGGACGGTTTTTACGGCGATACCTGCCGCATGTACGCCGTCAGGGAAATCAGCGAATACGCCCAGCGCCTGCTCGATACAGCAAGGGCTTGTCTTCGCGCCGGTATCGACCAATGCTATCCTGAAAACCACCTGGGGAATATTGGTTACCATATCAATGCACTGGCTACATCGCATGGCTATTCGGTTGTTTATGAATTCTGCGGCCACGGCGTGGGAATCGAATTTCACGAAGACCCTGAAGTGGCCCATACAGCCGCCAAGAACAGCGGCCCCATCATGAAGCCTGGTATGATATTCACCATCGAACCGATGATCAACGCCGGAAAAGCGCGCGCCAAAGTAGATCGGAAAGACGGTTGGACTGCCCGGACGATCGACGGCAAACTGTCTGCCCAATACGAGCATACCATCCTCATCACCGAAACCGGTTGCGAGGCATTGACAGACGTGTACGGAGATTATTGAACCGTTAAATACCGAGCTGCTTGCAGGCTTTTTCAGCCGCCAGCTCCTCAGCCGATTTCTTGGAGTGGTTCAGGTCTGAAATCAGCATCTTGTCGTCCAGCATCACCGTCACCTTGTGCAGGGAATGCCGTTTGTCGTTATCGGCCCTTTCGGCCACGAACTGCAGCTTCTTCTGGTTTTTCTGCGCCCATTTGAGCAGCTTGGCCTTGTAGCTGATTTCCATTTCCATCACCTTTTCCAGGTCGAGGTACTGGTCGATCAGCTTGCGGATGATGAAACGCCGCGTCAGGCGATATCCCTTGTCGAGGTAAACGGCGCCGATCAGGGCTTCCAGCGCATTGCAGCCTACCGATTTCATGGCCTGCGGATTCTTCAGCATATCCGGATGGATGTCCATGTACTGGACCAATCCCATTTTGCCGGCCAGGTGCGTGAGCTGTTGCCTGCTGACGATGCGGGTGCGCATCTCTGTCATGAAGCCTTCGCCCTTGAAAGGATAGCGCATGAAAAGCATGTCGGCCACCACGGCATCCAGGATGGCATCGCCAAGGAATTCGAGGCGCTCGTTATCGGTAATGCGTTCGTTCTTACCGCGACGCATTTCCATAATGGAACTGTGCCGCAGGGCTTCGCGGTAAATTTCCAGACGCCCGGGCGTGAAGCCGGTTAGCTGTCTGATAAGCCTGACCAGGTTCTGGTCTTCTTTGTTGTTGAAAATCCGGCGAATGGGTGATACCGGCAATGCGATAAACTCAGGACTGGTACTTTTTGAAAATCACCGAAGCGTTGTGGCCTCCGAATCCGAAGGTATTGCTCAGTGCTGCGTTTACCGTGCGCTTTTGCGCTGTGTGGAAGGTGAGGTTCAATCCGTTGTCGATTTCCGGATCGTCGGTGAAGTGGTTGATGGTAGGAGGGATGATGTCTTCCCGAACCGACATAATACCGGCAACGGCTTCAATGGCACCGGCGCCACCGAGCAGGTGCCCGGTCATGCTCTTGGTGCTGCTGATGTTCAGCTTGTAGGCCTGATCGCCGAAAACAGCGCGTATCGCCTTGAGTTCTGCGATGTCGCCAAGCGGCGTAGAGGTACCATGGACATTGATGTAGTCGATGTCGTTGATCGTCATCTCTGCATCTTCCAGTGCCATTTTCATCACGTTCTGTGCACCCAAACCTTCCGGATGGGGTGCAGTGATGTGATAGGCATCGCCGGTCATGCCGCCGCCTGCCATTTCCGCATAGATTTTTGCTCCGCGTGCGAGCGCATGCTCCAGGTCTTCCAGGATCAGGCAGGCAGCGCCTTCGCCGAGTACAAAGCCATCGCGGTCTTTGTCGAAGGGACGGGATGCGGTTTTCGGATCATCGTTGCGTTCGCTGAGGGCTTTCATGTTGTTGAAGCCGCCCACAGCCGCTTCGTTCACACAAGCTTCCGAGCCACCGGTCACGATCACATCGGCCTTGCCCAGACGAATCAGGTTAAAGGCGTCGATGATGGCGTGGGTTCCGGTGGCACAGGCCGATACGACACCGTAGTTGGGGCCGCGGAAACCGTGCTGGATGCTGATGTAGCCGGAAGCGATGTCGATGATCATCTTCGGTATGAAGAACGGACTGAAACGCGGGGTTCCGTCGCCTTTGCCGAAGTCGATGATTTCCTGACTGAAGGTGGTGAGGCCGCCGATGCCGGAGCCCCAGATAACCCCGATGCGGTCGGGGTTATGGGTTTGTTCCAGGATGCCGCTGTCGCGGATGGCTTCATCGCTCACTGCCAGGGCATAGTGCGTGAAGGGATCCATCCTGCGCACCTCGCGCTTATCGATGAAAGCGGTAGGGTCGAAGTTCTTGACTTCGCAGGCAAACTGTGTTTTGAATTTAGAAGCGTCGAAGCGGGTAATGGGACCCGCACCGCACACTCCGTTCTTCAACGCATTCCAGAACTCCGGAAACGTGTTTCCCAGTGGCGTGAGCGCCCCAATACCCGTTACTACGACTCTTCTTAACTGCATCCCCCGGGGATTACTTCGCGTTTTCTTCGATGTACTTTACTGCTTCGCCCACGGTCTGGATCTTTTCAGCCTGATCGTCGGGGATGGCGATGTTGAATTCCTTTTCGAATTCCATGATGAGTTCTACGGTGTCGAGTGAATCGGCTCCGAGATCATTGGTGAAGCTGGCTTCCATGTTCACTTCACTCTCTTCCACACCGAGTTTGTCTACGATGATGGATTTTACTTTGCTTGCAACGTCTGACATTTTGTTTTTGCGGTTTTAGCGGCTGCAAATAACATTTTTTTGCGCTTACCAATCAATAGCCCCCCGTTTGTTTTTTACATCTTTGCACCGCAATTGCGCTAAAGTCTATGCACCGCCTGCAACAGCCGCCACCTTCCGCTGCCCTGTTTCTCTTCTTTTCCAAAGAAAAACTGCATACCCTGGGCTGGGCTTTGTCCAAATTGCTCGAATTGCCTTTCGCGTGGAAAGGTCCTGTGGACGTCAGCCTTCCCAAAATCGGTTCGTCTGAACACGACAGCCTCTTCGCCCGCGAAGACAACCTCGAAATCGATGCCTACCTCCTCGCGAACCGTGGCAGCAACGGATTCCTCCTTACTACCCGTCCGCAATTTGAATTCCTGCTGTTGCTGCGCGGAGAAAATGCCCCCGCCCTGGCCGCAGAATGGAAAGACGACCTGAAAAAACAAGCCTGGTGGGATTTGTGTTATCCACTTGAAAAGGAACGACACAGTTCCCTTGCCCATGTCCTTTATTTGTAATCCCGTTTAACCCACAGCATTTTCCACCGCACATGCCGGTACATCACCACAACAAGACCAAAATCATCGCAACCATCGGCCCCGCAACTTCAGATGCCGATAAACTCAAGGAAATCATCCATGCCGGCGTCGACGTCTGCCGTCTCAATTTTTCTCATGGCAGCCACGATGTCCACCAAACCGTACTAGAACGCATTCGTGCGATCAATGCAGAGCTGGGAACGCATATCTGTATCCTGCAAGACCTGCAGGGGCCCAAACTGCGCATCGGCAAGGTAGATGGGGAATCCATCCGCCTCGAAGCAGGTAAACGCATTGCCGTGACATCCAAACCCAGCCTCAGCACGCCGGAATTGCTCTACGTGAGCTACGATCCGATCGGCGACGACGTGAAACCCGGGGAACGCATCCTGCTCGACGACGGCAAGGTGGAACTGAAAGCCATCGAAGTGACAGGTCCCGACGGACTGATTGCCGAAGTGGTGCAAGGCGGAATCCTGACATCGAACAAAGGGTTCAACCTGCCCGACAGCCATCTCACGGTGCCGTGCATGACAGAAAAAGACCTGGCCGACTTGGAATTCGGGCTGAAGAACAACGTGGAGTGGATAGCCCTTTCCTTCGTGCGCCGGCCGGAAGACATCATCGAACTGAAAGAACGCATCGCCGCAGCCGGTAAGCATTGCCGGGTGATTGCGAAAATTGAAAAGCCGGAAGCCGTGGCCAATATCGAAAAGATCGTGCGCGTGGCAGATGGTATCATGGTTGCCCGCGGTGACCTCGGGGTGGAAGTGCCTTTGCAGAAAGTTCCGCTCATCCAGAAAAGCATCGTGGAGAAATGCCTTGTCGCCGGTAAACCGGTGATCATCGCCACCCAGATGATGGAAAGCATGATCACCAATTCCATGCCCACCCGCGCCGAAATCACCGATGTGGCCAATGCCGTTCTCGACGGAGCCGATGCCGTGATGCTCAGCGCCGAAACCTCGGTCGGGCAATTCCCCGTCCGCGTGGTCGAAGTGATGGAACGCATCATCTCCGATGTCGAAGCCGACCGCAGGGTGTATTACAAAGGCCAGCGCCCCACACCTGAAAGTCCATCGTTTATAAGCGATGAAGTTTGTTTTACCGCAGTACGCATGAGCGATCACCTGCAGGCCAAAGCCATCGTGGCCATGACCAAATCGGGCTATACGGGCTTCAAAGTGGCCAGCTACCGCCCGCAGGCATCCGTTTTCATTTTCACCAACAACGAAGCCCTGCTCAATACCTTGAGCCTCGTCTGGGGCGTGCGCGGCTTTTATTACGACCGCTTTGTGAGCACCGACGACACCTTCAACGATGTCATCGATATCCTCAAACAGGAAGGTATGGTGAAGGAAGGCGAATGCGTAATCAATTGCGCCAGCATGCCTATCCAGCAAAAATTGCGCACCAACGCCATCAAGGTGAGCATCGTAAACTGACAGAAAGGCGGAACGAACGCTTCGGCACCCGGTTTGTTAACTATTCAGTAACGCAGCATGGAAGATCAACTCATCAACCGCGTCGCACAAAGCGGCATCATGACCTTCAACCTGGAAAACTATTATACCCAGGGCGAGCGAAAGGTGTTGGATATCCGCGACTCCCTCTTCATGGGCATGATCCTGAAGGAAAAGGATTTCCGCGACTGGGTGAAGCAACACGATTGGGAGCAGTACCGCGGCACTTGCGTAGCCATCACCTGCAGCGCCGATGCGATCATTCCCACCTGGGCCTATATGCTCATTGCCGCCCGACTGAATGGCGTTGCTACATTTTTTATTTTCGGTGATACCGCCGCCCTGGAAACCGCCCTGTACGTGCAAGCTCTGGCTGAAGCAGATATTGAAGAATACCGCGATAAACGCGTGGTAATCAAAGGCTGCGGTGATTTACCCGTGCCGGCTTCCGCCTACGTGGAAATCTCCCGAATCCTGCTGCCGGTGGTAAAGTCGCTGATGTACGGCGAACCCTGCAGCACGGTGCCGGTATACAAGAAAGCCTGATTATCCAGGATTATTCCAGGAGCAACGGCAAGGCATAAACCTCCGTATTCCGTACAATACGAACCACGTACATACCGCGCGCCAGGCTGCCGGTTCCCAACTGAATGTTTCCAGCGCCCGAAGCCTGAATCCCGGTATTTCTTCCTTGCAGATCAAGCACTTCAACAACGAAACGCCCGCTGAGTTGCACCTGAACCGAAGTCGCGGCCGGGTTGGGATAGATGTGCAAGTCGGAAGGAAGCATACGGTTAAGTCCGGTTCCGGCAGGCAACACCGTAAGGCGCAGGCTGTCTGTGCCCTGGCAACCGGTGTTTCCGTCGGTTACGGTCACCCAAATCCAATGTGAACCGAGTCCCAATCCTTTGGGATCAACCACGCGGATGCGTTCAATGCTGTTATTGTCCCACAAATAATTGCTGTAAGCCCCGGCGTTGAGCACCTTGATGCCGTCGATATTGATGGATGTGTCGTTGCCGATATTGGGCTTCGGTGCGGCCAGTACGCTGACAAACAGGCTGTCGCGGCGCACGCAGCCGGTGGAGCCTTCGTCAAAGCGCAGGAAATAACGGCCGGTATGTTGGGTTTGCAGGTAGCGACCGTTGCGCAATGCACCCGGCAAACGGCTGTCGCTGCGGTTGTTGTCGATCGCCAGCGCCGTCCAGCGGATATCGGGAACGGGTACATACACCGTCACGATATCGTTCAGGTCAAATTCACCGCTCTTCTCGCAGAGATCGGGCACCTTGGGGTCGATGTCGTAAGCCGGGAAAAAGGCTACGCGGATGCTCACCGAATCTTTGGCGCTGCACTGCGTGCTACGGTTGATGGTGGTGAGCTCAAAATGATAGTCGCCAAATGCGTTCAGGCGGGCCTGGTTGCGCGTAAGCACCGTCGCCGGATTGGTGGCATTCGAGGCGTAACAACGCCAGAGATAAGCGTTGGCAAGGGTATCGGCATTGAGCCAGCGGCTAAAAATGGGATAGCTCTGGTTGTATCCGCAAATGGTTTCGCCTTGCAGGTTGTTCACCGGACTGGCCAGTACGGCAGCGCTGAAGCTGTCGCGGGCGGTGCAGTTCAGGCTGTCGGTCGTTTCCATCCGTATCCAGGCTGTGGATGCGCCGAGGTTGAAGCGCCTTGCGATGAAATAGCGCCCTGCCGTATCCTGGGTGATCAGTCCCTGGTAACGGGAACTGAAACGGGCTGCAGCGGGTTTCACCTGGGTGATAAAGGCAAGGTCGGCACCGCTGTTTTCGGTGCAAAGGCGAATGCCCGGATTGGTGAAGCTCAGTGCCGGCGCATAGGTCTTCACCAGCACCGAATCGAGGGCGAAACAGCCGAGGATATCATCGGTGCGCAGGCGGAGCAAGGTGTCGCGTACAAGCTGGATGCGGAGCGTATCGCCGGTGCCAAGCGTCTGGCCCTGGCGGTTCGTCCAGCGATAGCGCAAACTGCCGCGGGTATTCGAAGTGTCTGCATACACCTGCAGTACGCTGCCACGGCAAACCGGCGTGCGGACAATGCCTTTTACCGGCGCCTGTACACAGCCTTCCATCACCACAGAATCGCGGGCTTCGAACAGGCATTTGCCCGGCTCGATGGTAGCCGCACGCAGGATGTACTTGCCGGGTTTGAAGAGCCGTATTGTATCGGTCAATTTACCAAGCGGTATGCTCTTGCCATCCGGATCGAGCAGGCTGGCCGTCATCAAGGCCATGGTCGACGGATTGCTGATCTCGTAAAACAGGCGCGAACCGCTGTGCTTGCTGAAGCGCATGCGCGTGTCGGGCTTGGGCAAAATGCTGAAGGTATAGGTACGGCGGGTGTACAAAGGCAAAGGGCAACGGTTGTCGCTGGCCCAAACAGAGAAATAATGGAAGCTCTTTTTGGCCGCATTGGTGTCGGGTGTCCAGCAGAATTCAACCTCGCGTTCGCGGGCCGAGCTGTCGACGATGCGCATGACCGCGCCGCGGATATCATCCGACCAGCCCAGCCGTGTAGTGTCAGAACGCGTGTCGGCCACATCGGAAGCCTTCACACGGAAACAGAATTTCTCGTTGAGACACAGGGTATACGAAGCGGCCGGGTTCAGACTGGGCGCGTTATTGCCCGTGGAACCGGTAACAGCCAGCTGCCGCTCATGCGAACTGAATCCGACAAAACTGTAAGCGCCGGAAGGCAGTTTGCGGTATTCCCAGATCTGCACCACCACCACTCCGGTTTCACCGCCAAAGGCCGGCTGGAAAACGAGGTCGCCGGTGCTGCGGCTGAGAAAGAAACCGCGCGGCGGATTGGCAGAAGGAGCAGCCGGACAAGTACTGCCGCTCAGACAATACGGCGTGATGGGAGAGGTGAAATTGAAACCGGATACATAGCTCTTGGAAAAAGTGTTGGAATCAAGGGCAGGAGTGAGGATGTACACCAGCGAGTCGCCATCGGCATCCCTGGCCTGGAAAGACAGGGCTGCAGTTTGTGATGCCGGGATGGTAAAGGGAAAGTCGGTATGGATTTCGGCACTGCTGTTGCCATTCGAAAAAGCGCTGAGGTTGCAGGTTTGCAGCACCGCGCTGAGCCCCATGCCATTGGCGGCGGGGTTCTGCAGGCTGGTGATACCCGGCGCACGGCCCGGTCGGATGGCAAAGAAAGTAACCTGGCAGCAGGTAGAGGAAAGGAGGGAAGCGTAGGGTGCCTGTGCGAAATCGATCGTCGCTTCGTAGGTATGCGCTTCGTATCCGTCGACCGAACTGATGCTGTTGCCGGGGTTGCAGGTCACGGCGCCGGCACAGCGCTGGGATGCATTGCGGATGCCGCTGCGCGTGAGTGTGATATTCAGCGTTGTGCAGCTGCTGATCAGGCGGGCGCGCATGGTTCCGCTGAAAGGCACAGTGCGGCAATTGCGGAAGAAAGTCGCCTGTACTTTGTACTGCGTTCCGCTTACATGTACAAAGGAAGCGCTGCCGCCATAGGGCGTATCGGCTTTCAGGCCCGCTGCGCCGAACAGGCCGCTCAGCAATGCCAGGATGGGTAGTCGTTTCAACATGCCTTTTCAGGAAAACGACAAAAATACAAAGCATTCAGGTCTGCCGGAGGTCTGGTTTTTCTTGTGGCCAGACCTCCGGCAAACAGATTCAGCTGTTTCAGGGAAGGCGCAGCACCAGCTCTTGTACCCTGCGGTTGCCGTTGCGGCCTTCGAGGATATACATGCCTGCGGGCAAATGTCCGGTTTCGATTTGCTGCGCGCCTGCCTTCAAGTCCGTGGCCGGAACAGCCTCCCTGCCGTCGGGCCGGAACAATTGCCAACGCATGGCTTCACCCGATGTTACCTGCAATACCTCGCGGAATGGATTGGGATAAACCTGCCAAGCTCCAGGATCCGGGAGCGGATCGGCTGATTGCGGATTGCGCAGGGAAAGAAGCAAGGTGTCGCTGCCGAAACAGGTGCTGAGGCCATCGTTCACCTTAACCCAATAAGGCCTGGGTGTGATGCTGAGTTCGCTTGCAGGGATATTCCGGAACTGGCTGCGGCTGTTATCGTCCCATTCATAGGTGGCGTAAGGCCCGGCGTCGAGGCGGATAAAGCTGCCGGCCGGTATCGCTGTGTCGCGGCCGAGATCAGGCTTGGGAGATGCCAGTACCACAAACAACAGGCTGTCGCGCAAGCGGCATCCGCTGCTTATATCCGTGAAACCGATGCGCCAATTGCCTGCCTGGCGTGGTTGAAACAAGTTGCCTATAAGGGCACTGCGCTGCGCTGCATTCGGCGTCATTCCGTTAACCGACAGCAAGTTCCAGCTCAAAGCGGGGCTGGGCAGGAAGACCTGGACGTAGCGGCTGATGTCTTCCGCTGCTCCGTTGTCGCAAAGTTTCGGGGTGACGAAGCTGCGGTAATCGGGCACCGGACGGCGGGTGATGCGGAAGTTGGTCTCTGCCCCACATTGCCGCAAGGTATCGTTGTGGCGCAGGGTAAAGCCATAGGTGCCGGGCTGCAAGGCGATAAAACTGGTTTCTTTGAGCACCTGGGCCGGTGTGAGGGTTCCGGGATTGCTGCAAATCCATTCCAGCGCCATGAAACGTGTATCGCTGTTGCCAGACAGTTGGCGGATATCGAAGTTGCCGTCTTCGCGGCACAAGGCCGTATCGCGCACACTTACGCGGCGGGTGTGGCGCACAGGAAAACGAATTTCGGCGCCTGTTGGGCATGCCAGGCTGTCGGTGATGGTGAATTGTACGGCCAGCGTGGTGTCTACCTGCACGGGCAAGCGGTTCTGCAAATGCCAACGCCCGGCAGTCTGTGTCAGGATGCCGGTACCAGCCTGCCAGTTGCCCGGATATTTGCTGGTGAATTGCAGCCAGTTTTCGATTTCCGGCCCTTCGTTCTCCGAACAAATGCCATTGGCCGGAACCTGCCAGGATGCTTCGGGCAGGTAAGTGCGGAAGCGGAATGAATCCTGCACAAAACATCCAAACTGGTCGTCAATACGCAAACGCAGGAGGGTATCGCTACCCAAACGAATCTGCAGGGTATCTGCCTGGGAAAGGTTGGCTCCGAAACGGTTCGACCAGCGGTATTGCAAGGCGCCGATGCTATTTTGGGTGCTAACCCTGAACACAACAGGCTGGTTGCGGCAATACGCTTTCTGCGTGTCGATTTGGTGCTGCAGGGTGAGGCAGCCGTTCATGCGGACCGTATCGCGGATTACATAATTGCAATAGCCATTGCCATAGGTTGTTAACTCCAGGCGGTATTCTCCGGCAGTAAACAGGCGCAAGGTGTCAAAATATTGATTGCGCAGGGCACTGCGTTCGTAACGGTAGTTGTTGGGACCCGTAATGCGCAAATCCATCCGCGCCAGGCTGTCGGGAACCCGCGCGGCTACCGCCAGACGCGACCCGGGTAATAGGGTCTTCGTAAGGGTGGAAGCTGGTTTGCGCCGCACCCTGATTTGATGTGTTCTTCTGCTTTCGAATGCAGTGCCGCAGAAATTGTCGAATACAGCCACCGTAAAGAAATAGGGTTCTTTGATGCTGTCGAATGCCGGCGCTGTGAAGCATACATTCACCGTGTTCACCGGATTGAACCGTGTGGGCGGGGTATTTACCAGGCTAAAATTGGGGATATTGGTAAAATAGCGGAATACCGGGGTATCGGGAGCGGCTTGCCCCGGATTCTTCGCGTCTGAATACGTAGTACTGAAACAATAGCGCTCCTGCTCGCAGATGCTTGCGTTTACCGGATTGCTGATGATTGGGTGGTTGTTTGTGGAGATCATGGTGATGATATTCCCTTCCACCATTGTGTAACCCATAAGCACATATTTGCCGCTGCTGTCGCGCCTGAATTCATTGATGCGCACACCGACCGCGCTGATTTCTGTAGCCGTAACCGGTTGAAACACAAGGTCACCGGTATAGGCATCCAGGGAAAAACCACGAGGTTCAGCCGCATTCGGATTGGCTGCGCATGGCGCCTTGGCGCCGCCACAATAAACACTCAGGGGATAATCGTAGGTAAATCCCCTGATATATGATATGTTGTTTGCCGCGTCGTATAAACAAGGGGTAAGCACGTAGGAAAGCGAATCACCATCCGGATCCACTGCGCGGAAACTCTGATATATGGGTTGGTTTGCGGTATGGTAGATTTGCCATGGGAAAAGTTGCACACTGCTGTTGTTCTGTGGCGGCAGTCCGGCTTTCCTGCAAAGTGAAAGGCCCGCCTGCAAAAACAACGGCATGCCACTTACACTCATATTGGTATTGGCTCCATTGCGCGGCCTGAGGGACACACTCAAGGTTACATCGCAACAACCACTGCCTAAGAATTGACGGTAAAGGGTATCGCGGAAATTGATCACAGCACGATAGCGCTGTATGGACACTAAACTGCTGCCCGTTGTGCTGGTGTTGTTGCATGTCTGCCTGGTGAAACATGTCTGACTTACATCCCATATACTGTCGCGTGTTATGGTGAAATTACGGGTGCCACACGCCGCGCGAATCGACCCCCCATACGTTGCAGCATACTGAACTCCGCCACCGCATTCCTTGTAATAATGCACTATTATTTCGTAGCGGTCATTCCCGAGGTATCGGTAAAACAGGTTGCCCGAGTTGGCGCGCAGGGCATCGCAGGTGGGTGGCGCCAGGAACAAGAGTCCGGCCCAGAGGCTTTTTCTGATTGGAAGGGTAAAGTTTCTTATCATATCCGACAGTTTAAAGAAGGTACTGGTTGTTCATTTCTTTCTTTACCGCAATATATGCACCGTTGTCTGCAAAAAAGCGCGTTCTCCGTGCACCGATTGCACGATGGCGGTGACGGCGTAAACGCCTTCGGGTAAGAGCCTTCCCTGCCGGTCGCGGCCGGTGAAGGGATGCTGCGGGTCGGCTTCGAACACCTGCTGGCCCCAGCGGTTGTAAACGCGCAAGGTATAGGTGCCGATGGCCGTGCCCTTGGGTTCGTAGCTTTCGTTCAGTTGGTCGTTGCCGGGGGTGAAGGCATTGGGCAGGAAAATGCGGAACAATTGCACCACGCGTACCTGCATGGCTGCGCTGTCCCAACAACCATCCGGACTGAAAGCGTTGAGCAATATGCGGTACAAGCCGGTATCGCCTGCCACAAAGCGCAGGTTGCGCGCCAGGCCTGAATCGCTGCCGTTGATCTGCCAGCGGAAACGGTCGGCGCCGCTGCTTTGGTTGCTGAACAAGAATTCCGGGTCTTCTATGAATGTGCGCGTTCTGTTGGCCGTAAATGCGGCCACAGGCGCCGGATAAACCAATAAGCCGCTGCTCAGGCTGTCGCAAACAGCAGTGCCGACAGTTGCCCGGAAATACAAGCGGTACAAGCCGGGAGCCGGGGTGCTGAAATTGGGCCTGGGAACGGCCGTGCCGGTACTCCAGCTGAAGTTGGCGCGCTGCATGCCCAACTGCCATTGCAGCTCTGCCGAAGCCGGTTGCATATTGGCAGCTGAAGCGAGGGGAGAGAGGAGCAGCAGCGGTTCGTCGGGACAAAGGGTGGTATCAGCTAACAGCGGGCCGCTGAAAGCTTGCAGGCGCCGCAGCTCCACATTTTGCTGATCGCGGTTGCCGCAGCGGTCGATAACCTCAACCGTATAGCGGGTTCCCTGACTTTGCTGATCGCTGATGGCATTGGCAGGAACAGCCGGCAATGCGTTTTCGCTGAGGAAAAAGCGGTTCATCCAGCCATTTAATGCCAGGAAGGGATAATCAAATCTTTCGCTTGCGCAGCGCAGGATCAGCGTATCGGCTGGTAATACCGGCGGGGCACTTACGATCAGGCTGTGCAGCTGGCTGTCGGGCAACATGCAGCCATCGCCGGCGCTGAAGAGAAAACGATAGCTGCCCGGCGCCATGGCCTGCATGCCGATGAGGGTATCGCTGCTGCGGAAGCTTGCGAAGAACGGGTTTACCGCCGGAATGAGATGGCTTTCAAACCTCAGGAGGCTGTCGGAGTTTTGGGCGCGAATGCCCAGCTCCCAGCTGCTGTTCGGGCAAAGGGTATCGGGTACGTTCCAGCGGACCTTGAATGTATCAGGCCCTGAAAGCACAAAGTTGAGTACCGCGCTGTCGGGACAGGCATCGCGCAGTACCAGGGAATATGCACCGGGCGCCGCTGTTGCCGCCTGCACAAAACGCATACCGGTATCACTGCGCAGCGCTTGTGCCTGGCGCAGCCAGCGCCATTGGGCTGTTCCCATGCCACCGGCAGCAATGGCGCTGAAGCGCAATATGCCATCGGTACAAAGTCTGGAAGGAGGAGCCGCAAGCCAGGCTGCTGTGAGCCGGGGTGCCACCCGCAGGCGCATGTAAGCGGTATCGGGCCGGCTGCAGCCATCTTCCAGTACAGCCATGAGCGTGGTATCGCTGAACTGCTTTTGCGTATCGCTGTGCAGGTTCTCTCCCCGGAACCAGGTCACGGTGTAAGGTAAAAGGCCTCCCGAGGCAGTAAAATCGGGTTGCAGCGCAGTGCCGTGGCAAAGTATGGTATCAGCGCGCACCTGCAAGCTGAGCGCCGGCCTGACTGCCAGGCGTTTGAACACTGTATCGGCCGGCGCAGAACAGCCGTCGCCGACACTGAGGCGCAAGGTGAATGCCGTATCCACCGCCAGGGGCAGGTTCACGGTTTGACCTTCCACGGCCAAAACAAAACGGTAAGTGCTGCTGTCGCCGCCTTTGGCGCGCAGCAGCGGACCATTCCACAAGCCATGGCACAGGGTATCGGGCAGGATGGTCTGCAGCCTGAGGCTATCGCGCAGGAACAGCCGCAAGGTGTCGCGGAATACGTCTTTGCAGCCTGTGCGCGTAACCTGCATACGCAGCATCAGGTTGTTGCGGTTGGGGCGGAGCAGCTGGGCTGAACAGGTATCGCAGGCCAGCCTGCCTCCGCTGTAGAAATAGCGGTAGCGGTCGCGCGGGTTGAAGGGGCGCTGAATCTGCAGGCTGTTGCCTACGCAGAGCAGGGTATCATCGGGCAGTTTTTCGTGGAGATCGGAGTAGACGCTGATGTTGCGGTAGAGGTTTTCTTCGCGCAGGCCGGCATAGCAACCCTGGCTTTTGAAAAGGAAGCGCCCGCGCAGGCGGTAAGCACCGGTGTCTTTGAACGTATAGTGAACTACCGCGCCGGAATCGACGAGGACATTCTGCAGGTACCAATACACCTTGTACGGACTGTCGAGGCCTGTTTCAGCACTGAAACGGGCCGGGTTATTGCGGCAAACAAAAGCCCGGCCGGTATCGTCAAAGCCCTCCCAATTGGCGGCGGGCCGGTTGATGGCGATGCGGTTCTGCCAGACGGGTGGGACGGGGTCGAGGGAGTGGACGCCGCCTGTGGGCCGGTTAATGTGTTCGAGCGCAAGTGCCATATAAACCGCGCTTACACCACCAAGGTTGCGTATAGTGTAAAGAGTTGTTGATTGCCGGGTTCCGAAAGTGTCATAATAATTGTTTCCATGCCGAAAGCGCAAATGGATTGTTTTGCCATTCACATTCACGGTATCGCTGTTCCAGGCATAAGCCAGTACACAATTGCCACTGCTGACCGTTACCAGGTTGGGTGGTGTGGCGAGTTGCAATTCAGGTGTTCCGGTTAAACCTGATGCGTACGTAACATCATATATATTGGAATTACGCCATAAATGATACTCAAGTGTATTGCTGGTACTTCTTGGTCTGTTCGGATCTCGGGGCACCATATGTACATTGAGCACATGCACGGGTTTGGCAGAACGCACATGGATGGGGGTAACGAATGAATCACACAAAAAGCTATCCGCTTTTACCACAAACCGCTTATTGTTGAGCCATATCTCATTGTCTACGGAGGTCTGGATATAATAGTGATTGGTTCGATAGTACCAGCGGTAGGTTATATTGGGATCCTTGATCAGGTTCATTCGGTTTGGAACCAACAGATATTCGTTGCGGAGCCGGCGATCCGGTAATTGTTGGAAAACCAGGTTGCAGAAGGGTGCAAAGTTACCAAAAAAACCGTCTACACAATCGTTATATGGATCGCAAGAGGGCGGAGTAGATTGCGGGAATGTGATAAGTCGGCTTCGATCCTTTTCGAAATTATATACGGCAATAGGTTTACAGCTATCAACACTTTCTATGTATACACCTCCGGATAGTCCAACAAATGCAGCCGTACCTGCCATGCGAGGGAAAACCTGTTTTACTGAACCAAGTTGAAATGTAAACGATTGTCCTTTGTTTAGTACAATACTCAACTTTCCTGTATTAAGGCTCCCATGACCACTGCAATATGGACTGTAAACATTGATTTTTGTATTGTTTTCAAAAGCGCAAATAGTTGTATTTACGCCCATGCTCGCTGAGTCAGTTCCAAGCCTGTTCCTACAATTGAGTATATTATTAGAAGGACTGTAAATATGATAAGGAGGAAATGCAACATGGTACTTAGAGCCTGTTTCACTTTTTTCCAAAACAGAATAAGATCCAGTTGACTCAGGGGCTGTAAGGTAACAATTCAACTGAACAGGTGAGGAAGTTTCCAATATGAAGTTACAGTTGGTTACTTTCTCCTTGTCTTGAATAAAAAGTCTGCCCATTGGATGAGGAATTCCGATAGTAACCAGCTCACCGTTTTTGTAATTTATTATTGTATCGTAACCACAGCCGTTGTATAATTTGCCAATGCCAGTATTTGCAGCAGCAAATACTAAGACCAGGTGATTTTTACTGAACTCGTAACCGGAACGAGGAGAAATCTCAGTTTTGGGAATTATATATTCATACTGAGCTAACCCAATCTTGGGTAGCAGAACCATCAAGGTTATACTCCTTATTATGTACGAGAATAAATTCATGATTAATTAGGATCCTGATCACAATCCTCATCGTGTTTTGATATATCCTCTGTATATAGTAGTAAATCAATTTTAACAGGATTAATTCTAATAATATTGGATGTATTTATGATATTTTTTTCAGATTTATTATCAGACACGAGCGAAAGTACTTTGCTACTACAAACATTATTATCATTAGAAAAAATCCAAGTTTTGTTATCCAGATTATTGATCCGGTCATGAGTTATGGTAATGAAAGTATTCACTTCTCCGTTCTGAGGAAGCGTATTGGAAGAAGCATACAAAGGAGCATCATACAGGTTGCAATTCCCTAAAGTGTTAAAGTAACTTGTAATATCTAAAGGAAGGGGTGCTACATAGTGTTGATCGGTTACAAATACTAAGCCATTTGAAACATTGCCATTGATATCCAATTGACCGCAAATGGGAACTTCAAAATGCCACCCTGGGTTTACAGCAGTGAATACTCCATAATCTTTTCCACTGTAAAATACTGTTGTAGAGTCAAGAAAGTAAATATTTTGTAAGAAGGGTATATGTGTACGAAGCGAGTCGCCAACAATAAGTGCAGTTCTATGATGTTCTACATAGTAGCTTGAGACTAAATTGTGGGTTGATCTGTTGAAGAAACTAATATTTGGAACAAAATTACCTCTGCTATTCGCCGCTACAACAATATATTCATCATTGAAAATTACTCTCACACCAAAATCATTAAGATTTGCTGTATCGAAACAATTATTTGTCCAATTGAAGTCTCCATTCAGTAGGTTTACTTCACCAAAAAGCAACCGTCCCGCAGTTGCTGAGCCAGTTGTATCGCATTCTGCGGTATAAGTACCAGTCACATAAGCAGAGTTATCATCCACAATGGCCATATCATGGACTATGTCGTAATCCTGGGATATTGATGTTGGCGCGAAATAATCAACATTTCTGGAATAGACAGGGTTCATATTCATATCGGTTCGCATGATGGCGCCGCGCCGGTTAGCCAGTTTGGTCATACTGTCACTCCATGCGCCAACAAACATGAAATCTCCATTGGGCATTTGGTCTATATCCGTAAAGAAACCGCAATCATTGTAGAAATGTTGAGCTGTGATATTTAAAGCAATATCGAGTTTCACAACGAATGGTCGTGGGCAGGTGGAAGAAAAGTGTTTAAAATAGCCTGTAATCGCATACCCTTGGTTTCCGTTCAATGTGATAACTTTTAAAGGAAACAAATTTGTTACTTCAGGTGGAACAGGATAAAGAAACTTTCCTGTTGAAAATCCGCCATTATTATAAAATTCAACTACTTTTATTCCATAATTACTGACCCCGCCAAGGGGATTGTCACGTGTGGCAGAGACAGCAATATACCCACTGTTGTCATAATTCACTGTTGTAGAATAGTCTAATGTTATGGGATCTGAAATCGTGGTAGTTGTTGTTGCAGAAGTCAGGTATAGATGATACCGTTCATCAATCGATTGCGCAAACAGGGAAAGCGAGAAACTGGAGACCATGGCAAGAACAAAAATACAAGATTTTTTGTTGAAAATGTTCTTTAACGAGATGGTGAACAGCTGGTGTGAATTCTTTTGTGTCATAATTATCTAAGTAGGTTATGCGAATTTATACATATCATCGCTTGCTTTAAACATCAGTTTCTTCGTTGCTACTTTAATGCTGTGAATTGTGCGTATTGCGGAACATATTTTGGGTTTGTTTGGTTTATAATTATGTAATCACTGTTTATATTTATTCAAAATACTGGAAATGTGCAAGCAAGAAACCTCATGTAAGTTTCATTTAGAAGTCACAGCCCAACGATAAAAACGTGCAGGGCTGGCTGAGATTCACAGCCTTTCCTACCTTTGCGCCCTCTATGGAATTCCGCATCGAACACGATACCATGGGCGAGGTGAAGGTGCCCGCCGACAAATACTGGGGAGCACAAACCGAGCTTTTTTAATAAGCACCGAAACGACGGGCCAGAAAATGTTGGTGCTATTTTGAATTAAATTCCCAACAGATTATTGAGTAGAGTAAAAAATCAGTAGTTAATCCACTTCACCGCAACACATGCACCGTTGTCTGCAAAAACGCGCGTTCTCCATGCACCGATTGCACGATGGCAGTGACGGCATAAACGCCTTCAGGTAAGGGCCTGCCCAGCTGGTCACGGCCGGTGAAGGGATGCTGCGGGTCGGCTTCGAACACCTGCTGGCCCCAGCGGTTGTAAACGCGTAAGGTATAGGTGCCTATGGCTGTGCCCTTGGGTTCGTAGCTTTCGTTCAGTTGGTCGTTGCCGGGGGTGAAGGCATTGGGCAGGAAAATGCGGAACAATTGCACCACGCGTACCTGCATGGCTGCGCTGTCCCAACAACCATCCGGACTGAAAGCGTTGAGCAATATGCGGTACAAGCCGGTATCGCCGGCCACAAAGCGCAGGTTGCGCGCCAGGCCTGAATCGCTGCCGTTGATCTGCCAGCGGAATCGGTCTGCGCCGCTGCTTTGGTTGCTGAACAAGAATTCCGGGTCTTCAATGAATGTGCGCGTTCTGTTGGCCGTAAATGCGGCCACAGGCGCCGGATAAACCAATAAGCTGCTGCTCAGGCTGTCGCAAACAGCACTGCCGACAGTTGCCCGGAAATACAAGCGGTACAAGCCGGGAGCCGGGGTGCTGAAATTGGGCCTGGGAACGGCCGTGCCGGTACTCCAGTTGAAGTTGGCGCGCTGCATGCCCAACTGCCATTGCAGGTCTGCCGAAGCCGGTTGCATATTGGCAGCTGAAGCGAGGGGAGAGAGGAGCAGCAGCGGTTCGTCGGGACAAAGGGTGGTATCTGCCAACAGCGGGCCCCTGAAAGCTTGCAGGCGCCGCAGCTCCACATTTTGCTGATCGCGGTTGCCGCAGCGGTCGATAACCTCAACCGTATAGCGGGTTCCCTGAATTTGCTGATCGCTGATGGCATTGGCAGGAACAGCCGGCAATGCGTTTTCGCTGAGGGAAAAGCGGTTCATCCAGCCATTTACTGCAAGGAACGGATAATCAAATCTTTCGCTTGCGCAGCGCAGGATCAGCGTATCGGCTGGCAATACCGGCGGGGCGCTTACGATCAGGCTGTGCAGCTGGCTGTCGGGCAACATGCAGCCATCGCCGGCGCTGAAGAGAAAACGATAGCTGCCCGGCGCCATGGCCTGCATGCCGATGAGGGTATCGCTGCTGCGGAAGCTTGCGAAGAACGGGTTTACCGCCGGAATGAGATGGCTTTCAAACCTCAGGAGGCTGTCAGAGTTTTGGGCTTCAAGTCCCAGCTCCCAGCTGCTGTTCGGGCAAAGGGTATCGGGTAAGTTCCAGCGGACCTTGAATGTATCAGGCCCTGAAAGCACAAAGTCGAGTACCGCGCTGTCGGGACAGGCATCGCGCAGTACCAGGGAATATGCACCGGGCGCCGCTGTTGCCGCCTGCACAAAACGCATACCGGTATCGCTGCGCAGCACTTGAGCCTGGCGCAGCCAACGCCATTGGGCTGTTCCCATGCCACCGGCAGCAGTGGCGCTGAAGCGCAACATGCCATCGGTACAAAGTCTGGCAGGAGGAGCCGCAAGCCAGGCTGCTGTGAGCCGGGGCGCCACCCGCAGGAGCATGTAAGCGGTATCGGGCCGGCTGCAGCCATCTTCCAGCATAGCCATGAGCGTGGTATCGCTGAACTGCTTTTGCGTATCGCTGTGCAGGTTCTCTCCCCGGAACCAGTTCACCGTATAAGGCAAAAGACCGCCCGAGGCAGTAAAACCGGGTTGAAGCGCTGTGCCGTGGCAAAGTGTGGTATCGGCGCGCACCTGCAAGCTGAGCGCAGGCCTGACTGCCAGGCGTTTGAACACTGTATCGGCAGGTGCAGAACAGCCGTCGCCAACACTGAGGCGCAAGGTGAATGCCGTATCCACCGCAAAAGGCAGGTTCACGGTTTGACCTTCCACGGCCAATACAAAGCTGTAAGCGCTGCTGTCGCCGCCTTTGGCGCGCAGCAGCGGACCATTCCACAAGCCATGGCACAAGGTATCGGGCAGGATGGTCTGCAGCCTGAGGCTGTCGCGCAGGAACAGGTGCAAGGTGTCGCGGAATGGGCCTTTGCAGCCTGTGCGTGTAACCTGCATGCGCAGCATCAGGTTGTTGCGGTTGGGGCGGAGCAGCTGGGCTGAACAGGTATCGCAGGCCAGCCTGCCCCCGTTGTAGAAATAGCGGTAGCGGTCGCGCGGGTTGAAGGGGCGCTGTATCTGCAGGCTGTTGCCTACGCAGAGCAGGGTATCATCGGGCAGTTTTTCGTGGAGATCGGAGTAAACGCTGATGTTGCGGTAGAGGTTTTCTTCGCGCAGGCCGGCATAGCAACCCGGGCTTTTGAAAAGGAAGCGCCCGCGCAGGCGGTAAGCACCGGTGTCTTTGAACGTATAGTGAACTACCGCGCCGGAATCGACGAAGACATTCTGCAGGTACCAATACACCTTGTACGGACTGTCGAGGCCTGTTTCAGCACTGAAACGTGCCGGGTTATTGCGGCAAACAAAAGCCCGGCCGGTATCGTCAAAGCCTTCCCAATTGGCGGCGGGCCGGTTGATGGCGATGCGGTTCTGCCAGACCGGTGGGACGGGGTCGAGGGAGTGGACGCCGCCTGTGGGTTCTCGTGGATGCTCATTTGTAAGTGCCATATAAATTGCAGTGACACCAGATTGGTTGCGAATCGTGTAAAGGGTTGTCGATTGCCGGGTTCCGAAAGTGTCGTAATAATTGTTTCCATGCCGAAAGCGTAAATGGATTGTTTTTCCATTCACATTTACTGTATCGCTGTTCCATGCATAAGCCAGTACACAATTGCCACTGCTGACCGTTATCAGGTTGGGTGGTGTGGCGAGCTGAAGTTCAGGCGATCGAATGAGCGTTGAAGCATAAGTTACATCGTGAATATTGGAGCTACTCCATAACCTGTTCTCCAAATGATTCCCCATTCCGTTCGGTCGATTCGGGTCCCTTGGAACCATGTGAATATTGAGTACGTGCACGGGTTTGACAGAACGAACATGGATTGGGGTAACGAATGAATCACACAAAAAGCTATCTGCCTTGACTACAAACTTCTTATCATTTACCCATATCTCATTGTCTACGGAGGTCTGAATGTAATAGTGATTGGTTCGATAATACCAGCGATAGGTTATATTGGGATCCTTAATCAGGTTCATTCGGTTTGGAATCAACAGGTATTCGTTGCGGAGCCGGTGATCCGGTAATTGTTGGAATACCATGTTGCACTTCATTCCAACACCACCATGATAACCATCCAGACAATCCTTATATGGGTCACACAGTGGAGGAGCAGATTGAATAAAAGTAATAAAACGTTCAGGTGTAGGCTGAATATTGTAAACAGCAATGGGCTTACAACTGTCTACGCTTTCAATAATTATTCCCCCTGACAGCTGTACGTAAAAATACCTGGATTCCATTTGAGTAAAGACCTGCCTAACTGCGCCCGGCATGAAAGTAAAAGACTCGCCACGATTCAATAATATACTTAATCTACCGCTGTTCAAACTACCCTCGCCACTGCAGTATGGGCTGTAGATATTTACCCTCGTATTGTCTTCAAAAGCGCAAATGGTGATATTAAAACCTCTTCCCGCTGAATCTGTGCCCTGTACATTTCTACAAGTTATTTTTGAGTTATACTTAGATTGAATGTGGTTCAGGGGGAATGCTACATTGTATTTATTCCCTGTTTCTCTTTTTTCGTAAACTTGATAAGCTCCAGTTGAGAAAGGGGCCATTAGATAACAGTTTAATTTAACTGGAGAGGTACTTTGAAGCATAAAGTTACAAGCGTTTACTTTTTCTTTCTCGTTAACAAATAACCTTCCTAAGGGGTGTGGTATGGATAGCGAAATTTGTTGATTGCTTTTGTATATGAGTGTTGTGTCATAGCCACATCCATTGGTCAAACGACCTGTGCCGTTTTGATTCGAAATGAAAACAATTACTAAATGATTCTTGTGAATGATGTTTGAAGAACCTTGATCTGTTACCTCTGTTCTGGGTAGAATATACTCATATTGAGCCTTGACCAGAACTGGAAAGGATAAAATAAGAAGCAGATATAAACGAGAAGCAGTCACGTGGTGCTTGATTAATCAGGGTCTTGGTCACAATTTTCATCATGTTTAGCGATAGAATAATTGTTTAATAACAAATCAATTTTAGCTGGATTTATTCTGCTAATGTTCGCTACATTTACAGTATTTAATTGCGGTTTATCATAAACCTCTAGAGTTAAAATCTTACTGCCGCATACGTTCAAATCATGTGTAAAAATCCATGTTTTGTTCTCGTAACCGCCGATTCTGTCGTGCGTAAGCGTAATGAATGCACCTGTCTCAGTATTCTGCGGTAAAGTATTGGAAGAAGCGTATAAAGGGGCATCATAATTACCACAATTCCCAACGGTGCTGTAGTAGCTTGTGATGTCCAAAGGTAGTGGCGCTACATAATGTTGATCAGTGACGAAAACCAAACCATTGGAGACCTTGGCATCAATGTTTAAGCGCTTTATAAGGAGTTCTTGCATAACAATTCGATGACGTTGGTGCGTTATAATACAAAACAAATATAAACGCATTTCTGGTGTTTTTCAGGCGCTGTTTAGACGAAATTCACCGGAACGCACGAAAAACGCTGATTGAGCTTTTTTTTTATCCAAGCAAGACGGTAGTTGGTATTCCGAAAGTTATTGCACGACCATTGATCCGTTGTTTTTTGAAATGCGCATTTCGTTTCTTGTGGTTCAGTTCCAGCGAAAAAATCGGCCAGGGCTGGCTGAGATTCACAGCCTTTCCTACCTTTGCGCCCTCTATGGAATTCCGCATCGAACACGATACCATGGGCGAGGTGAAGGTGCCCGCCGAAAAATACTGGGGAGCACAAACCGAGCGCAGCCGCAACAATTTTCGCATCGGACCGGAAGCATCCATGCCCCGGGAAATCATCCGCGCCTTCGGTATCCTCAAAAAATGCGCCGCTCAGGCCAATTTTCAACTCGGTGTGCTGAGCGAAGAAAAATGCAATCTTATATCGAAAGTATGCGATGAAATCATCGCCGGCAAACTCGACGATCAGTTCCCGCTCGTGATCTGGCAAACCGGCAGCGGTACCCAGAGCAATATGAATGTCAACGAGGTGATTGCCAACCGCGGCCATGTGCTGGCAGGTGGCAAACTGAGCGATGCGCAAAAAGTATTGCATCCGAACGACGATGTGAACAAGAGCCAGAGCAGCAACGATACGTTCCCGACGGCCATGAGCATTGCTGTGTACACCCAGGCCATAGAATACACCCTCCCCGGTCTGCAGGCCCTCAAGACCACGCTGAAACACAAAGCCCGCGAATTCCGCGAAATCGTGAAAATCGGCCGCACCCATTTCATGGATGCCACGCCGCTTACCCTCGGCCAGGAATTCAGTGCCTATGTAACCCAGCTCGACAACGGCATCCGCGCCATCAACCGCGCCATGGCCCCCGCAGCAGAACTCGCATTGGGCGGCACGGCTGTCGGCACCGGACTCAACGCGCCGCGTGGCTATGCCAACCTGGTCGCCGCGCTGATCGCCGACGAAACCGGTCTGCCTTTCGTTACCGCTCCGAATAAATTCGAAGCCCTGGCGGCTCATGATGCCATGGTAGAACTGCACGGCGCCATCAAACGCGCAGCGGTGAGCTGCTTCAAGATCGCCAACGATATCCGCATGCTCAGCTCAGGCCCGCGCAGCGGCATCGGCGAAATCCTGATTCCGGAAAACGAACCCGGTTCTTCGATCATGCCCGGCAAGGTGAATCCGACCCAGCCCGAGGCCCTCACCATGGTTTGTGCGCAGATTCTCGGCAACGACGTGGCCGTTTCTTTCGCCGGCACCCAGGGTCATTTCGAACTCAACGTATTCAAACCCGTGATCGCTGCCAACCTCTTGCAGAGTGCCCGCCTGCTGGGTGAGGCCTGCCTCAGTTTCAACGACAACTGCGCCATCGGCATCGAAGCCAATGTGAACCAGATCAACAAACTGGTAGAACAGAGCCTCATGCTCGTAACCGCCCTGAATACCCATATCGGATACGAAAACGCCGCCAAGATTGCCAAGAAAGCTCACAAGGAAGACAAGAGCCTGCGCGAAGCAGCCAAGGAGCTTGGCCTCCTTACCGACGAGCAGTTCGACCAATGGGTAAAACCTGGCAAAATGGTCGGCGACCCCGAAGAAACCGTTCCGTATTCCGCCGAGGAACGCGCCGAACGCGGCCTCGAACCGCTGGAAGAAGAGGAGGATTGAGGGTGGTTGAGCGCCGCCCCGACAGTTTTCGTCGGGGAAACCTGTTTACGGTGACTACGAATCCCGCGCGCGGTCACTGAGTAGCCGCTGAACAGTATTTTCTTTCATTGCAGGAGTGTAAAAAGCGGCGTATCGAAGTGATCGCGCATGCACTATTTGTCTCAAATCTGTGCATATCACTTCCCCTACCTGCGATAGGGGCACGGCGATACGCCTCCGCTGCGCTGCGGCTACTCAGTGACCGGCGGGTTCCAAGCCGAATCGAATCCTGCCAAATTGATATACTTTGGAAACCGGCACTTCGATACGCCTGCGCTTCGCTGCAGCTACTCAGTGACCGGCGGGTTCCAAGCGCGGTCACTGAGTAGCCGCCGAACAGTATTTTCTTTCATTGCAGGAGTGAAAAAAGCGGCGTATCGAAGTGAACGCGCATGCACTATGTATTTCAAATCTGTGAATATCACTTCCCCTACCTGCGATAGGGGCACTTCGATACGCCTCCGCTTCGCTGCGGCTACTCAGTGACCGGCGGGTGTCAAGCCGAATCGAATCCTGCCATATAGAAGCACTTTGGAAACCGGCACTTCGATACGCCTTCGCTTCGCTTCGGCTACTCAGTGACCGGCGGGTTCCAAGCCGATTCGAATCCTGCCAAGTTGAGATACTTTGGAAACCGGCACTTCCCCTACCTGCGATAGGGGCACGGCGATACGCCTCCGCTGCGCTGCGGCTACTCAGTGACCGGCGGGTTCCAAGCCGATTCGAATCCTGCCAAATTGAGATACGGTGGAAACCGGCACTTCGATACGCCTTCGCTGCGCTACGTCTACTCAGTGACCGGAGTGGTAGAATTTCTCACCGCCCTTACCGAACTTCGAAGCCGCATTCATGAAATACGCAGCCATCGACAGCCAACTGTTTATCCGCAACCGTCGGAAGTTCACCCAACACATGAAACCCGGCAGCATCGCCCTGTTCCACAGCAACGATGAAATGCCGCGCAATGCCGATGCTTTCTACCGCTTCAGGCAAAACAGCGACCTGTTCTACCTGAGCGGCATCGACCAGGAAGATACCGTGCTGGTGCTGTTCCCGGAAAGTCCGAACCCGATGTTCCGCGAAATGCTGTTCATCAAGCGCACCAACGAAACCATCGCGCAGTGGGACGGCCATAAGCTGACGCCCGAAGAAGCCCATGCCGCTTCCGGCGTGAAGAACGTTTTCTGGTACGATGAATTTGAAGCTACTATCCGTCCGGCCATCCTCCTCGCCGAACAGATCTACCTCAACCTGAACGAGAACGATCGTTTCAACGACCATGCGCCTTACAACGCCCTGCGTTTTGCGCAGTCGGTCATAAAGAAGTTCCCGCTGCATCAAGTGCAGCGCAGCGCACCCATCATGGCTGCCCTGCGCACCTGCAAGGAGGAAGAAGAAATTGCCCTCCTGCGCGAAGCCACGCGCATCACCGGCCTGGGCTTCCGCCGCTTGCTGGGTTTTGTGAAGCCCGGTGTATGGGAATACGAAATCGAAGCCGAACTGATCCACGAGTTTATCCGCAACCGCGCCAACGGCTGGGCGTTTGATCCCATCATCGCCAGCGGTGCCAGCGCCTGTGTGCTGCACTATATCGAGAACAACAAGCAATGCAAAGACGGTGACTTGCTCTTGCTCGATTTCGGTGCCGACTACGCGAACTACAACGGCGACCTGACGCGCTGCATTCCCGTGAACGGCCGTTTTAGCGAGCGCCAGAAGGCAGTATACAAAGCCGTTCTGCATATCCAGCAGCAATCCATCCAAAACCTCAAAGCCGGCCTCACCCTCAACGAATGGTTCGCCATGGCCGGTGAAATGGCCACCGAACAACTCGTCAACCTGGGCCTGCTGAAAATGGACGATGTGAAGAACCAGGACCCCGCACGTCCGCTCTATAAGAAGTACTTCATGCACGGCCTCGGTCACCACCTCGGCATCGACGTGCACGATATCATGAACCGCTGGGCCCGTTTGGAAAACAACAACGTCATCACCGTAGAACCCGGCCTATACATCCCCGAATGGGGCATCGGCGTCCGCATCGAAAACGATGTCGTTATCCGCCCTGAAGGCAACGAAGACCTCATGGCCGGCCTGCCCATCGAAGTCGACGAAATTGAAACGCTGATGAATTCCTGACCTTCCGTCTTCCCGGTTTACCCGGCACCTCCGAGCTCCGCCAGGAGCGTTAGTTCATTATCAACACGCGGCGCTGCATCTCCAAGCTCCGCCAGGAGCGTTATATTATTTACGATCGGCGACCTTGCACCTCCGAGCTCCGCCAGGAGCGTTATCATTATCAACACGCGGCGCTGCATCTCCGAGCTCCGCCAGGAGCGTCATATTATTAAAAATCGGAGACCCTGCACCTCCGAGCTCCGCCAGGAGCGTTATATCATTAACAATCGGCGACCCCGCACCTCCGAGCTCCGCCTGGAGCGTTAGTTCATTTTCAACACGCGGCGCTTCGCCTCCAAGCTCCGCCAGGAGCGTTATATCATTAACAATCGGCGACCCTGCACCTCCGAGCTCCGCCAGGAGCGTTATATCACTAGCCCCGTTTCGCCAGCTCGCCATAGCGAGCCTCGGCGGGGCGGGGATGTTAGATCAGTAAAACCATTCCTCGCTCTTCTTCAGGTTTTGGAGGCTGAAGGTGTAGGTGAAGGTGATGTTGGCAAACCCGCCTTTGTACACCATATCAAAGAAGCGGTTGCGGTTTACGCCGCCCACGCCCGTGATGTCTGCATCGCGCCCGAAAGTCTGGAAGAAGTTCAGTCCGAAAGCGTAGGTATTCTTGCTTTCGGTGGTGCCACCCAGTTCCAGCCCGAGGAAGAACATCGGATAACCGGATGCAGCAGGTTTCTCGGTAATGGTATAGGTGCCGGGATTGCCGTTCGACGCTACCACGGAATCCTGTGAGTCGAAGCGGTATGTATAGCTGAGGCCGAAATTCTCGCGGATAAAGTTCTGGTCGTTGAAGCGCTGCTTGAAGGTGAACCCGATCGGCACATTGATGGTATTGATCCGGCGCACGATGAAGGGATTGAGCGTGAAGGTATCGTTCGATATCTTGTAACCCTTGTTGACGTAATGGATGCCGCCGAGGATGGCTGAATTGGCACTCAGTCCGTATTCGAACGAAAAACCCAGGGTGGCTCCGGCCCGGTTGCGGCGCGAAAACTGGGAGGGGAAGCTGTCGGTCGGATTGGCGCGCGAGATATTCGGGCCGGCCGTAAAGCCCACGCGAAGGCCTGTCTGCGCTTGTAAATCAGGGAATTGACCGGCCAAAGCCAGGCATAGCAAGAGGGAAATACGCCGCATAATGGGTTTCAAATTTAGCTTGTGACGCGATACCCTACCTTTGCGTTACGCATGCGAAGGGAAATATTCGTCAAGTTGGGCGATTTATTGCGGGATGCCGCTGAAGATGCCGGATGGCAACAAGCGGTGGCCGAAGCACATATCCGGAACAATTGGTTCACCCCTGAAAATCAGTGGTTTGCTTTGGCAAACTGGGCCAGCGCCCTCCAGCCGGAATCCATCGATGCCTGGTTGGCCGATGCCACAGCGCCCCTTGCTGCGAAAAAAGTCGGTCTTATGCTGGCAGGAAATATTCCGCTGGTGGGTTTGCACGATATCTTGTGTGTGATTGCAGCCGGGCACACAGCCGTTATCAAACCGTCTTCCGACGATGCCGTTCTGCCGAAGTACCTGCTCGAACGCTGGACAGCCGCTTGCCCTGAACTGGCAGGTCGCTGGGAAATCACCGAACAACTGAAACAAATCGATGCAGCCATCGCCACGGGCAGCAACAATTCAGCACGCTACTTCGATTATTACTTCCGGAAGATGCCGCATATCATCCGCAAGAACCGCCATTCCGTGGCCCTGGTGAGGAAGGATGACGGCGAGGAAGTGCTGAAAGCCCTGGGCGAAGATGCATTCCGCTATTACGGATTGGGTTGCCGCAACGTCACGCATTTCTGGCTGCCGGAGGGCTTTGATCCGATCGCGCTGTTCCATGCCTGGGAACCCTGGGCGGATATCATCCACCACCACCGCTACGCGAACAATTACACTTATCACCGGGCCATCCTGCTGATGAACCTGAGCGTCCACCTGGACAATGGTTTCGTGCTGATGCAGGAAAGTGAAGAATTGTACAGTCCGGCAGGCATGCTGCGCTACAGCTTTTACAAGAATGAGGCGGAAGTGCAGTCGAAAGCAACCGCTTCAGCCGAACAATTGCAATGTGTCGTTGGGAATGCTTCCTGGTGCAATACCAAGCCCGGTTGCAGCCAGTTGCCCGGATTGCGCGACTATGCAGACGGTGTGAATACGCTGCAGTTCCTCAGCACCATATAAATAAGGAATAGGAGGGGCCTCGGCGATTTAACCGGGCAGCACCGTACTGAGCAGCTTCATCACGATTTTGGCCATGCTGTTGTCTTTATCGAGCATGGGATTGATTTCCGTGATTTCAAAGGCGCACACTTTCGGATGGTGGAAGAGGCGTTCGAAGATGCGCACAGCCTGCGGATAATCGAGGCCTTCGGGAACCGGTGTTCCGGTACCCATGCTGATGCTGGTATCTTGTGAATCGACATCGAAAGAAACATAAATGCGGTCGCAGTCTTTCAATTGATCCAGTGCCATGTCGATCACCTGGTCGATGCCGTATTGATCCACTTCTTCGGGTTCCATATCGAAGATGCCGTATTTATTGACCAAGTGGCATTCTTCGTCTTCCGCATCGCGCACGCCTACAAAAGCGAGGTCGGAGGGAAGGAGCTTGGGCGTGATCTGATGGTGGCCGAGGCGTTTCAGCTTTTCCCAGTAGCCGATGGTTTCGACGCT
>Ga0315901_10000980_pt1 | contig 41365 bp, 40 predicted proteins | sample LakEriMetagenome_10_FD_203761 | JGI IMG/M metagenome (GOLD analysis project Ga0315901, IMG submission 203761) | Freshwater fungal communities from buoy surface, Lake Erie, Ohio, United States - Buoy 2 MA116 | ecosystem: Environmental > Aquatic > Freshwater > Lake | place: USA: Lake Erie, Ohio...
TTGCCAGCCCTAACCTTTTCGGCGGCATACTCTTGAATGGCTGTCTCCGCATAGAGGAGATATTCATCGGAAGTCATGGGACGAAGTTGCACGTTCTTTTGTGTTGCCATTTTTAAGAAACCTCCATGCGCGCAGTATGAATCTGGTGTGATCCGGTTTTCCAGGACAATGCTAAGCCTCTTTCGGATATTAAGCCACCGAGCTCACCAATCTAAGTGATTAATGAATTCTGGTTCGATTGTAGAACACTTCAGTGTGGTCTAAGAATGCAGCAATGGCTTCATTTCTAGTTATAAATCGTGTTCCGTAGAAAAGTTTGTTTAGGAAAATTTATCCCGCTCCGCTTGTTCAGAAGCACTAATGCTGCTCACCCGGACTTTTTGAATTTTGCTCTGTGGATTTGCTGACACCGATAGACGAATTTTTGGAGAGAGCCATTTATTTTGTTCCACGCATCAAGCTTGTGACTATGGTGTTTGACTAGCTAAGCATCACGACCACTCTGGGTGCTTTGGGACTCCTGGTACGAGCTCCTCCCGTTGCGCCAGCCCGCTCCCGGCCAATCAGCGGGGTGGATCTCAATCAGGAAGTCAGGTGGAATTGAATGAGGAAGTTCGGCACAAACGATCTTAGCATCGAGTTCGTCTCTACAGCAGCGACGAAGTTCGAAAATTGATGGAGGATGTTGGACTCTCTGATTTTCAGCTTTTCGGAAGCTTCGAGTGCAAATCGTATGTAAAGGGCGAAACAACACATCCCATTTACGGTGCACATACGCCACGGCCATGATGCATTTCAAACTTAAAAGAGCACTTTTACGCAAGGAAAAAAGGATAGCAGATGCATTCAATCTTTCCATAGGCAAGGAATTATCGTGAAGCAGCCTCAATATTATTCAATGGGATTCTATTTTCATGGTACGAAGACGAGATATCTCAAATCTTCTTTTGCCCCTCGCCAGCTCGTAATTGCAAATTGATCATCTCCATCCCTTGACGGAATTCCGCTCCTTGAGTGACAAACGACAGGCCGAGCTTTGGAATCTGTGGCAAGAGGTTTCAACTGAGGTTGGCGCGCAAACATCCTTAGCATTGCGAAAACTATGTGATGAGGCGAATACACGCTGAGAACACTACCAGGGGATGTGTCAATATCTTAAGTTCTCGAACTTTCTGGAGAGGAAATGACAATGAGAGGGATTGCAGCAGCACTCTTTGACCTCGATGGCACGCTCGTGGACAGCGAAAAATTAAAAGCGCGTGCATTGTCGGAAACCATTTCCCGGCTCGGCGGAGTTGCGTCGGCCGAATTGTACCAACAGGTCATGGGCAGCTCCTGGGAAACTGTTCGGAAGCACTTTCTTATAAACTCTGCGGTGTCGGCAGAAGCGGAGGAATTTGATTCAATCTTTCGGTTGCTCTATGGCGAGCTGATTTCAACGGAAGTCGTCGCACGCCCCTGCACACACAAATACCTCAAGCAACTCAAAAATAGTGGTATCAAGATTGGCCTGGTTAGCTCTGCAGCACGATGGATGGCAGATGGAATTCTTGAGCGTACCGGTTTGACGGGAATGTTCGATGTCATCGTCGTTCGTGAAGACGTGACAACTCACAAACCTGACCCTGAAGCATACCTCTTGGCATTGGAACGCATGAGAGTCAAATGCACCGAGACAGTTGTCTTTGAAGACTCAGAAGCAGGTGTTGCCGCGGGCTGGCGTGCAGGATGCTCGGTGACTGCCGTTCGGCATGAATACAACTCAAACCATGATCTTTCAAAGGCCAAATCGGTGATCAACTCGTTTGAAGAATTGCTAGTCGATGCGATAGACGAATAATCACAATCTCAAACCGGACATAGAATTCAGGAGCTGCGCTAAAGTGAAGGTCTAAAGCTGCAATATTTTGCTGATGCTTTGTATGTAACTCTGGCCAAAATCATCGCTCTCGAAAAAGGGAGTTCCGACCCTTCCTCGAACATTGGTGAAAAGCGGCCCCTACAGATTCATACGCCACCCGATGTACTTGGCGAAAACATTGATTGGCTTTGGCTCGTTACTGATCAGCGGCTCGCTCTTGAGGTACCTGTTTTTGTTTGGATCATTGTTGAGGTCGTGCGTTCCATCAGAATTGAGGAAAAGTACCTTATGGCCTCTCTTCCCGGATATGGTGAATATCAGCGTGTGACAGGGCAGGTCATTCCCTTCAAGTGGAAATAGCGCCAACACACTGCGGCACAGTTGCGCTGATGCACAGGAAGGCACATGGAGGGCGATACTCTGCGAACTCGAATATGCTTTCAGAAATTTACATCGTTTTCATCTTGATCTCGTTGACCATCCAACCAAAACCAGTCACCTTGCATTTTTCAAATGTCGGCGCGCCGCGCAAGATTTGCCGAATTTCCTCAATCAGATACGCTTGATTTCCTGATTGAGATCCGAGCTGTTTGATTGGACGGAAGCAGGCTGATTAAACACCGCAGCCACAAGCTTCATGCGTCCCTGGCATTTGTCACATTTGTGAACATCGATTTTGAACGAGCGTTTGAGAAGCAGTGCCCAAGGGATCCGTTTTCGTCTTCCGCCTTTTTTTTCTTTTATCCGGAGAACCCTCGGACGGTGATGCTGGATCTTGTTATGCCTCAATGAGTCGTGTGGGTTTATCTGGCAAAAACTTCCGATGTGGCGTGCGGCCGCTCAAAATCACTAGAACACGCAACGATATTAGCCTTTCCAGAATCTGCAAGGCTTGAAGAAATTCTTATCTATTCATTTTGAGAGCATTACGAAGTAATTGCGGATCTTTCGCGAACTGCGGACTTGTAGATTGCGCTTTTCAAGTGTGGGGACGCTCATTGATACGAAGAAATATTGCTAACGGATCTCCAAATTTTTGATGGTGTTCCAATTTTCAGGCTTGAGTATTTCTTGAGCTAATTGAAATTGTGTTTCCGAAAAAGGCTCATTTCTTGATGACACCTGTGTTCGCCAAAAACTCTTGGCGATGTACAGAAAATCTCCTCTTTCCTCGGTTGGCACTTCGCCATCGCAGTTGGTGGAGATATTTAGACACAAGTATTTCAAAGCCGAATGCATATTTTTCGTTTCGTGTTCTCGCTCTACTCGGCGTTGGCTGGCTTCCAGAATTGCCGTGACAAAGCCAGCTCTGTCGCGTTTAATCCAGGTTTGAATCTGCTTTCTATCTTCCGCTCGGTAATACTTCCTAAAATACACCAGCGCCGCATCGGGAAAAACAGCCGTCTTGAACCAGTTATTTTTAGTGAAAAGTGATTCTATTTCCGGTGGAAATGAGGAGAAATTTTGAATCTCTGCCTCAATGGTGTTACGAATTTCTCTTGACATACCATCCCTCGGAGCCTGAACAATCAAATCCAAGAGTGCCGCCTTTGTTGGTTCCAGATGTGGGTAAGGTTGATTCCGGAAGAAACCAAGAATCGAACTTCCGCAAGCCTCTGATGCCAGAGCAATTCTCACCAGATCTTCGTCCAGATCATGTCCGAGGAAATGGCAATGGGCTTCATCGTCTTTCCAGTTTTCGCTCAGGTAGCGCTTGGCTTCCGGACTCAGATCCTTGGGATGCAATGGTAGTGAGTCTGGACCAGGGAATTTTTGAGTATATGGTTCGATGATCGCAAAGTTCTCTGAGTGAGGGAGAATGTTTGTTAAAAAACCACCGATCTCCGCATTCGTCAAAAATTTTCTTGCAAAAATTTGGCTTTCGCGGTTGACCCTCCGCCGGTATGCATAAACACCTGGTGTCTGTCTCCATTGCGCCCCGTTGGTGGCGAACTTTCTGAAATTTTCGACTGCAGCAGGTGAAGGATAAAGCTTCACGTCGGCCACTATATTCAGAAAATCATTTGGATTTGACAGGTACGGACGAAGCAACAGGACTGAAGGGAGAATCGCCGAGAGTACACCGGTAACAATGGCAGCGATTGGATGATTTCGTTCAATAATAAATGTGACGACCACCAGAGCTATCCAGAAATGTACCTCTACAAAGAGGCCATAGTTTTCCTGAATCCATCTTCCCAAGATGCTTGCCTGAAAGAACAGGATCACGAGGGTCAGCACTCCCCCAATCAACCCTCCCATTAAGGGCCGTCGCGCTTTTCTGATGAGGAGGAAATTGAGGGTGGGGATTAAGACGAGAAATTCAACAGAACTTATTCCATTGAAGTATCCCTTATGCCAAATGTTGTACAAGGTCGAAAAATACCAGAGGCTTGCTGTTCCCATGATCAGTATGGGTGTGAGAAGAAGGGTAGATTCTCGAAAGGGAAGCTGACGAATCCATGATTGTTTTCGATGAGTATTAAAGGCAATCCCAAGATACATAACGAATGCATAGAAACTTGCGCAATAGGCGATGAGGTACACCGCATTCAGCGATTTTCGGCCGTTATCAGCAAAAAAATGCTCTGTGAAAATGAAAAATGACGTCAGAATGATTTGTGTCGTGGTCCAAATCGACAAAAATTTTCTATGGGCGAGCACAAACGCGCGCAGGCAAATCCATAATTCGATCATAGAAAAACTCCTTTATCGATCTACAAGCCCATTCGGAGTCAAAACACAAACGCGATCTGACAAACGAAGGGCTTCTTCCTTAGAGTGACAGACGTACAAAACAGAGAGTGAGCCGCTGGAGAATCTTTCAAGAATCACGTCAGTTATCGCTTGCCTGGATTCAGATGAAAGATTGGCTGTGAGTTCATCCAAGACTAGCAATTCAGGATGAAATGCCAGCGCTTTGCATATTTTGACCTTTGACTGTTCGCCGAGTGAAAGGGTTGTGAGAGGTTTGCGAACGTCTAAATCAAATCGGGCCAGGAGTTCGGTTGCAAAATTGTGATCCCAGTTTTTACGGCACGCGGCGTGGATTTTCAGGATCTGGCCTACCGATAAACCCGCTGGATAGTCCTCCCTGTGAGACATCACCCACCCGATTCTTGTGTTCAGACTTGCACGAGATTGGCCGTCGAGTTCGGAGTTCCAGAACAGCACACGGCCGGCTGAAGGTCTGATGTAACCCATCAGTGCACTGATAAGTGATGTTTTTCCGACACCATTTTCTCCCATGACGGTGACAAACATTTTGGAATTCAATTCTAGCGACACGTTCCGGAAAATCGTTTTTCCAGCCAATTTGACGTGCAAGCGGTCGATTGACAGCGGAACAGATGGACTCATTTATGCTTCCTCTGGTTTAGTCTGTTCTTCTTTATAGCGCCGATAATCGCCGAATCGTCGAATCCAAGAGCTTCCGCTTCTTCCACAAGGCGCTCGACTTTGTCTTGCAACAGATGTTCACGCCTCGCTCTGAGATCTCGTGGGTTCTGTTTATTAACCCGTAATCCCGTTCCGCGAACAAATTCGACTATGCCTTTGTCCTGGAGAACGGCATATGCCTTTGCCACTGTGTTTGGGTTAATGGAGTGTTTCAGCGAGAATTCTCTAACACTCGGAATGAAATCCTCGGCTTTGATTGTGCCGAGGAGAACATTTCGTTCAATCTCGCTGACGATCTGCTGAAAAATCGGAATTGAACTTTCAACATCGATTTTAATAGAGATCAAAGTAACCCCTTTGCAATTAATCTGTGCTACAATTCTAGTGTACTATTTCTGCAGTACACATGTCAAGTATAAGCTGTTATATTCAATAAACTACCATTATTGCTATAAATATTTTCATCAGTGTCGAGAAGAACGAGTTGCACGGTGTTGTCCGATACCCCTCGAAGTCAAACACCAAATCCACCAAACCTGCGTGAGTCTTGGTGATTGGTTTTTCAATCTACCGCACGGCGACTTCCTAGACCCGCGTCATGAAGATGAGTCTTAGAACTTGTATAATTGGACTTCGTTATAACTTCACGACCCTTCAAAATATCGCCTGTCATTTCTCAAGGTGCTTATTAAAATCCAGCAACTCCCATTTTTTTTCCTGACGATGGTACCTGAGCTGATACGCGGCGCAGTTAGGGATTGGAATTGGTTCTGCATCGGCGCCAAATTCGATGATCGCATGCACGGCGTAACGCATGAAAAGCCCAGGGGAAGCAATGGCAACAGTTGAATAGTTGGCTTCTCTCGCCAAATTGGCAAAAAAATCCCTCGCTCGATGTCCGCACGCTCGTTTGCTTTCTCCGCCTGGGAAGGCCAGGTCTAAGTCGGGCTCATTCACGGACCTCCACCGATGCCAGAAATCGTCGCCAAAGCGCTCAATAATTTCTGCGCGCACCCGTCCCTCGGCGTCGCCACAGTGGATCTCCCTTAACTCAGGATGTTTCTCCACATCCACCTTTAGACTCCGGGCGACAATCGTTGCAGTCTCGTGCGCTCTGCTCAGAGGACTGGACAAGATGACCTCAATTCCTTTCCCTCGCAGGACTTCAGCGAGAATGCTCGCTTGTTCGCGCCCCACAGAATTTAAGGGGATATCGAGACCGCCCTGAAAGCGATGCTCGGCATAGTAGTCCGTTTCGCCATGACGAAAGATATAAAGGTCAAGAAAACCAACGGTCATAAGTTTTTCGATTCAATGAGATTGTAAGAGCTGTTTTCGGCTTTTGGAGAGTCCTGACAAACGCTGAACATTATCCCATTCAGTTTTAGACGAAAAGTATCAGTTGGTGCAGAAGAGACAGACAGCCTCAAGAACGAGGGCATGTGGCGTGTTGAGGAGACCCTGCGCGGCGTGAGTGTTTTGTGGGTGTATCAAACAAAAATTATCGCGCTACCGCCCGAGGAACGTTGGAAATCAATTCCACTTCTTTTTGCTGAACAGAAAATCGCTTTGAAGATATTAATGTCTGGGAAATTTCGCAGGCCTATTCCAAAAACAATGCGCAAAAGATTTGGCGAGGGCATAACGCTCTACGGCGGTCGAAAAGGCTTTTCTGATTTGATGCTGTCATTGGGTCAGAAATTGGAGAACATCAGTGTTTGGATGGGACACGCGACACTGAGTCGCACAGGGTCGAGCTACAAGGACAAGAAAAGATTTCATCTTAATTTCTCTTAAAGATGTGCTTATAATTTCTCGTGATGGTTTTTGCAAAAATCCAATTAAAATAATTCAAACTCTGCGGCTCTTGTTGTATGGGTGGCCTATTAAGTGCAATTGGGCTAAGAAATTTTCAAATAGATTTTGATTTCTAAGGATTGAAAACCGTATGCAAAACAGGAATTTTTTTCGTTTCGATTTGTACTTTAATTTTAGGCAATCAGGCGTTCGGAGGTGAAAAAAAAGGTGGGAAACGATCTGTTGAATTTTTTGTCAGGTTCTTGGAAGAGCGTGAGTGTTGAGGTTTCCGACGGCAAGGATGTTAAGCGGGAAGAATACGCGGAATGGGCGATAATGAGCTCCGATTTCGCCTTTATACCATGAGAAATAAATATGTATTTCACCGAGAAACTTGGAAGAATGGTCTGATTCAGCAAGTCGATATGTCTTACTTGCAGAGAAAATACTGAGTCAGAACGGGTGAAAATTGATTTGTCGGGAGCAAGTGTGACTACTGATTACGAAAATGTCGCCGAAAGGTTTGACCCTGCGCTTGCAGCAGTTGCCGAGGCTCTCGATCGTTCTCGGCTCGAGTGGTTCGTTGTTGCCGGTTGGGCGCTTGATCTTTTTTTAAACGTCAAGACGAGGCCTCATAAAGATATTGAGGTTTCAATTTGGAGAGATCAAGCTGAATCACTTTTTGATTTTTATGCGGAACGGCGTATTGACCTAGTTGTCGGGGACAAACGATACCAGTCGATTTTTGTGCCTTCCGATGTCGATGCTCGTGGGCATCTTATCATTCGAAATGGTGCGTTTCTGCAGCTGCAGCCCCTGGACGTTGAGCTGTTCCTCTCCTCGAGACACAACGGCCATTGGAATTTTCGCAAAGAGCCCACAATAACGGTGCCGTTGGAATTCGCTGTTGTTCAAACTACGAGTGGTCTTCGAGTTCTGGCACCACATCTGGTTCTGCTGTTTAAGGCATGGTTTTTTCCGAATTTGGAAAAGGCCATCCACGATGCGCCGCAGTATGAGGAATTCTTCAGGAAGTGCTGGCAGATGGATTGTAGAGATTTTGACTTGATTTTACCATTCCTATCGACCTTGCAAAGGGAGATGCTGGAAGGATGGCTGAAGGAATTCGTTCCCAGTATTCCCTGGTTGACAGCCTTTTCTTCGCGCTCTTGATCATGCGACAACTGAATTGAAGAATTGCGCATTTTTCGACACTATGGTTCGTTTTCATTTCATTTTCTAATCATACGTTGCCGAATTTCTTCATTCAGCTAAACCAATTTTCCTAATTGAGATCCACCTTGTCTGAGTGGCCGTGAGCAGGCTGATCAAACACCACAGCCACAAGCTTCCTGCGTCACTGGCATTAGTCAAATTTGAGAAGATCGATTTTGAATGTGTATTTGAGAAGCTGTGCCCAGGGGATGCGTTTTCGTCTGCCGCCTTTACATCTTTAATCCGGAGAACCCTCGGATGGTGATGCTGGAACTTGGGCGCAGGAATCAGAGCGACTAGGCGTTCCAGGAATTCGCTCGGTGTAAAGAGAAGTGAATGCTTTCCATCCAACCAGGTGTTTTTTAGTTTGTCGCGAATGGACTGAGACCCTTCAAGACGACCCGTTCGTCCGAGATGGCGGTCCGGGCCAACATTGGCAGAATCAACAAGTGGCGGTGGGTACGGTTACATGGGCTCAGTGATTTTGAATGAGCTACGTTTCATTTAACTTCCTTTTTGAAGAAGAAGGATTCCTTGGCCTTTGAATAGCCAATTGATTCGTAAAAAGAGTTAGCGTGACTTCTGTTTTTATTAGAATAGAGACCCACAAAAGAAAGCCGATGCTTCTGGGCGAAGCTGGTCGCGTAGCTCATCAATAGTTTCCCGGCCCCTTTGCCACGCGCTGTTTCGTCAACGACGAGCGCAGCAACTTCCAGAAATGGAAGGTCTTCGATTCGGCATCGAATCAATAAGCTCATCCATCCGATCACTTGATGAGACTCATCAGTTGCGACCACGAGATCGTAATCAGACAAACTGAGCATTCTCTCAATATTGGATTCAGTCACTTCGAGATTCGAGAGGTATCCCAGCTGCAAAGATAATTTGTAGATGACTTTAGCATCACCAATTTCTGCTCTGCGAATTTCCATGTGACTCCCCAATTCCAAAAAAGGTCAGCATAGTGGTTAGCTTCTGAATTTTAGAATTGCGTCCGGTGCATTGTAAAGCACGGAAGGTAATCGATCATAAATAAGCTCTTATTCGTGAAGCGTTCAAAGTTTTGCGTTAGGTTAGCGCGATTAGCAGAAAAGATGTTTTGTCTGTCGAACCGATTGACGGCGCAGTTTTCACGTATCGACAAACTCAGAACTCCTATGGCATGGCATTAATAAAAGCAAAGCTAATATGGCAGGGCACCCATGTCTTCAGGCAGGGTCTCACTGGGCGAACCTGCAATAAAACAGGCAGCCCTGCAGGCTCATATCATTGCATGATGTTCCCTCGTTAAAAGTTCTTTTGTCGCATTTGTCGCACGGCTGAGACTCTGTGCACCATCACTTAGACGAAAAAGAAAATCAGAGCCGCTCGAGGTCTCTACCAATCCGTGTGAGAATGTCCTGCAAAGATGGTCGACCTTTGAAATATAAACTCGCACTGCGGCTGTACTCACGCTCGAAAAGTGCCCGGTCGGAAGGATCAGCGAGCCTAAAAGCATCACTATTGCAAACCTTTGTATCGTCTCCTCCAAAGCGTTCTTTTTTAAATTTTTCATACTCTACCGAGCCAATGAACTCCTGGATTTCAGCTCTGTCGATGAGCTGATACAGGTCATAATAGTGCCGAATAAAATTCGCCGGCAAACTCGCACCGTGCTGATTCTCTTTGTAATGTCTGAACTTTCGAACTACGGCCTGAAGCTTTTCAACAAAGGTATACTTTGGTTCATAACAGGGAACATTCTTAGCTTGATTGTCGATAATCTGAAGACTTTTGACAGTCATTGCGCGCGCGAAGGCCCAAGATGAGATTGAGCACGGTTGATTGGGAGCTGTCCGATCGAAACCTGCCTCCAGCAAAATACCTTCCTTCAACCCATCAAAAATGAAATGAGATTTGTAGATAAGCCGAATACCACCACTCCGAAATTTTTGGCTGTCATCAAAATAATAATCGCGCCTGACCTCCACGATGCCGTTGATTTTGCCTTTCAAAAAGTGAGCAATCCAATCGAAGAAATTCATTCTCGATTCGCGGTGTTTTTTATCATCGTGATTCTTTCCTGAATAGACTTTGAATCCGCAGAGCTTTTCATCGGGTTCAATTTTAATGTCAATGTCTTCAGAAAATCGATGGATAAAACCATACCCTTTCGATAGAGACGTCCCGCCTTTCAGATGAAAATTTAAATTCAGATCTTGAAGTGACCAAAGCACATGCATGAGCCAGTAGTCTTTCTCGACCAAAGATGGATCCTGAATACCTTGCTCATGCGCCGTTATATCGACGAGTTCTTTAAATTCAGTGTGCTCATGTAAAAACAAACTCATGGCTTTACACCTTCTGACTCTTCAAAAAGGGTCGCCATTCTTTTCTGAGTCGACAAAGTCCCATAGCGAGATGCTGCAAAAATGAGCCTTCGTCGATTGAAGCTAGAAATTTTTTCACGAAGCTGCTTTAACAGACTCTGCCGATCTTCAGCCAATTCGTCTAAGCGATTTAGGAGTTCCACAATCAGAAATTCCGGAGTCAACTGCTTCGGCGCCTCGCGCCAACGGTGAAATGTATACACGCGTCCGGCAAGCGTGAACTCGCCGACACGTTTGCGATTAAAAACAGTGAGACGATTGTAAAGTTGAGTCGTGCCAAGACCGAGAGCGTTGAACTGACTTGGGCCGTAAACCACAAAGTGATCGTCCTTCAAAAACGCACGAATAAGATTGTGGCTGTCAGGTGGTGCCTCACCGAAAGATGTCTCTTTCGGCGCCATGTACAAACCCTGTGATAATTTTCTGAGTCTCCCGTTAGCCACGAGCTGAACCAAATGCCGATCGATATTCGAGGAAAGTCGGCCAAGCTCAGCACGACGATAGATCGCCCCTGCCACAAGATGTGCTTCCAGTCGTTTCAACGTTGAACTCTGACGCATAAGCTTAACTCCTCGCCTTTATTGTCGGACGCTTGGGTCATTTTGTAAAGACTTTTATGAAAAATTCATGTATTATAAAGTTTAAGAGACCGATATGTTTAATTAAGATATGAATTTGAGACCGATACAAGTTGGGGCCACCCATTGCAAATCCCCTCCTGAGTCTTGCTTTCTTAGGCTCAGTGCTGCACGCACAAAAAATTTTTAAAGGACCGAATATCCACGTGCTGCGACCGAAAGTCCTCTGTCGAATTTCCTCATTCAGATCTGCTTAATTTCCTGATTGAGATACAACCGTGCCACCCGCCTATGGAATGCAGGAACACTACCTACTGCTAGAGAAAATATACTGCAGCCTGCATAGGCTGAAACAGAAAGATCCGCAGCCAAACCCCGAAGCTCCCCAATCAGTTTTGCGTGAGCGGCGACGGAAAATCTTCTGAGCAAAACGAGTGGGAATCCATGCAACAACGAGATTCCCGTGAAGATTGCAACCGCCTGCAGAATCAGCAAGGCAGAAGTTTTTACGATGTTGAGTTTCCAGCAGGGACGTTGACCTCACTCGGTTTCGACTCTCGACCTGGCAACGAAAATCAGTCTAAACGTCTCCCCTTCCCTTCCGGAGTCCAGAGTCCCGTTGCACTCGGTTCGCGGCTTTTTGACCAGATCGTTCTGGAAGTTGCAGACTCCTCGCTTGATCTTTCGCGGTCCGAAGTGACCACTGATCACGAACGCCCTAGCATCGGTGGCAGGCAGACCATCCGCGGCGCTGAATTCCCACTTTGCGAGAATCTCCGAGTCACTCGCGGGAGAATCGCCCCACTTAAAGAGCACTCTGCTGTCGTTTGCGAAGGAGCGCGAAAGCAGCGTTCCGCATCGACCCAAGCTTGTGCCGGAATACATTTCGCACGTTCCTTCCCACGTATGCGAATAGAGCACGTCCAACGGCCGGGAAGCTGAGGTAACGCAGCCACTCGAAGCAAACGCTAGCAATCCAACACAAACGATCTTCACAATCTCGGCGCCCGTTCGAAAGTTCAGTTAAGCTTTGAAGGAATCTTTACCTGAATAGCAAAGTTCTCCCTGTTAGGGTAATCGCTCACAAGCGTTCTTCAAAATTCCCAGAGAGCAGATAAAATCTCCTGCCGTGTTTTTCGATATAGATCTGCGTGAATACCCTTTTAAGCAAGAAGACTCCGATGAAAAGTTGGATACAAGATATCGGAAATTTCAATGAAGTTGATCAAAGCAATATTGTTGGTGGCTGCGGTATTATCCAAGATGGAAAAAACTCGACAATTCAGTCGTTCTATTGGTTTTGGTAAGCCGGTCAAACCGGAACATGATTTAATGCAACACTACTTTGGAGTCGACGACCGGTTCACCCAAACTCATATCAATTTTGAGAAACTGTAGAAGCTAAGCACCAGCAGTAGGCAACGACTTGCAAACGAAAATTTTTGATCTGAAATCTTTGCCAGGATACGGCTACCAAACAAAGTGCCAACAATCGCGAGAACGATAGAACCCAAAAGGAGAATACTGCCGATTGTTCCCTCAAAAATCGAGAGGGACATTCTGTCATGCTCTGCACTCTGTGAAGTGAACCTATCTGAGCTGGTCCAATAACCACTCGCAATCGCTGCAAAGTAGGTTGTTTTGATAAAATGAGCTAGAACCTGGGTGGCAGATTTGGTGGCAACGATACCGTGGCGCCCCTTGTCGACCTGACTGAAGAATGCGTCAAGCAACGGGCCGGCTGCACCAGCAGCGATCTGACCCACTGTTATCATTCCGCCGCACACGGTGGCTTGGAATCGATTTGTAATATCAAGCTGCAGGCGTTTGATTGGTAAAAATTGAAGGAGCGGGATCAGTCCCCCTGCCAGATAAACTGTCCGATGTCCCGGCAACCACTTGATCGTTGCCAAACATGATACCGCAACCACAGAACCCAACGCATACCAGCCGATGCAATGCCACCAGATATGCTGACGATGTGTTACAGCTCGACTACCGTTTGCTACAAGCTGAACTATTCCATGCAGTATCATAGCCGCCTGAATATCCAGCACCGACAGGAGTGTGAACATAAGGATTACACCTCCGCCCATGCCAAGCACGCCTGAAAGGGTTGAGGTCATCAACACAGCGGTCCAGATTATTCCGATGGTTATGATCATATATTGGTCTCTCCAGGGTCTTTAGAATGCTTTGCCCCCAGAACCAACAATCGGTCAAAATTTAATATGAATATATAGAATTAATGGAATATAATATATTCTATTTTAGAATATGATATAGACAGGAGAACCCATGGACCTCTTTCGCTCGCTTGAAATCCTCTCGTCCTTGAACAATTTGGGCTCAACCACTGCTGTTGCCAACCGCAAACGCATCAGCCAATCCACCGTGAGCAAAAGCATCGCTTTTCTCCAAGACCATGTGGGTTATCAGCTCGTTGAGCGAGACGGCAGAAAACTTCGCCTGACTCATGCTGGGCAACAGCTGGTGGACAAAGCACTGCCCATCAGTCGTGCCTTACAGGATGCCTTGAATCAAAAGCAGAGCGGTCATTTGGATCCAACTTCTCTCGCTATCGGTGTGACCGAATCGATTCTATCGAGTTGGGGAGCGGCACTTTTAAAGTCCGTCATTAGAGACGACCAACAATTGCGTCTATCGCTTCACTCCCACAGGGGCACTTTGGTTTTGGAGCGAATTCTCAGCGGTGATTACAGAGCAGGAATCGTTGCTGGGACGTCTCATATTCCTAAAGGTATTGAGACAAATCATCTTGGCGAAGAGCCTATGGTTATTATGATGCCACCGATAAAAACACCAGACCGAATCAAGAACGCACAGGAAATGAAACATCTTCAGCTGATCACAATCGAGGAAAATTCAGGCACATGGAAGTCGATTGCCACCCGGGTGTCTCGCTATAAAAAGATTGAGCTTAAAGTGGACACAAGAGTCGAATCTTTCACGTCAGCCGGATCGATGTGTGAGGCTGGCTTTGGGCCAGCACTAGTTCCACTGGGTGTGGCGGTATCGCTGAAAGTGCCATCATCTCGAATTATACCGCTTTCGGGTATTAACAGAGAGATTGTTTTCGCAAGCCGTAAGCGCACACTTCAATTGCCGGAAACTAAAAAATTGTTGGATTTATTGCGTAAAAAATTCCCACGATTCGGAGTTTAGGAGTCAAAAGTCGTGTGAAGCTCGTCCCCTGGATGAAGATCTTTAATCACCACAACACTGGCAAAAATCTTCTCTCAATCTCTTTAGATTTGGTGTTCGATTCAATCCACACAACATGACAGTTGCCTTGATCGCTAAAGGGTCTAGGAGAAGCTGCCGGTTGTCTCTAATCGAGTCGGCTGCACTCCACATCTGCTCCCGTCCAATCAGACAGCTCGGATCTCAATCAGGAAGTCAAGTGGATCTGAATGAGGAAATTCGGCACTTTCCTTGGAAAGCGCTAGTTGATAAAATTCTTGAAGAAACAAATTGAGGTGTCGACAAATGAATCAGCTATCTTGGTCTTCGCTATGCCTAACGATTGTGTGCGTCTCTTGCGTCAACAAGACCCCGCAAGAATTGAAAGCCAAATTAGGGTTTCCGGCGATGACTGGATGTTCACTTTGGTGTCGCAAGAGACCGCAAAAGGTACAGGCGATCTTTTTGAATATTCCACAGTTTTCGTAAAAAATACGAAACGTTTCGCGCTAACAACCTCGTCGATTCTTTGGCGTAAATCCGATATCGACTGGGCTGGCGCTGCGCCGGATTTCTATGTACTTAATCGCACACTAGGAGAAACGACTGCGGCTGTTACCTACGTTCTCAAATCAAACGGTAGTCAATTCTGTCGCGGTTCGGCAGACGCCAACGCAGCTTCTTTTTCAATGCCTTGTTCAGATGGGCGAATTGTTTTTTTGCGTAAGATGTCGGACCTCCCCGGATGGAGTCAGGAGCCCCCAATCAAACCGTCAGTTGCATTCAACTTTTGGCGTGTTGGCCCTGTGTATTCGGAAGATAATCAGACGCTCGCTCGTGTCGCGACACAGCGCAACATCTCATTTTCTGTTAGCCCCGAACTTTCAAACAACCCTGTTTTTCTGACTGCGTTCTCGAATGCTGCGCGTTATTGGAACAAAGCTGCTCAGCGAGAAATTATAAACATGAATGTGAATCCCACCAATGATTTTTCTTTTGATATGGACAGGAGTCTGATTAAGCTTCATCCGGAAGGGAGAGGCGCAATTTTGGCCATGGGCAAGTTCCTGGCAAACCCATTTAGTGGTGTGATTCTTAGGATGAGCATTGATGTGTTTCAAGTTCCTGCGGAAAAAGATGTGGCTGGCGTACTGCAGTTTACTTGGACTCTCACCCATGAGTTGGGCCATGCTCTGGGGCTGGCTCACAACTTCGCTGGAAGCTCAGATCCGCTAGCCGACGCAGCGGCGGGGTCCACGACGATTATGGACTACTTTTTGCCTGGTAAATCGATCTCCGATCCGTTGCCTTACGATTTGCAGGCAATGGCGATGATATATTCTGGGGTAAAACCTACGCATAAGTTTCTCCTCTGTAGCGACTTTCAATCCTGGTACAAAGTGGGTTGTGACAAGTATGATGATCCGTTATCGACGAGTTTTGAATACTGGCGCAAACAGCTAACAACGCCGCTTAGTGCCGTAATCTTTGCACCGTTGCCCGCTATGTGGGAGTCGGTATATTCAAGCAAGCTTCTAAAAGAACTGCTTGAGAAAGCGAAAAGCGGGGATCCTGAGGCGTATGCAATGCTTGCCAGCGATCCTATCTTGGGAAGTGGCTACAAAGTTCTCAAGTTGATCAACTTCTCAGATGTGTTTACTCCCCAGCAGATTACCGAGCTCAAAGCGCTTGAGCAAGAGCAACTAACCAAGGCAATTGAGTTCAAGATTTGGTCCCCCGAACAGCAAGCTGCGATAGAATTTTTGCGAGATCAGTTTGTTAATCCTTTAGTCACAAAGCACTCGCTCGTGAAATTTATGAACTCAAAAAAGTTTGATGAGAATGGAGTTACGGCTGTCCCTTCAATTTTTCGACCAATTTTCTAAGCTTCCTTAAGCAGATTGCAGGCTTTGTACCCGTGAAATCATAGGGCTTCAGAGATAAAAAGTCTGAGCAATTAAGTTTGATAATGTTGTGCATTGTGGAGATCATTTCTCTGAGAGCTTCTAACTGTCACTTTGATTGACAAATCTGAAAAGCACTTGAATAGAGGACTCGCTTTTTTGCAACAAGCACTTAGTGAAGGTCAGGCCTTCTCTCGAGAAGGCCGAGTCGAATTTTTTTTTTTGCCACTGGAAATGTTTTGCAGCGACTCGGGCGATTAAACCTTCGGTCACGAGGCTATGTATGTGGCGCTCTCCAGAGCACGCTACGAAGCTAAAATTATCACCCCCAGATAAAGACGAAATGTTGGCAACCATTAATCAGAGCCGCGCCAAATTGTCTGCCCTTGACGTTACTTCCGAGGGGATTTCGCTTGCGCAAGCCAACAGAAGAAAAAAGCTCCGAACTTATTGCAATAAAATAATGACAGGGAGCGCTGGAATGACGGACAAAAATTCAGTAAATTCCCAATCGGTACTCACGAACAGTCTTTGTTCATGTGGCCAGATGTTCTTTGATAGACGCAATATAATTGGCAGTGGTACCGAATTTGATGATGTTTGGTTTACGTCAGAAGAAGCAGCTTTGTTTCTGAAGATTTCATCTGCAACTTTGAGAAATTTGACCAGCAATGGAAAAATTCCTTTCTACAAATTCGGAAGAAGGAATCGTTACAGACTCAAAGAGCTTCATTCTCTGCTTCTTGGCAAAGCCAAAGGAGCTCACCATGGGAATTAAATTCTTGAAATCTGATAACAGTTGGGAAGCATTCTATTCCAAGCGACATCCAGTGACTCGACAGCCTGTTTCAGTGCGTCGGAAAGGTATCAAAACCAAAACCGAGGCATTGAAGGTTGAGAAAGAGTTGGTTCTGCTGGTTGACCAGCGACTCCATGAGTCCGTTGTGCCAACCTGGGACAGGTGTGTTTTGGAGTGGAAGACGTTTGCGGCCGACAATGGAATCGGTGCCGCAACGATTGACACCTATATGAAGTGCCTGAACGCACACACTGTTCCTCGCTGGGGCCGGAAATTAGTTGATGAAATCACTCCGGACGACGTACGTTCATTGGTTCAAGATCAGTCTAAGGATTGGAGTCCAAGTCACAGGAAGAACATGCTGAAGTACGTGAGGGCCGTCTTGACCTTCGCAGCTGAGAAGCAGTTGATCTCAAAGATTCCAGTGCCGCGGATGAAGTTCAATTTCGTTCAAGTACTGAAGGGAGGGCTGACAGAGGCGCAAGCCAAGGCTCTTCTACAACGCGCACGAGATTTGAATTTTGTTTGGTATCCGCACTGGGCCTTGGCACTGTATACCGGGATGAGAAGCGGTGAACTCTACGCATTGAAGTGGGATTGCGTTGATTTGGAGGCACAACTCATTTTTGTGAGGAGAGCCTGGAACAACAAGGACGACTTCAAGGCGCCCAAGAATTGGCAAGAAAGGGTCGTGCCCATTTCAGACAATGCGATTCAGTTTCTCCGGGAACTGAAGATGCGGTCTGAGGACGACTTCGTATTGCCGCGGCTCAACGAGTGGGACAAGGGCGAGCAAGCGCGCGCACTTCGAACCTTCCTGTTGGGGATGGGCCTTCCACCCATGCGGTTTCATGATCTGCGGGCAACTTGGGCTACCATTTTGCTCACAAAAGGTGTCGAGCCCATTAAGGTCATGACGATTGGTGGTTGGAAGGACATGAAAACGATGATGTACTGCGTCCGCGCTGCGGGTGTAGATATCGCCGGGGTCACCAGTTGTCTTGATTTTTCGACTCATTCACCCTCGGAGGCGAAGGTTCTGACCTTCTCCAGTGCCGTGGTGCTGGCGTAGTTGATTGTAGTGTTTTGCTCTGTAAGTCACTGTATTTTAAAGGGTAAATAGTGCTCACCATAAAAACTAATAATATCAACAATTTACAGTGAAAAGCCCGGTCTGAATTGGACCGGGTGGACCTGGGTGACTCATCATAAGGGCTGATTCTTGAGGCCTTCAACTCAAGGTCCGATATTCCTCGGCGCATTGTATTGCGCCCGTCTGGGAGGAATGGTCATGGGCTATTATTACGTCAGACATCTAAGTTGGAAGAAGTCAGCACCGCATTGGAAACTTCAGTTTGTTTCCTACAAAAAATCTGACCTTGGCGAGAGCGGAAATACGGTTCCAGAAAAAATCAAGGGCGACATCGCAAACCTCGAATCGTTCGAAAAAAAACTACCGTTTTTTCTTTTCGGTATCTATCGCACAAGGCGTGCTTCCGTAACGGCCCTTCGCAAGAATATGCGGATTGCTTGAACTCTAGTGCTTACGGCGCCAGCTGTGTCTAATTAGCTGATTTTTTTGGCCGCGATTCTTGAGTGTACTTTTTTGAGGTCACAATTTTTGCGTGAATCGCGCCTCTGCGTCGCCGCTCGGCATCAAAGAACCTCAATTTTTGGAACACATTTTATGCGAGATCGTGAGATGTGCAATTCTGCTTTCACTCACACTGGCACGAGTGAAAGCAGAATTGCACACTTCAAAACTCACCGGAAAAGGCGCGCCAAAAACCTAATCGTTCGATCGCGGCCCCCAGTGACACTGGTTTCGGACCAATAGAGACGTTGCGTGACGATACTAATTTTCACGTTGCAACATCGACACTATGCTTTGAATGGGTAACCATCGTCGCACTAGCGAACCGACCCTCTGTGCCAATGAGACTTGAGACACCCACCATTCTGTGTTTAAGCTAATGAGGGTGACACGAGGATTTCTCCATGTCTCAAGCAAACGTTACTGCAATTTCTTCTTCTAAAGCCTCTGCCAATAAAGCAGAGTGTGCCACCAAGCCAAATGCGAGAAGGAGAGTTTGGACACAAAAGCAAAAGCTTCAAGTGCTCGTCCAAATCGATGAACTCAAGAAGAATGGCGCCGATGTTGGAGCGTTCCTTCGCAAGCAGGGTCTTTACTCCTCTACAGTTTCTCTTTGGCGCAAGCAGCGAAATGAAGGGCTTCTTGGTGTTGCTGGCAAGAAAAGGGGTCCGAAGCCCAAGGTGACGCCAGAAATGGCTGAGATTCAGAGACTGCAAAAAGAGAACGAGAAGCTTTCAAAGAGTCTTATTCAGGCTCAAAAGATTATTGAGATCCAAAAAAAAATTGCCGGGATGTACACAGACGATAAGGAGTGAGCCCGCAGGAATTGCTCGACGTAGCCAGGAAGGAAGAAATTCCTTTTCAGGTGCTACTGGCATCCCTGGGTCGTTCACGAGCGACTGCATACCGCGCTCTCAAGCTCACTGTTCTGACTGAAACAGATTCCCAAAAATGTTCTCGAGCAGCCCATCCCAGGGCCTTGAGTCCAGCGGAGGTCGCCGAAGTGGTGAAAGTTCTCAACAGCGAAAAATTTGTCGACAAGGCGCCGCAGGCGATCTTCAATGTGCTTCTCGACCAAGGTGTTTTTATGTGTTCAGTTCGAACGATGTATCGAATCCTAGATGCACAGGGTGCTGTTGCGGAGCGCCGACAAGTCGCCCGTTCCCGCAGCTTTGCAGCTCCTGAACTACTGGCAACAGGACCGAATCAAGTCTGGAGCTGGGACATCAGCAAACTGCGCGCTCATTCGAAATGGACCTATTTTTATCTTTACGTCGTGATGGATATCTTCAGCAGAAAGATTGTGGGCTGGGCCGTTTATTTGCAGGAAACTGGTACCCTTGCGGATGCAGTGATTTCAAAGGCTGCAAAAGAAGAAAAGATTAAGCCGGGACAACTCACTATCCACAGCGATCGGGGAGGGCCCATGAGATCAAAGACCCTTTCGGAGTTGTTCTCAGACCTCAGCATCTCAAAGAGCTTCAGCAGACCTCACGTTTCCAACGACAACCCCTTCAGCGAGTCCATGTTCAAAACCATAAAATACATGCCAACCTTTCCAGACAGGTTTGGCACTGTGCAAGAGGCTCGGAACTTCAGGAGTAAGTTTGTCAAATGGTACAACGAAGAGCACAGACATTCCGGACTGGAGTATTATACACCGGATGACGTTCATAATGGCTCACATGTCGAGAAGAAAAAGAACCGAGATTCTGTTCTAGCGGAGGCGTATCTGAGAAATCCAATTCGCTTCGTGAATGGAACGCCAAGTGCCTCTTTGGCGCCCGAGGCTGTGTGGATCAACAAACCCAAAATGGAGGAACGAGCGATGACATGTTAGGTTAAATCTTGACCTGGCGTTGTCTCAAATCATTGACACGTTCCGGAGATAGGAAAAGCAAAAAAACACACTTGGTAAAGATTTACATTCTCGGCAGCATTCTTAGGCGAATACTTTGCTGCATTATCAAAACTGTCAATAAGTTGGGAAAGATCATTCCATCTCTCAAGCAACTCTTCAAACTCCACCTCACTCATGGACCGCATTTTCATCTGAAATCGTTTTTTGAAGGTAGACGCGTTGGCGCGAAGCTGAAACTGTGCGATCGAACCAAGAATTTCCTCAGTCAGACGAAGTCTTTCTTCTGGGCTCGATTGCTTAGCGGTGATCGAATCAGACGCGCCATCACCTTTGGCAATCTGGTAGAGATCCCCAGTCGCAGAAATGCTCTCTGACGAAATGAGATCTGCAAGTACACGAGTAAAATCTTCCTTTGAATATGCTCCGCACGTCATTAACGAATTCATAATATCAGACTGAGACAACGGCCTCTCGTCAAATTCAAGCAGAGCACGAATCGCAAGGCCAAGATATATTCCCGGTGAAATAGAATGAGCGGCAATTTGAATTCGCGATCTCGAGCGGCGCTTCGCGGCCTCAGTGGCAAAATGACGCCGGACGTTCGCATCGTCGTGAGTGGCAAGACTGAGCAGCACAAGCCGCTCCATCTTTGTGGGCGACATTTTGAGAAATCTCCCAAGTTCTAGAGCTCGCCCGATAGTCACCGCCCTCTTTCCGCTCATGACCTCGCTGAACAGCGATGGTGGCCATTTGGTTTTCAATGCAAGCCAGCGAATGCTGAAAAAGCTATCTTTCGCAGAATTATTTCTAACAAGCTCGCCTAGCCAGAGGCGAAAGTCCGCAAACAAACAGGGATCTGGAACTTCCAGTTTTTGCACGCGCACCTCGCGGGAATCATCCTGTGCAAGACGTTCTCATGGTGAGAACAAAGGTTGAGCAGAGCGAGTGATTCTCAATTGCTCGCACCACAGACTTCTAATACCACAAGGCACAACCTTGGGCAAAGCTGCAGCCATGCCGAGTTAACATTGCCAAAAAGCTCTGAGGAAAAGGATAACTCAATGAAAAAAAGAGCGTGTATTCTTGCTGCTTCCCTTCTTTTGCTTGTTTCGGGATGCGACCGAAGCTCTCGAATAAACGTCATTCGTTTTGGCGCAACCAAGTTGACGCAAGATCGTATCGCAAAATTACAATCGGCAATCCAGAATACAGGGAGTATTTCTAACGAAAACGTTGATGCCGCAATTTTGGCATCAAACACTCCTGAGGACTTGGTAATCTCACGCTCCCTTCTGGGAAAAATCTTCGTGTGGGGAGCGTGGATTGAAAAAAGTGATGGCGCGATTTACGCAGCTGAGTTTGGAACTGGCATGTCGCTCCAGTCGGCGTTAGTCTCGTTTGAGCTGTCGCCTGATGCCAAATGGATTCATCTCGTGGAGGCCAAACCCGCGAACAACAGCGGCAACGTCGGCATCGGCAAAGCCAATCTCATCGATCGTTTTCCCATTTCCAAATCGGACAGCGAGGCTATCGAATTTGATTACTCTAAAGGACTACAGACCAAGATTCTTGAAACCTGGGCTGCTCAAAAGACTACCACAATTGAAGCATCGTATTCATTCGTGTACGGCTTAGACAACTCTGATAGAAAAATCACCTTCGCTCAACTTCTCAAACTTAAAGACGCCAAACTTTCAACCATGATCCTGCGCCACTCGTTTCGCCCTCTCACCGACGATGAAGGATTTTTACCCGTGCTCATTCCGAACCCTTGGAAGTCGGGATTCATACCAGCCCATTCCCTTTCGGTGGACGAAAGCCAAAACTCGATTCCCGTAGCGGTACGGCGATTTGATCATACCAAACCCATTAAATGGTATCTGTCGAGCAATGTTCCAGTTCGTTTTCGAGATTCGATTCGAAAAGGTCTTCTCGCGTGGAACGATGCGTTTGGTAGCGATGTCGTTGAAGTTGCACAACTCTCCAATCCTGTCGATTGGGCCTCGTCCCGCATAAACATCTTTCAATGGAGCGACGATTCTGCCGCATGCGGCGGTGCTGCGGCATTTGGTCCTTCCGAAGCAAATCCTGTCACGGGCAAAATTTACTCGGGAAAGGTTCTTTTCTGTGGTGGCAAATTTTTGGATATTTATGATCGGGCGGTAAACAGCAATCACTACGGTCGCGACGACTTCGAGCGGGAGCTCATTCGGTGGGCCGCCACTCACGAAGTTGGACATGCGCTGGGATTTGGGCATAATTTTCTCGCAAAATATCACAGAGACGAACATGACGTGAACGTTATATCGTCGAGCGTGATGGACTATCCAAATCCGGAAGACGTCATGAAAATTCCGACAGTAGGACCACGCGACAAAGCCATGATCGAATTTGCCTATCTCACGAAAGGGTCTCCAGACGCTTTCCGCAAGGTCGATATTTATCCACTCTGCGACGACGATTCCGTTGATACCATCCCAGCATGCACGCAGTTCATTCGAGGCATGCCTCCTCACGCGCTCGTCGACTGGTACCTTCGAGCACTCGCTGATGGCAGCGCGAATCAGAACGATACAAGAATTGTTTCAGTAGGCATAAAACAGATTTTCACATCTCCAGACAACGCCATGGTTGAAAAGCTGAAAAAAATTCTCAGCGTGAATGTCTTGTCCCCCAACAAAATCGGTTCTTTTTTTACTCGTTACATCAAGGCTAACCGCGCTACGTTTGATGTTTTAGGAGCTGGTCATCGAACCAATGTTTATCAACTTCTTGAGAATTTCATCTTTGAACGCGCATTGTCTGCGCCGCAAGATGTGGGAGTGCCAATTGGGGATGAAATTGCAGATGAAATTGCGCGCTCCAAAGACGTTGTTGCGTTTGCAGCGCTTGAAAGCATGAAAACACGATGCACGGCAGAACTTGGTGCAGCCATAACTGGCGACTTTGCAAGGCAGTCAACGCTGATGCGCTTCAACTTTCGCTTGAATCAGTTGCTTACTGAGTTCTGGCGATGATCACTTCGATAATGGCTTGAGAATTATCGAGGCCATGGGGTTTCGAGTGAAGCTTGGCAAACTCACTGCGGAGCGAGCTTGCGAAGGATATCGTTCGGTATCGGGGCAGGCTCGCTTATATGAGTTTATGGAGCTCATCAACGATGAATAGGTACGCGGACTTGTCACCTGCCGAATTTCCACATTCAGATCCACCTTATTTCCTGATTGATATCCCCCTTGTCTGAGTGGCCGTGAGCGGGCAGCTCAGACACCACAAGCTTCATGCGTCCACAGCATTTGTCACACTTGAGGACATCGATTTTGAATGTGCGTTTGAGAAGCTGAGCCCAGGGCATGCGTTTTCTTTTGCGCGGTTTCTGTTTTTTATCTGAAGTACCTGCAGATGGTAGATAGCGAAATTTCACTTACGCAACGCGTTTGGAGAAAATCACAGAGTGCCGCAGATGGTTACACGATGGGTCTGGGATGGATAGTGAACGAGACTCCCCAAGGAAACATATTCTGGCACAACGGAGCCACATTTGGTGCGCAGAGTTTTTTGGCAATTAATCCTCAAAACGGGATTGGCGTGGTTCTTCTTACAAACGGAATGTTCACAAACGAATCTGGGGAAGACAAGCGCACCGACGCAGCGGGAATGGGTTTGTTGAAAAAACTGATTAGTTTGTCGAACTGGAATCTGTGAAGTAAGCGGCAGCACCAAAGAGCTTCAAACTAATTCGCTTATGTTTCCGGAGAGTCCTCAAACAGACATAGCGCACTCTTTTGTCTCACGGTTGTCACCGTTGGTTGCAGACCACCTGACTCCAGTAAAGCCCAGGGAACAAGTACTCCTAGCACTCAAAGCGATTCCCTTCCCGGCGGAACGTGGGTTGGAGAATGTGTGAAATATTCGACTTCAACCGTGCAAAGTTATCAAATCACGCTCGCATTTTCTGGCGCGTTTTTTTACACTACGATGAGTGATTATGAATCGCCATCCTGCGAACCACAAATACTCTTTACGATTAAAAAAATTAAAGAGTCCATCACCTTTCCCCAAAACAGCAATAAGTCAAGTGATTCAACACCAATAAATCGTCTCACAATTGAAAAAGTAGTGACACAAATTACGAAAGAAGCCCAATCACAGGCCAACAGGTTGGAGTTCTATGGGTTCTCTGATTGGTCCCAAGAGCCCAAAGTCGTCACAGGAAAACTCGCGGACGGTTCAGATACCGCAGGGCTTCTCTACGATATTATTAAGGTTCTTCCGAACAAAGTGTGCCTTGGCACTGGAGACAAGCAGCACGATGGCTCATCCGCTGAAATGCGCCCAACCGTTGCCAATGATTGTTTCACTCGAAAATGAGCATCGTGAATTTTTTCTAAAATACGGCGCATACAGGAATCTAGAGAGCTAAAATTATCTGGCTTGTTGCGTTCAGCAACGAGAAATTCTTCACGCGCACCTCGGGCGTGCATGTTGCGCACGTGTCCAGTCCGTCACCCAGATCTGAAGTGCATCTTGCATTTAGGAATTCCGAACTGCCAATCTGTCACACTGCCCCAAGGAAAATCAAACCAAATCACGTATTCTTGCTTAACTGCATCACACAATAGGCGAGTTTTTCACAGTCGGTTAGACTAGTCCTACCAACCTTTTCCCGGTTCCAAACTCAAAGCGCCAGTCGCACAGCCTTGGCCTTTTTGAATGACCATTGTGACGTGGCAAATCAAGTTTTCAGCAACAACTGGATTTTTCGGGCAATCTGCAGCGTGTCGTCTGGACTTTGCCCGTCTTCAATGTGCCAGGCCGCGCTCAAACAGCCATAGGCAAACGCGAATTCCAACACCCGCATTCTGTCCATTTTGAGCTGTTTGGAGTAGATGGCGCAGCGTCGCTCGATTGTTTCAGTTGATCCGACTAAACTCAAAAAACCGGCCGGGTTGTAAAACGCATTTGCCACATCATAGGTGCGTTCTCCCGCCAGGCACTGCGGATCGATTGCAAGCCAACCTCGCGTCGAACTCTCAACTACATTTTCATGATGAAGATCGCCATGCAGAACGCGAACCTCTTGTTCACTTGCGATGAGTTTCTCCGCAATGCGCGCTCCCGCAACAAAAATTGAATCCATCGACTCGCGAGACGCTTTGCGAAAAAGACTTTGAAAATTCGTCTCCATCGAGATTAACCCCGACGGAACCGGGTCACAAAGTGAATGCAGCTTCGACATTACCTGGGACATAATTTCTGTAGCTGCAGCGTCCTGTCCACCCACAACCAGCGCCTTGAGCTGTTGGCCGTCCGCATGTTCGAGAAGCTGAGCACCGGCATCGTTTCTCAACAACCGTACCGCGCCATTTCCTTCAAAATAAAGAAGTACTATCGATCCATTGGACTCGGATTGTTTACCCTTTTCACTGAAAATTTTTAGTATTGCATTTTGCTCGTTGAACAGAACCCTGTAGAGGACGCTGGTTGAGGTTGAAGTTAGGAGCGTTGCTTCTTTCAAACTCCACTTGGAGCAGTATGCATTCAGCTCTGGCGTTTTCATCAAGTGAACCTTGTTACGTGGTGGGTTGCTGAAACTCGGTGCAGTCTAATTACGAGATTACGCAGCGCTTAACAACAAGTCGATAACAACCGGGTATAGGACAAATTAGGCCCATTGCACCTTGAATCCTTCCGAAAAAGCCTCCCCGGCGAGCCTTCCAAACCCCACTTTTGCTTTGGTCGGTGTCCGTATTTTTCCTCAATTTTCCATCTTCTTCGGTCAACCTCACCAGATTCCCGTTCAATCTGAGGTGCAGGGGGTGAAAACGGCAAACTCCCTCCGACCCTGGTTAGTTTGAGTGAACTGAGCAAGCGGGGTTGTTTTGAGTTTTTTTTCGGATGAGGCGGGGCCGGCTGTCTTTAGTCGGGCCAACCGTAGTCCACATCTACTTCCGTCCAATCGTTGCTATTGCTGCAATCAAGCAACTGTCGGGAGCGGGCTGGTGCAATGGGAGGCGCTCGCACGGGGAGTCCCAACGCACGCAGTGTGGTTGCGATGGTGGGCGGGTCAAACACCGCAGCTACAAGCTTCATGCGTCCATCGCATTTGTCACACTTGAGAACATCGATTTTGAAAGTGCGTTTGAGAAGCTGTGCCCAGGGGATGCGCCTTCGTCTGCCGGTCTTTTTTCTTTTATCTGGAGAACTCTCGGACGGTGATGCTGGATCTCGTTCTGCCTCAATGACTCACGTGGGTTTATCTGGCAAATTAATCGCTGCAGTTCTCAGTTTTCAACTTCGGGCCAAAGAATGTTTGCACCTAATGCCCGCGCGCGTGCAACGATTGGATCATCCGGAAGCGCGGTGAGCACTTCTATTCCTTCATTTACCACAGCGATACTATGTTCGAATTGTGCACTTGATTTTCCATCTATTGTAACCGCAGTCCAACGATCTGCTAAAATCTTCTTTTGCCAGTGTCCTGCGTTTATCATGGGCTCAATAGTGAAGGTCATACCTCGGACGATTCGTTCGCCTGTGCCTTGAATTCCAAAATGCGGGATCTCGGGAGCTTCATGCATTGTCCGCCCCAAGCCGTGTCCGGTAAAATCGCGAACGACACCGCATCCATGCTGCTCTGCATATTTTTGAATTGCAGCGCCGATGTCGCCGACCCTTCCTCCGTGTTTGACCACCACGAGTGCCCGCGCAAGACTCTCTTCCGCAACCGAAGTAACGTGACGTCTTTCGGCAGGAACTTCATCTCCAACAAAAAAAGTTCGAGATGTGTCTCCCACAAAGCCATTGAGGGTCACTGTGACGTCGACATTGATGATGTCACCGTCTTTGAGTAGTACATTTGCGCTTGGCACCCCATGACAAATGACGCTGTTGATGCTGGTACAAATCGACTTTGGGTATCCCAAGTAGCCCAGGGGGGTCGGAATGGCTCCGTGCTTCACAATAAAATCATGAGCTCGACAATCAAGTTCTTCCGTTGAGACTCCCGCTCGAATAAATTTTTCAACGTAACGCAATGTTTGAGCCGCAAGCTGGCCGGCTTCCCGCATTTTAATGATGTCAACGGCTGATTTTAATTTTGCCATTTCTGTCCTTCAAAGGTCATGGTGATTCTGAGGGCTTCGCTCACAAGTATTCCTTTGTAAGATGGCATTGCAGCTTAAACTTGCGGCCTGTCTTGAACGACCTGAGCGCCCGAGTAGCCTTATAAAAAGACACGTCTAAATAGCAAGTGAAGGCTGGTTGTCGTCACGTTTTGAACTGCGAGCCTCAACGGTCCATAAGTCACAAAAATTGTTGTCTATCATTGGAAAACGACCAAAAGTCGTGGTGCAAAGCGAGTTTGGACAAACTCAGCTCTCTTGCAGAACGCTAATCAGCTCTGTAACAGGTTTGTAGTTTTAAGTGCTTCATTCCTTGTCCCTAGTGTTCCAGAAAGGAAGCGATTCGTTGTGTACCAATGTAACACTGGAGCGGTCAGCTCCACCTTGATCCGTTCAGGATCTTCAAAAAACACGGCGTAAGAAGCCGGACCGCCAGCATGAGGGTGCTTGTCTGCCGAATGCTCATTGGTGAGGTGTTTTGGTATATTCAATTTCTAACTATGGATATGAATTTGACTCCGAAGTCCTGCCCTTGGTTCTTCCTCTGTTGATTATTGTAATCATACGAAAAATGTATGATAATAAAAACCAAAGGCGGATGGAAAAGTGGTGGATTATCCAAAATTAATAGAGATATTAGCTTCTTTTGAGGAGCGAGGGCAGTTGACCTTTACGCGGGAGCAGATCCTCCGAATGGGTTATCCGGAAAAAGCTCTTCAAGTAGCTCTTTGGAGGCTGCAAAGCCAAGGAAAAATCATTTCCCCTGCGAGAGGTTTTTTTGTGTCGGTTGGCATCCCGTATCGCAAGGTTGGCACGCCACCTCCAACTTGGTACGTCGATTCATGGATGAAATTTAGAAAGATTCCTTACTACGTTGGTCTTCTGTCTGCAGCTGCGTTTCACGGCTCCAGTCATCATGCCGTGATGGAAACTCAGGTCATCGTTCCGAGACCAGTTCCAGAGCAAGAAATTGGATCTGCTCGATTTCGTTTTTTTGTGAAGGGCAGCGTGGAGAAAACCCCTCGCATAGTCCGCGATACTCCCGCGGGAACGGTCGAAATTAGCACTGCCTCGGCAACTCTCTTTGATCTCGTCACCTACGCAGGCAGAATTGGTGGCATCAATGGTGTCGCATCTGTGATTTCCGAGTTGACAGAAAGCGTGACACTGAAAGAATTCAATTCATGCTTGAAGACGATGCCAGTGACTCAAGCAGATCTGCAAAGAGCGGGTTTTCTTCTTGAGAGACTTTCCTTTGATCGCTTGGCAGCAGAGGTTGGTGCGTTTTTAAAAGGCTGTGATCTTCATCTTGTCCCCTTGAGTTGCACGAATCCAGACCGTGAAGCTCCTAAGAGCGCGCGTTGGAGCATCATTGAAAACGAAACCATTGAGGTAGAGTCATGATCTCACTCGCTCATATCGCTCACTGGCGCTCGACTCAAGCTCCGTGGGCTTCGCAGGCGCATGTAGAACAGGACCTCATTCTTTCGCGCAGTTTGGTTGAGTTGTTTGCCAACCCTTTGGTTTCCGAATTGGTTGCCTTGCGTGGTGGGACGGCCCTCAATAAATTATTTTTTGAAAGACACTCGAGGTTCTCAGAGGACATCGATCTGGTGCAGACAACACCGGCAGATAATGGGCCTCTGATTGACGCGATAAGAAGAACACTTGATCCTCTTTTTGGCACTCCACCCAAAAGGAGGATTGGCGAAGGGCTCACGACTTTAATTTATCGATATACTTCCAATGACGGTATGCCCCTAAAGCTGAAGGTTGAGACGAATACCCGTGAACACCAGTCATTGTTTCCGCTCGAACAACATTCATTTGCGGTCGACAGTCCGTGGTTCGTTGGAGAGTCGAAAATTCAAACATATAATCTCGAGGAACTCTTGGGGACAAAACTACGTGCACTTTATCAGAGAAAGAAGGGCCGCGATCTTTACGATCTTTGGGCTGTTGCGCAGGAGCACAAAATCGACCCTAAAAGGGTGATCACTGCATTTCAACATTACGCGTCCCAGCAAGGGGTTGTCATTAGGCGCAATGACTTCTCAAAGAATCTTGATTTAAAACTCAGTGACAGAGCGTTTTATGGAGACATTATTCCACTTCTGCGTTCGGGAGTCGATTACAAAGCAGAATCCGCAGCCGAGTGGTTTCGTGGATCTTTTCTCGCTTTGATGTCTAATTAAACCTTTGTATTGCTTCATCGCGTCAGCAAATACGTTGTCGCAATTGACGCAGCTCCGTCTGGAATGTTGTCTCAAATTTCGCCAGCCTCAGGTACAAACAGCGGTCATAGGCCCAAAACAGGTCCTGACCGGTTCTTTGAAAAACAAACAGGGTTTGCGTTGACGAAGTCCGACTACGTAGACGAATGGTTAACATCTGACGAGGCGGCTGCCTTTCTGAAGATATCACCGGCGACACTTCGGAATCTCACCAGCAGTGGAAAGATTCCGTTTTATAAATTCGGATGTCGAAATAGATATTGCAAAAGAGAACTCAAGAACATGCTGCTTTCCAACCGGAAAGGAGCTTGAAGTATGACAATTAAGCAAGAAAAGAATGGCACTTTTACTGTGAGATATGCCAAGAGGCATCCAGTGAGTCTTCAAAGTGTGGGTCTGCTTCGCAAGGGAATCAAAACCAAGGCGGAAGCAGCTCGTGTGGAAAAGGAACTCATTGTTGCAGTGGCTGAGCGATTGACTCGTGCAGTGATTCCGACCTGGAGTCAGTGTGTTGAAGAGTGGCAGGAGGCTGCTCGTACGGGCGGGATCTGCGAGGCGACAATTTCGGCATACAGAAAGTGTCTCTTGGCCCATACAATCCCGCTGTGCCGAATTTCCTCATTCAGATCCACTTAATTTCCTGATTGAGATCTGTTGTGTCTGATTGGTCGGGAGTAGATGTGGACCACGGCTGGCTTGATTAAAGGCAACTGGTCACTCCAAAAAACTCAAAACACCTTGCCTGGTCGGATCAACTAATCTGACCGTGGCCTTCGAATGGTGCTTTTAGACAAGCGGAGCAGGGTGAATTTTCAAAGAACCAATTTGATTCGCTCATGGTTTAAATCTCCTCAAGCCGATACCAAAGCAACTTAGCGGAGCCTAGGCGGTTTCAAAGGGGTTCCACATGACCTTCCTTAGCCCACTGAGCCTGTGGCGGTTATGTTTTCCGGGAACTGAACATCAATTTCCACCACGCATATTGAATTGCAAATTGTGTCCTTGTGGGTCTTTGTATACGCGATCATTTATCCAGATTACGAGCTCTTGCCGCTGCGAAGTTTTGCTGCTCATGGCATAACCATCATTCAGTTGATAGTCCAAAGTGAGGCTCCCCAATTCGCCGGTAAAGTGACCGGCGTTGGCAAAATCCAGATTTCGTTCGACGATGGTTTGGCTACCCGTGAAGCACTCCCCTCGGTAACATCTTTGTTCGTAACTGATGATTTGCACAAATACTTTATCGTTCGGCGAAAGGTCGTTTCTATGCACATTAACCCATAGGGGTTTTGCGCTGTACTGATAGCTGGCTGGTCCGCCTCTCCAAGCATTGACCCCGGGATTTGTTTTTTCAATTTGAAAGTCCACAAAGGCGGCCACATCGTCACTCAAAATGGGCCCGATATTTTTCCAGCCGTTGCCATTGACCTCTGCTCTGGCTACTGTCGAAACCAGCGCAAAACTCAACATTGTACCGATTGCCCCAATCTGTTTTTGAATTCTCATGATCACTTTCCTCCAAGGTAAATGAGTGTTCCAATTGCGAGTAAAAATCTGGTCTGCCTCAAACCTTTTACTTTGCAAGAGGGGGGATGGGGTATCGCCAATCCGTCAAGGAGTGTTTGCCGACAGTCGGAGGATTTCGTATGGAAAACTGCAAATTATGGAGCTTTTTTCGGTGGCGCGATGGGTTTGGGTGTTGAATCGGATCTGTCTTTTGTGATCACTTGAACGGGTGTTAAGCCAAATTTTTTCTTGAATGCGGCACTGAAGGCGCTCACATTTTCGTAACCAACAATATCGGAAATTTGCGAAACAGAGTAGCGCTGACTTCTTAATAAAAGCATCGATTCATCAAGTCTGCGAGCGATAAGATATGCGTTTGGGCTTTGTCCTAGGTGTTCGCGGAATTCGCGAAGCAGCGTAGACTCGCTCACCTTGAGCGTGCGAACAAGATCTTCGATTCCAATGTCGCGGAAAAGGTTTTCATCCATAAAAGCCATTGCTTTTCTTAACAAAGGGCTTCTTGAATCGAGGGCAAACGAGTCGAGATCGAAGCGGCTCTTGTTGCGGATATGTTGCTCTTTAAAGCGAAAATGGATTTCTTTTAGAATCTCCACCTCAAGAAATTCGGTTGCGGCGTTTGATTTTTGCTTGGCGATAACGCGTTCATAGATATAGCGGTGCATGATCTCGTTAAGCCAGTTTGTTCGGGGAAGCATGGTTGTTGGTGCTCCCATTCTGGCGGTTGTGTCGAAGTTTATGGAGTAGGTTTTGTTTGTCTTTTGGATCAGCTGTTCGGATGGCGAAAAGAATACTCCATCTGAGATCGCAGAGATCCCAAGAATGCGAGATGTGGCGCCGGCAGAGATGCTGGCAAAGTTATATGCGTCAAGTGAGTGTGGGGTGGATTCTCCGCTCACATGGAGCTCGAGACTCGAGGCACATCGGGCAAAGAAAAAAGAGGGTTGCGAAAACGAAAAATCGGGCCAAAATCCTTCAGCGCGCTTTTGAAAGACTACTTGCATGGCGCCAGAAAGATCGACAAATTCTTCAAGAATCAAAGATTGCTCTTGGCTCATGTTTCACTCGCAGTTCGGGTTGAGCGATGGTCCACGAGTAAAAAGTATAGCGCACTTCCACGATTGAATACATGTCCTAAAAACGCCACTAGTTGGCTTTGCTGACAAGGTATTCTTTTATCTTGAGGCGACCCTGTTCTGCGACAAGTGTCCACTTTTGTTCGACCTTGAATTTCAGAAACTCGCCCTTTTTGCTTTCGGCTTGCCACAAGACAATCACACGAGCGGAGTAAGTATTGTTGGCATTAATATTCACGTCAACGGACTGTACTTTGTGGGTGTTCGACTTGATGTTTTCGCCTATACCCGCATACCACCTCTTGAAGTCTTCTTTCGACTTCAGAGTGGCTTCTGGGAATTGCATGTTGAGGTTCTCTTCGACGAGATTTTTTAATAACTGTTCGACTGGAACATGTTTGTCAAACATGTAGAACGTATTGTACACAAATGAGGTAACGGCATTTTGGTTGAAGAGGTGATTGTTCTGCAGGTCGATGGCCGTTTTGTATTCGAGAGGTACCGGTTCTGTTCCCAAGGCGACTGTGGCGATAGAAACGCAAAATACGGCGGTGACGAATTTGGAAAATCGTTTCATGTACTAACTCCTTCTAGTGTTCTTTTTTGAATGCACTCACGCGAACTTATTCCGGGCAAACCCCACAAGGAAAGGGATAATTCCCGGGGCCGCCATGACACGTCTTTTTCACTGGCGCACATGCATATGGATAGTTTCCGGGACCACCGTGGCAGGTGCACGTTAGTGCTGCTGTTTCTGTGAAGGGCGCGTTTAAAAATTCGGATTGAAGCGAGCTTACACTGGAATTGTCGAGTTTCGCTCCACATCCCGAAAGTGCGCAGAAAGCGAGAAAGAAAGGTGTGCCAAGATATCGAAACATAGAAACTCCAAAGGGCGATGATTTTGTATCGGAAACTTGCCGATGACGGTTTTTAGATGGGTTGCTGGTTTTGGCAGTATCGCAAAAGCGTCAGACCTTTATCATGTCAGCCCTTAACCCTCAGTTTTAAATTGGGCGGTGATGCGCGGCGCCGATGACACAGACCCGTTCCTGCCGACGATGATGTTCATACGTTATTGCGAGGGGCGAACCTATTTACTCTCTAACCAGGCTATACGTTCCGCAATTTCGTGGGAAAGACAAGAAGCCGATTCCGGGACATATCGATCAATTTTGCTCCATGAAATCTTAATCTTCTTTTGTTTATATTCCTTTGAACGAAGCCAAATTCCGTCACAATCGAGCTTGTATGCTGAATCGCCAAAGTCAGAGAAAGTCCTACAATTGGACCCAATTTAGTGCGTTCTTGAAACAGTTCGTAGTTCCGAAACCAGCCATCAGACATCGTCTTTGGTAGAGCACAACATCGAAAATTCTGGTCGTCCACCCGGTGCGGGAAATCTGCACACCGGGTGGTAAACGGGTGTGAGGGTTAGCAATAACCCTCATCTACCAGCTAAACCCAGACGCACGCTGTGCTGGTGGATTTGAAGTTTTGCTCCGAGGGGAGGACGCGCAGCGGGAGTGCGGAAGTGGCTGCGAGCCATTTGGGGTTAAGACGAAACTTTGGCCTCTGGAAAGATTCAGGAGGAACCTAGGCGCCCCCAGTTTTGGGTGATATTGCGGCTCGAAAAGGCAAATTTATCCCCCTTTTTGTTTTGAGCGGAAGGCATCTAAGAGCGCAGGCCATTAACGCCTTTCCGGTAATCAATCTGGGAAAAGAGGGTGATGAGCCGTCGTTGAGTCGAAGAAGACATACCCATCAGCGTAACGAGGAAGAATTGAGGTCTGGTATGATTCTTTGTTATCTGCTTCTAAGGCGCTGAAGTTTCCAATCATACGTATTCGTTGTGGACGCGAAAAGAGTTCGATTACAACTGGACTGACGAGTGAACGAAGGTTTATCGCAAAATTCTGCCGCCCAGAGCCATGAAGAAGCAGCTGCAACTCGCTTTCATTTGTTAGGGCTGGCGGAGGATTCCATTCCTTCAGTTCCGTGCTGTATTCATCAAGCGCTAGAAAGCGACCTTGATAGAAATCCGTTATCATCGCAAAGTACTGATTACCGAGCACACGATTCAACATCGATCCAAGATTTTCTGAAACCGTTGTGCTGGCACGATTTTTCCACCAAATTACTTTCGGATGGGCTTTATAACGACCAACGTGGCCATTATGGGCCCAGATAATGGCCTTCTTCGCGTTTAAGTTTAACGCGAGCAGAGCATTGTTTGCCATTGCCTCGTCTCGACACTCAAAAGAAGATTTTTTACACAAATCTGTGAGCAGATTTGTTTTGGCCAAACTTGCGTAGGCCTCTCGAGCCCAAGTCTCTCCACGCATGTCCGCCAAGACATCAATTAGGTCTCGAGTGAACTTCATCAGGAACTGAGCAGGGGCGTGCACAAGTCCGACATCATTTCGAATACCCATAGATGCATTTTCGAACACTTTCTCTCCCTGCGACTTCAATTCACGGGCCTTGGCAATGGCATCAAAAAAAGTGGTGAGTTCGAGAGTCTTCATGCAATCTGGATTGCGCAAACAACTTGCAATACCCGATATGTCACTGGAAACAGCCTTAGAAATTGATGCTAAGTTGGGTATATTTGTGGCCAGACGGTTGAGTCCCTTTTGGATGGCACCCATGCTTTGCATGTCAAGTCCATAAAGGACGATAGGATCGGCTTTGTGCTTCGCGTTGAACTCCTGAATCCAACGATAAAGAGAGGCGGTTTCCATTGTGGCCCATACGCCGTATTTTGTTAGATTTCTCATAGCCAAATTAACGTTGTCTCCCGCATCCAGTGATTCCTGCATCATCCGGAGACCAACCCATTCGTCTTCGAGAAGAAAGTTGCGATATCCGTGCTTTTCCACAAGATATCGGAAAAACATGTGCCTAAAAGGATTAAACTCTGAAGTCCCATGAGTTGCCTCGCCTAGGCCCACGATGTTGACCGTAGAGAAATCAAAGCCAAATGCATCCATTTGCTGAGGCATTTCGGTATCAAGCGTAAACGAGAATCCTGCTTTTAGAAGTTCGGAAGAAGCGTTTGCTGATATGTTGCTACCGTTGTGCAGTGAAGAATTGTTATAGTCACGGTTCACGCAAGAAGCTGCAAACAAACCAATACACAGTAATCCAAGAAAAAAGACTGGCATTTTCAGCATTTGATGTTTCTCCAGCAAATTGGCATCATTGATAATCTTCGTTGAGGCACAGTCTTTCAATAAATTTTGGCTTTAGATTACCGCATAGGTAGCCAATTTCCATATTCGAGTCCGTCAACGCTATTGCAATAGCGTTGACGGCGGGGACGCTTGTTTGCTCATCGTGTTTTCGGCACGCTGCTAATCGCCAGAGCATTTTGTGAAAATGCTGCCGAATATTCGTTCGGCGAATCTGCACCTCACCCACACCCATTAATTCAAGAGTTTGTCTGAACATTCGAAATAACGTGAAAATGAAATTCTGGTTGGCAGTCGCAATGTGTAGCTCGAATCCCCAATCTACATGATGCAGCCCCATCAAGCAGGACAGAATCCGCAGGCAGAGGACAGATTCGTGATCCGTCTCTCCTCTCTGGCCTGCTCTTCTGCGTGTTCGAGTTCGTCCTCTTGCGCAGGCAGCCAGCGGCCAAGGTACATTTCCAACGGCGTGGCACCATGATGTGCAGAATGAGGTATGAGAGTGTTGTAGTCTTCAATGAATTCGCCGACGTATTTTTGGACGCACTCGATATCGTCCAGCGACAGCATGAAGAGCTATCGGTGTTTGATTGTTCTGAAAAATGATTCGATCATTGAATTCGAAAAGCTGATGTCGATTTGTGCAATTGTTCTTTTGATAAGTCCGGATTTCACAAGAGTATCGACGTGCCGATTCAAATTCTCTGTTCCACTGTCCACGAGAACATTTGGCACGAAATGATGTTTTGAGGCGCCAGCACGCCGACAGGCATCTTCGATTAACGCTTTCGTCATCTTGCCTCCATAGCCATCGGTGACTTGCCATACCAAAACACATCTCGAGAAATTATCAACAACAGCTCGAATGAAGACTTTAGTCCCATTTTTCAAACGAAGGATTGATTGATCCAAATGCCAAATTTGGTTTGCTGCTGCAGCTCTAATACCGACCTTCGGTTTCTGTGGGTAGATTCTGATTCGCGGCCGCCGAAGCGAGAACTCTCGAACAGTGCGATACCAGACCGTGAGCGAAGCGAAGACAAGCCCCCTGCGTTTGGCGAATAGTGCGAGCGAAGTAATGCTGAAGTGAAGATATTCCTTAGAGGTAACGAGATCGCAGATAGCTCTTCGCTCTTTTGTGGTTATTTTTGTTGGTGTGAGCTTCGGACAAGAGACTTCGTCGCTCAGTCTGCACTGAATCTTTCTCTTTGACCATGCAAGATAACGAGCCATGGAGAGGCCGATTGTTTCAAGAGCCTCTTTCAATGACACCACGGCGATTGATTTGGCAGCCGCATCCAACATCTTCTCCTTCAGCTCACCACTCGCAATGCGGATGTATTGCAATCGGAATCCACTGACCATCAGTGCAACACTCAAGAGAGCCAACTTTGTTTTCGCCTGAGCTAATTCTCTTTTAAGGCTTTCGACTTCAACAACAAGCTCAGGGTCTGTCTTGGTGAATTGATGCGTCGTTACGACTTCCTTCTCGCCTTCTCGGATCCACTGTTGCGCCGCACTGCGTGGAATATTGAGTTCCGGAAATAGGGATGGATTGCCAGTTCTTGCGATCGCGTTCCTGACTCGATGGTCATAGGTTCTTTTGCTCATTCCGTACCCTTATTCTGCTTTCGGGCGAGTTCAGAAACATGTTTTGTCATCACCATTCTTAAATATGTTTGATATCCCATGCCACAAGCGGCTGCGAGCTTGGTCAGCTCGGCGATGAGTTCCGGGGGAAGGCGAATTGAAGTTGGAAGACCTTTTTGAGATTTTGCTTCACCAATTTTCTTCTTGATTAATGCTGATTCAGACTCTGGGATTCTTTTGGCAAGTTGTGGATTTTTTCCAATATCACCCTTTTCCCAAGTGTCGATGTCCAACTCATTTTCTTCGTCAAATCGTAGGCGCTAGATGGATTTGCAAAAGGTTTTGTTTAAAATGATCTGGTGGCTTGAACTGCTCAGAACATCGGACGGGCGAATGAGAAAACACGCCGAGGGTTTTCAGAATATCAGAGCGTCACGCAGCGCGGTACTCTTGGATTTGAACAACGGTTCCGGCCTTGGCGGCAGCTTGGCCAATTTCCATGACCTGCTTGCTCGCTTCGCTTTCAAGATAGACTTCACCACAGTTCTCACAAATATGGGCAGGCACGTGGCGAATGACAACCACCGTGACTCCGCGCTCTAGCGTAACAGTTGTGGTTCCAAGAACGGTTGTGCCCATTTTGCAAACAACACAGTTCATGACTTTCTCCTCTTAAATCCCAGCTCCCAGAGTGTCGGTCGGGTAATCCTCAACAACCTCCCAAGTAGCCAAAGCAGCAAGCACGCTTTCGTGTGATATGCCTCTTTGAAACATGCGCTCAATGGTATGCATTCGATAAATAATCTTACCATTTTGCGCAGCCATGCAAGCACCAAATCAGCACATGTACCATAACAATCTACGCTATCAAGGACAGAAGCAGCGCAATTGTGCCTCAAGCCTATGGTATTCACAAGGCTCGAAAGGGAGCCCCACTGGTGGAGTTAGCCCCACGTCAATGGACAATTTAGCTCGCCATTAAGGGCTCCTCAAAGTCACGCAGGATTTTCATGTTCAAACCCTTGTGTTGTGCATATCTCTTCGCTCGAGCATTTTGATTCATCGCTGTTGAATATTCATTCTGCGAATCTTGACCCTGCCTGTGATTCCAACGGTGGACCTTTGGCCAAGTGAGTATCGTTTTGGCGTTGGGATTCAAGATTATTGAGTTTTATCTCAGTAGACTTATGCCGTGGTGAGCAGTCTCCATAACGTGTCGGCTAAGCGAAAATAATTAACTTTTAAAGACCACTTTAGTAAACTAAAGTGGTGACGATGGGAAGAAATGGACCCTGGTGGAAGTGAGTTTTCGAGTCCTTTTCTGGGTGAGTGCTATTGGCGAGAAGCCTGTAGCCGACTGGATGAAGACTCTTGAATCCAAAGACCGTGTTTACTTTGGCGACCTTTGTGTGGTCGTGGCTGCGGGCGACAAGAGTTCTCAGCGCCGTGACATTGAGCTCGCGAAAAAGCGTTTGCGTATGACGGAGGTTGATTGAGATGAAATACACACAGGAAGGGCTGGCTCGCTTTCAAAGCCTTTATGACCTTGAACGTGAGGTTTTTTCTGAAGAGGAACGAGCTGCCATACATCGTCGAGCGATTCGTCGTTCTCAAATTCGTCGGGCACTTTCGGAAACCATTTCGAAATCCGTCGCCGATTATATGGCGCGAGAAAAAATCGGATTTAATGAATTGACTCGGCGCCTGAACATGAGTTCGGCAACAACATCAAAAATTTTGCGAGGAGATGCGAATCTAACTCTTGATACTTTGGCTGCCGTTGCAGTTGTTCTTGGACTGACACCGGATTTGTCGCTCAGGAGAGATGTTTGAGCTCCGAATCAACATCGCTCCAAAAGATATCTGGCCGGGTCTGACGAGAATTCGGAATAATTTTCGAGCGTGATGAAGCAAGGCACAGCAGATTTTTCAATCTTAAGAAATGCCTCAATTCCGCCGGTCCGCTTGCGTCTTCCACTTTTTACTTCCACTGCAAACAATTGCCGCTGCATTTTAAAAATGAAGTCAACCTTGTCATCTCCGTCCCGCCACCAGAAAACTTCTCCACCGGAAATACGCAGCAGGTCCAATCCGACAGCAGATTCAAAGACACGGCCTTTTCCTTCCGAAGAAGAAACATAATCGATTCCAAGTGCGAGGTTTGCGAGGGCAGGGCATCCGAGAATGAGCTTCGGTGTGGACGACTTTGAGATGCGCAGTTTTCTTGCGTACTTTTGGATACTGAAGAGTAAAAACGTGCCTTCATAGAGCTCGAGATAGCTTTTGACAAGATCGGTGTTTCCCGCGTCCTGAAGTTGCCCGAGAAGTTTGGAGTAGCTGATTTCCTGCGCCGGATACGCGCAGGCGATTGCGAAGGCCTGACGAAAGAGTGCCGGATTTCGAACGACTTTTTGCGTGAGAATGTCACGTCCAATAACAGCGTCTACAATTGAGTTGGTTAAATACGAGCGCCATCGTGCGTCCTGTCTTCGGTAGGCTTCAGCTCCAGGGTAGCCGCCCCAGATGAGCCATTCGTCGAGCGTATAATTGAACTCTCGCTGGCATTCATGAAAACCCCAATGCGGTACGATCGTCAGTTCAAATCGTCCGGCAAGACTTTCACTCAGACCACGTTGAATGGATAGTGAACTTGAGCCCAGAAGCACAACTTTCAGATGCTTCTTGTTGCGAAGTGAGCGATCCCAAAGCCCCTTGATGACCTTGGACCAATCGGGCACGCGTTGAACTTCGTCGATCACAAGCAGTGAGCCTTCACCCAAACTACTTGCCTTTTGCCATTGCTCAGTGAGCCATATCTGTGAGGCCTGCAGCGTGTCATCTGCGCTGACAAAGTGCTTTTTTCCTGGCCATGAGTCGAGGATTCTCAAGATACCGGTTGTTTTGCCAACCTGACGAGGGCCGAGAAGAACCTAAATCAGTGGGGCGGGTTCTGCCAGCCGCTCGTGAAGCAGGGATTCAAAAGCTCTCATGCAAACCACCGATTGTATTGTAAATAAAATAATACTAGAAGGACCTATCGTTTATACTAGGTTGTTCTAGTATTTTATTCAAGAATACTCTTGTTGTCAGATCATTTTCAAATCAGGTCGCCACGAGCAATGACTCAAGCTAGAAAATTTTTCCTTGCCATAGAGCTTCACTGAATTGAGCGAATGGTAAGATGGTCAGAGGTCCGTCAACGATGACTTCGTTCCCAAGGTAAACTCCGTAGGATGCGGTCACGCGAGACCTCGGGTCAGATGCAATCGCAATTAATGGTTGACTCCAGTCCTTGCTCCAGCGTTTTGAATACTTCACCTCAATTGCGACGTAAGCAGACGGCCGTTGGAGTATTTTTCTCTGTGTTTCGACAATGATGTCGATATCGAGGCTTCCAGCAACATCGTAATGGAAAAGCGAACGATCTTTTCGTTGATAGGAGTTATAGGCGCGCACCTCATTCAGGACCAGCGATTCAAACGAATATCCCCTCCAGCTGTCGGGCATCGTTTCTCGAATCCATCCAGAGGCCGCTCGCGCCACACCAGCATCAAAAAAATAAAACTTGGGGTGGGCTGTTTCCTTAACTCGCCAATTCAATTGCAACGCAGGCAAGCGAAAGCCAAGCAGTGTGTCTTCGAGAATTCCGAAATAATTATCCACCGTGCGTCGTTTGACTGATGATTCTCGAGCCACCGATTCGACGTTGAGATGTTGGCCATGATACTGCGCCGCAACGCGAAGAAACCTTGCAAAAGGTTCAAGCTGGCGGGTCACTGCTTCAGCTGCGATTTCCTCCTTGAGGTATGTTTCAACATAAGCGGACAGAATGTCGGCAGCCACGTCACGATCTGAAATGACGGGCGGAAGGCTCCCGAATTCGACACAGAATTCAATCTGATTTGGATCCTTGATTTCGGCGAATACAAAAGGAAAAAAGTCACATCTCACTGCGCGTCCAGCAAGAAGATTGGCCTGTGCTCTCTTCAATTTTCGTGCGCTTGAACCCGTGATTGCAAATTGGATGCCTTGGCTTTCGTAGAGT
>Ga0315901_10000985_pt1 | contig 41195 bp, 38 predicted proteins | sample LakEriMetagenome_10_FD_203761 | JGI IMG/M metagenome (GOLD analysis project Ga0315901, IMG submission 203761) | Freshwater fungal communities from buoy surface, Lake Erie, Ohio, United States - Buoy 2 MA116 | ecosystem: Environmental > Aquatic > Freshwater > Lake | place: USA: Lake Erie, Ohio...
GAGATCGCTGCCGTGAGGGTGGTCTTGCCATGGTCGATATGACCCATCGTGCCGATGTTGACGTGCGGCTTCGTACGCTCGAACTTCGCCTTGCTCATGGGGAGACCTTCTCCTGGAGGTGGTGGTGGGGACGGATGTCGGAGGGATGTCGGAGGGATGTGGGGTTGGTAGCGGCGACCGGGATCGAACCGGTGACCTTCCGATTATGAGCCGGATGCTCTGACCATCTGAGCTACGCCGCCAGGGCTTTGCCGTCCGGACCTCCCCCTGGCCGGGGCCGGACGGGGCCACCGGGTGGGGTGGCTCGACGCGGACCCGGTGTCGGACGACGACCGGCTGGTCGAGCCCTCTGTCGGAGTCGAACCGACGACCTACGCCTTACCATGGCGTTGCTCTACCTACTGAGCTAAGAGGGCAGTGACGCGCGGGCAGGCCCGCAGGTCAGCGCACCATCATAGCGGCGCGGGTCGGGCGCTCTCCAACGCCGTTCCGTGGCTTTTCGCTCCCTGCGGCGGCGATCCGGCTGAGTAGCCTCGCCACCCGTGCCGACCTCGTCCGCCGACCGGCCCGACCGGCCCGACCAGCCCGACCGGGCACGGCCGTCGCCCCCGATCGCGATCCGCCCGGCGCGGCTGTCCGACGCCGAGGCCATCCGCGGGATCTACAACCACGAGGTGCTGCGCACGACCGCCACGTTCGACCTGGTCCCCCGCTCGCTCGAGGACCAGGAACGCTGGTTGGAGGCCCGATCCGGTGCGTTCACGGCGATCGTCGCCGAGGACCGGGGCGACGGGGCGGGCGAGGTGGTCGGGTTCGCCGCGCTGTCGCCGTACCGCGAGCGTGCTGCGTACCGCACCAGCGTGGAGGACTCGGTCTACGTACGGCGCGACCGGGCCGGCGAGGGCATCGGCCGGATGCTGCTCGGCCACCTGCTCGACGTGGCCGACCACAGCGGGTTCCACGCCGTGTTCGCCCGCATCGAGGCGTCGGGGGAGGCGTCACGAGCGCTGCACGAGCGCTGTGGCTTCCGGCTCGTCGGCATCGAGCGTGAGGTCGGTCGGAAGTTCAACCGCTGGCTCGACGTCGCGTTGATGCAGTGTCTGCTGCACGAGCGGCCGGCGGCACGCTGACGAGTCCGGCGGCAGGCTGGCAGGGGGCCGGCAGGGGGCCGGCAGGGCGGCTCACGTGAGCTTCGAGTCGCCGGAACCGCAGCGCTAGCATTTCGGTTCCATGTCCGAGCGCCCTTCGTGGACCTTCCTGTCGAACCACGGCCACGTGCTGATGTGTCTGGCCCAGGACCCCGACGCACGGTTGCGCGACATCGCCGAGCGCGTCGGCATCACCGAGCGGACCGTGTTCGGCATCGTCGAGAACCTGCAGGAGGCCGGCATCGTCGTCCGCGAGAAGGTCGGCCGGCGCAACTCCTACCGCATCAACCGCGACATCCACCTGCGCCACCAGATCGAGTCGGCCCACACCGTGGGCGACCTGATCGACCTGCTCGGATGACGCCGGGTCGCTGAGCGCCCGGCCGCAGGACGACACGTGCTCGCCACCTCCGCCTGGGAGCTCGCCCGGCTCAACCTCACGTCGCCGGCCGTCCTCGCGTTCGTGCTCGGTGTCGTCGCCGCCGTGGTGCGCAGCGACCTCGCCTTCCCGCCGGCGATCACCTCCGCGCTCAGCTCGTACCTGCTGTTCGCGCTCGGGCTGAAGGGCGGCGTGCAGCTGCGCGAGGTGGCGGTCGGGGACGTGGCCGGTCCGATCCTGGCCACGATCGTGCTCGGCGTCGCGACCCCCCTCATCGCCTACGCGCTCGCACGTCGCTTCCTGCGGACCGAGATCGCCGACAGCGCCTCGCTCGCCGCGCACTTCGGGTCCGTGTCGGCCGTGACCTTCACCGCCGCCGAGACCTTCACCCGCGACGCCGGCACGCTCGAGGAGGGGTTCATGCCGGCGCTGGTGGCGCTGCTCGAGATCCCCGGGATCGTGGTCGCACTGCTGCTCGCCGCACGATTCCTCGGCAACACCTCGGTCCGGCACGCGATGCGCGAGGTGGTGACGGGCAAGAGCGTGGTGCTGCTGGTCGGCGGCCTCGTCATCGGGGGTGTGGCCGACGAGGGCGGCGTCACGAAGATCGAGCCGTTGTTCGTGGGGCTGTTCACCGGGGTGCTCGTGCTGTTCCTGCTCGACCTCGGCACGGTGGCCGGTCAGCGGCTGGCATCGCTGCGCCAGGCGGGCCCTCGACTCGTGATCTACGCGATCGCGCTGCCGCTGCTGTTCGGCTCGATGGGCGCGGCCGCCGGGACGCTCTCGGGGCTGTCGGTCGGGGGCGCCACCGTGCTCGCGACGATGGCGGCGAGCGCCAGCTACATCGCTGCACCGGCGGCCGTGCGCGCCGGGCTGCCGCAGGCCGATCCGGCACTGTCGCTCGGTGCGGCGCTGGGTGTCACGTTCCCGTTCAACCTGATCATCGGCATCCCGCTCTACGCCGAGCTCGCCCAGCTCATGGGGTGACCGGGCGCAGGCCGGCGAGCCACTGCGCCGCCGGCCGCGCACGCACGGTCAGGAACCGGGACCCGACGGCGCGACGACGTGCCGGGCGATCTCGAACCCGTCGGCCGCGAGGTGGTCGCGGAACCACCCCCACCCGCGCTCGAAGGCCGACCACTCCTCGGCGACCGCCGTGGCCGGGTCGAGCTGGTCGCCGGCGAGCCGTCGGTGCGGGTGGTCGAGCGAGAACGACGCCACGTCGGGGACGGCGTCGGCGTGCAACGGCGCGACGTACGCCCACACGTTCTCGAAGCAGAAGCGCCGCAGCCCACCGTCGTAGAGGCACCGCGTCTGCTCCATGATCGGCAGGCGTCCGTCCCCCATCGGCACGCCCTGCACCCACCACCCCTCGTCGTCGCGGATCACGACGTGGTCCTTCGCGTGCACCGTGGTGATCCAGGGTTGCATCGCCGTCAGCGCCGCCATCGGGTCCTCACCCACCATCTGCGAGTTGCCGTAGTCGTACAGCGCCCGAACCCTGGGGTGGTCGACCGCACCGAGGATGCGGGCGAGCGCGTCGCCCTGGAAGTCCTCGTGGTTCTCGAGCACGATCGTCACGCCGCGCGCATCGGCCTCACCGGCGACGGCTCGCAGGTCGCGCACCGTCCACGCCTCGAGCTCGGCCGGGGTGCCGCGGTACCGGGTGTACACCCGCAGCACCTCCGCGCCGATCGCGGCGGCGACGTCGAGCATCCCGACGAGGTGCGGCGGCGAGGTGTCGCTCGTGTCGAGCTCGCAGCGCAGGTCGAGCTCGACCAGGCGGCGACGGACGGCCTCGAAGTGGGCCGGGGTGGTGCCCCCGAGGTCGCGCAACCCCGGCCCGTTCGCGGAGATGTTCACCCCGGTGAAGCCCTGCTCGACGGCCAGGTCGAGGAAGGTGAACACGTCGAAGTCGTCGCGGTGGCGGAACTGGTAGCGCACCCCGAAGGTGTGCACGTGCATCTCGATGCGCTTCATGCTGACTCCTGGGCTGCCGGGGCGGATCCGTCGGGACCGGCGAGGTCGGACGTGAGGGTGGTCGGGGCGAGGTCGAGCAGCTCGGCGAGCCACGCGAGCTCCGCGGACAGCGCGCGCCCGTAGCGGGCCGCGACGTCGGGCGCACTCGCGGCGAGCTCGACGATCCGGTAGGCGCAGTACGCGGCGATGCGGACGTGGTGCGCCGGGGCGCAGCGAGCGAGGCGCGCCACCGCGTCCCGGCTCGACGCGGAGCGGTCGGCGTACGCGGCGAGGAGGGTCGATCGGGCGCGGTCGTCGAGCGGTGGTCGCCCGTACAGGATCTGCATGGCCGGCGAGGTGAACACCACGAGGTCCTCGAGCGGGTCGCCGAGCCCGGGGCACTGCCAGTCGATCAACCGCACCCCGTCCTCGCTCGTCACCATGTTCCCCGGGCCGCAGTCCGTGTGGACGAGCGCCCGCTCGTCGGAGACCCACGCCGGGACGGACCGTGCGCAACGCCGGATGGCCGCAGCGTGGTGCGGGGACGACACGACGAGCATCCGCGCCGCGTCGTCGAGCACGTCGTCGCTCGTCACCGCGAGCCGGCGGAACGGAGCATCTTCGGGGACGACGGTGGCGTGCGCCCGGGCGAGCACCGCTGCCGCCGCGGCCACGTCACCGTCCCACATCGCTCCCTCGACGAACTCGTACACGACGACCGGCCCCACCTCGGCGTCGGGCAGGTACCCGACGAGCACGGGGGCGACGCGGCGTGAGGCGAACACCTCGAGCGCGAGCGCCTCGTGGTCGTGGAGTTGCGGGTAGAGCGGGTTGGTCGACCCGACGACGTACTGCTTCACCACCCAGTCCACCGCCTCACCGTCGCGGACGCGCACGACCGTGTTGTGGTAACCACCCGCCAGCGGCTCGACCCGGAGGGACGCGCCCGGTGCCGGGCGGGTGGCGGTGGCGGTGGCGGCGGGGAGTCGTGCGAGCACCCGGGCGACGACGTCGGGATCCGCGACCGTGGTCGGTGGCGGCTCGCGCATGTCCGTCAGTCTGGCAGGGCTCGCGCCACCTGCCGGCGAGGGTCACCCGGAGACGTCGAGCCCCAGCATCTCGGCCTCGGCGGCGAGCTCGAGCCACCGCTCCTCGGCCTCGTCCACCGCACGCTGCGCGTCCGCCAGGGCGTCGCCGACCCGTGCCAGCTCCACGTGATCCGTGAGGGTGGCCATCTCGCCGGCGAACCGGTCGCGCCGTTCGAGCGCCGCCTGGAGATCGCGCTCGGCCTGACCGAGCCGGCGACGCACGGTCGACGGACTGCGTCCCGCCGCCGGACGCGACCGGGGTGTCGACGCCGTCGATGCCGTCGATGCCGTCGACGTGGCAGGGGTGGTGGTCGCGGACCGGGCGGACGGGTTCGGCGCCGATGCGGCCTGCTCGCGCGCGGCCAGCCAGCCGGCCACGCCGCCGCGCACCTCGCGGACCCCTCGGCTGCCGTCGGCCGCGGCCGCCGTCGCCCCGTCGACGGCCCACACCTCGTCGACCGTCCGGTCGAGGAACGCTCGGTCGTGGCTGACCACGACGGCGATGCCCGGCCAGTCGTCGAGCAGGTCCTCGAGCGCCCGCAGGGTGTCGAGGTCGAGGTCGTTCGTCGGCTCGTCGAGCAGGAGCACGTTCGGCTGCGCGACGAGGGTGAGCAGGAGCTGCAGCCGTCGCTGCTCGCCACCGCTCAGCGTGCCGATCGGCGCGAACTGGCCGTCGCCGTCGAACCAGAAGCGGCGCATGAGCGCGAGGTCCTCGAGCGACGGCGGCCCGTCGGGCGCCACCGCGTCGCGCACCCGCACGGTCGGGTCGAGATCGCGGCCGAGCTGGTCGTAGTACCCCACGCGCACCGTGGCACCCACCTCGACCGACCCCGCCGTCGGCTGCAGGCGGCCGGCCACCAGGTCGAGCAGCGTCGACTTCCCCGCACCGTTCGGACCGACGATCCCGATCCGGTCGCCCGGCTCGAGCCGAACCGACACGTGGGCGAGCACGGGTGTGCCGTCGGACCACGAGAACGACACGTCGTGCAGCTCCACGCCCTTCGAGCCGAGCCGCTGCGAACCGAGCGCGAGGGTGAGCTCACCGGCCCGAGCGGGAGCGTCCGGTCGTGCCTCCACCAGCGCGGTGGCCGCGGCGATCCGCGCCTTCGGCTTGCTGGTGCGCGCCGGCGCCCCACGCCGTAGCCAGGCGAGCTCACGTGTCGCGAGGTTGCGCCGGGTCTGTTCGGCGGCCTCCGCCTGCGCCTCGCGCTCGGTGCGCCCCTCGAGATACGCGGCGTACCCCGAGCCTGCGTGCCGTCCCGCGGGGACGTGGAGGTACGACCGCCCCCGGTCGAGCTCGAGCACCTCGGTCGTCACCCGGTCGAGGACGTGGCGGTCGTGGGTGACCATCAGCAGCCCGCCACGGAACGCCGCCAGCCGCTGCTCGAGGAACGCGATCGCGTCGAGGTCGAGGTGGTTCGTCGGCTCGTCGAGGATCAGCAGGTCGTGCTCGTCGGCCAGCAGGCGCGCGAGCGCGGTGCGCTTGGCCTGTCCGCCGGACAGCCCGGACGTGTCCGCCTCCAGGAGGCCACCCATCCCGAGGCGATCGAGCATGGCCTCGCCCTGCCATCCGTGCCCCACGGCGTCGCGCACCGTGCCGGCCGGCAGATCCGGACGCTGGGGCAGCACGCCGATGCGGGCCCCGCGACCCCACCGCACCGTGCCGATCGTGCCGTCGGGGCCGGGCTGCGGGTCGATCTCGCGGGCGAGCATCCGCAGCAGCGTGGTCTTGCCCGAGCCGTTGATGCCGACCACGCCGATGCGGTCACCCGGCTCGACGGTGATCGACACGTCGGTGAACAGCGGGCGATCGGGCCGGCTGGCCGACAGGCGGGAGGCGTCGAGGAGGCTCATGTGTCGTGGAAAACCACGATCGCCAGGCCCCGGGAACGAGACCTGGCGATCGGACGTGGTGGGCCGGGAAGGATTTGAACCTCCGTAGGCAATGCCGGCAGATTTACAGTCTGCTCCCTTTGGCCGCTCGGGCACCGACCCTCTTGCGGCTTGCCACGTTACCGGGCGGCGGCACGGGCGACCAACCGGTTCGGTGAGGGTGTGCGCGGCCTACCATGGGCCGCATGCCGAGTTTCGACATCGTCTCCGAGGTCGACCGCCAGGAGGTCCGCAACGCGATCGACCAGGCGCAGCGCGAGATCGCCAACCGCTTCGACTTCAAGAACACCAACTCCTCGATCGAGCAGAACGATCTCGTGATCACGTTGCGCACGATCACCGAGGACCGGCTCGCCGCGCTGCGGGTCGTGCTCGAGGAGAAGCTGGTGAAGCGAGGCGTGTCGCTGAAGGGCCTCGACTACGGCAAGGTCGAGGAGGCCACGCAGAACACGGTGCGTCAGGTGGCGACGATCAAGGTGGGCATCTCGAGCGACAAGGCGCGCGAGATCAACCGGATGATCAAGGAGAAGGGTCCGAAGGGCGTCAGCTCGCAGACCCAGGGCGACTCCGTGCGGGTGACCGGCAAGAAGCGCGACGACCTCCAGGCCGTGATCGCACTGCTCAAGGGTGCCGACCTGGAGATCCCGCTCCAGTTCGAGAACTTCCGCGACTGACCAGCGTCAGGCGGGGTTCTCGCAGGCGTTCCCGATCTCCTCCAGGACCGCGTAGAACCGGGCCTGCCCCTCGGCCGCCAGTATTCCGGCGACGTCGAAACCTCGTACGGCGGCGATGACACATCGACGCTGCTCGTCCGTCACGGCGCCGGTCAGGGAGACCGCCACGTGCTCGGTCCCGGCCTCACCGTGGAGCGGCGGGGCGGCGTTGACCAACGTGTCGGCCCCATTCCCCGGATCACAACTCCTCACGGTGATCCGCTCGGTACCGACCGCCGTCACCGTCGCAGCGGCGTCGTCCGGACCGGCGGCAGCCCACCGGGTGAGCGCGTCGAAGAGCCGGACGCGGCCGGCTTCGTCGACCGCTGAGATCTGGGCGCTGACGCACAGCGCATTGGGTGCCTCGGCGTCGATCTCGACCTTGTCGCCCTCCCAGCCGAGGGCGGCGTCCCACGCCTCTGCGGCAGGAAGCCGACCTGCGAGCACGTGGTACCAGTACAACATGCCACGGCTCTCGCTCGCCACGTCACCGAGCTCGTCGGGTCGGGAGCGGAGGTCGCGCGCGGCGTCGAGCACCGCGGCGTCGCTACGTACCTCGAGCAGGTCGTCACGAGTGGTCACGTCGTCGACGAGACCGAAGCGCACCCACGCCCCCGAGTCACCCGCACCGAGGAGCGCCGTGGCGTAGGCCGGAGACCGCAACGCCTCGTCGCCGGCCGCGGCGGCGAGTTCATCGAACTGTTCCTGGAACTCCATCCCGTCGATGGTGAAATCGACGGACTCGTCGGCGATCGATCGGGCGTCGGCCGCGATCATCATCCGCAGCCCGATCGCCTCCGTGCGAGGGGTCTCGGGATCGGCGATCGTGGACGACCAGCGCAGGTGCTGATCCAGCAGCGCCGCCGCGAGCGCCTGGTGGAGTGACCACTCACGCAACTCGTCGTCGACGCCCTCGACCTCGTAGATCATCCCGTCGGTCGGGTCGTAGAACACGGGCACGTCCGACAGCGCACCGAGGCCCAGCGCCTCGAGTTCGAGCGTTCCCTCCGTCAGACCCATCGCCCGCCACTCGGCGGCGAGCGGGGCGAGCCCGGTCGCCTCGGCGTCGAGGCCGAGGCCGCTGATCGCCAGCCGCTCGGCGTACTCGTCGACCGGGAGGACCTGCACCTTCACCGCCTGCCGCCAGACCAGCTCGCGCTCACGCGACACGGCCTCCGCAGCAGGCTTGAGCTCGGCGTCCCACCGCTTGTCGAGGACCTGGGTCTTGCCGTAGTAGAGGCCACCACCGATGATGCCGAGCACCACGATGAGCTTGAAGAGCGCCCGGAACGGGCGGCGCTTCCGCTTGCGCTTGACCGGCATCCCGGCCTGGAAGCCGGCCTGTCCGAGGAGGGCGTGGAAGTCGACCGGCTTGGTCGGGCGCTCGGCACCGGGCTTGCGCTCGATCTTGGCCAGGCTCAGCGCGGGAACCGGCGGTGCGGCGGGCGACGGGGCCGGCGGTGCAGCGTGCGCCGCCGCCTGCGCGGCCGCCTGCGCGGCCGCCTGCACACTCGCCTCATCGGTGAGCATGACCGGCGCGGGTGCCGGCGCGGGTGACGGCGCGGGTGCCGGCGCGGGTGCCGGCGCGGGTGCGGCGGCGGCGCGAGGCGCCAGGGTCGGGACGGCCGACGTGCTGTGCGCGGCGGAGGGGGCCGTGGTGGCCCGATCGGCCTGGACGGCGGCCACGACCGAGGCGACCGCCGGGTCCACCACGTCCGGGGCCACGAGCACCTGCGGCGGGTGAGCGACCACCACCGGCGGCTCGGCCGGTGCGGGCGGGGCCACGGACATCGACTCCACCTCGACCGCCACCGGCTCCGCGAGCACCGGCTCAGCGATCAGGGACTCGGTGATCAGGGACTCGGTGATCAGGGACTCGGCGATCAGGGACTCGGCTGGTGCTGCCGGATCGGAGACGTCCGCGGCGACTGCGGCAGCGGCAGCAGCCGCCACCACCGACTTCCCGGTGACGCCCGGGTGCACGGGCACGGCAGCCCGCCCGCTCGGAGCAGCACCTCCCGCCGGGGTGGCGCTCACGGCCGTCGCGATCGCCGACGGCGGTGCGCCGGCCGGCACCGGCGGCACCGGCGGCACCGGCGCGAAGCGCAGCTCGAGCGACGGCGGCGCGGGATCGGCCGGATGGTCGGTGTCCGGGTCGGCCGGCACCGGATCGGCGGTCGGGGCGTCGTGGTGCAGCGTCGCCGGACGGGCACCGCTCGTCGCCGGGCGGGGGTGCTCGATCGTGGCCGAGGCCGTCACGGAGACGTCCGGCGAGCCGGTCGCGTCGGGCCCGGCGATCTGGTTGGCGAGCTGCACGATCAACGACTGCAGATCACCGTCGGTCTGGTACGACTTCGGCTGATCGGACGGCACGCCCGTCAGCTCGGTCCAGTCGAGCGCCGGCACCTGGGCCAGTTCACCCGAACCGTTCCCGCTCGCCGGCGCATCGGCCTCGTCGTTCGACCCGAACCGCAGCTTGAAGTCGAACTTCAGCGGACCGTCGGCGCGCGACGCACCGCTCGACGGCGCATCCGGAGACGCCGGTGCGGTCGGCTGGTTGTCGGTCCCGTCCACCACGTAGCTGGTATCGGCACCGCCGCGACCCCCCTTGAGTCATTCAGCGGTGCTCGACGGCCGGCGACGGGCCGTAGTAGCCGGAGTGCACGTACAGCGCGTGGACCGACTCCGAGTGGTACATGTCGACGATCGCCTGGTCGTCGTCCAGGGCGAGCTCGATCACGAACCCCCGCTCCACCAGCTCGCGCACCACCCCGCGCTTGAACTCGGCAGCTCCGACGAACTGGTCGTCGGCGCGCAGCACGAGGAGGTCCCAGCGGATCGAATGGCGGTCGAGCCAGTCGAGCGTGGTGGCGAACACGAACGCCGGACGAGCCGACAGCAGCACCACGGAGAGCTCCGGGTCGAGCAGCTCGAGCAACGCCGGTACCGCCCGCAGCGGCCGATCGCCGCCGCACGCCCCGAAGAACCCTCGCCAGTCCCGGCGGCCCTCGGGGTTCTTCAGGTAGTGCTGCCGCTGCGACGCGTCGGAGATGACACCGTCGATGTCGACGATGATCGCCCGGCCGGGCGCTCGCGGCTGATCACGCCACTGGGCCGATGCACGCATGCGCAGCGGGTGTCAGTCCTCGGCGGGCGTCTCGGACGCCCGCCGCTGCAACTCGCTCACGACGTTCGCGTCGGCGAGCGTGCTCGTGTCGCCGAGGTTGCGCCCCTCCGCGACGTCGCGCAGCAGCCGGCGCATGATCTTCCCACTGCGCGTCTTCGGCAGGTCGGGCGTGAAGTAGATCGTCTTCGGCTTGGCGATGTGGCCGATCTCCTCGCCGACGAAGCTCCGCAGCGCCTGCTCGTCGACCTCTGCGCCGCCGCGCAACGTGACGTAGGCGATGATCGCCTGACCGGTCGTCGGGTCGTTCGCGCCGACGACGGCCGCCTCGGCGACACTCGGGTGGGCCACGAGTGCGCTCTCGACCTCGGTGGTGGAGATGCGGTGGCCGCTCACGTTCATCACGTCGTCGACACGGCCGAGCAGCCACAGATAGCCGTCGTCGTCGAGCTTGGCGCCGTCACCGGCGAAGTACCGCCCTTCGAACCGACTCCAGTAGGTCTCGCGGTACCGCTCGGGGTCGCCCCAGATGCCGCGCAGCATGCTCGGCCACGGCCGCGTGAGGGTGAGGTAGCCGCCACCGCGCTCCACCCGTCGACCCTGCTCGTCGACCACCTCGGCACCGATGCCGGGCAACGGGAAGGTCGCCGAGCCGGGCTTGGTGGTGGTGGCACCGGGCAGCGGGCTGATCATCACGCCACCGGTCTCCGTCTGCCACCACGTGTCGACGATCGGGCAGCGGCCGCCGCCGATGTGCTCGTGGTACCACATCCACGCCTCGGGGTTGATCGGCTCGCCGACGGAGCCGAGCACCTTCAGCGACGACAGGTCGTGCTTGGCGGGTTCCTCCGTCCCCCACTTCATGAACGTCCGGATGGCGGTGGGGGCCGTGTAGAACTTCGTGACGCCGTACTTCTCGATGATCGCCCAGAAGCGGTCGTTGCCGGGGAAGTTCGGCACTCCCTCGTACATCACCTGCGTGGCACCGTTCGCGAGCGGGCCGTAGACGATGTAGCTGTGACCCGTGATCCAGCCGACGTCCGCGGTGCACCAGTACACGTCGTCGTCGTGGAGGTCGAAGACGTACTTGTGCGTGAAGGCGACCTGGGTGAGGTAGCCGCCGCTCGTGTGCATGATGCCCTTGGGCTTGCCGGTCGTGCCGGAGGTGTACAGCAGGAACAGCAGCTGCTCGCTGTCCATCGGCTCGGCGGGGCACTCGGCGTCCGCCTGCGCCATCAGGTCGTGGTACCAGTGGTCACGGCCCTCCTGCATGTGGACGTCGTTGCCCCCGCGGCGCACCACCACGACGTCGGTGATCGAGGGGGTGTCGGCGAGCGCCTCGTCGGCGACGGGCTTCAGCGCGAACACGTCGCCGCGCCGGTACCCGCCGTCCGCGGTGATGAGCACCTTGGCCTCGGCGTCGTTGATCCGGTCGCGCAGCGAGTGCGCCGAGAACCCGCCGAACACCACGCTGTGCGCCGCGCCGATGCGAGCGCACGCGAGCATCGCCACCGCCGCCTCGGGGATCATCGGCAGGTAGATGTTCACCCGGTCGCCGCGGGTGACGCCGAGTCCCTTCAGCACGTTGGCGAACCGCTGCGTCTCGGCCAGCAGATCGGCGTAGGTGACGGTGCGGGTGTCGCCGGGTTCACCCTCCCAGTGGAAGGCCACCTTGTCGCCGCGACCGGCGAGCACGTGGCGGTCGAGGCAGTTGTAGGACACGTTCAGCTCGCCACCGACGAACCACTTCGAGAACGGCAGGTCCCACTCGCAGATGGTGTGCCACTCGGTCGACCAGTCGACGAGCGCCGCGGCCTGCTTCGCCCAGAAGCCCTGGTCGTCCTGCGCCGCGTCGTCGTACAGGAAGGTGCCGGTGACCAGCGCCTGGTCCTTGAACTCCTCCGACGGCGGGAACCGCCGGTTCTCCCACTGCAGCGCGTCGATCGCGTTCGAACTGCTGTCGCTCATGACCCCGGTACCCCCTCAGCCGCAACGTTCCCGGCGTCGCGTCGATCGACACGGCGCCCGTCGCCGCACCGTAGCAAAGGCCCCGATTCCGCGTTCCGCCCGTGTGCGGATGCCCGCCCGCTCCGACCGGTCGACCCGGTCGACCCGGCCGAGACCACCGCGGCCCCGCGACGGCTGGGCCGTACAGGCGCTGACGCTCGGCGGCGACGTCGCCACCGGCATCACGGCCTCGATCGTGGTCGGCGTCTGACCCCGGTCGGGGCCACCACCGTCGTCGGGCGCGTCAGATCTCGACCTGCGAGCCGACCTCGAACACCTTGTCGGCGGGGAGGTTGAAGAACCGGCTCGCGCTGTCGGCACCGCGGTTGAGCAGCACGAACAGGTGCTCGGCCGCCGGGTTCATGCCCGGGGCCTTGCCGGCGATGATCGACTCACGGCCGATGAAGTACGTCGCCTCGGACGGGTCGAAGTGGATCTCGCGATGCTCGATCTGCGCGAGCGCGAGCGGCACGTCGGGCTCCTCCATGAAGCCGAACGTGAGCAGCACCAGGAACACGCCCGGCTCGATCTTGGTGATCTGGTGACGCTCCTCGGGATCGACGCGCGGCGCTTCGTCGGTGTCGACCGACACGATCAGCGTCTGCTTGTGCAGCACCTTGTTGTGCTTGAGGTTGTTCACCAGCGCGGGCGGTGCCTTGCCGAGATCCTTGAACATGAACACGGCGGTGCCGTCGACGCGCTTGATGTCGGTGGCCTCGTCGAGCACCTCGGTGATCGGACGTTCTCCGCGGTGGATGCGTGCGGCCACCAGCGAGCGACCCTTGCGCCACGTCTGCATCTGCACCATGAGGATGATCGCGACGGCGAGTGCGAACCAGCCACCGTTGGGGATCTTCACGAGGTTGGCACCGATGAAGCCGATCTCGATCACGATGAGCGGGATGCACACGGCGAACGCCTGCCAGCGCGCCCAGTTCCACCGGTCGACGAGCACCTTGAAGAAGATGAGCGTGGTGATGCCCATCGTCATCGTGACGGCGATGCCGTAGGCGGCGGCCAGGTGCTCCGAGGACTGGAAGCCGATCACCAGGCCGATGCACACGATCATCAGCACCCAGTTCACGAGGGGCACGTAGATCTGACCCATGTGCTGCTGGCTGGTGTGGCGGATCTCGATGCGCGGCAGGTAGTCGAGCTGCACCGCCTGCGCGGTGAGTGAGAAGACTCCCGAGATCAGCGCCTGGGACGCGATCACCGTGGCCATGGTGGCCAGCAGCACGAGCGGCAGCTCGAGGGCGTCGGGTGCCATGAGGAAGAAGAACTTCTCCTTGACGACCTCGGGGTTCTCCAGCAGGAACGCGCTCTGTCCCCAGTAGTTCAGGATGAGCGACGGCAGCACCATGCCGTACCAGCCCCACATGATCGGCCTGCGGCCGAAGTGGCCCATGTCGGCGTAGAGCGCCTCGCCACCCGTGACCACCAGGAAGATCGAACCGAGCGACAGGAACGCCTTGAGCGGCTCGTGGGTGAAGTAGTCGAGGGCGTAGATCGGGTTCACCGACCCGATGATCTCCGGGTTGTCGAAGATGTGGCGCACGCCGAGGAGGGCCAGCACCGCGAACCACACCATCATGATCGGGCCGAACACCCGACCGACGGCGCCGGTGCCCTTGCTCTGGAAGAGGAACAGCAGCAGCAGGATGCCGATCGCGATCGGGATCACCGCGCCCTCGAACGACTCGTTGACGACGGTGAGCCCTTCCACGGCGCTGAGCACCGAGATCGCCGGGGTGATCGCACCGTCGCCGTACAGCAGTGCCGTGCCGAAGATGCCGAACGCCACGAGCAGACCCGCCTTCGCGACGGTCGGCTGCTTGCGGCGCATCACCAGCGCGGTGAGGGCGAGGATCCCGCCCTCGCCCTTGTTGTCGGCCCGCATCACGAAGGCGAGGTATTTGATCGAGATGATGATGATCAGCGACCAGAACGCCAGTGACGAGACGCCGTAGACGTTGATCTTGTCGACCATCATCTTGTGGCCCTCGCCGGTGAACGCCTCCCTCAGCGCGTACAGCGGGCTGGTGCCGATGTCGCCGTACACGACACCGAGCGCGCCGAGCGCGAGCATGAGCGTGCCGGCCTTGGTGTGGTGCCCGTGCCCGTGGCCGGGCGGTGCATCGCCGCCGGCGTGCTCGAGCTCGGCGCGGTGCTGCTCCTCGAGCTCCTTCGCCAGGGTGACCGATTCGGGTCCGGCCGTCTGATCAGATCCCACAGGCGATCGACGCTACTCCGACACGGAGACGGACGGCGAACACGCTCGTCCGGCACGCCGTGCGTTCACGCCGCGGTCATCGGTCGCCGCACGGCGGCATGACGCGCCGTCGACGTGTCGTCGAGCCGTGTCACGCCGCCGCCGTCCCTCGCCGGCGGCTCCGACCACGGCTCCACCGGGTCGCGACCACGCCGAGCAGGAGCACCGCGGAACCGACCGCCACCGTCACGTCGGCGGGCGAGCCCGTGGCGGGGAGCAGCGCACCTCCGGGGTCCGGTCCCTTGGATGCGACGGCGATCGTGGTGGACGTGGAGTCCTGGAGCGGCCGGGCGGGCGGCGGCGCTCCGGTGGCGACGTCCGTGCCGTCGCTCGGCGCCCTGGGTTGCGGCTCGGTCACCGGCGGCGCCACCCCGACCCGTCCCGTCGCCCCGTGCTGCACCGACCCGTCCTCCATGGCCCCCGACGGTGCCGGACCCCCACGATCGCGCCAGAGTGTCACCCGGGTGATCGTCAGCCCGGGCGATCGTCAGGACGGGCGATCGGGCGTCGACCACTCCAGCGTGAGGAACCCCCCGAGGCCGGCCGGGTCGAGCAGGGCCTCCGCCTCCCGCACGCGACTGCGCATCCGCATCGCGGCCACCGTCGGCGCCGCGGCGGCCGCCTCCCACGCCCGACGGCCCTCGTCGACGAGGTCGTCGATCCCCCAGCGCTGCAGGAACTGGGCCTGCGTCCGCACCACGTCCGGCTCCGGGAGCTGGTCGAGCGCCACCTGGCCGGTGACGTCCTGCCCCCCGGGGTCGGTGAGGTAGTGCCCACCCCGCTCGTGGCCCCGGTAGGTGCGCAGCCACTCGCGCCAGGGCATCGACGCGAGCTCGGCGGTCCGCGGCGTCACGTAGTCGATGCACAGCACGGTGCCGGCCGTCAGCATCCGTCTCGCCGACGTGACCCAGTCGGCGGCGGCCTCCTGCCAGGGCACCCGTGCACCGTGCGGGGCGGTCGGCGGCAGCCACGCCGGGGCGCCGGTGAGCGGCGCGAGCACCTCGACGAGACGGCCACCGGCGACGGTGACGTGCGCCTCGCGCCAGCCGCCGTCGAACACGAGCAGGCGGAACGGGAGGTTGTCGAGCAACTCGTTGGCGATCACGACGCCGACCACCGGCCGGTCGGGCATCGCCGAGACGGAGGCGATGCCCTCGGGGTGGGTCGTCCGCTGTGCGGCGCTGGTCTCCACCGCGGTGTAGGGATGGTCGGCCACACCGGCGGCACGCCAGTGCTGCTGGATGCTCCGGGCGAGCGTGCCCGGCCCGGCACCCACCTCGATCACCTCGAAGTCGGCGGGCTCGCCGAGGCGGCGGTGCTCGGCCGCGATCCACGCGCCGAGCACCGTGCCGAACAGCGGGCCCACCTCGGGCGAGGTGAGGAAGTCGCCACGCCGGCCCGCGCGTCCGCCGGTGGCGTAGAAGCCGCCCTCGCCGTAGAGGGCGAGATCGAGGAAGCGGTCGAACCGGAGCGCGCCACCGGCCTCGACGACCGCGGCGGCGATCTCGTCAGCGGCCGAGGGCACCGGTGAGATCGGCGAGGTCGCCGAAGCGACCGACGAGGTCGGGCAGCACGCCCAGCACGATCGTCGCACCGCACGTGATCACCAAGGCGGCCTGGATCGACGACGGGGTGCGGATCGGGGTCGCGTCGCCGTCCGGCACCGGCTTCATCCAGATCTCGCGCATCACCGTGATGTAGTACGCGGCGGCGATCACCGTGTTGATCGCCGCGATGATCGCGATGGCGTAGCCCCACCCGGTCCCGGCGTCGAGCACCGCCTTGAACGCACCGAACTTGGCGAACCAGCCACCGAGCGGCGGGATGCCCGCGAGCGATGCGAGGAAGATCGTCATCAGCACACCGAGCGCCGGCGCGTAGGAGAAGAGACCGCCGTAGCTGGAGATCTCGCCGCTGCGCGTCTTGCGTGCCACCGCGATGATGACGGCGAACGCTCCGAGGTTCGTCGCGGCGTACACCACGAGGTACACGACCACGGCCTTGAGCGCGGACTCGCCGGCACCGTCGACACCGGCCACGGTGAGCGGCATGAGGATGAACCCACCCTGGCTGATGCTCGAGTAGGCGAACATGCGCACGATGTTCGTCTGGCGCAGCGCCAGCAGGTTGCCGATGGTCATCGAGGCGGCGGCCAGCACGAAGATGAACGGCTGGTACACGTCGTCGGCCCGCGGGAAGGCGACGAACACCAGCGTGGTGAGCGCCACGAACCCGGCCGCCTTCGAGGCCACGCTCAAGAACGCGGTGATCGGGGTGGGGGCACCCTCGTAGACGTCGGGCGCCCACTGGTGGAACGGCACGGCGCTCACCTTGAACGCGAAGCCCACGACGATGAAGGCCACCGCGAGCGCGTGCACGCCGCTGAACTCGCCGCTCGCCGTGATGGCCGGACCGATCTCGCTGAGCAGCGTCGTCCCGGTGACGCCGTACAGCAGGCTCATGCCGTAGAGCATGATCGCCGACGCGAAGACACCGAGCAGGTAGTACTTCATGCCCGCCTCGTTGCCCTTGCTGTTGCGCTTGTTCCAGGCGGCGAGCATGTAGGCGGGGATCGACAGGAACTCGAGTGCGACGAAGATGCTGATCAGGTCGCGCGACGACGCCATCATCACCATGCCGAGGATGCTGGTGAGCAGCAGCACGTAGTACTCGCCCTGGTAGTAGCGCCCTCGCTCGATCTCGTCGGCGCTCATCAGCACGACGACGTAGCCGGCGAGCAGGAACAGCGCCTTCAGGATCAGGGCGTACTCGTCCACCACGTACCGACCGGTGAGCGACTCGCCCGACAGCGGGTATCGGGTGTCGTCGCCGATCACCGCCAGGGTGACGACGGGGATCAGCGCGCCCAGCAGGGTGAAGCCGGCCAGCGTCGAGGTGATCCAGCGCTGGCGCTCGTCGACGAAGAGGTCGACGAGCAGCACGATGCACAGGCCGGCAGCGAGGACGATCTCGGGCGCGAGCGCGTGGTAGTCGACCGTCGGCGCCGTGAAGTCGACCGCGAGCAGGCTGGCGATCACTGGTGGAACACCTTCACCAGTTCGGTGACCGCCGGGTCCATCACGTCGAACATCAGCTGCGGGTAGACGCCGAACACGACGATCGCGATCAGCAGCGGCGTCCAGGCGACCCACTCGTAGACGTTGACGTCGTGGAGGTCGTCGTGGTGCTCGTCGTTGCCGGCGGCGCCGACCGAGTGGGCGTGGCCGTGACCGGTGAACTCGGGGTTGGGCTCACCGAACGCCGTGCGCTGGTACAGCCAGAGCAGGTAGGCGGCGGCGAGCACGGTGCCGAGGGCGGCGATCACCATGAGCGTGCGGAACAGGGTGACGTCGAGCTGCGGCGCGGGCTGGTAGGCGCTGAGGATCGCCGGGAACTCGCCCCAGAACCCGGCGAGACCGGGGAGGCCGAGCGAGGCCATGGCGCAGAAGCCGAGGATCCAGCCGAGCTTGGGCATCGAGACGAGCAGGCCGCTGAGGCGCTTGATCTCGAGCGTGTGGTAGCGCTCCTTGATCGAGCCGGCGCAGAAGAAGAGCATGCCGGTGATGAGACCGTGGGCGACCATGCCGAACAGCGCGGCATTGATGCCCATCTCGGTGAGCGTGGAGATGCCGAGCATCACGAAGCCCATGTGCGCCACCGACGAGAAGGCGATGAGGCGCTTCATGTCGGTCTGCGCGAGGCACCCGAGCGCGCCGTAGATGATGCCGATGACGGCGAGCACGCCGATGACCGGCGCCCACTCGACCGCAGCCTGCGGCAGGACGGGGATCGCGATGCGGATGAAGCCGTAGGTACCGAGCTTCAGCAGGATCGCCGCCAGGATCACCGACCCCTGGGTGGGGGCCTGCGTGTGGGCGTCGGGCAGCCAGGTGTGGAACGGGAACATCGGCACCTTGACCGCGAAGCCGATGAACATGCCCGCGAAGATCCACATCGCGACGTCCTTGTCGATGTTGATCCCCTCGGTGATGAGGTACGGGATCGAGAAGCTCTCGGCGCCGGTCTTGTAGTACAGCGCCAGGAACGCGACGAGCATCAGCGCCGAGCCGAACATCGTGTAGAGGAAGAACTTGAGCGACGCGTACTGGCGCTGCTCACCGCCCCACACGCCGATCATGAAGTACATCGGCAGCAGCACGACCTCGAAGAACACGAAGAACAGGATCAGGTCCTGGGCGATGAACGTGCCCGCCATGCCGGTCTGGAGGACCAGCATCAGGATGAGGAAGGCCTTCGGGTTGCCGGGCGAGGGGATGTGGTTCCAGGAGTAGATCATCACCAGCACGGTGATGACCATCGACAGGAAGTACATCGGCAGGCTGATGCCGTCGAGGCCGACGGTGTACCCGCTGTTGATCACGCTGATCCACTCGGTGTCGACGAAGAACTGCAGTCGCGCGCTCTGGTCGTAGTCGAACGCCGCGAGCGTGGCGATGCCCACGCCGAGCGTGCCGAGCGCCGTCACCAGGGCGATCTGCTTGTGGAGCAGCTCTTCCTTCTTCGGGACGAGCAGCATCACCAGCACGCCGGCGAGCGGCAGGAACGTGCCCAGGCTCAGCAGCCAGTTCTGATCGGAGATTGGGTCCATGGTTCAGCTGACCTCAGATGTTGACGATGACGAGCACGAGGGCACCGAGCGCCGCGGCACCGAACAGCAGCGCTCCGTACTGGTTGACCTTGCCTGACTGCAGCGGGCGCAGCGCACCGCCGGTGCCGGACGCCGCCTTGCCGGAGCCGTTGACGGCGAGACCGTCGATGGCACCCTGGTCGACGTACCGGTAGATCCACTCACCGGTGCGGCGGCCGCCCTTGCCGACGGCGTCGACGGTGCCGTCGAGCACGCGCTGGTTGATCCAGTACGCCGCCTGCGAGATGGGGTACGCGACGGCCCGGACGACGACCTTCTCGTAGAGGTCGTCGAGGTAGTACTTGTTGACGAGGAACCGGTGGCCCGCGCCGAGCAGCTTGTTGCGACCCGTGAGGCCCTGCAGCTTGTTCCGCCTCGTGCCGTACACGAGCGAACAGAGGGCGAAGCTGATCGCGTAGGCGGCGAACACGATGATCGTCGCGACACCGGCCTTGGCCCACGAGAACGGCGGGTGGGTGACGGCCGGGAAGATGCACGCCTGGCCGGGCGACGGAGCGACGTAGCCGCACACCTTCTCGCCCTCCGCGGCGGCGCGAGGAGCGACGGCGACGGACTGGCCGAAGCCACCCACGAGGAGATCGTCCGTGGCGATCGGCGCGGTGGTGGGCTCGACCCACAGCTTGAGCTTCTCGAAGCTCTCGCCGAACGCCGGCGCCTGCAGGAACCCGGCGACGATCGACAAGAACGCGAGGATGCAGATCGGGACGAGCAGCAGCTTGCCCGACTCGTGCGGACCGTGGTGGGCGCCGTGGTGGTCGTCGTGCCCGTGCGCGTCGTGGGCGTCGTGGGCGTCGTGGGCGTCGTGGCCGTGGGCGTCGTGGGCGAGCGCGTGTCCGTGGGCGTCGTGGGCGTCGTGGCCGGCGGTCGCGTGCGCACCGGCGTGCACCAGCGCGTCCACGTGCGCCTCGTCGTCGGCCTGCTCGTGCTCCTCGCCGTGCTCGTCACCGTGGTGCTCGCCCGCGGCGGCGCCGCGCGGCGTCCCGAAGAAGGTGAGGTAGGTGGCCCGGGTCATGTAGGCCGCCGTCAGGAAGGCCGACACGAACCCGAGGTAGAAGAAGACGTCGTAGCCGTTCTTCCCGACGGTGGCGATGATCTCGTCCTTCGACCAGAAGCCGGCGAGGAACGGGAAGCCGGTGAGCGCGGCGGTGGCGATCATCCAGCACGCGAAGGTGACGGGCATCGCCTTGCGCAGACCACCCATGTCCTTCTTCATGTCGAAGCTGTGGTGCGAGCCCGAGTGCGCCACCGAGCCGGCGCAGAGGAACAGGCAGCACTTGAAGAAGGCGTGGGTGAAGATGTGGAACACCGCGGCGATCCAGGCGCCGGCGCCGAGGCCCATCATCATCAGACCCAGCTGGCTCACCGTGGAGTACGCCAGCACCTTCTTGATGTCGTTCTGGACGAACGCCAGGAAGGCGGCGATGAGGGTGGTGATGCCACCGATCAGCACGATGAAGTTCACGCTCGAGCCGGGGATCGACAGGCCCTCCCAGAACACCGGGTAGACGCGAGCCACGAGGAACACACCGGCCACCACCATCGTGCTGGAGTGCAGCAGCGAGCTCACCGGCGTGGGACCGGCCATCGCGTCGGGCAGCCAGGTGTGCAACGGGAACTGACCGCTCTTGCCGATGCAGGCGATGAACAGCGCCACCGACCCCCACAGCAGCACGTCGTGCGACGCCTCGCCCGACATCGCCCAGGCGTTGATCGCCTGGATGCTGAAACCGTTGGAGCCGAAGTTGTCGACCGCGAACGCGTTGGCGCCGAAGAACACGATCGCCGTGCCGACCAGCAGGCCGACGTCGCCGACGCGCACGGTGAAGAACGCCTTGAGCGCCGCGCGGCTGTTCGCCTTGTCCTCCCACCAGTGCCCGATCAGCATGAACGAGCACAGACCCATGAGCTCCCAGCCGAGGATCAGCTGGACCATGTTCTCGGCGAGGACCATCGTGAGCATGCCGCCGGAGAAGAGCGTGAGGGCGGCGAAGAAGTGGGTGTAGCGACGATCGCCGCGGACGTACTCGAGCGAGAAGATCTGCACCAGCACGGAGATGAACGCGACGAGGATCAGCATCATCACCGCGAGGCCGTCGATGTGCTGGCCGAGGCCGAACTCGAGACCGCCGCTCTGCCACCAGGTCCAGCTCTTGATGACCGGAGCGACGTAGGTGCTCTCCTCACCCGAGGCCGCGGCCGACAGGCTGCGACCGAAGCCCGCGATGCCTCGGGCGATCGCGGATCCCTCGTCGTGCCCGCCGTGGGCGGCGTCGACCCGCTGGATCCACTGGTAGGCGGTGCCGATGGACAGCGCGAGGGCGCCGACCATGCTGGCGATGCCGACCTCGCTGCCCTTCATGGGCATGCGCTTGCCGAACAGGATGATGACGACGAAGCCGATCACCGGCACGACCGGGATCAGCCATGCGTGTTCGAGGAACCATCCTGCGGAATCGTTGACGTGGGCGAGCACGGATCAGCCCTTCATCTCGGAGAGTTCGTCGAGCGCGATGCTCTTGCGGTTGCGGTAGATCAGCAGCACCATCGCCAGACCGACGCCGACCTCGGCGGCGGCGACCGCGATGATGTAGAGCGCGAACGTGTTGCCGTCGGCGTTGCCGTGGAGCATCGAGAACGCGAGCAGGTTGATGTTCACCGAGTTCAGGATCAGCTCGATGCTCATCAGCACCATCACCGCGTTCTTGCGGGCGATCACGCCGTAGACGCCGATGCAGAACAGCACCGCGCCGAGCAGCAGGAAGTTGTTGATCAGCATCGCGGCTCAGTCCTTCCTGGCCAGCACGATGGCGCCGATGACCGCGGCCAGCAGCACGAACGACAGCGCCCAGAAGGGCAGCAGGTACGGCTTGAAGATGCTGTCGCTGACCGCCTGGATCGAGATCGGCGAGGCCTGGTCGCCCTGGGGCAGCCGGGTGTCCTCGAAGCCGTCGATCAGCACCCACACGATCACGCCCAGCATGACCAGTGCGACCGGCACGCCGAGCAGGTGGTTGCGGTTGTTGAGGTCGGCCTCGTGCCCGAGCTTGGCCCGGGTGAGCATGACGCCGAACAGGAAGAGCACCATCACGGCGCCGACGTACACCAGCACCTGGGTGACGGCGACGAACTCGGCGGCGAGCAGCAGGTACTGGGCGGCGGCGCCGGCCAGCACGAGCACCAGCGACAGCGCCGCGTGGACGACGTTCTTGCTGGTGACGACCTTCAGCGCGCCCACGATCATGACCGCGGCGATGATGCCGAAGCCGATGTTCTGGGCGACGTAGATGTCGTCGGTGGCGAGGACCACGGCGCTCATTTCTTCTTCTTCTCCGCGCCGGCCTCGAGCTCGGGCGCCTCGGGGACGGTCTCCATCCACTCGCCGAGCTTGGTCTTGTCGTGGAGGAGGTCGGCGATGCGGGGCTCGCTGTACTCGTACTCCGGACTCCAGAACAGGGCGTCGAACGGGCAGACCTCGACGCAGATGCCGCAGTACATGCACAGGGCGTAGTCGATGTCGAAGCGGTCGAGCTTGTTCACCTTGCGCGGCGCACCACCGGCGCGCCGCGGCGGCGCGAGCTCCTTGTGACCCTCGATGTAGATGCACCAGTCGGGGCAGCTGCGGGCGCAGAGCATGCAGGCGGTGCAGTTGTCCTCACGCAGCGCGATGACGCCGCGCGCCCGGACGGGCGGCGACTCCTTCTCGTGCGGGTACTGCACGGTGGCGGCACCACCGCCGTACTTCTTCGGCTTCACCGTCTGCGCGAAGGTGGCGAGGGTGACCTGCATCCCCTTGCCGTACTCGTTGTAGCGGTCCCTCAGAAAGCCCATCAGAACGCCACCTTCAAGATCGCGGTGAACATGATGTTGATCAGCGACACCGGGATGAGCACCTTCCAGGCGAAGCGCTGCAGCTGGTCCTCACGCAGACGTGGGTAGCTGAAGCGCACCCACATGATGAGGAACGACAGGCCGAGCATCTTGGTGATCATGATCAGCGGGCCGACGATGTTCATCCAGTCGTCGACGTCGTTGTTCGACTCCCAGCCGAACCAGCTGAACGGGATGCCCCAGCCGCCGAGGAACAGCACGCTGGCGATGAGGCTGAACACGCCCACCGTGGCGAACTCGGCGATGAAGAAGATCAGGAACCGGAAGCCCGAGTACTCGGTCATGTAGCCCGACACGAGCTCGGACTCGGCGATCGGCATGTCGAACGGCGCCTGCGTGAGCTCGGCCTGCACGGCGATCATGAAGACGAGGAACCCGACGAACTGAGTGAGGATGTACGGGTTGCCGAGCCCGTCCCAGCCGAACATCGAGCCGGCGTTCTGCTGCTCGACGATCTGGTTGAGGTTCATCGTGCCGGCCTGGATGACCACGCCGATCACCGCGAGCACCATCGGCAGCTCGTAGGCGATGAGCTGACCGGCGGCGCGCAGACCGCCGAGGAGCGAGTACTTGTTGGCGCTCGACCAGCCGGCGATGAGGATGCCGAGCACGCTGACCGAGCTCACCGCCAACGCGTAGAAGATGCCCGCCTCGAAGTCGGTGAAGTAGGCGTCGGGGCCGAAGGGCACCACGGCGACGAGCAGGAACGTGCTCACCAGCACGATCAGCGGCGCGATCTTGAAGATGCGCTTGTCCGCGTTCTCGGGCTGGATGTCCTCCTTCTGCAGCCACTTGCCGACCTCGGCGAAGAGCTGCATCGAGCCGTACGGACCCGCCTCCATGGGGCCGAGACGGCTCTGCATGAAGCTCATCATCTTGAAGAGGAACAGGTACACGATCGTGCCGGCCGGCAGCAGCACCGCGACGGTGCCGCCGAGCACGCGCAGCAGCGACTGTGCCCAGTAGGGAAGGTCGACGGCGATCACTTGTCGATGTCTCCGAGGATGAAGTACAGCGAGGCGAGGATGGTGATGACGTCGGGGACGTACACGCCACGCAGCACCCACGGCACGATCGAGATGTTGTTGAAGCTCGCGGTCCGGATCTTCACCCGGAACGGGCCGAGGTCGCCCTGGCTGACGACGTAGTAGCCCATCTCACCGAGCGGGTTCTCGGTGCTGACGAACGCCTCGCCCTCGGGCACCTTGATGATGCGGGGCACCTTCGCCATGACCGGACCCGACGGGATGCCGTCGAGGAGCTGGTCGACGATCTTGGTGGCCTCGCGGGTCTCCTGGAGACGCACCCAGCAGCGGGCGAAGCTGTCGCCGTCCGGGTGGGTCCAGACCTTGAAGTCGACCTTGTCGTAGGCGAGCGGCAGCGACTGGTCGCGGCGCAGGTCCCAGTCGACGCCGCTGGCGCGCAGGTTGGCGCCCGACAGGCCGTACTGCTGCGCCACCGCCGGCGGGATGACACCGATGCCGCGCGTGCGGTCCTGGAAGATCTTGTTCCCGAACAGGAGGTTCTCGATCTCGTCGCAGAAGTTGCGCAGCTTCTTCATCACCTGGCGGGTCTCGTCGATCCAGCCCTTCGGCAGATCCTCCTTGAGCCCGCCGATGCGGTCGAAGTTCGGGTGGAAGCGGCCGCCCGTCGCGCCCTCGATGAGGTTCAGCACGTACTCGCGGTCGCGGAAGGCGAAGAACACCGGGGTGATCGCACCCAGCTGCACGCCGAGGTCGCCGAGGAACAGCGACACGTTGGCGATGCGGCTCAGCTCGAACAGGATCGTGCGGATCCACTGCGCACGGGGCGGCGCCTCGATCTCCATGAGCTGTTCGGCCGCGAGGATGAACGGCACCTCGTTGGCGAAGCTGCCCAGCCAGTCGATGCGGTTGATCAGCGTGGTGACCTGCGGGAAGGTGCGGACCTCGGTGAGCTTCTCGTAGCCGCGGTGCATGTAGCCGGCCGACGGGTCGGCCCACACCACCTGCTCGCCGTCGAGGCGGACGATGATGCGCAGCGTGCCGTGCGTGGCGGGGTGCTGCGGCCCGATGTTCAGGGTCATCCCCTCGGTCTCGAGCTCGACGTTCAGCCGTGCGTCGGCGGCCTGGGCCGCGATGTAGCTCAGCTTCTGACGATCGATGAGATCGGTCATTCGGTGGCTCCTTCGCCCTCGCCGTCGTCGCCCTCGCCGGGCAGGGGCTCCACGTCGGCGATGCCCGGCCACGGCTTCACGAGGCGGGCGAGCAGCGGGAAGTCCTTGCGCAGCGGATGCCCCTCGAAGTCGGTGGGCAGGTACATGTTGCGCAGATCGGGGTGGCCGGCGAAGCGGATGCCGAACATCTCGTGGCACTCGCGCTCGTGCCAGTTGGCGCCGGCGTAGTTGGTGACCCAGCTGTCGACGATCGGGCCCTGCCCGTCGACGTCGTCGGGCACGTCGGCCTTCAGGGTGATGCCGACGTGGCGCTCGAGGTCGGTCACCCGGGCGAACACCTGGAAGCGCGTCTCGCCGCCGGTGTAGCCCTGCACGATCTCGGTGGAGCGCTCGGGCGGGGGTGCGGTGGGATCGTCCTCGCCGCGTCCGTACGGGCTGGGCATCCAGTCGATCGCCGAGAGGAAGCAGAAGTAGTGGAAGCCGGCGTCGCGCACGGCCAGACCGGCGTCGCGCCAGGCATCGGTGCGGACGCGGACCCAGAGGTCGACGTTCGGGACGAGCTTCACGTCGACGATCGCGTCGCCCAGCCGGGCGCGGAGATCGTCGACGATGCCCTCGCGGAGCGTGTCGGAGGCCAGGGCCGGGGTGTCGGCGGTGTCACTCAACGGGGCCACCGCCCACCACGATCGGGTCCTTGACGAGGGCGCGGGTGCCCTCGCCGCGCCAGCGCGCCCCCATGTCCTCGTTCTTGATCCGCTGCTGCAGCAGCACCACGCCCTCGAGCAGCGCCTCGGGGCGGGGCGGGCAGCCCGGCACGTACACGTCGACCGGGATGATCTGGTCGACGCCCTTGGTGACCGAGTAGCTGTCCCAGTACGGACCGCCGCAGTTCGCGCACGACCCCATCGAGATGACGTACTTCGGGTCGGGCATCTGCTCGTAGAGGCGCTTGATCGCCGGGGCCATCTTGTCGGTGACCGTGCCGGAGATGACCACGAGGTCGGCCTGGCGAGGGCTCGCGGGCAGCGGGATGACCCCGAGGCGCATCACGTCGTAGCGGGGCGAGCCGAAGGCGGCGCCCATCTCGATCGCGCAGCACGCGAGGCCCCACTGGTACACCCAGAGGCTGTAGGAACGTCCGAGGTTGAACAGGGACGTGAGTGGCTTGGGCATCCGCCCCTTGTCGACGAGACCCATGTGGTTACACCCAGCGGAGAACGCCCTTGCGCCACGCGTACACGAGGCCAAGGAGCAGGACGAAGACGAAGATGCCCATCTCCACGAGGCCGAACGTGCCGTACCGTTCGAGCTGCGTGGCCCACGGGAAGATGAAGACCGCCTCGACGTCGAACACGACGAAGAGGAGGGCGAAGATGTAGTAGCGGACCTGGCTCTGCGACCAGCCGTCGCCCACCGGGTCGACACCGCTCTCGTAGGCGATCAGCTTCTGCGGTGTGGGCTTGTTGGGCCGCACGATCGCTGCGACGCCGAGCAGGAGACCGGCGAGCAGCAGGGCGATCGCCCCGAACCACACCACGGTCAGGTAGTCGCGAAGGAAGTCCGACATCGGCGCCGACGCTACCAGGGTGTGTGAATCGACTCACAAACCCTGGCCCTCCGTCGTGGAGAACCTCGGCGGGCGCGATCAGGCCGGTGGCAGGGCGTGCGTGGCGTCGAGCCACCCGGCGATGCCGGCCGCCACCTTCTCCCGGGGGATGCTGGCCCCGCCGGCGCCGTAGGTGGCCCCCGATCTGGGGGAGGTGCCACGGCGCTCGCGGGCGTAGCCGACGGCCTCGTGCAGGTCGGCGGCGAACTGGTCGATCACGCCCGGCGCCGTGTTCGGCCGGGTCACGCAGAAGTGGAGCGCCGGCGGGTGCTGGAGCCCGTTCATCCGCCAGCGCTTCGCGGCCAGCGCGTCGTTGACGTGGAAGATGTCGATCGGCTCGCCACCGGACTGCTCGGCGGTGGCGGCGGCGAAGGCGACGTTGAACGTCGGCTCGCCGAGCACCCGCAGCTCGGGGTGCTCGCCGATCACCTCGCGCAGCCGTGCGGCCGTGCGGAAGATGTCGGCCGCGATCGCCAGGTACCCCTCGCGGCCGAGCGTCACCATCGCGGCCCAGGCGGCGGCGATGATGCCCCCCGAACGCGAGCCGCTCATGCCTGGCGAGGTGTAGTTGCCCCCGGACCAGTCGGGCATGATGAAGTACTGGCGACGGCGCATCTCGGCGGTGCGGTACAGCAGCACGCTCGATCCCTTCAGCCCGAAGCCGTACTTGTGCGTGTCGGCGCTGATCGACGTCACGCCGGGGAGGCGGAAGTCGAACACGGGCGCGTCGACGCCCAGCTCCTCCGCCCAGCAGAGCACGAAGCCGCCGAGGCAGCCGTCGACGTGGAGGTTGACGCCGCGTTCCACGGCCAGGTCGCTGAGCTCGCCGATCGGGTCGACGAGCCCGTGGGGGTAGGTACCGGCCGAACCGACCAGGGCGATCGTGCGGTCGTCGACGAGCGAGCGCACCGAGTCCATGTCGGCGACGTAGCGGTCGGTGACCTCGGCGACGCGCATCTCGATGCCGAAGTAGTGCGCGCCCTTGTGGAGCGCCGGGTGCGCGGTCTCCGGCAGCACCACGTTGGGCTCGGTGATGCCTCGCTCACGCCCCCACTCGCGGTACGCGAGGAGCGGGTTCATGAGGCTCTCGGTGCCGCCGCTCGTGAGGACGCCGATCGGGTCGGGCGCGTGCATCAGCCCGGCGGTCATGGCGATGATCTCCGCCTCGAACCGGGTGGCGCTGGGGTACATGTCGCGCTGGATGACGTTGGCGTGGCTGTAGTGGCCGAACACCTCGTTCAAGAAGGCGTAGTGCTCCTCGTCGCCGGAGTAGATCGACCCGCTGATGCGGCCCTCGTGGGCGACCGCGTCCTCGGCGGTCGACATCTCGCGGATCTCCGCCAGCACCTCGTCGCGCGAGCGTCCGTGGTGCGGCATCTCGCGGGCGACGGGGTAGCGGTCGGCGTACGGATACAGGCCCATGGGTTCACACTAGGCGTGCGGTCCGTGCGGCCCGGCAGGCCGTGCGAACGCCGGTCAGGTGCCGGGGAGCAGGGCGAGCGACGGGTGCAGCGACTGCAGGCGCCGCAGCGCGGCCGCCACGGCCTCGCGGCGCTCGGGACGAGGTGTGCGGACCGCCCGCACCCGCAGCAGCGAGGGCACGTCGTCGAGGTCGAGCAGACCCAGGTCGGCGAACGCCAGGAACGCGGCACCGCGCGCGTTGGTGGCCCGCGGCTGGTCGAGCTGGTGCACCGGACGGTCGAGCGCGTCCGCGAGCAGCTGCGCCCACAGGTCGCTCTGGGCACCTCCACCGCCGAACGCGACCGACGGCCAGGTGGTCCCGACGAAGTCCTCCATCGGACCGCGCAACCACCCGAGGTTGAGCGCCACCCCCTCGAGCACGGCGCGGAGCAGGTGCCGGCGGTCGTGGCGCAGGTGCAGGCCGGTGAACGCGGCGCGCACATCGTCGTTCGGGTTCGGCGCGATCGAGCCGAGCAGCCACGGGGCGAAGTCGACGCCGTCGGCACCGTCGGGCACCCCGGCGGCCTCGGCTGCCGCGGCCCCGACGTCGTCGCCGTACCCGAACAGGCGCGCCGCCCACTCGAGCGCCCGACCGCCGACCCCGTTCTCCGCCATCACGTACCAGCTGCCGGGCACCGGGCTGGGCACGGTGAGCAGGCCGGACCCGAGGTCGCTGCGCTGCACCCGGAGGTGGGTCACCATCACCGACGTCGTGCCGATGATCACCGACCCTCGTTCGGGCCCGAGCGCTCCGGACCCCACGGCGGAGGTGATCGAGTCGATCGTGCCGGGGACGACGGGGAGGCCGGCGTCGATCCCGAGCGCGGCGGCCGCGGCCGTGGTGACCTCGCCGACGGGCCCGCGCATCGGGACGAGGGGTGCGAGCTTGTCGGGGCGGAGCCCCGTGGCGGCGACGAGCTCCGGGTCGTACTCGGTGGCACCCCAGGTGCGGTTGTCGCAGACCAGCTGGCCGAACACCGTCGACTGGGTGGCGCAGACGCGTCCGGTGAGCCGGGCGGTCAGGTAGTCCATGGGCTCGACGAGCGCGACGGCGGCGGCGTAGGCCTCGGGGTGGAAGGTGGCGACCACGTGGGCGTGCGCCACGTTGTCGTTGCCGCTCGGCAGCGGGATCAGACCGTGCCGCTCGACGAACAGTGGGAACGACGTCTCGTTCAGCAACGACAGGTTGTGCGCGCCGCCGCGGGTGTCCATCCACAGCACGCACGGACCCGTCGGGCGCCCGTCGGCGGCGACGGGGATCGTGCTCATGTACTGGCTGGTCACGGAGACGGCCACCAGCGGTGGGCGTGCCGACAGCTCGGCGAGCTCGGCGAGCGCGGCGCGGGCCGCCTCGACGACCGCCGTCCACATCCGCTCCGGGTCCTGCTCGGCCCCACCGCCGGGCAGGAACTCCGTCGCCACCGGGCGCCACGACCAGGCCAGCGTCTCGCCGCTCGGCGCGACCACGGCGACCTTCGGTCCACCGGTACCCAGGTCGATCGCCAGCACGCACCCCGCGTCGGCGGCGGGTCCGGGTCCGTCGGCAGCGCTCGTCATGCGAGGACTGTAGGGCGCGTCGGCGCACCCGCCAGGTGTCGCCGCGGCGTGCACCACCGCCACGCAGGGCCTCGAACCGGACCGCACCGCGCACGTCGGGTGCCGTGGAGGCGCGCCTCCGTCCGGACGCGAAGCGTGGCGAATCACCGCTCGGGGTGCTACACAAGTGGCTCCATGAGGTCGGACGGAGTGGTGTCTGTCATCGCGCGCGTGCCCGCGTGGCGTGACCGGCCCGTCGCGGTCCGCCCGCTGGGCACGGGTCCGACCACCCGACACTTTCTCGTCACGGTCGACGACGAGCGGCCGGACGCCTGGGTCGTGCGCTTCCCGGCCGAGCCTGCGGGCCTGCCCGGCACCGATCGCGCCGGCGAGCTCGAGGCGGCCACCCGTGCTGCGGCGCTGGGTATCGGACCCCCCGTGTTCGGCGAGCTCCCCGAGGCGGGCACCGTCATCGCCCGCTTCGTGCCCGGGCACCACCTCGAGCCGGGTCCGCTCACCGAGCGCCTCGACGACATCGCCGCGCTGCTCAAGCGCTTCCACGGCTCCGGCCCGCTCCGGGCCTCGGTCCACGTCCACCGCGTCGTGGAGTGGCACGCCCGCACCGCTGCGGCACACGGGTTGGTGCCGCCGTCCGCGTACGAACGCCTCCACCAGCAGAGCCGGCGCATCGAGCAGGCGTTCGCCGCGGCGCCGACGCCGCTGGTGCCGTGCCACAACGACCTGCTCCCCGCGAAGGTCCTGGTGTCCGACCCGGCGGTCGACGCCCCGGACATCGATGCAGATGCAGATGCAGATGCAGATGCCGATGCCGATGCAGATGCAGATGCCGATGCCGATGCCGATGCCGATGCCGATGCCGATGCCGATGCCGGCGCGACCGGGAGCCACCCGCCCCGCGTCTGGCTGCTCGACTTCAGCTCGGCAGGGATGAACGACGTCTTCTTCGACCTCGCGAACCTCAGCGTGAACGCCGGGCTGCCCGAGGCGGCCGAGCACGACCTGCTGCGCCACTACTTCGGGTCCGTCACTCCGTCGAGGTGGGCCCGCCTGCAGCTGATGAAGGTGATGAGCGAGTTCCGCGACGGCATGCGGGCGGTGTCGCGTCAGGCGATGACGTCGGGGCCCGGCGCGGCCGAGGCCGCCGCCGACGCCGAGGCGGCCGCCGACGAGCACCTCGGGAGCTGCGAGCGGCTGGCGGCGCGACCCCAGTTCACGAGTTGGTTGGAGGACGCGGCTCACCCGATCGCGTGAGCGAGCGGGCCAGCACGTGCGCACCGACCGGTGCGGTGATCAGTTGCAGCGCCACGGCCACCACCAGCTTGGTGATCGTGCTGACCGAATCGAACTGGAGCGCTGCGCCGAGGGCACAGCAGAGCACGCCGAGCGTCGCCGGCTTGGTGGCAGCGTGCATCCGCGACCGCGTGTCGCCGAGCCGGTGCAGACCGATCGCCGCCACGACGGCGAGCGCCGCCCCGGCGAGCAGGAGCACGGCGGTGAGCACGTCGAGGACCACGCTCATCCACCGGTCCGTTCCACGAAGCGCGCCACCGTCACCGACGACAGGAACCCGAGCAGACCGAGCACGAGCGCGAGGTCGACCAGCAGTCCGTCGCCGACGATGACGGCACCGACGAAGAGCGAGCACTGGATCAGCGAGGCGAGCATGTCGAACGCGACGGCCCGGTCGCCGACGGACGATGCAGGTCGGACCGTCCGCCAGACGGTGATCGCCGACGCGACGATCAGCATGCCCAACGCGATCCAGGCGGTCGCGGTCACGGTGCCTCCTCGGTGGCCGAGCCGGACGGTCCGTCGTCGAGCGGCTCGACGGCTCGCAGCACCCGTCGCTCGAGGTCGCGGATCGAGCGGACGAAGTCGTCGTGGTCGACCCGACCGAGGACGTGAACGTCGAGCCGGTGACCCTCCGGCGTGAGGTCGACGTCGACGGTCATCGTGCCGGGCGTGAGCGTGATCGAGTTGGCGACGAGCGACGCCACCAGGCGCGAGTGCGTGGACAGCTGTACCGGTACGACTTCGGTGTGTACCCGCTCGGGGGTCGGGCGCAGCACGGCGACGAGCACCACCCACGCCGAGGCCACGAGGTCGCGCAGCAACGTGAGCGCGAACACCGCCGCCCCGATCGGGTGCACGCGGTGGGCGGCCCGGGGGTGCATCGGGAACAGCAGGGAGATCGCGACCGCGACGAGCACGCCGGCGACGACGTTGCCGACGGTCAGCTCACCCTGCAGGAGCACCCACACGGCCACGAGGACGACGCTGCGGAGGATCACGGCCCCAGCACCGCCTCGACGTAGCGGCCGGGGTCGACGAGTTGTGCGGCCGCTGCGGCGCAGAAGTCGTAGAGCGGACCGGCCAGCACCGCGATCGCGAGGGTGGCGGCGACGAGCACGATCGTGCTGGCGCTCATCAGCCGGTGGTGGCGCAGCACCCCCTCGCGACCCTCCGGGGGTGCCGGGTGCACCTCGCCCCAGAACACGCCCATCCAGATCTTGGTCATCGAGATCAGCGTCAGGATGCTGCCCACCAGCGCGACCGTCACGATCACGTGGGCGCCGTCGGCGAAGCCCGCCTGCACGAGCGCGAGCTTGCCGAGGAACCCGGAGAACGGTGGCAGGCCGGCGAGGCTGAGTGCCGGCAGCAGGAACAGCGCGGCCAGCAGCCCCGAGCGGTGCACCAGACCTCCGGTGCGGTCGAACGCGGTGGTCCCCGTCTCGCGCTCCACGATGCCCTGCACCAGGAACAGCGCGGTCTTCACCGGGATCTGGTGGAGCAGGAAGAACACCGTCGCCGCGATCGCCGCCTCGGTGCCGATGCCGAGCCCCATCACCATGTACCCGATCTGGCTCACGATGTGGAAGCTCAGGATGCGCTTCATCTCCAGGTGGGACATCGCGCCGAGCACCCCGATGATCATCGTGAGCCCGGCGATCCACAGCAGCAGCGTCGAGTCACCCCCCGGGAACAGCAGCGTCTCGGTGCGGATGAGGGTGTACACGCCGACCTTCGTGAGCAGCCCGGCGAAGATCGCCGTCACCGAGCTGGGTGCCGTCGGGTACGAGTCGGGCAACCAGAAGAACAACGGGAACACGGCGGCCTTGATGCCGAAGGCGACGAGCAGCAGCAGGTTCAGCCCGGTCCGCACGCCGTCGGGCAGGGCGGCGAGGCGCTCCGGGAGGTCGGCCATGCTCACGGTGCCGGTCGCCGCGAACACGAGCCCGACGGCGGTGAGCAGCACGACCGACTCGACGACGTTGAGCACGACGTAGGTGGTGCCCGCCCGGATCTGCGCGTCGGTGCCCTCGAGGGTGAGCAGCACGTAGCTCGCCATCAGCATGAGCTCGAACGCGACGAACAGGTTGAAGAGGTCGCCCGCGAGGAACGCCTGCGCGAGCCCCGCGGCCAGCACGAGGTAGACGGGGTGGTAGAAGGGCGATCGCTCGTCGGAGGCCCGCTGGCCGATCGCGAAGGCCAGCACGAGCACCAGCAGCGCGACGGCGATCACCAGCATCATCGCCGAGAGCCGGTCGCCGACGAGGGTGATCGTCACCGCCGCCGGCCATCCGCCGAGGCGCGACACCACGATCGAGTCGTCGCGAGCGACCTCGACGAGCAGGGCGACGGAGGCGGCGAGCGATCCGCCGAGTGCGACGAAGCTGATCGCTCGCTGGGCAGCACGGGCACGCACGATCATCGTGAGCGCGGCACCGAGCAACGGCAGGCCGAGCGGGAGGCCGAGCACGACGTTCACGACTCGACGTCCTCGTGGTCGGGCACGTCCGTGCCGGCGCGCTCGCGCTCGGACGCGATGCGGCGGTCCTCGAGGTCGTCCTCCACCGCGTCGTTGCCGCCGATCGTCCACGAACGCCACGCGAGCGCGAGGAGGAACGCCGTCACGGCGAAGCCGATGACGATCGCCGTGAGCACCAGCGCCTGGGGCACCGAGTCGGTACGGCCGTCGCGACCCACGAGCGGCGCCTCGCCCGAGGGGCCGCTGGTCGCGACGATCAGCAGGTTCACTCCGTTCGCGAGCAGCCCGATGCCGAGCACGATCCGCGTGAGCGTCCGGTGCAGCAGCAGGTACGTGCCGCAGCCGAAGAGGACGCCGATCAGGACCACCATCGCAGCGCTCACGACGTGCCCTCCCCGGTCTCGACACCCGGCTGCTCCGCCACGAGCTCGCGGTGGATCGGGTCGGCCCCGAGCGCGACCAGCACGGCGAGCACCACGCCGACCACCAGGAAGTAGACCCCCAGGTCGAAGAACGCGGACGAGACCACCTTGACCGTGCCGACGGCGGGCACCTCGACCTGCCAGATCACGGATTCCAGCAGTGCGTCACCGAACACCAGTGGCGCGAGCGCCGTCCCGATCGCGAGCAGCATCCCGAGCCCGACGAACGTGGTCGGCTGCACGATGACCGAGCGGCGCACGCGCAGCGAGCCGCCGGCCAGGAACCGCAGCACGAAGGCGCACCCCACGATCAGCCCGCCGGCGAAGCCGCCGCCCGGCGCGTTGTGGCCACGGAAGGTGATGAACACCGACACGAGCACGATGACCGGGAACAGCCAGCGGTCGGCCTCGTCGAGGATGGTGGAGCGACGACCGATCACGACTCACCCGCTTCCACGAGCGGTGACGACGCCAGGGCCGGCGACGACGAACCCCCGTCGGGTTCGCCCGACACGGGCCGCCCTCGATCGCGACGCCGCCTCGCCATCCGCACGAGGTTCGCGACACCCAATGCGGCCGTGGCGAGCACGGTGATCTCGCCCATCGTGTCCCAGCCTCGGAAGTCGACCAGGATCACGTTGACGATGTTCTTGCCGCCGGCATCGGGGAGCGACAGCTCGGCGTAGACCTCACCCACCGACGGCGCCGTCCTGGCCGCCGACACCATCACGGCGAACAGCGCCACGCTCACGCCGACCCCGACCGAGATCGCGATCCGGACGGTGCGGGGCGCCCACACCGACGCCTGCCGGAAGCGCCGTGGCAGCTGCCGCAGGACGAGCAGGAACACCACGATCGTGAGCGTCTCGACCAGGATCTGCGTGAGCGCGAGATCCGGGGCGCCGTAGAGCGCGAACAGCACGGCGCACGCGAACCCGATGCCACCGAGCAGGAGCGCCGCCACGAAGCGGTCACGCGCAGCGACGACACCCAGTGCGAAGACGACACCGAACAGCGCGACCACCAGCTGCACCCAGGAGTCGGCGACCGTGAGGTCGTCGAGGCCCGCGCCCGGATCGAGCGCGATCGCGGTCCCGAGCGCCGCCGTCACGACCACCATGACGACGGCGAGGTAGGCGAGCAGCGAGCCGCTCTGCGTGATCACGGTGAGCCGCTTCGAACCGTCGAGCAGACCGTCGAACAGGGTCTGGAAGATCCGCTCGCCGGACACCGGTAGCCGCGTCGGGGAGACGGACTGCGGCACGCGCCACCCCACGACCGCGCCGACCGCCACCACCGTGAGCGAGATGCCGAGCGCGAGGTTGACCCCCGGCCAGAGGTACAGCGATCCGCTCGCGTCGACGTCGAGCGACCCGGCCGGGGCACGCAACCAGCCTCCGACCACCCCGGCGAAGAGCCCGGCGACGAGCGACGCGGCGGCGAACAGCACCACCGGCCCGACCAGCGCCGGCCCGGGGGCGTGGTGGACGTGCGCCGGGTCGGTCACCTCCCGGCTCGTGCCGAGCAGACCCCGCACGAGCCGCACGCTGTAGGCGGCCGAGAGCACCGAACCGACGATCACGGCGCCGAGCGCGACCGTCGGCGCCGCACCGGCGTCGGCGTCGAGCAACGCAACGAGGGCCTTCTCCTTCGTCGCGAACCCGAACAGCGGGATGAGGCCCGCCATCGACGCTCCGGCGAGCGCCATCGCGATCGCGACCACCCGCATCTCGTGCCAGAGGCCGCTGAGGCGACGGATGTCGCGTGTGCCCGTTGCGTGGTCGATCGCACCGACACCGAGGAACAACCCGGCCTTGAACACCGCGTGCGCGACCAGGTGCGCGACCCCGGCGTACGTGGCACCCGGCACCCCGAGGCCGACGAGGATGGTGAGGAACCCGAGCTGCGACACCGTGCTGTGCGCGAGGAGCAGCTTCGCATCGGTCTGGCGCATCGCCCGCGCCCCACCCAGGACCATCGTGATGCCGCCGCACACGACGACGGGCCAGCGCCACACGTCGAGATCACCGAAGATCGGCGCCATGCGGGCCATCAGCACGATGCCGGCCTTCACCATCGTCGCCGAGTGCAGATAGGCGCTCACCGGCGTCGGGGCGGCCATCGCGCCGGGCAACCAGAAGTGGAAGGGGAACTGGGCGGACTTGGTGAACGCACCGACGAGCGCCAGCACGGCGGCGGTGGTCACCATCGCTCCCGACGGCGGAGAGGCGGCCAGCTCGGTGAACGACGAGGTGCCCGCGGCGATCTGCAGCAGCACCACCGCTGCGAGCAGGCAGAGTCCTCCGGCGCCCGTGACGAGCAGTGCCCTGAGTGCCGCGCTCCGAGCCTGCGCCGAGCGATCGTTGAGTCCGATCAGCAGGAACGAGCAGACCGACGTGAGTTCCCAGAACACGAACATCGTGAACAGGTCGGCGGCGATCACGAGCCCGGTCATCGCGCCGGCGAACGCGACGAACAGGCCGACGAATCGCACGTAGGTCGCGTCGCGATCGAAGTACGCCGCCGAGTAGCCGAGCACGAGGACGCCGATGATCGACACGACGAGCACCATCACCACACCGAACCCGTCGAGCCGGATCGACAGGGACAGCCCGAGCTCGGGCACCCAGTCCCACGACTCGGTGCGGGGCGTCGACGCCCCGACACCCTCGACGACCGCCATCACGGCCGCCGCACCCAGCACGACGATGCCCGCGACGGCACCTGCGAGCGGCGCACGGCGCGCCCCGGCGAGGACGAACGCGGCGACGGCGAGGTGGAGGAGGACGAGGATCAGCATCGGTTCGAGTCAGCGGGCACGACGGAGGCACGTGCCGACCAGGCTTCCCGGCTCACCGTCCCACACCCTACTGATGACGCGACGGAGCGACGGTGACCGAACCGATCGGTCTCACCGCTGTCACGGTCGGTGAACGGCACCGAGCCGGGTCAGCGCTCGAGGAACCAGTCGACGAGGCGCTCGGCGTGCTCGCGACTCGTCGGGGTGTTCGCCCTCGTCTCCGCCATCAGCGCGTCCGCCGAGATCCCGATGCGGTCGAGTTCGTCCACACCGACCCCGGCGGTCCACCGGAGCAGGATCGACTCGTCGGCCTCGGGGTGGAACTGCGTGCAGAAGCTCCGGCCCAGCTGCCACGCCTGCGGCCCGACCGAGCTGCGGGCGAGCTCGGTGGCGCCCGGCGGCACGGTGACGACGTCGTAGTGCCACTGCAGCCAGGGACCCTCGGCGACGACCTCGGGGACGTCGCTGACGACGTCGTACCACCCGATCTCGGGCTCGCGGGCGCGCTCGACGGTGCCGCCGAGCGCGTGCGCCATCGACTGGTTGCCGAAGCAGATCCCGAACAGGGGGACGCCCCGCGCGTGTGCGTCACGGATCAGGGCTGCCTCGGCGGCGACGTTGTCGGCGACCTCGGGCCAGTACACGCTCCACTCGCTCCCGAGCAGGAGCACGAGGTCGTGCCCCTCGAGCGAGGGCCACTCCCCGGGGTGCTCGCGGAAGCACTCGGAGAACGCGAACCCGTGCATCCGGAACCGTTCGCCGACGAAGCCGGGATCGAGGTCGTTCTGATTGCCGATCAGCAGTGCGCGCACGCGACCACGGTATCCGCCGCCCGGTCGGCGTCGACCGCTCGGCGTCGGTCGGACGTCGCCTGAGGGCTCGGCCGGCCCCGGCATTCGTTCGTCGGCACCGGCCCGACCCCGGCAGACTGTCCGGGTGGCAGCACACGTGCTCATCGTCGGGCGTCTGAGCCCGGAGTCGAAGGGGGTCCGCGGCGAGAGCTTCGCCGCGGGCCGCACCTACTTCCACGCCGTCGAACGCGCCGGGGGCGTGCCGATGATGCTCCCGCCCATGCCGGCGCTGATCGACCGGCTCCCCGACCTCGTCGGACGCATGGACGCGCTGGTGCTGCACGGCGGCGGTGACGTCGATCCCCGCCGCTACGGACAGGAACCGTCCGCCGACGAGCTCTACGGCATCGTGCCCGAGCACGACGAGGTCGAGCTCGAGGTCGTGCGCACCGCGCTCGCGGCCGACCTCCCGATGCTCGCGATCTGCCGCGGCATGCAGATCGTGAACGTGGCACTGGGCGGCGACCTCGTGCAGCACATCGGCTCCGAGGACCACTGGTTCCAGCACCACCCCGTCACCGTCGACGCCGACAGCCACGTCGCCCGCGCCACCCGCACGGAGCGGCCGGCGGCGTGCCACAGCGTGCACCACCAGGCGATCGGCCGGCTCGGCGACGGACTCCGCCTGGTGGGGACCTCCGACGACGGCATGCCCGAGGCGATGGAGGTGGAGGGCGCGTCCTGGGCCGTGGCGGTGCAGTGGCACCCGGAGGACACCGCGGCGATCGATCCGCAACAACAGGCGCTGTTCGACTCGCTCGTCCGCGCGGCGGTGGCGCGATGAGCGGGACACCGCCCCTGATCGGCATCTGCGGCCGCGTGCTGTCGTTCTCCGACGAGGGCCGGCGCGACGCGTTCTCGAGCAGCCAGCCCTACAGCCGAGCCGTCGCCAAGTCGGGGGGCCTGCCCGTGCTCCTGCCTCCGCTCCCCACGGCCACTCGCCTCGTCGACACCTACCTCGAACGGCTCGGAGGCCTCCTCCTGCCGGGTGGCGGCGACGTCGAACCGCACCGCTACGGCCAGGAACCGCTCACCGATGCCCTCTACGGCATGGTGGGACTGCACGACGAGTTCGATCTCGCGCTCGTCCACGCGGCGATCGAACGCGACCTCCCGGTGCTCGCGATCTGCCGCGGGATGCAGGTCCTCAACGTCAGCCAGGGCGGCACCCTCGTCCAGGACCTCGAGGTCGAGGGCCACTGGATGAACGAGCACCCGGTCGAGATCCACCACGGCTCGCGGCTCGAGGCGGCCGTGGGCGCCACCCGGCTGCGGCACTGCTACTCCGTGCACCACCAGGGCCTCGACGCCCTCGGCGACGGCGTGATCCCGGTCGCCTACGACGACCAGGGCCTCATCGAGGCGGTGGAGTACGAGCACGCGTCGTGGGTCGTGGGGGTGCAGTGGCATCCGGAGGACACCACGGCGACGGAACCGGCGCAGCAGGCGTTGTTCGACGAGTTCGTCCGCCGCGCCGCCGAGCACGCCGGTTCGTAGCCGACACCTCGGTCAGGGACCGTCGGACGAGGAGCACGTCGACGTCGTGTCCGCGCCGCCGTGAGGCGGCGCCGGTCAGGGACCGACCTGGTGGACGATCGTGGTGGCGTTCTCCGCCGCCGACACGATCCACCCCGGTGCGACACCGACGACGAGCGTGAACCCGACGGCCAGCACCACGGCGAGCACCGTCGAGAACGGGGTGCGCACCGGCTCGAGCGCCTCGTCGGCGGGCTCGGGATCGGCGATCCACATGCTCACCATGATCCGCAGGTACAGGTAGGCGGCGATCACCGACGCCAGCATCGCGATGATCGCGATGGCGTAGCTGTTCTCGTCGACCGCTGCCTCGATCACCCCGAACTTCGCGATGAAGCCGGAGGTCAGCGGCACGCCTGCCTGGGCGAGCAGCAGCACCGTCATGCCGAGCGCCAGTGCGGGCCGGGTGCGACCGAGCCCGCGGAACGCCGAGAGGTCGGTGTTGCCGTCGCCCGTTCGCGCCACGAGCGACACGACGGCGAAGGTGCCGAGCACCAACACCGCGTACAGCAGCAGGTACAGCAGCGATGCGGACACACCCTGGCCCGGATCGGCTTCGCCGGCGCGGTGCGCCGCCGCCTCGACCCCGACGAGGATGAACCCCGCGTGGCTGATCGACGAGTAGGCGAGCATCCGCTTCACGTTGGTCTGCACCACGGCGAGGACCGAGCCGACGACGAGCGTGAGCACCGACAGCACCCACACCACCGGACGCCAGTCGTCGCGCCAGTTCGGCAGCGCCTCGGTGAGCACGCGCAGCATGGCGGCGAACGCACCGACCTTGCCGGCCGACGCCATGAAGGCCGTGATCGGCGTGGGCGCACCCTGGTACACGTCGGGCGTCCAGAAGTGGAAGGGCACGGCGGACACCTTGAACGCGAGCCCGACCACGAGCAGCGCCACACCGGCGAGCACGAGCGCATCGGCACGCTCCGTCGGGACGACGTCGTTGAACGCGGTGACGATCTCGTCGTACCGGGTGCTACCGCTGCCGCCGTAGATGAGCGCGACGCCGTACAGGAAGAACGCGCTGGAGAACCCGCCGAGCACGAAGTACTTGAGGCCGCTCTCCTGGCTCTCGATCCGGCGACGGTGCGACGCGGCGAGCACGTAGAACGACATCGACAGCACCTCGAGCCCGACGAAGAGCACGATCAGGTCGTTCGCCATCGCCATCACCACACCACCGATGGCCGACGTGAGGTAGAGGGCGTAGATCTCCGGACCGTCGAGCTGCTCACGACGCAGGTAGTCGTCCGTGACGAGGCAGGCCAGCAGGACGGCCGCGCAGATCGCGATCGTCGCGAAGCTCGAGAACCCGTCGAGGATCACGGCGTCCGCGACGAGGGTGCGCGCGCCCTGGTCGGTGACGTCGTCCCACAGGACGAACGACAGCACCATCGCCGTGCCGGCAGCGGTGGCGGTGGTCGCCGCGTACAGACCGCGGGGCCAACGGGGCGTGAGCGCGCCGACGAGCAGGAGCAGCAGCGCTGCGCCGAGGAGCACCAGGATCGGGGTGAGGTCGAACCACGCGATCGTCGGAGCGGTGAAGGTGTCGGCCATCAGGGCTGCGCCTCCTGGTGCGTGCCGACCTCGACGGGCTCGGGCGTGTCGGGCGGCTCGTAGCCGGTCTTCTCGCTGACGTGGGTGATGAGCGCGTTCACGCTCGGCTCGATGCGGTCGAGCATCGGCTTCGGGTACACGCCGGTGAAGACGATGAGCCCGATGAACGGCAGCAGCACGGCCGCTTCACGGATGCGCAGCTCGGGGAAGGAACGGTTCGCCTCGTCGGGCTCGCCGTGGAACACCCGCTGGTAGGCCCACAGCAGGTAGAGCGCCGCGAGGATCACCCCGGTGGCCGCCACCACGGTCCACCAGCGGGCCGTCAGGAACGAGCC
>Ga0315901_10000986_pt1 | contig 41186 bp, 40 predicted proteins | sample LakEriMetagenome_10_FD_203761 | JGI IMG/M metagenome (GOLD analysis project Ga0315901, IMG submission 203761) | Freshwater fungal communities from buoy surface, Lake Erie, Ohio, United States - Buoy 2 MA116 | ecosystem: Environmental > Aquatic > Freshwater > Lake | place: USA: Lake Erie, Ohio...
GGGTGAGATTTGAATAGGAAGGGGGTCGATACCATAGGTTAGAGAATTTTTTTATCAATTTAAAGGACTTAATACCCATTGCGCGGGGGGGATAAATATGCGAGCATAGGGAATGGAACTTTTCTTTCCAGTTTTTCGGCCTTGTTGACTGGCTATGCCCGACGGCCGATCTCCCTATCACCAGCAATTGTTTTTTGAACCCCGGCTAATTCCGGGACAGCATTTACATGGATTGTTAAATCGATGATGGATATCTCTGTTACCGCGGACGCAGCCCAAGAAATGGATGCCATAGCGATCTGGATGACTGTGTTTTGGCTGTTTTTATTGACGGTGGCTTCGGCTTTTTTTGCCGGCTCCGAAACCGCACTTACCGGGGCGTCACGGTCGAAAATGCATGCGCTGGCCAAAGGCGGCGATTGGCGCGCCAAATTGGTGGTCAAAACCCGTCAAGACAGCGAAAATTTGATCGCCACGATTTTGCTGGTCAATACTTTGTTGAATATCTTGGCCTCGGCCTTGACCACGAGTTTATTCATCACCCTCTTTGGCATGTCGGGCGTTTTATACGCCACGATTTTAATGACGGCGGTGATTTTGATTTTCGCCGAGGTGATGCCCAAAACGATTGCTATCAACAACGCCGACAATATGGCTTTGCTGGTCGTGCCGGTGATTTACGGCTTTTTGCTGCTGCTTAAACCGATTACCGCGATTGTGAAATGGATCGTGCGGCGCAGCCTCAAAGCGATTGGGATCAAAGCGGATAACATGCTGGGCCACGCGCTCAGCGATGAAGAGCTGCGCGGCGCCATTGATCTGCACGGCCATACCGATGACGACGCCAAAGACCGCAGTCACATGTTACGCAGTATTTTGGATCTGGCGGAAATCGACGTGTCCGAGGTTATGACCCATCGTAAAAACGTAGTCATGCTGGATATCGAACAAAAATCCAGCGCCTTGATCGACGAGGCGCTTAGCAGCAACTTTACCCGCGTTGCCCTATACAAAGACAGTCCGGATAACATCGTCGGCATTTTGCACGCCAAACAATTGCTGCGCGCGATTCGTTCGCACGCCGAAGATCTGGATCAAATCGACATCAATTCGGTCGCCCAAGCGCCGTGGTTTATCCCTGAAACCACCAGCTTGCTGGACCAATTACAGGCTTTCCAAGAACGCCGCGAGCATTTTGCGATTGTGGTCGATGAATACGGCAGCTTGATGGGTGTGGTGACGCTTGAGGATATTATCGAAGAAATCGTCGGCGAAGTGTTCGATGAATACGATGTGAACGTTCCGGGCGTGCGCCCACAAGCCGATGGCAGTTATGTCGTCAACGGCAGCGTCAGCATCCGCGAACTTAACCGCGAATTCGATTGGCGTTTACCCGACGAGGCGGCGGTAACATTGGCGGGCTTAATTTTGCATGAAGCGCGGCAAATTCCCGATGTCGGCCAGGTGTTTCATTTTTACGGCCTGCGTTTCGAGATTCTGCGCCGCCAGCGGCATCAATTGACTTCGCTGCGCGTAACGCCGCCCGCCAAGACACAGAGCCAGGGCGACATAAAGGCCGCATAAACACACGCCCGCATTGTTGCGTCGCCAAGATATAACAAATTTTTTATCAGAATTTGCGTGACAATTTGCGATATTGTGTTACCCTAAGTCAAAGCAACTTAATTTGAACGGGGCTGCCACATGGGAAAGAAAATTGCCAAATCGACCTCGCGTTATCCGCTAGTCGTTAAACTACCACCACAAGCGACTATCACCACTGCCGCCAAAATGATGGCCGAACACAATGTCGGCGCGGTCATGATCATGGAAGGCGACTCTTTGTTGGGTATTTTTACCGAACGGGATTTGGTCAACCGCGTTGCGGCCAAGGGCCACAACCTGGACAAGGTACATTTATCCGAGGTAATGACGCCCAATCCAATCGTTCTGCAAATCGGCGACAAGGTGGCCCAAGCTTTACAGCTGATGACCTCGCACCAGATCCGGCATCTGCCGTTGGTCGAGAATGACGAGATTGTCGGCATGCTGTCGGTGCGCGATTTGTTGGCTGAGATTATCGACGACCTACGTCGCGATATCGACACCAAGGACGCTCTGATATTCGGCGAATTTTATGGCATGGCAGCAAACAAAAACGCGGCCGCTTAATGCCCTTGCGTTGCGCGAAGGATCACGCCGTCTGGCTGAACACGCGGTTCACGATGGTGTTGATCATCGCCGGCGCGCTTACCCCCTCGACCGTGCCGAGGAGTTGCTTTTGATTGCTATTAGCAGCGGCAAAGCGGAAATAGGCCAAGACAAACACCCGCACCGCCGAGGTCAGGCTGGAAGACCCGCGCGAGGAGTCGATCAGCGTACATATTTCTTTGACGCTACATTTTTCGCGGGCGCAAATTTCGGTCAGTGCGTCCCACATCTCCGGCTCGAGCCGCATACTGGTGCGATGGCCGGCGACAACGATATTTCGATTGATCAAAGTACTCACGGCAGCTCCCCTGGGTCTTTATAAGTTTCTTATTACTACTATAGATTGTACACAACAGCAATATGCAATTCTTGGTTACAATGTCTTTGCGCCTGGATGTTGCAAAACTATCGACCAGCCGCAATTGCAGGTTGGCGTATATAACCACAACCGCAGACTTCAATCTACGCAAGGATGGTTAATTTTTTGTTAAGCTGTTATCTTAATGGATAAGGCGTGCAATCCATCGGCCAATTCTGCTGCTAATAGCTGATAAATCCGCCTTTGCCCTGCAACGCGACCAGTGGCAAACAACTCGGCCGAGGCAATTTCCAAGGTAAAATGTGTCTCTCCTTCGGGCCGCCAGCCGCCATGACCGCGATGCTGGGCGGAATCGTCATGAATAACAAGCATTCGCGGCTCTAGTGCTTGCTGCAATATCTGGCGAATTCGTTCCTGACGGGACAATTTTTCTGCTCCTCAAGCAAACTACAAATGGAAAAATTAACATTTCGTGATATCTTGGTTGTTTGAGGATATGATGCAAAGAAAAGCAAAGTCAAGCAGCGGTTATTTCAAAACCAGCCAAGCCAGCGCCAAGAGCAAAGCGCGGCATTGCGACCGCCCCGGCTGCAGCGCCGACGGGGAATTCAAAGCCCCGAAAAGCCGCCAAAACCTGCAAGAATATTTTTGGTTCTGCTTGGATCATGTGCGCGAATATAATTTACAATGGAATTATTACGCAGGCCTTGACGAAAACGAGGTGGAGCGGATGCGCCGCCATGAAACCGTTTGGGAGCGGCCGTCTTGGCCATTTGGGCCAAAAGCACAGTACCGAAAATTCCGCGAGTCTTTTGCGCGCCAATGGGACGATTTCCGCGACCGGTTTGGTATCTTTGAGGAAGAAGGCGAGACATCTTCCTCTTATCAACGGCAGCAGACTGGCGATATGGATTATCAAACCATCCGCGCGTTAAACACTTTGGGCCTGGTCCCGCCGCTGGATTTCGAGCGGGTCAAAATCCATTATCGGTCGCTGGTTAAAAAATTCCACCCCGATCTGCACGGTGGCGACAAATCGGCCGAGGAGCGCTTTAAATCCATCAACGAAGCATTCCAGACCATCAAAAAGACGATGGGCGAAACCGTATAGGACTTGCATGATACAGCTTGGCGCGCGCGCACATACTATGGATCGGCCCGATATCGAAATTTCGGTGCGGCAAAGTTTCGGCATCGATTGCGATTGGCAGGCGCCCGCGTTCAGCCAAGGCAGCGATTATGTGCCCGAGCGCGACGACAGCTATCAATTCGACCATGACACTACCCTCGCCCTCTTGGCAGGATTTATGCATAATCGCCGCGTTTTGGTGCATGGCTGGCACGGCACCGGTAAATCGACGCATATCGAACAAATCGCCGCGCGCCTGAACTGGCCTTGTGTGCGCATCAATTTGGACAGCCACATCAGCCGCTTTGATTTGTTGGGCAAAGACGTGATTGCCCTGCGCGATGGGCAGCAGGTCACGGAATTTCAAATGGGTATTCTGCCCTGGTCGGTACAGAATCCGGTGGCTTTGGTATTCGATGAATACGACGCGGGCCGCCCGGATGTGATGTTCGTCCTGCAGCGCGTTTTGGAAAAAGCGGGCAAGCTAACGCTGCTGGATCAAAATAAAATTCTTACCCCCCACCCTTTTTTCCGTCTCTTTGCCACGGCCAATACTATTGGCCTGGGCGATACCACCGGGCTGTATCACGGCACGCAACCGATAAATCAAGGGCAATTGGACCGCTGGAACATCGTTACCGGCTTGAATTACCTGCCCCCTGCGCGCGAGGCGGAAATCGTGCTGGCAAAGCTGCCGACCTGGCAAAACAAAAAAGGCCGGGAGCAAGTGGCCAAGATGGTGCAGCTGGCCAATTTGACCCGTCAGGGCTTGATGGCCGGGGATTTGTCCACCGTCATGTCGCCGCGCACCGTCATTAGTTGGGCCGAGAACACAGAGATTTTCAAGGATCGGCGTCTAGCCTTTCGCCTCAGTTTCTACAATAAATGCGACCCGGCCGAACGCGCGACAATCAACGAATATTATCAACGCTGTTTCGGCGAAGATTTGGCCGCGCAAAGCTAGGGGATACCCCGGATGACCGCGACCGAGCAGGAGTTGCAACAACAAGCCATCGCCGCCTGCACCCGCGCGCTGGCGGAAAAATCCGAACTCGAGGTCGCCTTTGGCCTAACCAGCAGCCAAATTGCCCCGGATAAAATCAAGCTTGCGGATTTCTTGCGCGGCGATTGGGCGGATTATATGCGGCTATTGCGCGGCCAGGCGGATGCGCTGGCGGCTAAATTGCGTTTTCACGACCACATTCTGTTCCAAAATCATCAGCCGGAAAATTACCAAGCACGGGAAATTTTTAGCGCGTTCGAACAAGTGCGCGCCGAATTGCTCAGCCGCGCGGAATATGCGGGGGTTGGCGTCAACATCGGCCATTGTTATGCCGATGCTGGCAACCGCGAATTGAACACAGACCATCCGCCATTGCCGCGCTTAGTGACATGGTTATTGTGGCAGGATCTGGCTTTACACCAGCCGTTAGACCCAGCCTGGGCCAACCGAGCACACCCACAATTCGTAACCGCGTTGCATGCACATCGCAGCCAGTTATTGCATCACCTTGGCGATCAAGCCGCCTATGCCGCAGAAGTGCGGAAATTTTTGTGCGCCTTAGGGTTGGAAAGCCCCGATGCCGAGCCGCCGGAATCCGATCCCACCCCCGGCGAGGAGCCTAGCGGCGGAAAAAATTCTGCGCCTGAAACTCCGCCGCCCGGCGAAACAGACGCCGCCAATGCCCAAACACCAGCCGCCCTGGCGGATGGGTTGATGGCAGGCGATCAAACGGCGGATCAAGAGCAAAAAGATGATCAGGGGGAAAACGCCGCGCCCCAGCCCCTGCCCCTGTCGCGATTTTGGGAATTCGACGGCGGGGCCCATTACCGCAGCTTTGCGCCGGAATTCGACGAGATTATATCGGCCGAGCAATTGGCCACGCCCGCCGAGGCCAGCAGCCTGCGTGCCAGTTTGGATCAGTATTTACTGCAATTGCCACCGATCATCACGCGCCTGGCGAATAAACTGCAACGCAAATTATTGGCACAGCAATGGCGCGGATTCGATTATGACCAAGACGAGGGGCTGATTGATCCCGCGCGCCTGACCCGATTGGTTGCCAATCCCTTGGCACGAAATTTCTACCGCCAACAGCGCCCCATCGCATTCACCGATACGACGGTCACATTATTATTGGACAATTCCGGCTCGATGCGGGGGCGGCCCATCGTGCTGGCGGCGTTGGCAGCGGATATCTTGGCGCGCACGCTGGAACGGTGCGGCGTGCGGGTGGAAGTGTTGGGCTTTACCACCCGCAGCTGGAAGGGCGGCCTGTCGGCCGAAAAATGGCAACGCAGCGGCAAGCCGCCGCAGCCCGGGCGGCTGAACGACTTGCGGCATATTATTTATAAATCCGCCGACCAACCCTGGCGCCGCGCCAAGCAGAATTTGGGCGTGATGCTCAAAGAGGGGTTGCTCAAGGAAAATATCGATGGCGAGGCGCTATTATGGGCGCATCAACGATTATTGGCCCGGCGCGAAGACCGGCGGATTTTAATGGTGATTTCGGACGGCGCACCGGTCGATGACATGACCACATCGTGCAACGGCGGCATTTATCTGGAACAACATTTACGCAGCGTGATTCATTGGATCGAAAAAAAATCCAGCATCGAATTGCTGGCGATCGGCATCGGCCACGACGTCACGCGTTATTATGAAAACGCCGTTACTATCAGCGATGTCGAGCATCTGGCCCCGGTAATGCTGGGGCAATTGGATAGGTTGTTTGCGGATTAGCGAGCTTTTGATCTGTCCAACAATGCAATTAGCTCTCTCGTTGTGTCAATTGGGTGGACAACAAAATTTACTACGAGGCCTACAATCGCTAGTGGGATAAACCTTGGGCCATTGAAAAGTTGCTCCCGAGTTTCTTCGTCCATATGCATCCCATACCCCATATTTGTTTATTTAAGGGATATTAACATCGGTTTGATTGAAATTCAAGCCTATTTGGTGCCAAACAGCCGATCACCAGCATCGCCCAGGCCAGGGACGATATAGGCGTTTTCGTTCAAATGGCTGTCCAGGGCGGCGGTATAGACGGGAACCTTGGGATGGGCGGCTTGGAATACTTCCATGCCCTCGGGTGCGGTCACAAGCGCTAGGAACCTTATGTCCTCGTCCTTAATACCGTGTTTGTTCAACACATCCACGGCGTACACCGCGCTATGGCCCGTCGCCAACATGGGATCGCAGACGAAAAACGGCGCATCGGCATGGGCGGGCAATTTCACATAATATTCGACGGGTTTTTTGGTGTCGTGATCGCGGTAGATGCCGATATGCCCCTCGCGCGCGGCAGGCATCAATTCGCGCAAACCGTCGGCCATGCCCATCCCCGCACGCAAGACCGAAATCACCGCCATTTTTTCGCCCGCCAAAACCGGCGCCTGCATTTTCGTCAACGGCGTTTCAATCTCCTCGGTCGTCATCGGCAAATGCCGGGTGATTTCATAACCCATCAGCAACGCAATCTCGCGCAGCATTTGGCGGAAGGTGACGGTGGACGTATCGACATCGCGCATGTGCGATAATTTATGCTGCACCAGCGGGTGATCGACAATGTGTAAATTCGGAAAGCGCGGATCGGTTTTCATGGCTGCAAGCCTAAAGCGGGAAGCGGCAAGGGTAAAGGGGGAAATGGTTGACGGTGGGTGGTAAAGAATATTGTCATGACCGTGCCAACGGGCATCCAGGGGCATCAATCCGTTTTGTTAGCCCCTGGATCCCCGGTCAAAGTTTACCCCGAGCGTAGCCGAGGGGCCGGGGATGATAAGTATAACAGGCGATTTTTTTACTTCGCTCTGCCATCAATCAAATACCCGCGATGGTTACGCAGCAGCGCGGTTATTTCGGTGGGCGACATGCCATTGGTATCAAAAACTTGCAACGCCGGAATGGGGCCAGTTCTGCCATCTCGCCCACGCTTTCTTTCACGATCAAGGATGAGAATAGTTTCATTGCCATTTGGCCCACCGACGGTTAAAACCGGCCGCGCCAATTCTTCCCACCGCACATGCGCATGCTGGCTGTGCCAGGTTTGATGCACGGGCAATCCATCTTACATCTGGCCATCGGCATTTTGTGCAGCTGGATTATATTCTCCACGCAAGCGAATAAAATATTCAGGGACGCCATTCACCCGCTCTTGTACCAAACCCCACGACGCCCCAACCCTGGCCGAAGTTATTTGGGCAATACGGTGAGGCAGACCGGTGAATAAAACTGTTTCCGGGTCTTCAAATAGTTTGGCAAAAAAATTAGTCTGCGCCTCCAAAAGAGTGCCCGTACCACCCCTGGAAATTTCATTAATCCTAACTGCTCTTTCGCCCAGTGTCACAAGTTTATCCTGCCAAGCGGCATCGCCCTGGCTATTGCCTCTCAATTTAAAGGCTGCAAAAGACGGAGATTCATCAACATCAAAGAAATTCACCGCAATATTGCCCTCGTCGGAGGTCGTGACATTGACGAAGCTCGCCGCCTGCATTTGAGTGCCAAGATGTATATGCGGCGTGGATTGAGTGGCATGATCAGCCATCGCGCCTGATGGCACCTCGACTGCCGTACCGGTATGATCCATCATCCGGATTATAGTTTCAGGCGAATTATCGTTTAATTCGTGCAGCACGGCCCAACGTCCTTTGCCCAGCATTTCACCACGTTCTAGTCCGGTCGAAATGATAATGTCCGGGGACCTTGTGCCATCAAAAAGACTTAGGAAATCCCTGAGCAGATTCGTCTGTTGTTCGTTTGCAATGGTCATGTCCCACCCCCAGAGATTTTACAGGGTAATTAAATATCTAATAAAGATATATATGTCAAGCGAGGAAACGGTCATGGTTAGCGGTTAACGGCAAACGGCAGTTACTGCTTTTCTTCTCGGGCCTTACTCATCCCGAGTAGGTTTTTTGCATCCCTCGATACAGGCTTACGGCCACTCGGGATGAGCAAAAAACCGTATCGAGGGATAGGTTTAAATCAGGGAGTATTTCCCGATTACCCGATTACCCGATCACCCCACCACCCCAAACCCCACTACCCCGAGATAGCAAGCCACTCCCGCTTGGTCTGCTCATACCGGTTTTCACGAATCGCATCGCGCACGGCTTGCAGCATTTGGTTCATAAACGCGATGTTGTGCAAAGCGAGTAATTGCAGGCCCAGCATTTCCTTGGCCTTGAGCAAATGATGGATATAGGCGCGGGAATAGCCCGATGCTTCGGATGCCACGGTTTCATCCAATGGGGCGGGGTCGTCACGGAATCGCGCGTTCATTAAATTCAAACGGAACCCTTTGGCATAGCGCGTCAATGCCCAGCCATGGCGGGCGATGCGCGTCGGCGACACGCAATCAAACGTATCGATGCCCATCCCCGCCAAATGCCAGATATCATCGACATCGCCGATACCCAGGGCGTGGACGGGTTTGTCGTCACGCAACGGTTCGCGCCCGGCTTGGAACGTATCCAATAATTCTTGTTTGTCTTTGCCGAAACTGCCGCCAATCGCGTGCGCGAAAAAATCTTGGCCGTTCAGCCAATCCGCCGCCTGGCGACGTAGATCGGGATAGATACATCCTTGGCTGACACCATACAATGCTTGCTTGCCATCGGTTGTGGCATGAAAATGTTTCAAGCCCCGCTCGCCCCAGCGATGGGTCATCAGCAACGATTTTTGCGTGTAATCCTTGGTCGCGTGATATGGCGTGCATTCATCGAACATCACCACCAAATCCGGCCCCAATTCGCGTTGAATATCAATCGCGCGTTCGGGCGTTAAAAAATGTTCCGCGCCATCCAAATAGGAACGGAATTTCACCCCTTCTTCGGAAATTTTAAGGACGGTGTTGGGCCGGTCATGCGTGCGCCGCCCCTTGATTTCATCCGCAATGCCGCCATACGCCATCGAGAATACCTGGAACCCGCCGGAATCGGTTAGCATCGGCCCATCCCAGCCGGTGAATTTGTGCAACCCGCCCATTTTTTGAATCAATGCCGATCCCGGTTGCAGCATCAAATGATAAGTGTTGGATAAAATGATTTGCGTTTTCGCCGCCCGCATTTGCATCGGGCTGGCGATTTTGATTGCAGCCTTGGTGCCGCAAAAAATAAAAGCCGGGGTTTCGACCAAGCCATGCGGCGTTGTAATACGTCCCAACCGCGCCTTGGACGCGGTGTCGCTTTGCGTGATGGTAAAATCGAAATTGGGGTAAAGCTTGTTCATTGTTTGCTCAATTACGTATTGTCATCCCGAGGGAGGGGCCTAGCCCCGATTCGAGGGATCTTTTAAAAGATCTCTCCACTCGGCTTCGCCTCGGTCGAGATGACATTTATTTTTACAGTTAGGTGAATTATATGCTCACTCCAAAAAAAAGCCCGCCGATTAGGGCGGGCTTGCTTCTCAAGCAATTTTTTTATCTAGGCCGAAGCCGCTACGCGCCGGGCCTGCGCCTTGGCGATACGCTTTTTCAGCAACGCGCCTTCGGGCGGTAATTTTGTCGCTGGGGTTTTCAGCAAGTACGCATCCAAACCGCCATTGTGATCGATGGTGCGCATGGCGTTGGTGGTCAAACGAATGCGAATCGAGCTGCCCAAAATATCGCTATACAGCCATTTGTTTTGCAAATTCGGCTCGAAAGCGTGAATAGATTTGGTGTTCGAGTGCGAAACCCGGTGACCGATTTGCCGGGATTTTCCGGTCATGCTGCAACGGCGTGCCATGTGGCCCTACCTTTCCTAAAACCTTAAAATTATTGTTTTTCAAAGAGAAGTGTTAATACCCAATCGCCCCCAAGCTCGTCAAGGGTTTTTTAGGGGCAAAACCAGCCACGCAGCCGCACAACGCCCCTTATGGCGACCCTAGCGGCAAGATGTTGATATATAATGATAAAAAATTGCACTGGAACGATTCGGTCATTTCGCAATGCACGGCTGGCGGATTGCGAAATTTTGTAACTTTGATACGATAACTATATTGGCCGTCACAATTTCGGCCAGTTTTGATAATAGAAAAAATATTACAAAAAATAACAGGGCCAGCGCATGCACAGTTTTTGGGACATCTCGCCCCGTTTCTCGGGACAAAGCCCGCACCCGGCTTGGGGGGAGTCCACGTCTTGCGGCACTGCCCTGCCCGCCGCCACTTATTTGCTAACCGATACCGTGCCGACGGATTTTCCGTCCGCCGCCACGCGGGAATCCATTTTGCGCTGGGCGTCCGAGCAAAACGCGGCTGGCCGCTATATCGGGCAAACGCGCGTGATCGACTTGCGCCATGTCCCGCACACCATCCGCAAGGAGCATTTGGCCAATCATCTATTCGGTAAAATCAGCCGCGTATTGCTAAGAACGCAATCGGAATTGCGTGGCGGCCCGGCGATTATCACCGCCGATGCGGTCAAGTTATTGGCCAGTTGCGGGGTGAAATTATTGGGCATTGATCAGGATGCGCTGGATGCACCCAATTCCATGGCCCGCGAAGCATTCAAAACCGCGCAGCAAGCGGGGTTGTGTGTATTATTGAATTTAGAATTATCCGAAGTCAAACCGGGCGATTACGACATGCTAGCCGTGCCCACGGGCGGCGCGCGCGCGGGCAGCTGGAAAGATTTGGAAATCCAATACGCCAAAGCCAGCACCACCCGCGCGGCTTAATATAATTTGTTCGGCGCAACGCTGCGCCGCGCTGCCAGTCGGCAGCGGAAGAACTTAATCGCCCACGACTGTGGGCGTGGGCACGGGTGCGCACGAACAAACGAAAATACCGCGGCGGCAGTCGGCAGCAAACGATAAAATCCTTGCTTGCCTCACCACCTTGGTGATGCCGATGCTGCGGTTCCTCCTGTTAAAAAAATTTTGCGTTTATTTAATGGCTGCGTTAATATGCGTCCAATCAATAACAATTACTTGGCACCTAATGCGTCGTACACTTCTTGCAACTTCTACTCCCCTGGCTGCGCCAAAAGCGCCGTCGCGCTGGCCTATGGCCTTTTTCATGGGCTTGGGTGCCTGTTTGCTCGGGGCCGCTTGGTTTTATTTTAGCGCGTCGACCGCTAGCATGGGCTGGCTGGCCCAGGCGATGTATACCTGCAGTGGCATAGGATTTTTTATGTTGGGTAGCTTCAGCCTGTGTTGCGCCAGATGGGAGTGGCAAAAAAGAGCCTGGACCATGCAATACACGCACCGGGAACCTAATTTGGTATCCAATCGCCCAACCCGGCAGCGCGTCGTGCCATCCTTATCAAAAGCACAGCGCGATATGCTGCATATTCCCATGGATGAAAAACTACCCGAAGGTTGGGAATTGCCGGACGCATGGTTCAAGAATAGCATTCCCGTTACCGAGGAAAGAATTGGCCAAATGGAATTGGCTGGGTACAAACCGATAACGCGCATTAACCCATCGAAACTAGATATTGCAACATTGCTAAATTTAAATCCAGAGTTTTTTAAAGGCCTCGCCCGCTAAGCCGCGCTTCTGGTTTGCTTGGGCTCGCCGAATAAATAGCCCTGACCGAAATCGATATCGTAATCCAGTAATTCCAGCAATTTTTCTTCAGACTCGATGCGCTCGATAATCAAATCAATGTTGTAATTGTCTAAAACGCGGCGATAAATTTGAATGTCCAAAACTGGCGCTTGGCGCAAATTGCCCAACAACACCTCGGTCTCGATTTTGACGAATTTTATTTTGCATTGATCCATCGCGTTAACGTCGATGGTGCGCGGATTGGTCACACCAGATAGGGCCAGGCGGCAGCCGGCATCGGAAAGCCGCTGCAATAATTTCTCGCGGGTGGTGTCGCGTTCATCGAAATCGGCTTGGGAAATTTCGAATACCAGCCGCCCGGCCAATTCGCGGTTTTCGCGCAGGAACGAGACAAAATCATCGAAAAATCCGGAATCATGCAAAGTATGCTTGGACAGGTTGCAAAAGAAGCTACCGTGAAAATTGTTCAAATGCGCGCGGCGTACCAATTGGATGCACCGGAACAGCAGCATATTGTCGATGGCTGCCATCAAGCCTTCTTCTTCGGCCAGGCGCACATATTGTTCCGGCAAAATAATGCCGTCGGCATTATCGCGAATGCGCGAAAAACATTCGAAGTGGCGAATTTTACGTTGTGGCAGGCTGACGATCGGCTGCACGTATAAATCGACGCGCTCGGTCTGCAATGCTTCGCGTACCACGTCCAAAATTTTCAAGGGGGTATAATCGCTGCGAATCTGGGGCGCTGGGGCGACATAAGCGTCGTGGGTTTTGCCGCTTTGGCTAATACTGGTAACGCCCCCGCCGCCCAGCGCGCGCGCCTTGGTCAGTTGCTCGACCAGGGTTTGCAATACTTTGACTTCGGCGGCGACGGCCTCGATCTCGGCTTTGGCGGCTTGTTTGCTGGCGCGGCCTAAATCGCCCAAAAGGGCGAGGATTTTCTTGTCACTCTCTTTGGCGTTCTGCAGATCCAGCTGCAAATTGCGCACCGCTTCTTGCTGCGCCGTCAGACTCGATTGCAAGGCAGATGTATCTTTGGCCAGTGCCGATAAATGCTGCTGGATGCGAAACACCAACGCGCCGCCGATGGCCACGATGCTGCCGCCTAGTAAACCCAAAATTGCCGCCGCCGAGAAATCCATGCTTTACCTTTAAAGATGATTGTGGTCAAAGCTGGCGCTGCTCTCAACCCCAATCGCTTGGGCGATGGTATTATACCCGTCTTGGCGTAGCAAATCTGCCAACCCATCGGCGATGCTTTGTGCCAATTGCGGCCCGTAATAGATCATCGCGGTGTAAAATTGGATCAAGCTCGCCCCGGCTTTGATTTTGCGGTACGCGTCATGGGCGTTACCGACGCCGCCGACACCGATCAGTGGGATTTTTCCGCCGCAAAAACGATAGCATTGGCGCAGGATGCGATTTGCCTGTGGCAGCAAAGGGCGCCCGCTTAGACCGCCTTGTTGGCCTTTGTATTCGCTCTCGAGTTGTTTTGGGCGTTCGATGGTGGTGTTGGTAGCAACGATGCCATCCAGCCCCTGCGCCATCGCCGTTTGACACAAAAATTCCACCTGATCATGCGCCAAATCCGGCGCCAACTTGCAGAATAATGGGCGATAACCGTGATGAGCGCTTAGTTCCGCTTGCATGGTCTTGGCAGCACGCAGCAAATCAACCAATGCCGTACCTTCTTGCCAAGCGCGCAAGCCCGGGGTGTTGGGTGATGAAATATTGATCGTAATGTAATCCGCCATGGGATATACCGCAGCCAGCCCTAAACGAATATCCGCCAGCGGATCGGCCGTATCCCGGTTCATGCCGATATTGGCGCCGATGACCCCACCCTTTGGCGCGCGGCGTTTGGCGGCGATGAAATTGCGGCGATAAATTTCTATGCCCTGATTGTTGAAACCCAAACTGTTGATCAAGGCCCGGTCCTCGGCCAATCGAAACAGGCGCGGCTTGGGATTGCCCGATTGCGGCAAGGGGGTAACGGTGCCAAGCTCGACAAAGCCATAACCAAAACGAAACAGCTTGTCACCGATGGCAGCGTTTTTATCGAAACCCGCCGCCAACCCCACCGGGTTGGCGAAATCGATGCCCGCTACTTTTTGCGTCAAAATCGGCTGGGTTGCGACATGTTGGGACTTTGGCAGCAAACGCAGCGCGGCGATGGTTGCATCATGCGCCAGCTCAGGCGGCAAATGATGCGCCGCGCGCACCCACCACGGCATTTTCGGGATAATATTGTTATTCATGCGCTTTTTTAACCTTTTTGGGTGGCACTGCCAAGGGATGCATAATGCAAAACCGTTGCAAAGGGGATTTGCAAATAGCAAAAAATAAAGCTAGATTTACATACAATAGTATATATGAGTGGCGGGTGTATTTTTCTAAGCCATTGATAATAATAAATATAATTTCTTGGATCCGTTTTGGCATATGACTTGCGATTCTCTGCTTGGGAACAAGGAGGGAGATATGATGATGTGCAGCATAAAATACGACAAACCTACGCTCACGCCGCTCGAAGCGGCCTTGCAACTAGTAGAATCTTTGGGCAAATCCGAGATGGTGGTGCTGCCTCGCAATCCGTCCATGGAATTATTATCGGCGATGCAACAAGCCGGCAACATAGATCAAGCAACAGCGCAAAAGATTTACAAAGCCCTGCTCGATGCGATTGGCTAGATTTTTTTACTCGCTGTCCTGACCTGGGCGCGGATGACGCTGGCTCCTGGCGGTATTCGCGCCCGCTTTATTTCAATGCCCCACCACACGCCACGCCAGGCCAACGGCCGATAATTGTTGGCGAATCTGCGTCTGCAGATTATCCAAGCCCTGGGCCGACGACGCCTCCGCCCGCAAGGACAAGGCAGGTTGCGTGTTCGATGCCCGCAACAACCACCAGCCATCGGGCGTATTCGCGCGCACCCCGTCAATGGCCGAGAATTCAATTCCTGCCAAAGACAGATTTTTTCGTATCGATTCGATTACATCAAATTTGCGCTCGTCCGGGCATTCGATGCGGAATTCGGGCGTGCTGTGCAAATGCGGCAAGCGGTCGAACCAGGCGGACAGGCTTTCGTTCAAACTGTCGAGATGCGCCAAAAACCGGATCGCGGCGTAAATGCCGTCATCGAACCCGTAATATTGGTCTTGGATAAAAATATGCCCGCTCATTTCGCCCGCCAGCGGCGCTTTTAGTTCACGCATTTTCGCCTTGATTAGGGAATGACCAGTCTTCCAAACGACCGGCTTGCCACCTGCTTGCGCAATGCCGTCAAATAAAACCTGGCTGCATTTGACATCCGCAATGATGGCCTCGCCTGGGTGATGCGGCGCAATCGCCTCGGCCAAAAATAACAAAATCTGATCGCCCCAAAAAATGCGGCCCAGATTATCAACTACGCCCAAACGGTCGGCGTCGCCATCGAAAGCAAAACCGAGATCGTATTTCCCGTCCACCACCGCGCTTTGCAGTTGCTGCATGTTTTCCGCAACCGATGGATCGGGATGGTGAACGGGAAAATTGCCGTCCACTTTTTCATTGAGCACCAAATGCTCGCCCGGCAAGCGGCGAATCAATTCGGGCAGGACCGCGCCCGCAGCGCCATTACCCGCATCCCATACCGTCCGCAACGGCCGCCGCAGATTGGGCAACGCCTCTGCTAAACGCTGCGCGTAGTTTTGTAAAACGGTATGTGGGCGGGCAAAGTTGCTTGGTGCATCTGGAATGCTGGCCGGATCGATCTGGGTGGCCAAGCGGCCCAATTCTTGGATTTGCGGGCCGAACAAAGATTGCCGCCCCGACAGCAATTTAAAGCCATTGTGGTGTTTGGGATTGTGCGAGCCGGTGATCATAATCCCGCCCGCCGCTTGGGTATCGGTGAAAACGGAAAAATACAATAATGGCGTCGGCCCCAATTCGGTTAGCGCCACGCGCAAGCCGGAAACGCTGGCAAAGCCAGCCAATAAATTTTCTAACAATATGGGGGTACTGAGCCGCCCATCGAATCCCACATGTACCAAAGGATTTGGCTGATCGGGATGCTGCACTTTAAGCCACGCGCCAAAGGCAGCACCGATACGCCGGGCATCCGCCGCGTGCAATGTTTCGCCAAACACGCCGCGAATATCGTATTCGCGGAAAATGACGGGGGATATCGGTTTAACCATGACGGGCTGCTTTCGTCGCAGGCGGCAAGCACGGTGTGCGGCCAAGGGAATGATAATGCACGCCGCCATTGGCCATCGTGGCCGGGGCGTAGAGATTCCGCAAATCGACGACCACCGGATACTGCAACTGCCGCACAAAATCAGCTGGCGTAAGATCACGGAATTCTTGCCATTCGGTTAGAATGATGGCCGCATCCGCATTGCCCAGCGCCTGGGCCGCGCTATCGACCACATCGAGTCCTGGCAATAATGGCGCTGCCACCGCACCCGCTTTGGGGTCATAGGCCCGCAATTTTGCGCCCGCCGCCAAAAGCCCGCGCAGGATTGGCAAGGCGGGGGCGTCACGCATATCGTCCGTGCCCGCTTTGAACGCCAGGCCGAGCACCGCCAGATTCTTGCCAGCGACCGGGCCGATGGCGCGGATAATCTTTTGCAGCATCTTGTCGCTGCGCGCCACATTAGCGCGAATCGTCGCCTCGACAATTTGCGTCGGCTGATCCATTTCCCGCGCAGCATAAGCCAGCGCCAACGTGTCTTTGGGAAAGCACGAGCCGCCATAGCCCGGGCCAGGTTGTAAAAACCGGTTGCCGATACGCGGATCCATCCCGATCCCAGCGGAGATGGCGCCTATATCCGCGCCCACCGCCTCGGCCAGGTCGGAAATTTCATTGATAAAAGCGACCTTGGTCGCAAGAAAAGCATTGGCAGCGTATTTTATCAGCTCGCTGCTCTCAAGCGTGGTCGACAACACTGGCGTACCGGCGGTAATTTGCGCGCGATACAAATTCTCAATTCGGGCTGCGACGCCGGGCGAATCGGCGCCGATGATGATGCGGTCTGGTTGCATAAAATCGCCGATGGCTTGCCCTTCGCGCAGGAATTCTGGGTTGGACGCGACTTGGATGGTGCGTCCGGTCAATTGCTGTAATCGTTGCGCAATCTCGCGACCGGTGCCGATGGGCAAGGTGGACTTGCCGATTACTATCGCATCTTGGGCCAGTTTGGGGACGATATCCTCAATCGCCGACCAAACTTGGCTTAAATCGACGGCACCACCCACCCCTGCGCTGGGCGTACCCACCGCCAACATGACCAAACCCGCGCTGCGCAAAGCGCTTAGATCGGTTGTAAAACGCAAGCGCCCGGATGCGATCGCGCGCGCGACCAATTCGCCAAGGCCAGGTTCGTAGATCGGCATGTCACCGCGCATAATGCGGGCGATTTTGTCGTGATCGCGGTCGATGCCAATAACCTGGTTGCCCAAATCCGCCAAACAGGCGGCGGTAACCAATCCGACATAGCCCGTGCCGATTACGGCCAAAGTCTCGTTTTGCATGTTACGCCGCCTTGGCCGGTTGTTGCGCTAAAATGCGCCGCACATCGTCATGCAGATCCGGTCGTGCCAAAGCATAGGCTAAATTCGCTTGCAGCCAGCCGATTTTATTGCCGCAATCAAAATGCTGGCCGGGAATGACCACGCCCGTGGTCTGGGTCTGTGGCAAAATCGCGGCCATGGCGTCGGTCAGTTGAATTTCGCCGCTAAGCCCCGTTTTTTGCGATTCCAGCGCCGCGAAAATCGACGGCGGTAAAATATAACGTCCGACTATACCCTGGCGCGAGGGGGCATGGGCCGGATCGGGTTTTTCCAACAATGCATCAACCGCAATCGTATCCCCCGTCTGCACCCCGCCGACGATGCCAAAACGTTTGGTGTCTTCGGCCGCGATCGTCATGGTCGCAATCGCCATACCACCCGGACGGGTGTGATAATGATCGCATAATTGTTGCAAAGCGGGTTTGCCCGATTGGATCAAAATATCGGCCAGGATGACGGCAAACGGTTCGTTGCCAACAATGTGCCGCGCGCACCAAATCGCGTGGCCTAATCCCAGCGGCTCGGGCTGGCGGGTATACACCACCTGCCCAGCTTCGGGCAGTGAGCGCCTTAGATCTTCCCAGATCACCTGTTGTCCGCGATTGGCCAACAGCGCTTTGAGTTCGTAATTCTCGTCGAAATAATCTTCGATGGCGGTTTTGCCGCGACCGGTGACGAATATAAATTCCTCGATCCCGGCGGCGCGCGCTTCGTCAACGGCATAATGGATCAAGGGCCTATCGACCACGGTCAACATTTCCTTGGGCATGGCCTTGGTCGCAGGCAAAAAACGCGTACCCATACCGCCCACGGGGAAAACCGCTTTGCGAATTTTGGGGGGATTGGACAAAATTTGGGTAGCCATCGGGCCTTCTCCTGGCGAGGTAGCAGTGCGCTGCAACAACACCGCGCAACCCCGGAAATGGACGGGTTTTAACGACTTGATGCTTGTTTTATCTTGTTTTTTTGTGCAGCGCAAATCATTCTTATCCTTACTTGTTAAGCATTACTTAGCTACATATTGGGTATCTTAATACAGGAGATCGCCCGATGTCGTCTGTGACCAAACTCAAAACCAACCAAGCAAGCAACGAATCATCCATGCCTTTATTCACTTCCCGAGATTTCGACAACCATGAACAGGTTACGTTCTTTGCCGACGCTAAAACGGGACTAAAAAGCATTATCGCCATCCACAACACCAAGCGCGGCCCTGCCCTTGGCGGCTGCCGGATGTGGAATTACGCCACCGAGGAAGAGGCGATCACTGATGCGTTGCGCTTGTCGCGGGGCATGACCTATAAGGCGGCGATGGCGGATCTGCCCCTGGGTGGCGGTAAATCGGTCATCATCGGCGATTCCAGCCGGGACAAGACCCCAGAGTTATTCGAAAAAATGGGCGATTGCGTCAATGCCCTGGGCGGCCGATACATTATTTCCGAAGATGTCGGCATCACCACCGACGATGTGGCGCATATCGCCAAACGCACGACCCATGCCGTTGGCCTGGCGAAAAAAAGCGGCGATCCATCGCCCGTCACCGCCTATGGGGTCTATAAGGGCATCAAAGCCGCCACATTATCCCGCTTGGGCCATGAAAACTTGCGCGATTTGCGTTTCGCCCTGCAAGGTGTAGGGCATGTCGGCATCGAGATTTTAAAACTGCTGTTTGATGATGGTCTCATCACCCGTAACAGCAACCAGGTTATCATCACCGATATCAACGATAGCTACATTAAAACCGCTGTAGACAATTTTGGCGTGACGGTGGTTTCGCCGGAAAAAATTTACGAACAAGACGTGGATGTTTTCGTACCTTGCGCGCTTGGGGCAATCATCAACGATTTGACGATCCCCAAAATCAAGGCCAGCATTATCGCCGGTTGCGCCAACAACCAATTGGCCGAGGCCCGGCATGGTCAGGCTTTGCGCGAACGGGGCATCCTCTATGCGCCGGATTACGTCATCAACGCGGGTGGATTGATCAACGTGTATCATGAAATCACTGCCCCGGTTTACGACCGCAACAAAGCCTTGCAGCATGTTTTGAACATCTATCACACCCTGCAAGAAGTATTCGACACCGCCGACAAACAAGGCATTCCGACCAGCCAAGCTGCGGATCGCATTGCCGAACAACGGTTTGCGCGTTAAGCTTGGAATTGTTCTAACTCGAGTCGATTTTCATTTAACCCCCTTGCCGCATTGGCAGGGGGGTTTTACATTGCGCGATATAATTTTCTTCGCACTGCTTTTGAGGAGTTTTAAATGTCTATAATCGATTTGCGCCGTTGGGGCTTATTGTTCCTTGCTTTGATTGCAACCTGCGTGCCAATGCTGGCCGCAGCGGATCCGTCGCCAGGCGTGGTGCGGATTTATTCTTCGCGCCATTATGACGTCGATCAGAAATTATACGAATTGTTTACTAAAAATGCGGGCATCAAGGTCGAACACACCACCGCCGGCGCTACCGAATTGCTGGAAAAATTGCAGCAAGAAGGCGCACGCAGTCCAGCCGACATTTTAATCTCGGTCGATATCGGCAATATCTGGCGCGCCAAGGCCGCCGGGGTAATGGCGCCGGTGGAATCCAAAATCCTCAATGCCGCCATTCCAGCGACGTTACGCGATCCGGAAAATGAATGGTTCGGCGTATCCAAACGCGCGCGGGTTATTTTTTACAACAAGGCCAAGGTAAAACCGGGTGAGATCGCCACTTACGAAGATTTGGCCGATCCCAAATGGCGGGGCCGGATTTTGCTGCGCCCATCCAGCAATGTTTATAACCAATCGCTGGTGGCATCGATGATCGCCAGCCAAGGCGAAGCCAAAGCCGAGACCTGGGTCAAGGGTGTGATCGCCAATCTGGCCAAGCCACCGGGTGGCAACGATGTGGAATTGGTGCGTGATGTGGGTTTGGGCAAGGCGGATGTGACGATTGCCAACACCTATTATTACGCCCGCATGCTGCAATCGACCAAACCGGAAATGCAGGCCGCCGCCAAAGCGGTCGGGATCGTGTTTCCGAACCAAGGCGACCGTGGCACGCACATCAATATTTCCGGCATCGGCATGACCAAAGCCGCCAAGAATCGTGAGCAAGCGGTTAAGTTCATGGAATTCATGATCAGTCCCGAGGCGCAGGAAATCTTCGCCGCCGCCAATAACGAATATCCAGTGGTAGCGGGTGTGGCAGAAAATTCCACCGTGCATAATTTGGGCGAATTCAAAAGCGACAGCCTGAATCTTTCGGAAATCGGCAAAAACAGCGTCGCAGCGATCAAGGTTATGGATCGCGGCGGCTGGAAGTAAATCAAAAACGGCGGCAGGACGACTCTTGCCGCCGTTCAATTATTGGTCTGTATGGTCGTTCCAAGTTAATTTTATACATTATTGGCATCGTCATCCCCGAAAATGCGCCAGCATTTGTCGGGGATCCATTTTAAAAATGGATTCCCGCCTTCGCGGGAATGACACCTGTCTAGATTTTAATCAAAATGACTATAAATTATTCCTTGGCTGGGACGGATTGCAATTTGATAAAGTTTTCAATGCCCATATTGTCGATCTGCCATAACATCGATTCGATGTGATCGACGTGCCCTTCCTCGTCTTCCAGCAAATCTTCGAATAATTCGGCCGTACCGTAATCGCGCAAATCTTCGCAAATATGGATCGCTTCGCGGTACATTTTTACCGCTTCGATCTCGAGGGCTAAATCCACCTCCAGCATCTCGCGCACGGTTTTGCAGACTTTGATTTTGCCGATCTCGCCGACTTGGGGTGTGCCATCCAAAAACAAAATGCGATCGACTAGGCGCTGGGCATGGGCGCGTTCATCGGCCATTTCGCCCAATTCAAATTCGCCCAATTTATGCACACCCCAGTTTTTCAGCATCGTGCCGTTCAGCAAATATTGCTGTGCTGCTGTAAACTCCGCTTTGATCGCCGCATTTAAAACCGCAATCACTTTCTTTTCGCCTTGCATAAAAATTCTCCTTGGTTCGATTTAAAAACATACAGCATAACAGCCGCGCGTTGTCAGGCGGCATCATCACCCAAATTCAATAGCCCGGGATTACCGCCAGCCGCGGTTAAATCGGCAGTAACGGTTTTTTCCATAGCAAAACGGTGTAAATAATACGGCCCGCCCGCTTTGGGTCCCGTGCCAGATAATCCGCTGCCGCCAAAAGGCTGCGAACCTACCACGGCGCCGATGATATTGCGGTTAACATACACATTGCCCGCATGAATGCGCGCCGCGATATGATCGATGGTAGATTGGATACGGCTATGAATCCCAAAAGTCAGCCCATAGCCGGTGCGGTTGATGTCGTCGATCACGCGGTCCAAATCTTTGGCGTCATAGCGCACGACATGCAGGATCGGGCCAAAATTTTCAGATTTCAAATCAGCGATCGAGTCGATTTTGGCCAAGACAGGGGGAAAGAAATTTCCGGCCATCAGCGCCGGGGATAATTTTACTTGGTATAATATGCGCCCCTGCGCGGCTAGGGCGGCGGCATGCGCCGCCAGGCGGTGCTGCGCTTGTTCATCGATTACGGGGCCGACATCGATATCAAAGCGCGCGGGATCGCCCACGGTCAATTCGGCCATCGCGCCCATCAGCATGGCCACGGTTTTATCATAAATTTCGTCTTGTAAATACAACACGCGCAAGGCCGAGCAGCGTTGCCCGGCCGATTGAAAAGCGGAGGAGATGGCATCCGTCACCACCTGTTCAGGCAAGGCCGAGGAATCGACGATCATCGCATTTTGCCCGCCCGTTTCGGCGATTAAAACCGGTATTGCCGCTTGATTCCGCCATGCCAAGGTTTGATTGATCCGCTGCGCAGTATCCGTGCCGCCGGTAAACGCCACCCCGGCCACATTTGGATGTGCACACAACGCCGCGCCAACCACCCCGCCATCACCAGGCAGAAATTGCAACACGGCTTTGGGGATGCCCGCCATATGAGCCAATTCAACCGCGCGATAGGCAATAAGCGGCGTTTGCTCCGCCGGTTTGGCGATTACGCAATTCCCCGCCACCAAAGCCGCAGTAATCTGACCCAGAAAAATGGCCAGCGGGAAATTCCACGGGCTGATGCACACGAACACGCCGCGCCCGGTTAACAATAACTGATTACGCTCGCCCGTCGGGCCGGGCAATGTTTTGGGCACAAAATCCTGCTCCGCGCGGGTGGCGTAATAATTGCAAAAATCAATCGCTTCGCGCCACTCGGCAATGGCATCGGCGATGGTCTTGCCGCCTTCGGCTTGCAGCAACGCCAGAAACTCATCCCGGTTTTGCGTCAATAAATCGGCTAGTTTGCGCAAACAATCCGCACGTTGTCCAACCGGCGTTGCCTGCCATCCGGCAAACGCGCCCATGGCGGCATCGATCGCCGGGGCAACAGCTTCTGCGGTCGCAGATATTACCCGCCCGATCACTTGCTGGCGGTTGGCGGGATTGGTGATGGGCTGCTCGCCGCCCAAAGCGACATTGTTTATGGCCAAAAGCGGCTTGGCCACCCAAGTGTTTTTTATGTGCACCGCTATGCTTTGTTGCAGCGCCTCGTTCGCTTGCGGCTGGCTTAGATCGTAACCCATGGCATTCTCCCGCTCGGGCTGGAATAAATCTTTCGGCAAGACAATACCGGGATGCGGCTTTTGCGCAAGCCCGCGCACATAATCCACCGGATCGCGCAGCAATTCGTCAACCGGAATTTTTGCATCGGCGATTTTATACACGAACGATGAATTAGCCCCGTTTTCCAACAAGCGTCGCACCAAATACGCCAACAAATCCTGATGACTGCCCACGGGCGCATACACGCGGCAAGCCCGATCATCCGGCACGGGCGTAATTTGTGCGAATAAATCATCGGCCATGCCGTGCAACCGTTGGAATTCAAAATCGCGCTTTCCTGCCAGATGCTTTATCGCCGCCACGGTCATGGCATTATGGGTGCCGAACTGGGGGTAAAAAGTCCCCTCCCCCATCCCCAGAATTTTTTTAGCCACGGCCAGATACGACAAATCCGTGCTGGCCTTGCGGGTAAACAACGGATAATCGCCATAGCCGCGTTCTTGGGCGCGCTTGACTTCCGAATCCCAATACGCACCCTTGACCAAGCGCAGCATCAACAGGCGGTCATTTGATTGCGCCAAATCGGCTAGCCAATCTACCGCCGCCCAAGCCCGTTTTTGATAGGCTTGCAAGGCCAGGCCAAAACCATACCAGCCCTTTAATTCCACCGACGAGAATACCCGCTCGATCACATCGAAAGATAAATCGAGGCGCTCGCTCTCCTCGGCATCGATGCATAAATTAATGTCGTGGCGCTTGGCCAACACACAGAGCGCGATTAATTTTTCGCTCAGCTCGGGGATCACCCGCTCGCGCTTGAGCCATTCAAAACGCGGGTGCAGGGCGGAAAGTTTAACCGAGATGCCCGGACCACGGATGGGCCCAGCCATCTTGGCGGCTTGCCCTACGGTTTCGATTGCGTGCTGATAGGAATGGAAATACCGGTCGGCATCATCCTGGGTTTTCGCCGCCTCGCCCAACATATCAAAGGAATAACGGTAATGGCGGTGTTCGGCTGCAACCGAACGCATCAAGGCCGATTCGATGGTTTCGCCCATGACGAATTGCTGGCCCATGATTTGCATCGCCTGTGCCACAGCCGCGCGGATCACGGGCTCGCCCAATCGCGCCACCACCTTGGCCAGCAATCCTAAAACTGGGGTTTGCACCTGATCCAAATTCACCACGCCGCCGGTCAACATCAGCCCCCAGGCGCTGGCCGATACCAACCAAGAATTGCCGCGCCCAACAAACGCCACCCAATCTCCGCCGCCGATTTTATCGGCAATCAGGCGGTCGCGGGTTTTGGCATCGGGAATGCGCAACAATGCTTCGGCCAGGCACATCAGGGCGATGCCTTCATGCGTGGATAGTTGATAGGCTTGTAAAAAAGCGTTTAGCCCCGTTTTCTGGCGCGGGCTTTGCCGCACGGCTTGGACCAAGCGTTCGGCCTCGGCGCGGATGGCTTGGGTGGCCTGGGGTTCAAAAGCTAAATTCGCCAACAGGCGTTCCACCGCCTGGGATTCCGATAGGCGGTAATCGGCTAGAATATTTTGCCGCAAATGGTCATCGCGCCACCAGGCGCGGTGATTCGTCAAAATGGGCTGCAAAGACATAAGATATTATTTATTTCAATAATAGAATAAGGAAAGCGGTGCCCAAAATGGCGATACCCATAGCCTGAAGCGGTTTTTCAACGATATAGTCGCTAAGGCGCTGTTTGTAATGCTCGATGCTGGCATCGCCCAAAATGCCGCGCGATCCGGCCTGGCGCGGCTGATCGAGATCCAGCTCCAAATCCTCGACCCGCTTGGTCAGGTTTTGTACCTGGGTTTCGAGTTTGATGATTTTATCGGAAAGATCCTGCATGGCCGCACCTCTGAGACATATCATGCCTTGGGGTTATGCCGTTGGCAATATGGGATGTATGATTGCCGCTAATTTTAACACGGGACAAGGCAATTAACGGACTAGCCCAAAAGTAAATACCGCGACAACAGAATGCCACCACCCTTGAGTAGCTGTGGATCGCGGCGTTGTAACCGCAACAACAGGCCGTAAACCTAGCCAACGGCGCGCTTCTTGATAGCCGCGCCAAGCCAAGGCGTTGCGGATTTGCTCGGCACCGAATTGCTGCCAATTCGGATCGGCCAAGCGGTTTTTTTGCTGCTGCCAATGCGTTTGCACCTCTGCTTCTGTCTTTTCGATTATCGAATATTGAAATAGATAATCCAGGACTTGGCTCGGGGGTGAGTCTATCAAATTAAAGGGCTTGCCGTGGCGATTGGGCACAAGGCCATAAACCGCGCCCATCAAATTATAGCGATAGGTTGGCCAGCCGGTCGAATCCTTGTAATCGGCGGCGATTTTGGCCCGTGCGTCTTTTAAGCGCTGCAAAGCTTCGTGTCGCAAGCAGCGCTGGCAAGCTGCCGTATGAAAATTGCTGGGTGTTGATGACAGTCTTCTTGCCATAAATAACAAAGGCAGCAAAGGCAAGTTGGCCATGGTGAATTTTGCTGCATAATCCCAATTATCCATCCCAAGGTGGCGCGATTGCGAATTGCTGGTAAAAAAATCCATGCCCAATTTATCCATCGCCTGCCAGGCCAAATGTGGCAATAATTCGCTAAAATTTTGGGCATTAACGGTTTTGCCTTGCTCGGGACCAAACGTCGCTGACAACAAAGGTGGCGCTTGAAATTCGGCATCCAAGCCACTGATATAACGCAATGATTGAACCATAGATGGCGAAGGTGCCTCGCCCCGATCGGCCATTTTTTGCTGCAATTTAGAAGCGATTAAAACCATGCCTGCCAAGCCGGATCTTTCAATCCGCGCACACAATTCGTCGATTTTCCGCTTATAAAGATCCGGCTTGGCCGTTTGAATGACATCCGCCTCGCGCGCCAAGGCCCGCAAGGATTTAATCGTTACATCAAAACCGAAAATTTCCATTTATTCCCCGCGTCAATCATAACACAGCCAGGGCAGAAATCCTATGCCCCGAAACGGTTATGCAGGGCTTCGACAATGGCACTCGCAGGATTGGCCAAGGTGTTGGCGGGTTGCTCAAAATGAATTTGCCCATCGAACGGATCGGCCAGTTTGTTGCGGAACAAGGATTCGATAAATCGCAGCTGTTTGCCAGAAACCATGCCGTGCGGCGCAAAGATAAAACATGGCTTGCCGGTGGCCAACGCCTCGGAAATCATGGCGGTAGAATCCGCCGACACTACAATCACATCCGCATACGCCAAATAGCCCAAATACGGGTTTTTGCCGCCATGCCGCCAATGATGCACCACATTCGGTGCTGCCATCACATAGGGCAATTTACCCACCACCGCATCCGGCGTGCGGCGGGAAGTGGAAATCATCACCCCGGCCTGCCAGGCCATCGCCGCCTTGCTGGTGGCGCGCAATAAATCCACGGCCAGATCCTCGTCCAGGCCGCCATCTTTGACGGGACCGCCCAATAGCAGGGCGATGCGGCGTTTGGGCAAATGGGCCAGAATTTCAGCGAATTCGGTTTTGGCGGCGGCTAAATTAGCGGCGGTAACGCGATGGGGGTTGCCGTCGGTGCGCAGCAAATTGAAGCCTTGATAGGTGCAGTCATCGTGCGACGGCACGGCCAGCACATCAAACTCCCGCTGCCGCCATTTGGGATCCATGATTTGCACGATGCGTGCCTGCGGATAACGGAATTTTTTCAAATACAAGGCGGTAAACGCCGCCTTGCGCCCCGAAGCGATGATCCAATCCGGCCCCGGCCCATCCAGGGTGGAATGATTATCCAGGTTTAAACAGCGGCGTTTAAACAATCCCTGCACAACCCAAAGCAACGCATTCGGAACATCGGCTAATTTATTGTATTGCAAGGGTTTTTTGATAAAATTTTTACCCCAGGCTTCGGCCACGGCCAGCGCCTGATTACCCGTACCGGGCCTGGGATCGATCAAGGCCCAGATGGTCATAATTTTTTAGCCTGGCGCATAGCGGTGATGGTGGTGCGGCTGGTGATAAATTCCTGGGGCACGGGGATTTCCAACACCGCCAATTTACCCGATGCCCGCGCGGCCGCAAATGCCACCGCGAAATCGGCTGTCCGCGCCACACGCTCTGCGAACGCGCCATAGGATTTGACCAAGGCGATAAAATCCGGGTTATGCAAATCGGTTGCCACCACCCGGGCGGGGTAATTTTTTTCCTGGTGCATGCGGATACTGCCATACATGGCGTTATTAACCAGAATGATGATAGGTGCCGCCCCTTGCATCATCGCCGTGGCGATTTCCTGCCCCGTCATCATAAACCCGCCATCGCCCACGAACGCCACCACCGGACGGCCTGGATACAATAACGATGCTGCCACGGCCGATGGCACTGCATAACCCATAGCGCCATTGCCCGGCCCCAATTGGGTGGGGAATTTTTTCCATTGATAATACCGGTGCAGCCAACCGGCGAAATTCCCGGCATCGTTTATCACAATCGCCTCATCCGGCAAATCGCGCGACAAACCCAACACGATATCGGCCAAATTAGCTGGCATATCCTGCGACGTTGGCGTCAGTGTTGCCAGATAATCGGCGCGCGCTTGTTTGGCCTGCTCCGCCCAATTACCGCCGAGTTTCAGGTTTTTAACAGCAGCGGCGAATTCCGGCATAGTCGCCGTTATCGCCACATCGCTTCTGTAAATATGAGCATGCATGCCTGGATCGGGCAGGACATGGATCAATTTCGCCGCCATCTGCGGCACATCAAACGCGGTGAATTCGCGGCTGGTCAACTCGCCAATCCGGTCACCAATGACCAGCAACACGTCGGCCGATTTTAACCGCGCCACCAATTTCGCATCCGCCCCAAACCCCAGATCGCCGCAACACACGGGACTGCGGTTGTCCACCAAATCCTGGCGGCGGATTGCCACCGCCGTTGGCAGGTGATTATTTTCTAAAAATTGCTGCAAATCGCTACATGCGGCTTGCGTCCACCCGCCACCGCCCAAAATCACCAACGGATTTTTCGCGTCGCGTAACAAATCTTGCATCGCCGCCAACGCATCGGCTGCGGGTGCGATCTTGGTGGGGGCGCTGGGTTGTGCGGCAATCGCATCGGTGGTGTGAGCGGTGACGTCTTCGGGTGTGGAAATCACCACCGGCCCTCGCCGCCCGTTTTGCGCCAGATAAAAAGCGCGATTCAAAATTTCCGGAATCCGGCCAGGGCGGTCGATTTCCACCGCCCATTTGGTCATGGGCGTGAACATGGAGGTAAAATCGATTTCTTGAAACCCCTCGCGCCCGACCACGTCACTGGCGACTTGGCCTATAAACAATATCAGCGGCGTGGAATCTTGGAACGCGGTGTGCACGCCGATGGTGGCATTACACGCACCGGGGCCACGCGTGACATAGGCGATGCCCGGCTTGCCGGTCAGTTTGCCATACGCCTCGGCCATAAAGGTGGCGCCGGATTCATGGCGGCAGGTTACTACCTTGATCCGGTCGCGCACATCGTACAGGGCATCGAGCACGGCAATATAGCTTTCGCCCGCGACACAAAAAATCGTGTCGACGCCATGCGCCAATAAACAATCAACCAAAACCTGCCCGCCGGTGCGGGGCTGCGCGTGTTTTTGCATAAGCAGGATTTAACGCCGCCTACAAATAAACTGCAAGCGGAATTTATTTTACATAGCCCGCAGCAATCCGGGTATATTGTCCCCAAATCGCGCGATCCACCGCACCACCGAAATCGCGAGTGTGGCGGATTGTTGTAACAGTGGGCTCCGCGATAATTTGCTTGGTATTCGTGCCCGCTAACTTATATCCCTTCACCACGGTTTTATGTGTTCCGGTACGCTCGTGAATCAAATCGGCGATCAAGGTACGCATAGAAATATTGTCCGCAGGAACGCGCACTGTTTGCAAAAATGCGACCGTACATCCCCGGCGCTTGACTAGGGCTTTGGTGCGACCGCTGTTTTTACCGGTATCGTATTGTTTTCGGGCATCAAGCTGGATGTTTCGCTCTAACGCTTGGACAAAGCTCGCAGGGCTATGGAACGCAGCAGCGAATTCAGTAGCTGGCGTGATGTTAGCAGTGGTGGTGGTCATTCTATCCTCCTGTAGGTTTTTATAGATAAACACATAAATATATCCTTATGTATTTATTGTCAACCCCATTTTTGCGCTATTACCCCACTGCCCCACTATCCTTATTCTTACCCCTTTACGCTTGCCGTATTACGCTTTACGTTCCCACCCCATGACCACCCCCACCCCCACAATCGCCATTATTGGCGGCGGTATAATCGGCTTATCCATCGCCTGGGCATTGGCCCGCGCGGGGCATTGCCCGACCGTGTTCGATGCGGGCGATATGGGCCGCGCGGCGTCATGGGCGGCGGGTGGGATGCTGGCCCCGGATATTGAAACCGAGGCTGGGGAGCAAACCCTATCCCAATTGCTATTCCGCGCACGCGCGAGCTGGCCTGAATTCGCCAGCGTTTTGGAGAATTCCAGCGGCCAGAAAATTTACTTTCAACCGCGCGGTTCGTTGTTCGTCGCGCGCGATCAGGACGACATCGCCAAATTGCAATTTCTGCAGGAATTGGAAATAGCGCTGGGCCTTAGCCCTAAATGGCTTAGCGCCTATGAAGCCAAAAAACTGGAACCGCATCTGGGCCGCAACGTCATTGCCGCCCTGCACCATCCAGACGATGCGCAAGTCGATAACCGCGCTACCGTTTCGGCCTTGATTACAGCGTGCCAAAAATCCGGCGTTGTGCTGCTGTCCCATACGAAAATTGTCGCGTTGCACCAGACGGGCAATCGCGTCACAGGCATTCGCACCGCGCATGAAACCATCGCCGCCGATATTGTAATTTTGGCGGCTGGGGCATGGAGTGCCCAAATCAAAGGTTTGGGCACAGCCGCCCCGCCCGTCCGTCCGGTCAAGGGGCAAATGATCGCCTTGGGCCACCCGGCCACCGGCCCATTGTTAGAGAAATTAATTTGGAGTGCCGGGGTATATCTAATCCCCCAACCCGATCGGTTATTGATCGGCGCATCTGTCGAGGAAATGGGGTTTGATACCACGCAAACCGCCGGGCCAATTATGGATTTATTGCACCAGGCTTATGCCATCCTGCCGGGGATCTATGACTTGCCAGTGATTGAAACTTGGGCGGGACTACGCCCGACCAGCCGCGACGATGCGCCCATTTTGGGACCAACCGCTATCGACGGCTTGATTATGGCCACAGGGCATCATCGCAACGGCATTTTGTTAGCCCCGTTGACGGCGCAGATTATTGCCGATCTGGTCATAGGCGGCCAATGGCCCGATTATGCAGATAATTTTTTACCCAGCCGCTTTACCAACACCCAAAAGGCAGCGTAAGATACACCGTATGAGCAAGACAATTACCATCAACGGCGATACCCTGCCCTATGCGCCGCAGCCATTGGCGGAATACTTGGCCGTGCGCAAAATTACCGCGCAAACGGGTGGCATTGCCGTGGCGATCAATGATCGGGTGATTCCGCGCACGGCCTGGGCCACCACCACGCCCACGCCCAACGACCGGATTGAAATTATTACGGCGATTGGCGGGGGATAGGCTGTGACCGATTCGCTTGTTATTGCCGGCAAAGAATTTCAATCGCGCTTGTTGGTGGGTACGGCGAAATACCCCAATCAACAGATTTTGTTGGATGCGCTGGCCACAAGTGGCACGGAAATTGTCACCGTCGCCATCCGCCGCGTCGCGCCCGCTAATCATGCCGAGAATTTATACGATCTGCTGCGTGGCAAGTATCATTTATTACCCAACACGGCGGGATGTTATACGGCGCGCGATGCAGTTTTAACCGCGCAATTGGCGCGCGAAGCGTTACAAACGAATTGGATCAAATTGGAAGTCATCGGCGATGACGACACATTGCTGCCCGATGTCGAACAGTTGCTGCCTGCTGCCAGCGAGTTGGTGCGCGATGGATTTATCGTCCTCGCCTATACCAACGATGATCCGATTACGGCGATGAAATTACAGGATATCGGTTGCGCCGCGGTGATGCCGCTGGCCTCGCCCATCGGGTCGGGTGCTGGCATTCGCAACCCCTATAATCTGGAAATTATCCGCGCGCGCCTTACCGTGCCAATGATCGTCGATGCGGGTATCGGCACGGCGTCGGATGCCGCTTTGGCGATGGAATTGGGCTGTGATGCGGTGTTGTTGAATACGGCCATTTCCGGGGCCAAAAACCCCGTGCAAATGGCCAAGGCGATGCGGCTTGGGGTCGAGGGTGGGCGCGCCGCCTATCTGGCCGGACGCATTCCCAAAAAACTGCTGGCCGATCCATCCTCGCCGATGATTGGGCGGATTAAAAAAATCTCTGTATAAAGGAACATCATGTCTCAACCCTTTTTAATACCGCATACGCCCGAAGCTGGTTTGACCATCGCTAAAATGCTGCTCGACATCAAAGCGGTCAATTTGCGCCCCGAACAACCCTATATCCTAACCTCCGGCTGGGCAGCACCGACATACATTGATTGCCGCCGGGTGATTTCTTTCCCCCATGTGCGCCAAGCGATCACCAAATATTTCGCCGAACAATGCGCGGCGATTGGGCTGGATAAAATCGACGCCGTAGCGGGTGGCGAGACAGCGGGTATTCCGTATAGCGCCTGGCTGGCCGAGGCATTGAACAAACCAATGTTGTATGTCCGCAAAAAGCCCAAAGGTTTTGGGCGCGGCGCACAAATCGAAGGCGATTTCCAGAACAATAAAAACGTGCTGCTGGTCGAGGATTTGGCCACCGACGGCGCCAGCAAAGTTGCTTTTGTAAATGCGCTACGCGATGGCGGCTGTGCCGTTACCGATTGCTTGGTGGTGTTTTATTATGGCGTATTCCCATCCAGCGGCGAGCTGGAAAAAACCGGGATCAACCTGCGTTACCTGTGCAGCTGGCCGGATATTTTGCGCGCCGCAACCGAGGGCAAGTATTTCCCGCCCACAACCGTTGCGGCCGTACAGGAATTTTTGCACGATCCCGCCGGATGGTCGGCAGCCCATGGCGGTGCTAGCAGCGCCAACGCCAAATTATCCAGCCATAGCGGCAGTAAATAGCAACTCTTAGGCACTGGTGTCGTAACGGGTGCCCAGTTTTTTGGGCTGATCTGCTATGGCCGGTGTTTTGGCCGCGCCAACCAGGCCAATCGCCAGCGGCAAGCCAGCGATGACGGTCAACATCCCCGCCACCACAATCCAGCTGGGATATTCACCCAACAAGATTATGCCCAGCAAAGTGGTGAACACCGGAATGGATGCCCCAGCAGCGCCCGTGCCCGCCGCGCCGAACACACCCAGCGCATAATTGAACAGCGAAAAGGCGATGACCGAGGTGATGATCCCTTGGTACAATCCTTGGACTGCCAGCTGTGTAACGCTATACCCCTCCAAACTGCCGCCCAGTATACTGTATAGCGGCACATAAATAATCATCCCGAACACCGCTGCCATGGCCGCGCCCTGCCAAGGCCCCACCGCCCACAAGCGCATGCCCACAATATAAAACGCCCAACACAGCGAGGAACCGATGAACATCAGATGGCCAAGCCATTGATCGGGCTGGGCATTCGCAAAATTTTCCACGCCGATCAAAAAAGCACCGGATATCACGACAATGATCCCCAACCAACGTTTGGTCGGCAAACTCTCGTCCAAAATTAGCCATGCCAGCAATGCCGTAAAAATCGGCCCCACCCCAGGCATCAACGCCGCGCCATGGCTGGCAGGGGCGAATTTAACGCCATAAATCGCTAACAGCGAATTGCATAATCCGCCCACCAGTCCAAGTATAATCGCGCGTGGCCAGGTTGTGCCCAACCCCATCCGCAACAGTATCGGCAGCATCGCCATGCCCGCTACGCCCAAGCGGATCGCCATAATATCGTATGGGTTCATGCCGTTTTGAATACTGTGGCGGTTTAAAACCCACCACCCCGACCAAATCAAACAGGCGATCAACAAGGCCATAGCAGCGCGCGTGGTTTTTGGCAGGCTTTGCCAATAATCAATCAATGCAGAATGCATGAACCTATACCCCTGATATTTGCGGATAATCTTCCCTTGAACTATAGCCAAGCGGGCGAGCATAGGCTATATTTTTTCAATTCTTTATACTAATCCCTAGGCTTGTTGTGAACGCCACCACCCAAACCGCCCTGCCCGATTTCAACCAGCCTGGATTGACCTGGTTCAATGTCGAAAAGCCGCTTAGCTTGTCGGACGTATATGGCCGCATCCTGATTCTGGATTTTTGGACTTTTTCCTGTATCAACTGCTTGCACATTCTGCCCAGTCTGAAACGCATCGAACGCGCGTTCGAGGATGATGTGATTATTCTGGGCGTACATTCGCCGAACTTCCCGTACGAACGGGATGTCCAAAACGTACAAAAAGCGATTCAGCGTTACGGTATCGAACACCCCGTTGTGCACGACCCTGAATTCAAATTATGGGACGCTTATGGTGCCAAGGTTTGGCCGACCTTGATCCTGGTTAGCCCGGATGGGCAAATTTTCGCCCGCCAGGCGGGGGAACCCGACGCCGATAAAATGATGGAAGCCGTCGGCAATGCCGTGCGCCGTTACAAAGCCAAAGGCAAATTGAAACCGGGCAAAATTGAATTGGCGATCCCACCCAAAGTATCGCAAAATTTGCGCTTTCCCGGGAAAATCAAAAAGCTGTCATGGCGCGGCAACCCGTGCTGGGCCATTGCCGATACCGGCCATCACCAGATCATCATCGCGGACGATCAGGGTAAAATATTACAACGCATCGGCCGCGGTTCGCAGGCAAATTATGATGGCGAATACACGCGGGCCGCGTTCGACAATCCCTATGGCATTGCTACCGGCGACGATGTTGTTTTTGTGGGCGATCTGGGCAGCCATTTGATCCGCAAGATTGATTTAATCAAACAGCAAGTGACAACTATCGCCGGAATCAACCGGCGCGGGCTAACCTTGGGACGCGAAACGCCTGCGGTCGGGGCTGGCCTGGCTTCGGTCTTTGATCTGGAGCTTGTGGGCGAAACCCTCTATTTTACCAATACCGGCACGCATCAAATCGGCGCGATTGATTTGAAAACCATGCAATTGCGTGCTATCGCCGGGGGCGGGCAAAAAGATATTTTGGATGGCAAGGGGCGCGAAGCAAAACTGGCCCAACCGTCCAGCCTGGCCTATTTCGCCGAGCAGAACCGGCTATATTTCGCCGACAGCGACAATTCCGCCATTCGCTATGTCGATTTGGCCGATCAAGGCAGTGTCAAAACATTGGTCGGGCGCGGCATGGCCGAATCGGGCCGTCGCAACGGGCCGTTTTCCGCCGCGAAATTACAGCATCCCATGGGCGTCGCCCGGTTGGGTGATTTTCTAATCGCTGCCGACAGTTTTAATGCCAGCTTGCGCAAGCTGGATTTCGTGCGCCAGGCCACCGAAAATTTTGCCGAGGATTTCAAGCCCGAGGCCGCCGATTTACCGCCCTTGCTCGACCCCGAGGGGATCGCCTGGGACGGTAAAAACCGTTTGCTGGTGGCGGATTCCAATCAGCACCGGATCTTGGCCTATGATCTTCTGGCCAAAACCTGGGGCGTTTGGTTAAGTTAGGTAGATTAGTGTTGTCATGCATAAGACTGTTTATTGTCATTCCCGCGCAAGCGGGAATCCAGGGCAAAGAGCGTGATGTTGGCCCCTGGATCCCCGGTTAAGCCGGGGATGACACTTAAATTTATTCAATGAAGGAGCAGGATATGAAAAAAATCGCAATTTTAGGCGCGGGTAAAATCGGCTGGTCGGCCGCGCAATTATTGGTGGAATCGGGCGATTACACCGTCACCTTGGTCGACAGCAACAGCACGGCTTTAAAAAATCTACCGAATCCCAAGGTGTTGACCAAAACCGCCGATTTGGCCAAAGCGGCCGATATCACCGCCGCCTTGACCGGCCAAGATTATTGCATCAGCACCTGTCCCTTTTTCCTGAATACCCAAATTGCCACCATCGCGCATCAATTGGGCGTGCATTATTTCGACGTCACCGAAGACGTCGCCACCACCCGCGCGATCAAAGAATTGGCGAAAAACACCCGCTCGGCGCTCGTGCCGCAATGCGGTTTGGCGCCCGGATATATTTCGATTGCGGCGCATACCATCGCCAAAAAATTCGATACGGTTTACGATGTGACGATGCGCGTTGGCGCTTTGCCGCAATATCCCACCAATGCGCTGAAATACAATCTTACTTGGAGCACGGACGGGCTGATCAACGAATATTGTAACCCATGCGAAGCGATTGTCGAAGGCAAGATGACCGAAATGCCCGCTTTGCAGTCGGTGGAACATTTCACCCTGGACGGCGGGGAGTACGAGGCGTTCAACACCTCGGGCGGGATCGGCTCTTTGGGCGAGAGTTTGCTGGGCCATGCCCGCAACGTGGCGTATAAAACCATCCGCTATCCCGGGCACCGCGATATCGTGCATGCGTTGTTGCATGATTTGCGGCTGATCGAACGCCGCGATTTGCTCAAGGATATTTTCGAGCACAGCATCCCATCAACCAAACAAGACGTGGTGCTGGTATTCGTCACCGTTACCGGCTTGCGCGGCGGGCGGCATTTGCAGGAAAACTTTTTGCGCAAAGTCTATTGCCGCGAATTATTCGGCCGCACCTGGAGCGCGATTGAACTGACCACCGCCACCTCGCTATGCACCATGGTTGATTTGCACCGGGAGGGGAAATTGGCTGGAAGCGGATTTATCCGCCAGGAAGACATCACCCTGGATATCTATACCAGTAACCGGTTTGGCAAATATTACGACGACCCCGCCCCGCACCATGTGGGCCAGGCGCAAAAGCAGGCGTAGGTTGGCGGTGATCGGTTGGCGGTTACTGGTTATTATCAATTAACCTAAGAATTCCCACCCCCCTTTAGGGGAGGAAAATTTTGTTTCGGCTTTAATTGAAATATAGCCATTTGAATGGTGAATGAGACAACCTATATCCCTCACCCGCTCGCTTACGCTCGCACCCTCTCCCGCTGGCGGGAGAGGGTTGCGCAGCCTTAGCGCTTAGGCGGAGCTGGGTGAGGGTGGCGTTTGTCTCAACATTAAATCAAAAAACTATAGCTATACAAAAATCCTTGCCATTCCAGACAAAGGCCAACAAAAAACCCGCCAATTGCTTGGCGGGGTTTTTGATTTTCTATCCCGGTTGGGAATTAGTTGTGAGTGTTGACTTTGCCACGTAAGGCAGCGGCGGCCTGACCAACGGTCATATCCGAAGTACGGCGGCGAACCGAAGCCTGTGCCGGAGCTGTTTGATGCGCTGTGTCAACATAACTATCCAAGGCACGACCCAACATAACTCCGCGTACTACCGATTCATTGGCAACGGTTTTCGCGGCAATACCGGCGGCAACACTACGGAATACCGAGGTGTCGGCACGAGAAATAACAATCGCATCATTGTGGCTATAGGTAGTGCCAAAAGCGGGATTGATCCCAGTGGCACTTAATACCGCAGCGGCGGCAAAACCTAACATATCTCTGTTTGCTCTCATGTCACCGACTCCTTCTCAGACCCAAATATTATATTATTTTTTTGTTCGTTTTGTGGCAAGAAATGAATAAAGGTTAACAGAACCCTACTTCTTTCTTACCTATATATTAATATCTCCTTTTTGAAAGCATCCGTCAATATATATTTTTAAAATCCGGGCCTGGATATATGAATTTTTTATGACACGCGGGGATTCAGGGACTTACAACCGCCCCAAGGCACTGGCGATAAACTGTCCGGCGGCTGTTGCCTTTGCCACATCCACCCCATGCGCCAAACCCTTGGCGGCTAGCATCGCCAGCACTTTTTCGGTAGCGACATTGCCGGTGGCGGACTTGGCATAGGGGCAGCCGCCAATCCCCGCGACCGAGGCATCGATCACCCTCACCCCCAGATCCATCGCCGCCAGAATGTTATCCACGGCGCGGCCATACGTATCGTGGCAATGAATCGCCAGCTTATCGACGGCAATTTTTTGCGTGACGGCGGCAAGCATCGATTTAACTTGTTCGGGATAGCCAACACCGATGGTGTCGCCCAGAGATATTTCATAACAACCCATCGCTGCCAATTCGTCTGCGACAACGGCTACCTGGGACGGGGCGACTGCGCCATCGAATGGGCAGCCCACCACGCACGACACATAACCGCGCACGGCGATGCCATGTTGTTTGGCCAGGGCCAGCACGGGCTCCAACCGTTGTAATGATTCGGCAATGGTGCAATTTAAATTGGCTTTGGAAAACCCTTCGGATGCCGAGATAAATACCGCCACGGTTTTTACGCCACAAGCCAGGGCACGCCGCATCCCCTGTTCGTTCGGCACCAAACAGGAATAGGTCACGCCGGGCTGTTTATCGATGGCTGCGAAGACCGCTTCGGTATCGGCCATTTGCGGCACCCATTTGGGGCTGACGAAACTGCCAACCTCGATATGGCGGAAACCCGCCGCCGATAGGCGGTTGATCAAATCCACCTTAGTGGCAATCGGCACCAAGGATTTTTCGTTTTGCAGCCCGTCGCGCGGCGATACTTCGACCAGTTCGATTGGTTTATGTAAATTGATCATCGACATTGTTATCCTTCGCTCGTAAATGAGCAAACGCGCCTTTTATTATTGTCATTCCCGCGAAGGCGGGAATCCATTTTTTCGCTAAATGGATCCCCGACAAATGCTACGCATTTTCGGGGATGACAAACTCCAACGCAAACGCGAACAGCCTTTACCCAATCGCCAATAATTCGACGCCGTCGGCCACTTGGTCGCCGGATTTATAAAATACATCCGTCACCACGCCTGCCTTGGGCGCTTTGATGGTGTGCTCCATTTTCATCGCCTCGATCACCAATAACGGCTGACCGATGGTAACGCTTTGTTTGGCTGTGACCAACACCTGCACCACCTTGCCGGGCATCGGCGATTTCAAACTGCCGCTGCTGCCGGTCGCTGCATCGCCCCCCTCGCCCAAGCGCAAGGTCGGGATGGCGAATGTAATACCATCAATGATAACATCACAACCCGCATCGGTTGGAATAATCTTGGCACTGATCGGCTGGCCATCGATCACGGCGCTTCGGCTGGAATCATCACGCCGATACTGCGCAACCGTCAACGCCCGATCGCCAATCATGACCGTCCACGTGGGTGCGGTAAACGCCACCGTCACCCGCAACACCGCATCATCACGATAAAAATAAACAGAAGACTGTCCCACCCCCGACAAACGCCAACCGACGGCTGCCGGATGATTTGCTGCGGGCAGTTCGGCCAATGCGGCCATTACATAGGCGTGATCCCACTGCGTAGTGGACAAAACGGGGCTAAGCGCGGCGCGGTTTTCGGCAATAAAATGGGTCGATAATTTGCCGCTGGCAAAGATGGGATGACCCATAATCTGCCGCAAGAAATGCAGGTTGGTAACCAATCCCGATACTTCTGTCTCACGCAGCGCGGTTTGCATGTGTGCAATTGCCGCCGCACGGGTTTCACCCCAGACGACAATTTTGGCGATCATCGGATCGTAATATGGGGTGATGGTATCGCCCGTAATCACACCCGTGTCGATACGCACGTTCGTGGACGGCGAGGGGAATTGCAAATGCCGCAATTTGCCGATGGCAGGCAAAAATTCCCGCGCCGGGTCTTCGGCGTATAACCGCACCTCGATACTATGGCCGTTGACGCGCAAATCGGATTGCTTGGTGGTAATCGCCTCACCCATCGCGGTGCGGATTTGCCATTCGACTAAATCCACCCCCGTAATCATTTCTGTTACCGGATGCTCGACTTGCAGGCGCGTATTCATTTCCATGAAGTAAAAATTACCGGCTTGGTCGGCGATGAATTCCACCGTCCCTGCCCCGACATAATTCACGGCGCGAGCGGCAGCCACCGCCGCCTCGCCCATTTTCTGGCGGATGGCCGCGGTCATGCCGGGTGCGGGCGCTTCTTCGACCACTTTTTGATGGCGGCGCTGAATGCTGCAATCGCGTTCAAACAGGTATAAATAATTACCGTGGCTATCGGCGAAAACTTGGATTTCGATATGGCGTGGATCAGCCACATATTTTTCCAGCAACATCACCGCATTGCCGAATGAATTTTGCGCCTCACGCGCGGCACCGGCAAACGCGTCCGCAAAATCAGCGGGCGCATCGATCCGGCGCATGCCCTTGCCGCCGCCGCCCGCCACCGCCTTGAGCAGTACGGGATAGCCGATTTTTTCCGCCACGCTTTGTAAATGTTTGATGTCTTGTTTATCGCCGTGATAGCCCGGCACGACCGGCACGCCGGCTTTTTCCATCAGCGCCTTGGCGGCTGATTTGCTACCCATGGCACGAATCGCCGCAGGCGGCGGACCGATAAAGACGATGTTATTTTTAGCGCATAATTCCGCGAATTCGGCGTTTTCGGATAAAAACCCATAGCCGGGGTGGATCGCCTGTGCCCCCGTTTGTTTGGCGGCGGCAATAATTTTATCCATCACCAAATAGCTGTCGCGCGCCACCGTACCGCCCAACGCCACGGCTTGATCGGCCAGTTTAACATGCTGCGCATTGGCATCGGCGTCGGAATATACCGCGACCGTGGCAATACCCATCCGCCGCGCGGTTTTGATAACACGACAGGCGATCTCGCCCCGATTGGCGATTAGTATCTTGGAGAAATTAGTCGTTAGTCGTTTGTCGTTAGTCATTAGTCGTTGAGTCATTGGTCGTTAGTTTTTTTCATCAGGCTTTGACGCAAGCCCCGTAACATTTTCATGATTTCGTGCAAGTCTTGAGTCAAAACATCGGCTTTTTCTTGGCTCAAGAAATTCAAATCCAAAGATAGAATGATAAGATTTTCGAGCTCGCAAGCCGAGGCAAAAGACATGGATATAAAATGCGGGAATTCTTTTTTGCCAAAACGGCCATATCCTTCAGCTAAATTAGATGCAATAGAGATGGCGGAACGCCTCATCTGTTGTACTAAACCATAAATTTCTTCTTTTGGATACGTGCCGGTATTGACGTAGATTAGTTTCGTCAGCAAGCGTGACTTTTGCCAAACTACCAGGTCTTTGAACCCCGATGCCATTTCTCTTCCTAACGTCTAACATCTAACAACTAACGACTAACGACTCCCTACTCACGACTTCTTATGGCGCAGCCACCCAGGCGAGCGTTTTTGCAAGAAAGACTGAACACCCTCGCGGCCCTCGCTGCTGCTGCGGGTTTTCGCGATGGCGTGGGCGGTGAATTCCACCAAATCGCCAAAATCATCCCCGTGCGCGATGCGTTGGATCAATTGTTTACATGCCGTTTGCGCGGCCGGGCCGCATTCCAGCAACGCGTCGACAATTTCGGTTACCATCGCATCCAATTCATCCGCATAGCCGATTTTGTGCAGCAACCCGATCGACTGCGCCTGTTCGGCGTCGAACCGCTCGCCCGATAGGAAATAACGCCGCGCCTGCCGCGCGCCGATGGCGGCGATCACATAGGGGCTGATGACGGCGGGGATCAGGCCCAAGCGGGCTTCGGATAACGCGAATTGCGCGTCATACACCCCAACCGCGATATCACAGCAGGCGATCAAGCCAACGCCGCCGCCAAAGGCCGAGCCCTGCACCCGCGCCACGGTGGGTTTAGAAAATTCGTTCAAACTGCGCATCAATTCGGCCAAAGCGCGGGCGTCGGCGATATTTTGCGTTTCATCGTATTGCGCCATGCGCTGCATCCAGCCCAGATCGGCCCCGGCCGAAAAGCTTT
>Ga0315901_10000988_pt1 | contig 41157 bp, 43 predicted proteins | sample LakEriMetagenome_10_FD_203761 | JGI IMG/M metagenome (GOLD analysis project Ga0315901, IMG submission 203761) | Freshwater fungal communities from buoy surface, Lake Erie, Ohio, United States - Buoy 2 MA116 | ecosystem: Environmental > Aquatic > Freshwater > Lake | place: USA: Lake Erie, Ohio...
CACTAATTTCGACAGGGGTGGCTCCGTCCAATTTCACTCCATCATAGCGACCGCAAGTGAGGTTCTTGAAATGGCCTGCGACTGTGGATGCAAGCCCCTGCATTGGGTCGCCGGCTCCACTGCTGGCAACGACTTCCTGCAACTTTGCACGGATACGCAGCAGTGCTTGTCCGATTGCCTGCTTCCTCTGGAACTCCCGTTCTTTGGATTCAAGTTCATCGCGTAGCTCCTCTGCGGTGTGACTCGGCGCTCCACCCGCCAGTTTCGCTTGCTCGATCCTGAGTTCACCGAGTTTGTCTTCCACCTCAGACTGGCATCGCTCTTTTTCACGAAGCACCGCCAAGTAATCGGTAACGGAATTGAAGCCTTCGGGAAGCGGCGGCAGTCCGTCCAACTCAAGCTTGGCCGCATTGAGTTCACCGGTCTTTGCCAGGATCTTGGTCATGAGCGTGTCCAAGTCCGTGTGCTCCGTGGTCCAGTTTACGATCTTTTCCTGCTCCTTTTGGATCTCGAAGGTGAGCTTGGCCTCATTCCTCACGGCGGTTGCATGCTCAGTCTCAAGGGTAGCCACCGACCGCGTTTCGGGAAGTGCTTCAAGTGCGGCGATTTCAACCGCCCATTCTTCCTCGGTGCGCCCAAGTAGCGCAGAGGTGTAGAGTTCCTTTTTGTGCCTTTCGTCCCTGACATACTTCTGGTGATTGATGTCCGCCGCCTCTGCCGATGAGAGACTTTCGTGACCGAGCGTCTCAAGCGATTCGCTTCGCCGTTGGCTGGCCGTCTCAAGTTGCTCAAAAAGGGCATTCATGTCTCCGGTGCCACTCTCGACGCTGATCTTCATGTCACGCAATTCGACGATCAGCTTGCCGTCGGCTTGGCCTTCCCATGCCTCAGCGGCGGTGAGTGGCAGGGGCTCTGGTGCTTCCGTGCCTCGCACGATCATGACGGACGTGGGTGTGGCGCTCTCGATTTTGGCACTCAGCTTCTGAGCTTCGATCTTGATCCGGAAATCGCTGATGTCTTTTTCGAGGCGCTTTAGCTCGGCCAACGATTCAGCGGATACTGCCTTCGATTCGCTGAGCTTCGTTGCCTCGGCGTTCCACGCATTCCTTGCCTCGACCAGCTTTCCGTGCGCCAATCTCAACTGCTCTGCGTCGGCGCGCTTCTTGGCGCTCTTCAGTTCATCAGCGAGGGATTGAAGAGTCGTTTTGAGTCCTTCCAACTCGGCTTTTTTTCCGCTGATCACCTTGTCCGCACCTGGCCAATCCACCAAGACAGCCTTCAGAGCGGTCTGCTCGCCACCAAGACGCTGAATCTTTTCTTCCAGGCCGCCACGACTGGCGAGACCGTCCTTCAATCCGCGCCCAGTGGTGACAAAGTCCCTATCCACTTCGATCTTGGATTGAAGCCCTATGATCTTGGTATTCACCTCATCGACTTGCTCCTCATAACTGCGGACATTCTTCAAGTCCCGGCGAACCGTTTCCATCGCGTAGTAGGCTGCAAGCTGGGGGCCAATCTTGTTCGCCCAAGGGCTGTCGATTCCTTTGCCTTTCTCTGGACCTCCTGTGCTGATGTCCCACCGACTGAAGTGCCCTTCGATTCGTTCGTCGATAGCTGCCGCTAATTTATCAGGTGAAATGTCTCCGGGAATGGCTGCCGCGCCCGCAATCAAAGGTTGAATGTCGTCGATCTCCTTCGATTGATCCTTCAAGTCCTGCATCGTTCGTGCCAGTTGAGCCTGTCCGACAAAGAGCACATGCCGCCAGGTGGCCTCATTGCGATGGACCAGTGCCAGCAGTTGTTCCTGAACTTTCGCTGGCTCGGCGATTGCCGCGCCCCCGTTAGACTGGATTATGGACGAAGCGCCAGCTCCCCACGTTTTTTGCAGAGTCCACTTCTGTCCTTCTGATTCAAATTCCAAGGTGACTCGCGAATGATCACCACCGGGCCGCGGATACCAGCGTCCCATGGCCTTCTTCAATCCCACCGGCGGCAGGTTCGTCGGCGTGAAAAGCCCGTGCCATAGAGCGTTGTTCAACGTGCTCTTGCCGAACTCGTTTGGGCCTTCGATCACGTTCACGCCATCGTGAAGATCGCAGGTGCGGTCGGCGACTCCACCGAATGGATGTAGGCGAATGCGGAGGATTTTCATTACGAATGAAGGGTTTCAATGATGTCCAACGCCAGATGCGCGTCTCCGGCGTTTGACTCGTCAGCTAGAAGACCAAGCAGCAGCTTGTTGGGAAGTGTTCCGTCCGGAAATCGCCTCGCAATGCCCGCAGCATCGAGCACCTGAGCGATGTCCTGCTCCCGCGTGAGGTGGAGAAAGCGTGATTTCATCCCATCCAGAAGTTGATTGAGTTCGGAAAGCTCATCCTCCTTGAGACGGCCTGTAAGTTGAAGATCCAGAACCGTGTTAGGCGCATCGAACGATTCACAGGCGACCCGAAGATTTTCGATTTCGGCGGCATTCTCCAACGAACGCCTAAGTCTGACGAATCGAACTCCACCGGAAGTCAGTTGCTCGTGGCGGCACGAACCGTCTGCCCCCAGCTCGATCCACCACGCGTGGCCGGGGTGACTGCATTTCACGGAGTCGGGTGTATGGATGCCCGGCATGAAATAAAGTGGCCGTCCCGTCGTTCCCGGTGCTGGCGCTGGCACATGGATGTGCCCAAGCAACCATGTGTGAACCCCGGCACCACGCATGTCTTCCTCGGACATGTTGAAGTAACGCTGGTCTGCGTCCAAGCCTAGCCCCTCCACGTTTCCGTGAGCGATTCCGACATGGATGACTTCCGATTCCTTATCAGTGTCAGCGACCCATCCGATGGTATGCTCCTTGCTGTGCTTGCTCGGGCATGGACAGGCGTAAAAGCGCACACGGAAATCATCACCCTCAAACTCTTTGGTCGTCGGATCGGTCAACGGAAGCACACAAGTGCCCTCGCAAGCATTCCGGAACCAACGCCAGAGCTTGTTCTCGGCTCCCTCGTGGTAGTCGTGATTCCCTGCCAAGACCAATACGTGCTCGCCTTGAAACTTGGCGAGAATTCCCACAGCCCGCTCGATCTGCCCTTTGGTGACAGTCTGTTTGTCGAACAAGTCGCCGGCCACCACAAGAAAGTGGGCATCCCGTTGGTTCGCGGTGGCAACCAGTCGCTCCAGCGCGGAAAAACGCTCCTCCAACAGGCGATCCCGAACAAGGTCCGGGTATTGGGCAAACGAGATTCCGATGTGGTTGTCGGCGGTGTGGAGAATGCGCAGGCTCATGGCGTTAAATGAACTAATATCTCAATCCACCCCTAGCGCCTTGAACACGGCGTCGGCGGGATCGGCGTAGAAGCTGGTTTGAAATTTGGCGAAGAGTTCGCCGGGGACAGAGGGAATATCCACGACGCTGGCCATGGGGAGCAGGATGCGCTTGGCACCGGAATTGAAGGCGACCTGGAGGGTTTCCGCCAGACTCTCGACCGGAATAATGCTGCCGCCGAGGCTCATGCTGCCGAGAACGACGAGCTGCGACTGGACGGGCTTCTGGAGCAGTGCGGAACAGAGTGCGACGAAGGACGCCAGTGTGAGCGCGCTGGCGGGTCCGCTGTTGTGAAGTTCCACGAGGTGGAGGTGGAAGTCATGCTCGCTGGGTTTGAGGGAGGCACTGACGCGGCCCGCATTGGCTTTGAAGAAGTCGAAGCCGACCTTGATGCCCTCCTTGGCGGAAGCGCTTGAGCCGAGTCCGGAGAGCTTGAGTCCGCCGTTGCCGGATGTCACCTGTGTCTCAAGGCGGTAAAGGCCGAGCAAGGACGTGCCGGTGGCGACGGTGTGCAGGACTCCGGGATTCATGGCTCCATCCGGGATGAGGGAACCGCCCCCCTGCTCCTTCACGCTGATGAATTTCTCCACGCCGGTCTCGATGTCGATGTAGCTGAAGTGGACGTCATAGAATTCCATGCCGCCGATTTTCTTGAGCTGCTCCTTCACGCGACGGCGGCCTTCGAGGGCATAGTCGAGGCAGCGTGCTACGGCATCCTTGGTGTAGCTTTCATCGGGGTAGAGTAGTTTCAGCAGACCGGAGACAGTGCGTTTGACGGCGATGGTGTCCCGCTGGTTTAGATCCCGACCAAGGGTGAAGTATTTGTTGATGGCATCGGAGAAACTGCGCTTGCGGAGTTCCCGCATGACCTCGGCGAGATAATCGACGATGAATCCATACCGGTCGGTGAAAAACTCGGGCCGCATCTTCGGAATCTCCCAACCAGGGATGTAGCAGTGAAAGCGGTCGAAGAATGCCGTGTCGATCATTGCGTCAGGAAATGGTGCGAGGAGGTGACTGGTTTTCACCAAGGTATCCACGGGCTGATTGATGTTGCCGACGAAAACCATAGACGCGTTGGCGCTGATAGAATCGCGACCCCGGACGAATGACCCGGATGCCATGAAGTCCTTCATGATTTGCACGCCGTCCTTGTCGTCGAAGTTGATACCGGCGACTTCGTCGAAGGCGACGACATCCCAGAGGCCAACCAAACCGACTCGCCGTGATGCCATGTTGTAGAACAAGTTTGCTACCGACGTTTTTCCACCTGAGACAAGAATGCTGTTTGGGCTGATTTCCTTGTAGATGTGGCTTTTACCCGTTCCTCGCGGACCGAGTTCGCACACATTGAAATTGTTCTCCACTAGCGGGATCATTCGGGCCATCAAGTGCCATTTGACACGGGTGTCGAAGTTGGCTGGCTCCATCCCGGTGGAGCGGAGCAATCCATCAAGCCACTCATCTTCCGTGAATGCCTCACGTCCGGCGAAGTAACTGGCCAGGTCCACATTCGGCATCTGGATTGGCTTCAGGTCCTCAATGATGAAGGGAGAGCCCTTCTGTCCTTCCTCGTAAAAGTAAGACACGGTGATGATGCTCCAGATCCCCCCGGCGAGTAGCTTCTCATACTGCTTCACGAAATGGGTGCCGACCTCGGCGTTCTTGATCCCGAGGTTGGAGAGCAGCGCCTCGTAAACATCGCGCTTTTCGTTCAGCTTCACCGTCACTTTGTCGATGATCTTCATCCGGCCACGCTCGCGGATGAGGGACTTCACTTTCTCGGACTCGTCGGGGCGAACGTAGTTTTCCGCCAAGATGGTTTTCACCGTCTTCATCCCCTCGGCGATCACCGCCTCATCGCGCGATGCGCAATAAGTTCCGAGAAGATACTCCAACACGTAAACTGGCACGTTCGCGCCTTCTTTCACGAGCTTCGTGAGGTCCTTGCGCACGACCTTGCCTGCGAACTTGTCGTTGAGCAGGTCGTCAAGATTCATCGCGTCCGATGGTGTGGTTGTTTCAGAAGTCGTCATGGAATGCTTTGTCGATGGTTACAGAGTAGCGGCTTTTCTCAATGCCCGTTTCATCGTCGATGAGTCTTAGATGATATGTCTTATTGCTATCAAAGGTCTTGGCTTGCAAGGTCAGAGGCACGTAGCGTGTGCGTTCCGTCATGCTGTCCGAGGTGCTCTTGAAGGTTTCCTTGGCAACACCTGTTACCGGTTCGTCGCCGTCATATACCGCGATCTTGAGTGTCACGGCTTTGACTCGGTCGCTAACAGCTTCCGTCTGGATGAGCTGGAAGCGATAGAGGCTGGTGGTGATCTTGTGATTCTGACCGGCCACGATGACACCGACTTCGCGGGTCTGGGTCTTGGCCTTCGATTTGCCCTCGATCTCGTTCACAGTAATCAAAGGAATCATCACCTCCTGCAACATTGCGCCGCCGTGAATAAACCGGGCACCGCCGACGAAATGGAAACGATTGGTTCCTTTTGGAATCCAGAAGCGCATGCCGCCTTCGGCAGCGGCGGTGTTGAGAGTCTCGCCCCGCCATACTGACGGGTGGTTCGGCAGATTAAGCCCGAGCAAATACCTCTTCTTCGCGATTACAGTGCCATCCGGTTTGTCTGCCAGTTGACTCTTGTCCGGCAGACTCGGCCCGGTTTCTTGGAAAAGGAAACCATGGTCGGCGGTGATGAAAACGTGGCTGCCGTTGAGCTTGTCGATGATTTGGCGGGTCAGTTGGCCCAGCGAGGTGATGGCCTCGCGGACGGCCTTGAAGGTATTTCCCTCGGTCGCCGCCGTGTCTCCCGTGGAATCCACGATGTTGTGATAGACGTAGATCACCCGCTTGCCGCGGATGTGGTCGCGGCCTTCGTCCCGCTTCATGGCCATCAGTTCTTCGGCCTTCACTGCGATGCCTTGGTGTTTTGAGAGAATGGCATCGCGTGCGGGAATGCCGGAGGTCGAAAGGCCATCTACCAACACCTCGCCGCCGGGCTTGTAAGACAGGTTGTCGTGAGGCAGCAAGCTGGCCATGCCCAACGCAGTGTAGGATGGCAGCACGCCCAGCATCGTTTCCATAGACGCCTTGAACCGATACTTCCCGTTCAGTTCAACGAGCAACTCGCGAGCAGCTTCGTAGCGGAAGGCATCACTGATGATGACAAACACCTTGCGGTCCGGGCGCTCGTCCAGCACGGACAGGACTTTCCGACGGTAGAAATCCTGTTGGTTGAGCACTTCGGGGACCCTCCATTGTGAGAGCATGCCATCCTCCACCCGGTCACCCCAAGTGAGGGAGAGCGAGGCGAGGAATCCATTGGCGTAATGCAGTTCGATTTGATCCCGCAGCGGCTTGAGCACGCTCCATGTCTGTGCTTCGGCCGCATCGGCGTGTTCGCTGAACTGACGATAAAGTTGATCAAATTGGTAAAGCTCCCGGGCGTAGGAGTTCCAGAGGTCGGAAGCGGTGGTGGCACCGAAACCGTCGGCATAAGTGCGGCGCAGTTCGAGGAAGTCTGCCGCTGCCGCCAGTGCCAGGTAAACCGAGCGGAATCCGGAGCGGGGCGTGTGATGGCTGTCCGGAAGGTTTGCGGAGGCCCAGTGGCTGTCCATTCTCCGGTTGGCAAGGCGGTGAACGTCCTGAGCTTTCACGGTGTCAGGGGCCTCCACGATCCGGTCACGCAACAGGCTGGTGATGCGCTTTTCCACATCCTGAAATGTCTGCACTGCTTCCAAGGCGTCCAGATCATAGCTGCCGAGATTTTCGGCGATTTTGAGCAGAATCGAGATTCTGGAGGCGAGCCGGTCGTAGGCTGCGCCGGTGCTATTGCTATCGCGCCATTGGGACAGAAAAACCGTCACGTTGGAGAAGCCGGCCTCGGGCAGCTTGAGTGACTGGATCGAGGCAGGTGCCGCAGCGTGAAGAGCTAGGCAAAAGTCCGTGGCCAGCAAGCGGATGAGCAGGTTCTTCAGGCTCGGCGTTTCCTCGGCATAGCCAAGATAGCCGCGGACCTGCTCCCAGAAGTAATCCGCCAAATCATACTTCTCCACCTCTCCCCAGGCGGCGGAGTGGATTGAAAGATCCAGTTCCGACTCCTCGTCCATGCGTTGGAAGAGGACACGCAGGAAGCTGAACAATTCGGGTTGCTCTGATTTCAGCAGCACGGCCAGCATCTTCCGATCAAGATCCGCCTCGATGTCCGTGGGTTGCACAAGAGCTTGGAGCTTCCGCAAGCGGTCCTTGTTTTCGAAAAACTTCCGCCGCGCCACCAGATGCCCGCGGAGGCTGTGGTTCATCAGTCCAAGATCGTCTATGACGAGAGATGCCTTGTCGGCGCGGAAGCCATAGGCGTATTGGCGCAGGTCGAGCAGCCAGTCCTCGTCCATGGGTGGGGCTTCCTTCTCACTGTAGAGCAGGTATTTTCCGGCTCGGTCGTCCAACTCCAAACGCTTTTTCACTTGAAGAGCGGACTCCCGTTCAAGGTGAAGGATGGTCACTCCAGGCAAGGACAGTTTTTCGACGAAATCAGGAAACTCTTGTTCCGGGTCATTCCAGATGACGATCCGGTGGCCGGCTTCGGTATAGAGCCGGTCGAGTGCAGTGGCGATTTGGTCGGAAGTCATGGTGATCAGTCGTCTTTGGTGCCGTAGATCTTTTTCGCCTCTGCGACGAGGGGACCGAACTTGGCGTAGTTGGTTTTCACGCCGTCGTCGAGGTCGAGGGTGATGGCTTGGTCGGCGTAAGAGCGGAGTTGTTCGTCGAAGGCGAGGAGTTCCACCATCTGCTTTTTGCACTTGTCCAACTCGGTCTGGATTTTTTTGCGGGCGGCACTGGAGGAGGTTTGAGTGACATCTTCTTCGAGACGAGTGATGTGGGCTGCGAGCTTGCCTTGTAATGGAATGGCGTATTCCGTGCGAATACGAGCCAGCGTTCCTGGAGTGTAGCGGTGGATATAGACGAGGCACTGAAAGGCTTTTTGCTTGCCGCTGGAGAACTGCCAGTAGATCGGACGGTTCTTGTAAGTCTGAAGGTGATCTTTGTAATAATCGTTGAGAAAATAGGAGCGTAGCTCTTTGCCTAGGGATTCTTCGATGAAGCGCATATTTTCGTTGAGCGAGGCCTCGCCAAAGGTGGCGCGAAGGAATTCCTTGGCGCGGGCAACGACGTCATCCTCGAACCAATCGCCATCGAGCACGGGGATGATGCCGTCCTCATCGGGGGCGAAGGTGAGATCGGCCAGTGGCTTCCCCACTTTTTCCAGAAACTCACGCAATGAGTCGCCAGCGTTGGCGAGGATGAGTCCGGGATGGTCGGGGGAATAGCGGCCCATTATGCAGCCGACGGCGTAGGACAGGAAGGCGGCCATATCCTTCTTTGCGTCGGCGCGGGCGAGGGTAATTTGCTCCGGAGGTACTTGCGGCTCAAGCTCACCTTCGAGGCCGTAGGCAGTGATGAAGAGCCGGTTGTTCTCACTCTCCAGCTCCTGCATCCGGCGGATGGTGGCGGTGCTTTGCGCCTCCCAATTCCGCCAGCTCGACTCCAGCGTCGAGCCCTTCAGTCCAGCCCGCAGCAGGGGCTGGTCGCGGAAGTCCCACGAGGTCTCGAAATTGTCCCAGTCGGACTTTGCCGATCCGATACACTCCTCAACCAGGTGGGTGTGTTTGTCCTGAATTTCCGCCAACGGAACTCTGGCGACCACTCCTTGGTCAAAATTGAGCGTTTCAGATATACAACTTAGTAGCTTTTCAGCGACAGTTGAGTTCAGAAGGCCTAGAATTTTCAAACGGAGGCTACGGTCTGGACTAAAGATCTTCATCCCCGCGTTTGACGGAATGAAACCGTGATCATCCCAGCGAATCGAAAACTTTGAGGACGTGATCGCCCCCCATGTAATTCCCGGCTGAAAGTAGAATTGTTTCGCACGCAATGGCGCTCCAGCAAATGTCATAGGCAAATTGGAATACTTGTGGATGTCCACACCGTTATTCTTCCAGTTTACTAGGCAGTCGTTGTTGCCGAACCATTTTCTAAAACCACCGCCTTTGTCGTATGGGAACCACTTTAGATTTGAACTGTTTGCAGCCTCCGGCGTCTCCATTCCGAATCCGGTGTTATCGACAGAGACTTCGTGCCACAACCTAACGAACAATGCGTTGTCGCGAGTCGTAAGCCCCTGCTTCAATTCAGTCGTGGCGATTATCGCCGGAAACTTAGCGAATGCTGCGCGAGTCGATGCACTAGCCCAGAACGATATTGGACATCCGGGTATCTTCTCGAATTCGCTTCCCGAAATATTATACATCCATCCGCATTTCGGATTTCTGATTGCCTCCAACGTTTTGGGTTCTTGCAAAGCTGGCCCCCGGAATTCGGAAAGGCGAATATATGAACCAATATGGGAAGGGTCGGGTGTATTTTTTAGCGAAAACGTGCAAATAGGAACAGTCGCTCCTGCAAAGCCGGAATACTCCAGTTGAATGAGGCTAGTAATACATGCTTGAGTGAGAAGGTGCCGCCGCAGGTCTTCGTATGAAGCTATGAACATCCAAACGAATGGCGTCATGAAGCCGAGATGTCCTTTAGCAATTGAGAGACCTAGGCATCGCACAATGAATGCAGAAAATAAATCTGATTTGTAGGGTTCAAATTCCTTTTCCAGAAACGCCTTTAGAAGCGCGTTCATGTTTTTACCTCCCATATACGGCGGGTTGGCCACGACGACGTGATACCGCTGGGTGAGCGCCTCGGCTTGTTCGAGCACGCGCTGGACTTTGAGGTGGGTCTCGCGCAGGAAGAGCTGGCCAGAGGAATTTTGAATTTTGGATTCTGAATTTTGAATTTGAAGACGGACATTCTGGACTTCCGCTTCATCCAAACAGGGCTGGATCAATGATCCGAAGTTTTTTGCTTCCTCGAATTGGTGCAAGAGCTTGATCAGATCCGGACTGAAGGTGGATGGCTGCACCTCAAGCGCTTGGAAATACTCGCGCAGCTCGTTTTCCGCGAAACGGACGTTTTGCAGTTCGATGATGTTGGGCCGGACGAGGTTGCCGGGGCTGAAGAAGCGGCGGGATTTTTCCCGGGCCTTGAAGACGAGGGCCAGCTCGGCGAGCTGAGCGGCGCGGGGGCATAGATCCAGCCCGTGCAGATTGTGCCTCAGGATGAGGCCGGGGATGTCATTGGCGGCGTAGCCTTCCTCCTCGTAGATGAGGACGAGCAGGTCGAAGGCGTAGGTGAGCATGTGGCCGGAGCCGACGGCGGGATCGAGCAGCTTGATTTCCTCGGGTTTGGAGATCTTGAGGAAGTCGGTGTCCGCCTCGCCCTCGATGTAATACGGCATGTGCTCGCGCAGCCGGGAGCCGGGGCGATTCAGCAGCCAGAGCCTGCCGAGTGAGTTCTCCACGAGGTAGCGGACGATCCAGTGCGGGGTGAAGAGCTGTGTGACGGCGGGGATGTCCTCGGTGGGCACGGCACTTTTGCGGGCCATGACAGCATCCTTCTTCTCGGAGATGTAGAATTGGTAGAGCCAGCCGAGGACTTCTACCTCTTGCCAATCCTCTGCGTCGCTGCCTGCGACGAGTTGTCGAATAACCGAATCCGAATGCAGGAGATTTTCTGGCAGAAGAAGGATGGTGGCGTCGTCCAGCTTGCTGAAGACATCGGGCAGAATGAGATTCAGCTCGGCGCACTGGGCGAGCAGCAGCAGACGGTAGAGTTCCTCGTCACGGTTGCCATCCAGCTTGAGGCGGATGACTTCCTCGCGGTCGAGTCCCTTGAGCGCGACGTGCTCGGCGTGCTGAAGGATTTCCGGTAGCGGAGTGCCCTGTGGATGGCTGAGCACCCGGTAGCCGTGGTCCAGGTAGCCATCGTGCAGCTCCATGAAGCGCAGGGCTACGAGACGGTTGAACCAGGTGTAGGCCATGGCTTCCATCGTTTCCTGAAAGCCTTCGGCCTCGATCATGTTGATGAGTTTTAGGCGAAGTGGCACGATGGAACGTGGAAACGGCCTGCCACCGATGAGCGCTACGTCCCCTGATTCTCTAACCGGTTCGATCGCCTCGGGGTAGGGGCCGTAAATGCCACGAGTCGGCCGGATTCCCAACACAACTGCCCGCTGCGTGACGGCGTTGATGAGCGCATTCCGCGCGGCAGGCGCGTAATTTTTAAGTTTGGTAAGGTTCATTTGATCTGGATGCGTTCGCCGCGGGCGAGGGTGTTGGTCAGCTCGGTCCGGAGTTTGGTGAGGAATTCCTCCACGTCTTCGGGGCTTTCGAGGAAGGGTTTCTTGAGGAGGGATGACACCTGAACCATGTGACGGGGCTTGGGTCCCGGGAGATTGGGTTTGGGATAGGTGACTGGAGAACCACCGGTCGGCGGCGGCGCGGCGGCGGACTGTTCGATGGCGGCGACGGTAGAATCGAAAATCCTAGCGGCCTCCGTGGCAGCTTGGTCGAGGTGAGCGACGCTGTTCTGCTTGGCGCAGGTATCGGCGAGCACCTTGTAGCGTGCCTCAACATCGCGAACCAAGGATTCCGAATTTCCCGCGCTTACGACTTCCGCCAGTGCCTGGCTGCGTTGTGCCTCCACAATCTCCAGCGCCTTCACGCGACGGGCTGAGACGATTTCCGAGTTGATGGCCTCCACCTTGTCGATGAGGCCGCGCACCTCACTGATGATCTTGTAAGGGCTGGCGGATTGTAAAATCTGGTTCATCCGCTGCATGGCGGGGACGGCATCCGGGTTGCGTTGCAGTTCCAGGTCGTTCAACTGGAAGCGTTCCATCGCCTTGCGGAGTTCGTCCCAGAGCGTGCGCTGCTTGGAGAAGAAGTTGCTGAGATCGTGGAAGCTGTCGGAGAGATCTAGCAGATCGTCTTTCCGGTTGAGGAAACTTTGAAGGAACTTGAAGGCATCTGACTCGGCAAGCACTTGGGTGAGCATCGGCACGTTCGAGTCGATGACCGATTTTCCGGGATAGTTGCCGGTATCAGCCAAGGGCTTGAACTGCAGGAGTGAATCACTCCATGACTTGAGATGCTGTTGGAGATGGGCGCAAAGCTCCTCCTCATTGTCCGGACCCATGGCACCGAAAAGATCCTGACCGAGCTTGCGGGCTTTCTGGAGTTCGGCGGGATCGGTGATCTTGCGCTGGAGGATGGTGATTTGTCGCCACTTCGAGGTCGTGGAAAGCTCGTCGTATGCGCGGTCGAGTGGAATGCGCGAACCGGCCCGCATCAGGTGGATCTCCCCAATGACGAGCAAGCGGGAGACGAGAAGGATGGTCTCATACGATGGCCAGCCATAGGGACGGTTGGAGAACCGTTCTTCGACGAGTTCGTGAAGGACAACCTGCTTGCTGGTGGTGCCACAAAGACGAAGGTAATCGCGAAGTTCTTGGATGGCCTGCGGATTGCCTTCCTCCGCCTGGAGGGTGAGGGTTTGCTGACCGATGTCATTGCTGCGAAGGATCGCCTGGATTTCCTGAAGCGGATTGGAGACGAGGTGCTTGAGATAGCCCATCTTGGCAAAGGTATTGCCGATGAGGTATTCCATGGCCTCACCCACCGCCGCCATGGGGGCGGATGCCTTGGGTTTGAACGGCTGGCCACCGGCGTAATACTCCGCGCTGGCCACGAGTTCGCCCATCGCCGTGGTCAGGCGTTCTTTGCGAATCCGATTGTCCTCGGAAAATTCACGAAGGATGCGCTGTGTCGAAGTCTGGCTGGTGCCATCGCTCTTTTTGACGATGTAGCGCTCGGTTTGCAGGTAAAGCCGCGCCTCGCGGGCAAGAGATTCGTGATCGGCGAGTTTGACGATCAACTGGCCTCCATCGGTCGTGCTCTCCAAGGTGCAGCGACTGGTGTCGTAAAGGTTGTAATCATCGTGGAGTGGAGTGATGGCATGGACGGCGATGGCGTTTTCAGCGCGGTTGCCATAGGGATGCCCATCACAAATTCGATTGAATGTGAAGTCCTTGCCGTTGACGGAATAGCGGTGCTTGCGCTGTTCCTTGAGAACTTCGTCGAAAATCAGTTCGCCTAACAATTTTGCCTCAGCCCCGGAATCGAGTTCCTGGCCTTTGATTTCGCGTTTCACATCCTGCTCTTCATTGGTGAAGAACGAGAAGTCGTCGCCATTGCGGTTGACGAGGTTCTGGTTTTCCAGACGCAGCAGGCTGGCTTCGATTTTTCGGCGCAATGCGAGGCGGTCGCAGTCGATCTCCTCCATGCACAGAGCGACGAGGTTGTCGATATTGCCCTTCACCTCGTCCACGTAGCGGATGAGGAAAAGAACTTCGAGAATGCGAACATCGTATTCTTCAAGCGCGCCATTGGTGGATGCCTGTTCGATGGTCAGCTTGACGGCAGTATCGAGGAAGTTCTCGATGGATGGATAGAAGCGGTAGAGCGGAACGAGCACGCCGGGGGCGCAGTCGTTGATCTGGGTGGCACCGGACTGGAACGCGTCGAGCAAAGAGCGTTCGCCGCGAGCAAGGTGCATGCCTGTTGCCCCGGCCTTTCGAATTGCCTCGAAGATTTTTTGGAGCAGTTGGAACTGATAGGGAATGAACGGATAGGTGGCGGCGAAATCAGCGGCGTCCACGTAGGATTTCATGCTCATCTTCGTCGCGCCGAAGGTGAGTTGGTTGCGGATGATGTCGCCCTTTTCCGTGTAGAGGGCTTCGAGGAAGGTGGTTGCCACATCCCGCTTCGCCAGCAGACGAGCGCGGATGACCTCGTCCACGTTGGCGCTGGAGAGCGACATGCGGGTGGTGAAGCGGGCGGTGATGCGGGAGAAGTCGTTCACGCGGCTGCGGCTCATTTCACCGATCACGGTATCAATGTCCTCCTGCGAGGTGACTATGATCCAAGCGCGTCCGCCACAAGTGGTGCCGAGGGTCTCCGTGATGGTCTGGAGATTGAGCATCAACTGGGAGTTCTGTCCGATGAAGGCTCCCACCTCGTCGGCGAAGAACAACAGGCGATGGTCGGGACCTTTTGAGTCGAGATATTCCTTCACCCAGAGGCAGAAGTTTTCGACGGTGAGGGAGAAGTTGGCTTCCGCCTTTTCATACCAGTTGGTCGATGCTTCCACGGACTGACCAAGGGCCTTTGACAACGCACCGATCATTTCGTCACGGTAGAAATCGAAGGCATCGCGCTCGGCGTGCCAGGTCTTTCCGGTGGCAGCGAGGAATGCCTCATGGAAGGTGGCGAGTTTTCCACGCTCATCGAGATGGCGCTCCATGTGGGCGATGTGCGGCGGGTGGCCGGCATAGCCTTGGAGTTCATTCAGCATGCGGAGCAGAACCGAGAGGATGGCGTCACGGCTGTTGGCGTGGTCGGACTTGGTCTCGATGTTGAAGAGAACGACATCGGTGGGAAACGCCACGGCCCGCTTGATGTCCGCGTAGAACATCGGGTCCTTGATCTTCGTTTCGAAGAAATCGGCCGTGCGCTTGGTTTGGCCGTCGTATTTCAAGGTGCGGTTGCCCATCAGATAGGACAACACTTTGAGGTAGTGAGATTTACCGGAGCCGAAGAAGCCGGAAATCCAAACGCCGATTTTCCCTGCATATTCCGGTTTGTTCAGGTTGTCTGCAACGGCGAGATAGTTGCTGATGAAAAGATGGAGGTGCTTATCAAGCTCACGGGTGACGACAAACTCGTCCAGCTCGTGCCAGACGGAAGCATCATCCTGTTGATCAGCTTTCACCACGCCGTTGATCGGGCGGGTGATGTCACGTTCGAAGAATTCGCGGATGGTCATCATGATTAGGGAACGAGTTTGAATGCGCGGTAGTATGGGCCTTTGAGTTTGCCGAAGAGACGGACGTATTGGCCGTCGTAAACGCCGGGGTAAAACACCACCAACGGCGTGTGCCCCAGTTTCGGTTGGAGAGCGGAGAGAAGATTGTGGGTGCGAACGATTGGATAGACACTGCCAATACCAGAGACGAGAATGATGTCGGTCTCAGCGGGGTTCACTCGTTCGGCAAACGCGGCGGCGAGTTTTGTGCCTTCAAACTGACGCTCCAACGCCTTCTGCAAAGCCTGGTCACCCTCCTTCTTTTGCTTCTCGAAGGATTTTTCAAGGAACCCGCGAGACTCCAGGGATTCGATCACCATCTCGAAAAGATTGATGTGTTTCACCCGCAAGTCCGGATGTGTCTTGGCGATGTGCCCGGTGAGGAATTCCAGATACTCACGCATGCGAGTTTCTTCGGAAGCCGGGTAATCGAAGATGTGAAACGCCACGTCGTTGCCGAGTCCTGTGCCGCGTAGGAATCCTTCCGAAGTTATCTTCGGGATAATCTGGTTCAGGCGTTCTTCGAGTTTCTCGGTCATGGGAGTTGCAGGCAGCGGATGAGTTGGTTTTCCCCTTTCCTATGCAGGTAGGAAATCAGTTCAGGGAGGATAGTGACCGTCTTGAGTTCGCGGGCCGAAGTGTCCGATAGGTAACCGGCTTGAGCGAGAATTTGAAAAACTGTTGAACGGAGGCGATTCTTGGTGGTCTCGAACCATTCAGGCATATCGGGATCACGACTGCGACACCCTTCGAGGTATTCCGTCCAAACGCTGGTAGCGAGAGTCGGGCGGAATTTGCGATATTCGTCACGGAGATTGAGATCCATGAAATCGCGGAGCAACGCGCTGTGCTTCATCGCGCAGACCAAAAGTGACTGAGAGGCGAGGGTTCTATCGCCGTCCCTGACCATTTTCCAGAGATCTCTATCGAAGTATTCAAGTCGTGACCTGATGTAGCCAGCCATTGAGGTGGCCGTGGCAGCGGACCGTGCTTGAAGAACATTTTGGTTCTCGATGGCATCTTTCCATTCGGCGTCGGAAACCTTATCCATCAGCAGTCCAGCCACAATTCGACTCTCTCTGAGCTTCAGAGAGCCTTTTGTGATGTTGGCGGAGTAGGCTATCGAGTCGTGCATCAAATGCAGCTAAAGTTGATTTTATAAATGGATGGGTGGGACAAATACGGGGGCATGCTCTGAAATTTTAAGTGTTTTCGTCTGGAAAATCGAATTCGATCTGTTGTTGAGCATTATCAGGGGCATCGACGAGCTTCAGGTGAGCGACTTTCATCAGCCTGGCCCTACCGCTTGCGTCACGCTCGACCCGCCCCGTGACCTCGACCCGGTGGTTGAGCCACATGGATGCGATCCGGTCGGCAACCTTGGGACCGTAGATGCAGCGGAGGTCGGTGACGGTGTTTCCCTCGATGCCGCGGACTTCGAAGCGCTTGTCGTCCAGGTCGGTTTCCCGGACGATGCCACTTATGGTGATGACCTCTGTGCGCTTGACCGGCGTGGCTAGGATGTGGCGAACGGTTAGGCGGCTCTCTTTGGTGAGGGGACGGACATCGGCGGCTCGGACTCCTCCACCTGCGATGGTGACTCCACTGATACCGTGGGACCTTACAGACGGAGCCAATTCGCGCACCGCGATCAGCGCCGAATCGCGGAGTTTCGGGTCGGTGAGCGCCCGCTTGACCACCTCTTCCACCTCGGCCTCGTCGTCGATTTCGGAGAGAGAGAAGCTAACAGTCTTGATCGCGGAAACCGCGCTTGCCACCGCCTGATAGAGTGGATCGTTCTGATTCAGCAAGAGTTCGCCGGGACGAGGCAGGGAGAATCCAAAACGGACTGTGCCGTTGTGGACGAGGGAACTGAATCCGAGCTCCATTTCCTCGGGCATGTGGAACGGCTGGTTGCTCTGGGGATCACGGACCCCGGCGACTGCCTTCGTCACTTGCGCCACGTTTTTCCGAATCTTGGTGAAGGTCGATGCCACCACACCAAGACGAGGATGAGCGGCTTCAGTGGCCGGCCCGCGCAACTCGACCGTGAGGTCGGACTCGTCAAGCATCTTGGCCAGCGGCAGCTCGTTGGCATAGAGTTCGCGGAGCCAGTTGAACTGGTCTGCGGCCATGTCGTTGAAGAAGGTTGGATCGCCGTTGCCGTGGACTTTCACCCAGTCATACGTCGCCGCAACCTGTTCGAAGAGTTCCCGCGCCTTGCGGTCCACCAACTGTTGCCATGGGAGATTGTCGGAGGGAGGGTTCATACGGTTAGACGGACAATCCCTTTCTTGAGAGCTTCGATTTCATTTCCAAAACGCCAGGCTTCCTCGCCCTTGACCTTCTGAAACCACTGGCGGTGATCGCGTCCGCGCAGGCCGGGAACGACGACATGCAGCACGACCTTGTAAACCTCGATGAACTCCTGCTTCACCGGCCCGCTGACAAGCGTGCGGAGGTGGCGTGATTTTTCCCGCTCAAACTCACGGGCCTCGATGATGACGTCAATGTCACGGCATCCTTCCCATGTGGTGATGAAGCTGCCGTCGAGGTAAAGTGTGACTCGGTTGTCGGGAATGAACTCACCGAGGCGCTCAACGAACTGATCAAAGCGGTCTAACAATCGTGCCCGCTCGCCCGATGAGGCGAACATGCCGCGCACTTCATCCAACGTGCAATCGTGGATGCCTTCGGGCAACACCCCTCCGTCGATAATGGCTGGCATGGGCATTCGGTGGGATCAGGGGTGTGGGGTTTTCAGGGGCTTGCCAGCGTTATCCTGATCTAACAATGCGTCTTCCAGTGCTTCCGTTTCTGGATGGTCGAGTGACGCGAGGAATTTTTCCATCTCGGCAAGATCGCAGGCCCGCAGGTTCTCGATTCCGGCTGTTTCGAATTGGCGGAAGCGTTCTTTTTCAGCGTCAGCTAGGTCGATAGGGTAGGTGACGATGACCCGTGTGAGCGGTGAGGTGAAAGACACCTTCTGCATGGAACTCAGGAGCTGGTATTCAAGGTGGCGCTCACGCGGGAATCTGGACCGCGCTTCTATCACCACATCGAGTTTGGGAACTTCGAAATCAAACGGATCGGATTCCTTCCCCAATCTTCCCCCGTAAGGCTCGATGATCTGGAGGATCTTGGCTTCAAGATCGTGAAACGTCCGACGTGATTCGGCCATTGACCGGTCGCGCTCGATGAGCGCGGTGACGTAGCCGCTGAAGTTGCCGCCATACAGGTTGTCGGCCCGCTGGCTGGCGTAGTCATACAGTGCCAGGTCCGTGAAATTCACGGATTTGACGCGGCGTTCGGGGGCTTTTTCCGGCCCTTCGGTGATTGGGGTCTCGTTCATAACGTGTGAACTGGGTGTGAATGTAGGAGGCCGGCCTAATAGGATCAAGTAGGAATTTGCGGTCAGGTCATATTTTTCGGTTGTCGCGTATCCCGTGTATGACTTAGAGGTTCTCTCAGACACGAACTGAACCACCCAGCCAATGAAGACCAGTCCCAAGAAGCCATCCGCCAAGTCGGCCACCACGCCGAAGTCCAAATCGACCGCAACTCGCGGTATTCCAACGACTTTTTGGATTCAGCCCGAGGATTTGACACGCCTCAAGAAGTTTGCAGCCGACCACGAATTGTCGTCCTCGAACGTCATCAACCGGGCACTTCGTCGTTTCCTCAACGATCCAAACCCCTTTTTTCGCCCTTGAGTCATACAAATCATACACACTAATTCACAATGAATCCACAAGCTACCAACCCACCCCGCTCCCTGGCGATTCGCCGGGGCAAAATCACCCGGCCGCAGAAGGCGGTCGTTTACGGACCCGAAGGCGTCGGCAAATCGACGCTCGCTGGCCGTCTGCCGGACCCCGTCTTCCTCGACACCGAAGGCGGCACCCACCATTTGGACGTCGTCCGACTCGACTCCGCCTCGACATGGGAGGAGATCACGGCGGTCATCGGTCAGCTTGCGTCAACGCAACATGAATTCCGGACGCTGGTGATCGACACCGCCGACTGGTTGGAAAAGCGCCTGATCGAGCACCTTTGCCGGAAAGCGAACAAGGACAGCATCGAGGATTTCGGCTACGGCAAGGGCTGGGTCATTCTGGCCGAAGAGTTCGCCCGGTTCCTCAATTCGCTCGATACCCTGCTCGCCCGAGGGATGCATGTCGTGTTCCTGGCGCACGCTACGGTGCGCAAGTTCGAGGCTCCGGACCAGGCAGGCAGTTACGACCGCTTCGAGCTGAAGCTCAGCAAGCAGGTCGCTCCCCTGCTCAAAGAATGGGCCGACGTGGTCCTTTTCGGAAACTACGTCACCAAGGTCGCCGAAAAGGACAACGGCAAGATGCGCGGTGTCGGTGGCAAGGAGCGAGTTCTGTTCTCCACCCACGCGGCGGCCTACGACGCGAAAAACCGCCATGGTCTTCCGGACAAGCTTCCTTTCACCGCTGAGGCGCTGGCCCCGGTGTTCGGCGCGGCGGCGGAGTCGGGGGGCTCCGTCGCCGCAAAGCCGGAGGTCGCTGCCCCGGCAGCAAAGGCCCCTGCCGAATCCCTCACCGACCGGATCTTCGCCGCGTTCCAGCACAAGGCCGACATGGCCAACGTGGTCGATTTCCTAGTCGCCCGCGGCCAGCTCGGCTACACCCAGGAAGGGCCGCTTGAATCCATCGACAACCTGGATCCGGCCTACGCGGACCGGATGCTGTCGGAGCCTGATCGCTTCATCGCCGCCGTCAACGAGTGGGCCGCCGCCAATCAGAAGGAGGTGGCATCATGAGCGCCCTCCGTCCATCTAACCTGCCGAAGCTCGCGGTGTGCCCGTGCTACGAGAGTAATCCCGTGGCCGGCCCCGCCGCCGAGCGCGGCACGCTTCTCGACACCGCGTTCCGCGCCGAATTGCTCGGACTCGAAGAACGGTTCACCCTGACGAACAAACTCACCGCTGACGAGATCGCCGCCGTTTCCTGGTCGGTCTCGATGGTGCGGGCGATGTCGGGCCGCGAGCGGGTGCTTGCCCGTGAGGACGACTGCCGGGTGAAGATCCTCAATCTCACGGGCACGGCGGATGCCATTGTGCCGACGAAGTTCAGCCACTTCGATCTGAAGACCGGGGCGCGGCGCAACTACCGCGAGCAGATGGCGGCTTACGCGCTCGGATTGATGGGCGCACACTTTGCCGGCGAGTGGACAGCTCATCTCTTGTTCTGCGACCAGCGCGAGATCGAGACTCACAAGTTCACCTACGAAGAAGCGCATGCCATCGTCGATCAGGTCGTCAAATCATTCAACGACCCGGCAAAGCAGCCGAATCCCTGCGAATACTGTTCCTGGTGTGCCAAGGCGGATACCTGTCCGGCGCGGCTGGCGATGGTCGGTGAGACACTGGCTGTCACTGAACCCGGCTTCGATTTCGATGCCGTGCTCGCAGACCCGGAAAAGCTCGGTCGCTTTCTAGCAGCCAGCGCGGTGGTCGAGGACTTCCGCGACCGCGCCAAGAAGATCGCCACCGAGCGCATCAAGACCGGCGGCGAGGTTCCCGGTTGGAAGCTCGTCACACGCAAGGGCAGCGAGTTCGTCGATTGCGAAACCGTGGGCCACCACATCGCCACGATGGGTTTCGGTCCGGTGCTCGCGGCTTACGGAAATCTATCTGCATCCAAGTTCCGCGACCTGTGGAGCGAGCGGATGCCAAGCGAGAAGGCATTCCCGGAGGAGGCGGTGAAGCACGCCGCGCCATCGACCTATCTCAAGCAATCCAAAACCAAGCCGAAGCCATGACATCCAACAAAATTCAAAGACCGATTCTCAGGAAGACGACGGCGCGAGCCTATTACCTGCGGATCGCGGCGGAGTGGATGACGGGCAGGAAGCGGTTTCCATCCGCAGTCCTCGCCGATGCCGAAAAGGCCGCCTGTGGCGTCCTGGCACGTCACGCCTGCCAGCCGAAAGCCCACGTCAAGCCCCCGCTCTCCGGGCGGAGCGATGAGACATCCACCAATTCATAACCCCATGCCATCCACCAATCTCAAACCAACCAAACCAAACTAACATCATGCCATCCTATACAGCATCCATCCCCAACGAACGCCCTGAATTTGTAGAACCGGGCGATCATGAAGTCGAAGTCGTCGATGCGATTGAGACAATCAGCAAGGGCGGCCACGAGATGATCGAGCTGAAGCTCAAGACATCCGCTGGCAGCTATCTTTACGACTTCCTCGTGTTCATCCCGACTGCGTTCTGGAAGATCGACGCCTTCCGCGCCGCCACCGGCGAGGAGGTCACTCCCGATCAGGACGTCGAGATCACCGCCGATCACGTCATCGGCCGCACCGGCACCGCCCGACTCACCGTCGAGGAATACAACGGAAAGAAACGCAACAAGGTCGCCGCCTGGATTGTCGGCACCGCGAAGCCCGCCACTCAACCCCAACCCGCACGCCGTAATGACAACGAGCCATTCTGAAAAGATGGGCCTTCGCGCCTATCAGATGAAAGCCCGGCAGGACATCCACAAGGGCTTTGAGGAATTCGACCGCCAGCTCGGCGTGCTGCCGACGGGCGCTGGAAAGACGATCCTGTTCAGCCGACTGGCACAGGATTACCAACCCCAGCGCACGTTGATCCTCGCCCACCGCGAGGAACTCATCACCCAGGCAGTGGACAAGCTCCGCGCATCCACTGGCATCGAAGCTCAGGTGGAAATGGGCGAAGAGCGAGCGTCCCTTGATGCTCCGGTCGTAGTGGCTTCCGTGCAAACGCTCATGCGTGAAAAGCGCCGTGAGCGGTGGCCGCGGGATCACTTCGGCCTGGTGGTCGTCGATGAAGCGCACCACGCCTTGGCCGACAGCTATCTCAACACGCTCGGGCATTTCCATGACCACGCGAAGGTGCTGGGTGTGAGCGCGACGCCTGACCGTGGCGACAAGAAGAACCTCGGACGCTATTTCGAGAACATCGCCTGCGAGGTGACCTTGCTGGATCTGGTCAACCAGGGATGGCTCTCGCCGATCAAGGTGAAGACCGTTCCGTTAGGGATGGACCTGCGCGGCGTGCGCACCACGGCAGGTGATTTCAGCGCCGACGATCTCGGGCATGCGCTCGAACCGTATCTCGAACAGATCGCGGATGTGATGGTGGAAAATCGTCACCGCAAGACGCTCGTGTTCCTGCCCTTGATCGCCGTGTCGAAACGCTTTGCCGAAATCTGCCGCGACCGTGGTTTGTTGGCTGAACATGTCGATGGCCAGACGACCGAGCGGCAGGCGACGCTTGAGCGGTTCCGCCGCGATGAGACACGCATCCTCTGCAATGCGATGTTGCTCACCGAAGGATATGACGAACCGTCGATTGATTGCGTCGTGTGCCTGCGACCCACCAAGGTGCGTGCGCTCTACTCGCAGATCATCGGACGCGGCACCCGGATCTGGCCAGGCAAGGATCACTTGCTCGTGCTCGATTTCCTTTGGCAGGCGGGAGAGCACAGTCTGATGCGGCCGGCGAACCTGATCGCCGAAGACGAAGCGGACGCGAAGGCACTCACCGACAAACTCGGTGCCGAGGGCGACCTAGAAGAAGCACGCGAGGAAGTGAATGCGGATCGCACCCGTTCGCTCACCGAACGGCTTCGCGCAAACCGGACACGTCGTGGCAGTGTGCTCGATCCACTGGAGCTTGCCGTCTCCCTCAACGAAGCCGCCTTGGCTGACTATGTCCCGACCATGCAATGGCAGGCGGACGCGCCCACGGCGAAGCAGATCGATGTGCTGGCCAAGTTCGGTCTCGATACCGGGGGCATTCAAACCAAGGGACACGCATCGCTGATCCTCGACCGCCTCATCACTCGTCGCAAGCTCGGTCTGGCGACGCCGAAACAAGTCCGCGTGATGCGCCGCTACGGCCACCAACGCCCGGAACTCGCCACCTTTGAGGAAGCCAAGGCGTTTCTCGACACCCAATTCGCGCACCGTTGATCCCACATGGCACGATACCGATCACCTGGGCTAACCATGGCCTTGCCGCGTCGCACGCTGGAATACCTCCAGCGCGGCGCGAGCGAGGGCATGCGCAATGCCGAACTCTTTGATGCGACCTGTCAGTTCCGCGACGCCGGCCACCCGCTGGAAGAAACGGAAGGTCAACTTCTCGCCCGTGCGCTAGCCGACGGGCTCACCGAAGCGGAAGCGCGGACGACTATCCGCTCGGTCTATGCCCGCACATCACGGGAACCGCTCGGCACTGGCATGGCACCGACACCGAAAATGTCGTCGCCTACCCCGTCCCGACGTCCGTCACCGGCTCCGGTTCACCGCGAGCGATCCACGATGGCGCTGCCGGTTACCATCGACGATGGATTTGTTAGGCTGATCGACTCGTGCTTCCAGCCGGATGAATTCGTTGCAATCTCCCCGGCAGCGGAAAACGAGGAAGGCGAAATCGTTCCTCGCCGTGGTGTGACTCTCACCGCAAGTGAGTGGAAATCCAAGGTGGCGAGCAAGGGCGGTATCGACCGGGTTTTCGGCACCAAGCTCGGGTTGTTCCTTCGCATCAATCCAATGGCGAAGGGCGGGGCGAAGAACGAGGATGTGACCGCATTCCGCCATGTGCTGGTCGAGTTCGACCGGGACGAGACCGGCAAGCCGATCCCGAAGGAAGAGCAATACCATGCGGTGATCGCCAGTGGCATGCCGGTCGCCGCGTTGATCGACTCGGGCAACAAGAGCCTGCACGCATGGATCCGAGTCGATGCGCCGGACGCCAAGGAATACGCCCGCCGCGTCGAAATCATCTGGGGCTGGTTTTCCGGCATCAACTTGGACAAGCAGAACCGGAATCCGTCACGCCTGTCGCGCTGTCCGGACGGCTGGCGCACGGTCGATGGTGATGTCCGTCGCCAGGCATTGCTCGCGCTGGAGTTCGGCGCGGAGTCGTGGACGGCATGGGAGGCGGCACACTCGAATTCCGACCTGCCGCCGATCCTTCCCGGTCACGCCTTCATGGGCCAGCCGGAACCGGAGCCACCGCAGCTCGTCGATGGCATTCTCCATCAGGGCGCGAAGATGGTGTTAGGCGGCCCGTCGAAGGCGCGCAAGAGCTGGTCGTTGATCGACCTCATGCTCTCGGTTTCCACCGGCTCGCCGTGGTGGGGATTTCCGACGCGCCGAGGCCGTGCCCTGTATCTCAACTTCGAGCTGCCACCCTTCGCTCTCCAATACCGGATCAACCGAATCGCGGCTGCGAAGGAAATTGAGGATTTCACCGGCTTCGACATCTGGAACCTGCGCGGCCATGCCACCGACTTCTCCGCGCTCATCCCCAAGATCCTCGGGCGTATCCGCGACACCGGGTATTCCCTGATCCTGATCGACCCGATTTACAAGGGCCTTGGGGCACGGAATGAAAACGACGCCGGCGACATCGCCAGCCTGCTCAATGAAGTCGAGCAACTGGCGGCGAAGTCCGGAGCGGCGGCCGTCTTCGGCGCGCACTTCTCCAAAGGCAACCAAGCGGGCAAGGAGTCCATCGACCGGATCGGCGGCTCGGGTGTGTTTGCCCGCGATCCCGATGTCATCCTGACCATGACGCCTCACGAAGAGGATGATGCACACGTCATCGACCTCACGCTGCGTGCCCTGCCGCCCGTGAAGCCATTCGTCGTCCGCTGGTGTGAGTCGATCTTCATCACTGACCGGAACGCCAACCCAGAGAAGCTCAAGGCTCCTCAGGGCAATCCCAAGAGCGAGAAGGCGAAGGCCACCTACAAGATGGGCAGCGCGGCCGACCGCTACGCCAGCGCCGTCGAGACAATGCCTCCGCTCGCCAATGGCAAGGTCCCTCAAGAGTCCGCCGTGCTGGCTTACGTCTCCGACCGGATAGCCGAGGTCGAAGGCGACTGCACGCTCAAGGAGGCCCAGCGCGTCTTCTACTGCCTCGCCAACATGAAGAAGGGATCACCCTTCGTCTTCGACAAAGCAACCCGCCTGTGGAGGGGGCATCGCCATGGAATTTGAACCCGTCATTTCAACAGGGTTTGAACCTCGGGTGCAAAATGGCTTGAACCCATTTGAACCCGTCCTAACTAACAGAACAGGCCGGATTATAGTAAGTCACCTTACTGTAATGCTTATGGTTTACCTAAAGGTAAACAGAGCGCGAATCGGTAAACCGAGATTCGCGCGCTCTGGTTCACCCTTGAGGGGACCAGCGCCATCAGCTTTAGATCGGCTGAAAGGGGGTTCAAAATGAACTCCGACGACTACGCCAAAAAGCAGGCGAAGAAGGATGCCCAATACGAACGGGACTACGAGGCATGGGTGAAATCCATGACCATCGAAGAACGTCGGGAGGCGGAAAAACTCGGCCTGCTCAAACCCTGCCTGCAACGCCATGGCAATGGTGCTGCCGATCACGACATGGCCGAATCATCGCGTGCCAGCCACACGCCGGACATCGCGGCCTTGGTCGATCATGAAGGCGAAAGGGCCGGCACGGTCACGCATGACGCCATCGACGCACTTCGTCACTTCGTCGCCGACCTGATCGCCGAAGGGAACACCCGACTCACCGTCGAGTGCCTGGCGGTCGCTCTCGGACTCAGCGCCTACAACGGCGAGAGCATGACCGCAATCGCCCATCGCCACGGCATCACCCGCGCCGCCGTCTCGAAGCGCTGTGTTGACATCATCACTCACCTGAACCTCCCGCCCTCCCGTGCCATGCGCAGCGAGAAGGCCCGCAAGATCTATCGAAACTCACGAACCAAACATCACAAAAAGAAAAAACATGGACACCATTTCTGTTCTCGAAAAAAACCACGCTAAATTCACCCTCACCCCCCGTGGTATCGAATTCCACGGCGACCTAAGCTTCGATGAGTGGGAGAAACTTGGCGAGAAACTCGGAGATACCGAGCGCTCCATCGGCTTCATGATCGGCGACTGGATCAACTATGCTGAGAACAAATGGGGCGAGAAATACAACGAGGCGATTGCGGCAACTGGTCTCGAATACCAAACGCTGCTAAATTACGCCTATGTGGCCCGACGCGTCCAAATCTCTGTGCGCACAGAGAATTTGCCATTCTATCATCATCAGGTCGTGGCCAAACTAAAAGACCCCGAGGAACAAAAGCACTGGCTCACTCAGGCCGAAGACCATGACCTCAGCTATCGCCGCCTGCAGAAGTCTATCAACTTCGGTCGAATCGCCACCGAGGAGGAAGTTCAGGGCGATCCAGCCGACCGTGGCTACGTGACTTACCTCGCGCTACTCAACCGCATCCGTCGTTGGTGGGCGCGTGAAACCCAGAAGGCACCCGTCGAGGAATGGGACGAAGATCGTCGCGAGGGACTCAAGAAAGATTTCAAGCTGATCCTCGACATCTACGAGGCGCTCTAACCAATCGCAGGGAGGGACGGTCCCAGGCGAGTCTCATACCCTCGTCCTCTGCGGGTTCAATTCCCGCCCCTGCAACCACTCACCCAATCATGACCACTCCACTCCAACGGATCACACGGCTCCTCAATGAAGGGGCGCGGTTCATCGTCCAACTACCAGGCCATATGCCAATCGATGTAACACCGGACGTTCAAGCTCTCGTTGATAGCATACCCCGTCAGCGCCAAGCTCCGCCCCAAATCAGAATCAGGGTCCGGCGTCCGGAATGCCTCACGAAGCCCAAGCAGCCTGGCCAAGTGATCGACCTCAGCAAACTTCCATACGCCACCCAATGATCTTGCCAAGAGCATCAAGGAATCTATTTGAGCCCGCTGCCTCTGGCCGGGATGCCCCGACCCTCATTGAATTTACGTGACAAATTGTTTTTGCGTTTCCCACATAACGGACGCTCGGGACGTTGACTCCGGGGGCTTGGGAAATGGCTATATCCCGCTTGGAATCAAGGTTTCTGCTGCTCTGGAGGGTGGCGCAAGGTCCGCCCCTGGAGCGGGAAGTAAGGTTCCACGCTTCCCGTTTGTGGCGCGCCGACTTTGCACATGTTGCAAGCCGCACACTGATCGAAATCGAGGGGGGGATTTTCCAGCGCGGAGCTGGTCGGCACAACCGGGGAGCGGGTTACGCCAAGGACGCCGAGAAGTATCTCGAAGCGGTGTTGGCGGGCTGGACCGTCATCCGGCTGACTGAGAAGCAGCTCGACCTCGACTTCATAGAGCGCATCGTCGCGTGGATCAATACTCCTCGGGGAGCATGATGCAAGTCGAGCTGCGGTCGTGTTCCGTGATGATGTAGATGCGCCGACCTCCGCCGAGCTTGTAGTGGCTGAGAATGCGGTCGCCGTGGATCAGGGCATCCTCGTTCGCCTGCTTGTCGCATTCGTCGAGATCCCCCCAATCGCCGCAGTGGTGGCGGTGCATGTAGGATGCCAGGTCGATTCCGAGTGCCATCGCTCCGGGAGTTGCCACGGTTTTCCCGAGCGGGAAACGCGGTTCCATGATTCGGTATGCCATGGCCGTTCAGTCGTTGGTGGTTCCCCATTCCGGATGGCGCTTGCCGGTGGCGATCAGGCCAGAGGCGAGCATGTCTTCGACCAGCGCCTTGGGCGGCCACTGGCGGTGCGGTTTTCCGGTCTGCATCTTGGATGCCCGTGCGGTGGCGCGGCAGTAGGACGGCAGGTCGGCTTCCGGGTTGAAGCTGTCGGCCCGGAGTTGGGTCATCAGGTCGGTGGCATCAACGGCGGAGAATGTCGCGCCGTCGATGGTGTGGTATTCGGTGTTCATGGTGGTCATTGTCATTGGTGGAAATCAGGCGGCCAGTTTTTTGGCGCGCTCGGTGTAGAATTTCGTCAGTCCCCTGGCGTCGATGGCTTGGAAGAACCACTTCATGCGGGGCATCCCGACTCCGTTGTCTTCGGGGCGGTTGCGGACGGCGGCGGCGGATTCGGCGGCGTCAAACATGCGGGCCATCAACCGCACCCAGTTGGTGATCTTGGCCGGATCGGTGGTTCCCGAGTGGTGGCGGACTTCCAGTGTCTGGTGGCGGAAGTAGGATTGGATGTTCAGCTTCCGATAGCGGCAGGGGTAGAGCTGCTTCATCTGATCCATGTTCCGGCAGGCGTCGATCTTGCGGAACATCTGGGAGCATTGGCCCCGGTGATTGCCGGCGTCGATGATGCTGTGGTCAAGGTTCGTGCGGCAGTAGGTGTTGTTGTTGCCCCGGCGTGACTGCGGCTGGAACGTGTCCAGAACATCCTCGAATTTGAGCCAGAGTTTGAAGAGGTTCTTCACCGCTTTGAGATTCATCGAGCGGGCGTCGAAATGGACGTGAAGTCCGCAGCGCTTGTCCACTTGCGCACCGGCGGCTTCCAGTGCGGCGGCAGCGATGCGGACTTCCTCGATACCGGCCTCGCCTTCGAGAACTGGTGAGACGAGTTCCAAACCGCAGGAGCCGTCGGTGACGATCTTCCAATAGGGAGTGGTGTCGTGGGTGTAGTAGGAGGATTCGACCCGTATGCCTGCGGCTCTCAGGCTCATGACGGCATGCTCTTTGGTGATGGTGGAGAGGAATTCAATCTCGACTCCGAAGCGGCGGGACATGGTCGGCGTTGTCATGGTTAATATCTGCCATGGTGCCACCTCACGTCCATGGCTAAGTGGAGTTAGAGGAAAAAAGACATAATTTCTCCGCATCGTTTTACTCATGAAGCGTGCCAATCAAAACAGAATCGGAGTCTGCGGAATGACGCCTGATTGGCACGCTTCGTGTGACGTTCATGCACCGTGCCAATCCATCATCTAACTGGCATTCGGAACGGGACGAAAAAAGACGAAAAATGACATGGACAGCAGTTGTGTGACTGGCAGATGAGGGACGATGAAAGGGACTACCCACACCGGAAATGACACTGCATACGTCACCGGAATGTTGGTCCTGATCCGCCCCGAGTGGGATGGAGACAACGCACTCCATGTGATCGCCGAATGGAACGGCGACCGCGGATTCATCCGGCCTGTCGAATGGCCGCACGGCGGGATCATCCCGACCGAACTCGTCACCGCTGAAATGATCCAACCCGCAACCATCAACCCCTGAAACCACCATGTACACCGCCAGTGAAATAGACGCCATGACCATCGAGGAAATCGAACAAGTCGCCGAACTGCTCACCGATGAAGCCCGCGAGGAATGGGCTGCCGCCGGATATTCCGGCGAGTCCTACTGCAATCTCGGAATGAACGACGCCGAGAAATCCATCAACTCCCACTGAACTGACCAACCCCAACCAAACATCACCATGGACATCGAATACATCAAACAACACCGCAGCCTGACGCTCGAATTCGGGCGCGGCGAAACCTACCACTCCAACAAGCCGACGCTCTACGGCCACTCGACCTATGGGCGCAGCTCAGTTCTCGCCGGTCGTCCGCGCCGAGTCTTCCTCGAATGCTGGGACGATCTGGACACCGCCCGCGCCGAACTCAAGGCCGCGAAGATCCGCTACTCCGACCTCTGCGAGTCGGGCGGATCCACCCACATCCCGGTGAATGTCATCACCGCAGGTCTGCCCGACGAGGACATCTAACACCCAACACCGAGATCCCATGAAATCCGAATCCGACATCCTCGAAAAAATCCGCAAGCTCCTGCGATTGGCCGACCGCTCCCGCGGTTCCACCGAGAACGAAGCGAAGGTGGCGCTCGCCAAGGCGCAGGAATTGATGACCCGCCACAACATCGACTCAGCACTGCTCCGCATGGAACGCGGCGAATCCGGCGGCGCGGGCTTCACCGTCAACAAGGGCAAGGTCGATCTGCCGAAGACCCTCAACCCGGCAGACCTGATGATCCTCTAGATCCTGCAGGCGCACTTCAACGTGAAGACGATCCTGATGCCAAACGGGCGCGGAACACCGGTGGACATCATCGGTGCCGCCGCCGACATCGACTTTGCCATCTTCGCCTTCAACTACCTGCGGCAAACCTTCTTCCGCTGTTGGAACGAGTTCAAGCGGACCCACGCCAACCCGGACAAGGCGTCCTACTACCGGGGCCTGCGTGATGGCCTGAACGCCGAACTCAAAGCGGCGAAACAACGGGCGGAACAATCCTACGCCGCCGACCAGCGCCAGGCATACGGACTGGTGGTCGTGGATCAAGAGGCGGTCATCACCCGCTATGTCGAGGACAACTACGGCAAGCTCCGCAACCGGTCGCAACGCCGCCGCCACCTCCATTCAGGCAGCTACGTCGCAGGAGAAACCAAGGGTCGCACCATCCAAATCAACCGCCCACTACCATCATGAAAACCATCCAACAGAAAGACGAAAAAAGACATGGACGTGCCCGATCAGACGGGCAGATGAGGGATGCTATGACAACAGCATCCATTCCTAACACCTATTCGAACAAGGCGATGCAGCAAAGCATTCGCGGTCTTGAGAAAAACGGGTTCACCGCCCGGCGCATCCTGCCGGTCGATCCGATGGCCGGCATGCATGCCCGCGAGTTCCGCGCCGACTTCGCCAAGCAAACTCCAACCGGACTGCTGGTGTTCAGCGTCCGGATCGACACCGACGGCAACGTCACCAACCCCAAACCATAACCAAACACCACCATGAACAAACTGTATTACATCGTCTGCGACGACAAGGAAACCAACGTATTCGAAGGTCGCTATCAGGGCCGCACACGCGGCGAGGCATTGAAATTCCTCAAGCAGTCCCTCGGGCGCAAGACGCTCAACGGATTGGTCTTCACCATCACCGAAATCCCGGTGCCACTGATCCGTGAGATCGTCGCGGAAATCCTCGCCGGGGGCGATGGCAATGTCACGCCAGCCGCGAACGTCGTGCCGCTCACCCGTCCAGAACCCGAGGCCAGCCCGGGACGTTACGACGCGTTCGCTGACGCGGCTGAGCCCGAACCAACGCCTGCGGAGGCCACGCCACCCAAGGCCAAGGCATCCAAGCCCGCGAAAAAAGTCGGCAATCCCGGCCACGGTGACGAACAGTGGTCACAGGTCCGGGCACATTGGGAAGAATGCCGCAGCGTGAAGCAGACCGCCGAGCACTTCGGCCTGTCGCCAAACACGATCAAGACCCGCAGTCGGAGGGAGGGCTGGGGTAAATGAGCGCACCCCAATGGACACCGGTAATCGGTGACGGCGCGAGCGTCTGTCACTACTCCGACCGGACCGCCTGCACAATTATCCGCATCAGCCCCAGCGGCAAAACCCTCTGGATGCAGGAGGACACCGCTGTTCTCGACGGATGGAAACCTGAGTTCGTCGCCGGTGGGTTTGGCGGGCATTGCACCAACAACACCGAGCAGACCTATCAATACTCGCCCAATCCCGAAGGGGCGACACATCGCGCCAGCCGCCGCAAGGACGGTTGGTTCCGCACCACCAACGGCGAGCCGGTCATTCCCGGCCGCCGCCAATTCCACGACTACAACTTCTGATGAAGGTCGCAGTCGAAAAATACCGCAAACCCGATGGCTACGCCACGCGCTACTGGTCGGTGATCGTTGATGGCGAACTACTCGCCGTCACCCTCTACCGCAAGGGCGCGGTGGCCGTCGCCAGGGCCATCACCAATTCCAACCAAGATCCCCATGTCACAACTCTTCAAGATTCTGCCGAACCCTACACCGTGCCCCGCAAGCTCTCCGCTGGCGTGGCGACCTACCGGACCCGATGACCTCTGCGGCCCCGCCGCCACCGTCGCCCGCCGACTCGTCGCCAAGGCGCGCAAGCTCCACGATGATCCTGCCGTTCCGGTGAAGATCCTACTCTACGGCCCGCCGGGTGTCGGCAAGACCAGCATCGCCGACATGGTAGCCGATGCACTGTCCGGCACGCGCTTCGCCATCGAGGAATACAACGGCAAGCTCGTCACCGTCGAAACTGTGAAACAGTGGATGGGCACGCTGGGTGTCAGCTCGCTGTTCGGGGTCTATTCGGTGAAGATCATCAACGAAATGGATCGCTGCACGCGGGATGCACAAGACTTGCTCCTGAGTTATCTCGACCGTCTTCCACCAGGACGGGCGGTGGTCGGAACCAGCAACCTGCAGCTCGACCTGCTCACCGAGCGGTTCCAGACACGCTTCCAGTCGATCAAGCTCGCCGCTCCGTCCACTGAGGAAATCGCCGCGATGCTCCGCCGTCACTGGCCGGTCGATGGACAGACGTCATTGCGGATCGCGGTGGGCAGCGGCGGATGCGTAAGGGCCGCGCTCGCCGATCTGGAATCCTGGCTGGATGCGGAGGGGCTGTCATGAAAGCGAGAATCCATCAGATCACCTTCGACCGCTGTGGTCGTCTCGCCCGCGCCGTGTTCCGATACCGGTCACCCGACATGCGGCGGGAAACACCGGTCACCGTGGAATGGCGCGACGTGGCTGGCAGTCGCGAATGGTTTGCCCTCGGATGGTGCCCACCGGATGCGTGGAAGGCGATACTGCCGCTGCTCGCGCAAGTCACCCATGCCGTTGACACCATCCAAAGCGGCGATGACGGATGATTCCCCAAAAGCCCGGACGCTCGCCAATGGCATCGAAGTCTGGTGCAGTTTTGATAAGCTCGTGCCGGTGGGCGAACTAAAACCCAACCCGCGCAACCCGAACACGCACCCGCAGCGACAGATCGAGCTGCTCGCCAAAAACATCCGCTACTTCGGATGGCGGCAGACGATCACAGTTTCCAATCTCACCGGCCTGATCGTTTCCGGGCACGGTCGCCTGATGGCCGCCAAGCACCTCGGCGTCGAAGTCGTGCCGGTGGACTATCAGGACTTCGCCAGCGAAAACGATGAACTCGCCGTGCTGGTCGCCGACAACCGGTTGGCCGAACTTTCCACCGTCGATCTCAACGAACTCGAAAAAATCGCCAGCGAGTGGAAGGCCATCGACTTCGACACGATCCTCGCAGGCTTCGAGCCAGCCGACATCGAGGGCCTGCTCAATCCGGGCGGCAATGACGATGACGAGGATGACGACGACCGCCACGACAAGGAACTCGACAAGAGCGACGTCACCGTCGCGGTTGGCCTCTATCGGTTCCGCATCACTCAGGATGAATTCATCGCGTGGTGCGACCGCGTGAAACAAGACGCCGGTTTCGACAAGGAAAGCGTGCTCAACGAAATTCGCAGCCGCCTCGGACTATGAACATCTCCCTCGAATCCATCGAAGCCGTTAGACCATCGACCTACAACCCACGGTCAGCGGTTGCCGAGCGGCTTGACCTGATTGAACTGTCGCTTCGCAAGCTCGGTTTCATCGCCCCGATCTTTGCCGACTCGGACGGCGAGATTCTTTCCGGCCACCAGCGCCACCTCGTCGCATCGCGCATGGATGCCACGCACGTTCCGGTATCCCGGACCAAGGCGCTCGACCTCGACCAGCGCAAGGCGCTGAACATCGTCTTCAACCGGGCGACCAACGACTTCGATTTCAACAGCACGCCTGGCAGGGTCACCAGTGAGTTGCAATCACTGGACATCGAGGCTCTCGCCGCTCGGATTCCCGACAAAGAGGTCGGCAGCGATGGATTCCTACGCTGCCTCAAGCCTGCGGAAGTGAGCGTAAAGGATCTTTGCCGGGTGAACTCGGGTCGCTGGATCCAGTATGCCCGCAACCTCGCCCGCACGCTGCATCGCCACGGCATCCTCATGCCCATCGTCTGCCGTCAGGATCTCACGGTCATCAACGGCATCGGCAGATTGGAAATGCTCGCGGAGAAAGGCGTGGCGTTCGCTCCGGTCGTGTTTGTCACCGAGGAGGAAGCGGAATTCGCCCGGGCCATGATGAATCTGCTCTCAATGGATTTCGACATCCACACGCGCTATGCCGACATGCTGCGATTCAATTCGTTCCGCCGCGCACGCCGCGTCAGGCGCGAGCTTGGAAACGGATTCATCTTCGCCACGCATGGCGCGAAGCCATGCAAGGACTTCGACATCGGCAAGGCATCCGACCGCACCCGCTGGACCAAGGAACATGGTTCGACGATTCTCGACTTCGGTGCCGGCCACCTGACGGAAACCTTTCTGCTGCGGCAGGCCGGTATCGACTGCACGCCGTTCGAACCCTACCGGCTCGGACCAGGGGGCATCAACAAAGCGGAGAGTGTGGAACTGGCACGCGCATTCCTCGCGGAAGTGGCGGCGGGCAAGGAATGGACGAGCATCTTCATTGCAAGCGTGCTGAATTCCGTGCCGTTCCGTGAAGACCGCGAGCACATCGCCTGCCTCTGCGCTGCTCTGTGCAAGCCGTTCACCAAAGTCTATGCCTGCGCATCTTCGGCGGGGGAATCCGGATGGCGGCAGGTCAATGGCAAGGCATTCATGAACGAATCCAACGCGGGCAACATCGCGTTCCGCCTCGACTACGAACCCGGCATCCGCATCGGTGATTTTCAGGACAAGCCCAAGGTCCAGAAGTATCACACCGTTTCGGAGTTCCGTGATCTCTTCGGCCCGTTCTTCCGCTCGGTGAAGGTCGATGACTTTTCCAACAACATCAACGCGGCCTGTGCGTCGGCACGTCCCGTCGATCCAGCCCGCCTGCGTGCGGCCATCGAGTTCGAATTCAACCTGCCCTATCCGGACGGCACCCGCATGGAACTCGCGCAATGCGCCATGGACTCTTTCTCTCAACGTCTTCAGATTACCCTATGATCATCCTGCTAGACCTCAACTACACGCTGGTGGCGAACTCGCCCAAGCACGGCACCACGCCCGAGCGCATGGAGAAGCGACTGGCCAACGAACAATATCGCCAGTGGCTCGTCGAACTCGTGCGACCTCACACGGTCGTGCTCATCACCGCCCGCCCGGAAACCTGGACGATCAAAACGCTCGACCGCATCGAGGAACAAACCGGGTGGCGTCCGCAGGATGCGTGCTTCGCGCCGAAGGGCTGGTGGAATCCACCTGCGATCAAGGAACATCTGCTGAAAAAAGACGTGTTTCCGACTCATGGCGATGACGCCCGCTACCTTGCGATTGAGAGCAATCCACGGACCCGCGAAATGTATGCCCGGTTCTCGATCCCGTGCTTCTGGGTGACGACGGAAGGCACCTGCTTGACCGAGGGAACGCGCATCGTCAAACGCCTGCCGCGTTGACATCCGCCACGCGGGCATGAGTGAAGCCCAACGTGACGAGGTGATTCCACGCGGAGCCTGGCAGTTCGATCAGGAAGTGACTGCGGTGTTCGACGATATGCTCCAGCGGAGCATTCCGCAATATAACGCGATGCGGATGGTGACCTTCGAGGTTGGTCGGCGCTTCGTGCAACCCGGCACCGCCATTATCGACATGGGATGCTCCCGCGGCCAAGCACTCTTGCCGTTCGTCTCCAACTTCGGCGCGGCCAACGATTACATCGGCTTGGAAATCAGCGATCCAATGATCGAGGCAGCGCGTCAGAACTTCAACTACCACCCTCACGGCAATCGCGTCAGCATCCAGTCTGCCGACCTGCGCCACGAGTTCCCCGGTGTGACATCCAGCCTCGTGCTCTCGGTGCTCACCCTGCAATTCACCCCCATCGAATACCGCCAGCAGATCGTGCGACGGGTGTTCGAGTCGCTGGCCCCCGGTGGAGCTTTCATCCTGGTAGAGAAGGTTCTCGGTGCCACCGCCAAGCTCGATGAGGCGTTCGTGAATCTCTTCCTCAACATCAAGCGGGAGAACGGATATTCCGAGAGTCAGATCGACCGCAAGCGGATGTCGCTGGAAGGCGTGCTGGTTCCCGTCACCGCCCGCTGGAACGAGGAACTTCTCCATCAGGAAGGTTTCACCTCGGTCGATTGTTTCTGGCGGCACCTGAACTTCGCCGGATGGGTGGCGGTCAAGCCATGAGCAATCCACGATCTCACGACGAAGCGCGGCAAACTCTCGCCCCGGACATCGCCGAGAAGATCCTCGATGCCGATTTCCAGAACATCGTCAAGAAGGTCGCCGCCGGAAAGCCGCTCACGGTTGCCGAACGCACACGCATCGAATCCCGGGCGGCCGGCAGTGCGGAAACGCTGGCCTACACCAAGACACTCGTGGAACTCGCCGCCGTGCTTGGCGTTTCTCGCCGCACGCTTTCGACTTGGCAGAAGATAGACGGCGCGCCCAAGGCGCTGTCCAACGGACTTTGGCCGGTGGCCGATTGGCGCGAGTTCGTCCGTATCCGCGGACTGAATGCCGGACGCGTGCCGGTCGGCAACGAGGAGGCACTCAAAGCCCGAAAGCTTCTGGCAGAAGTTGAAGAGCGGGAGCTGCGCATCGCGGTGAAGAAGGGCGAATACGTCGCGCTCACCAAAGTCCGTGAGGAATGGATCGGTCTGGTAGCCCAGGCGACATCCATCTTGCGAGCCAAGTTTGAGAATGAGCTTCCGCCCGTGCTCTCCGGTCTCGACGCCACCGGCATCCAGCGGGAATGCCGCCGCGCCATCGACGAAGTTCTGCGCTGCCTCCACGAATCATGAATGCTCTCAAAGAAATCTGGCGCGAGGCATGGCAACCGCCCGACCGTCGCCCCGCTTGGGAATGGTGTGAGGATCACATCGAGGCGATTCCGTATTCACCCAACCCGGGACGCTTCCGCTCGGACAACTCGCCGTGGATTCGCGAGGTCATGGAATCTCTGGTCGATCCCCGCATCCGTCTGGTTTCGATCATCGCATCCGTCCAGTCATCCAAGACCACCGCGCCCGAGCTGACGCTCTGTTACATCATTTCCAACCTGCCGGGACCCGCACTTTGGCTCGATCAAACCGACGAGGATGCTCGCGATTATTCCGAGTCGCGACTGCAGAAGCTCTTCGACCAGTGCCAGCCGGTCGCACGGCTCATGCCTACCGGCGTTCACCGCCACAAGCGGAAAAACAACGCGATCCAGTTCAACAACGGCATGACGCTCTGGATTCTCGGAGCGCACAACAAGACCAACCTCCAGCGTCGTTCGATCCGCTGGTTGATCGGCGACGAAACCTGGCGCTGGCCGCAAGGTCACATGGCGGAAGCCGAAGCCCGCGTGACCGCCTTCGGCTGGCTGGGGAAGTGCATTTTCATGAGTCAGGGCGGCGAGGAAGACGACGACACCCACCGCAAATTCGAGATGACCGACCAGCGCGAATGGACGTTCGCCTGTCCGGAGTGCCATCACCGCCAGCCGTTCAAGTGGGAATGCGTGGAGTGGAGCAAATCGGCCAGGGATGAATCCGGCGAATGGGATTTTGACGAGGTTCGGCGCACCGCCGCCATGCGCTGCGAATCGTGCAATCACTATTTCAACGACGGCGAGCGCACCCGGCGCGAGCTGAATGCCACCGGGGCCTTCGTCGCCAAGAATCCAAAAGCATCGAAAGAGAACGTCGGCTTTCACTGGAACGCCCTGTGCGCGATGAGCTGGGGGCAGTTGGCCGAACTCTACCTGCGGGCGAAGGCGGCGGCGCGGAAAGGTGACGTATCGTTGCTGCAACAGTTCTATCAGAAGCGACTCGGTTTGCCATGGCGCGAATATGTCGAGGATTACAAACTCGAAATCGTCAAATCCGGCTACAAGCGCGGCGAGACATGGGAAGAGGAAGGCGCGATTGATCCGAAGACGGGCAAAATCCTCGCTGCACCGCTGCCAGAACGCACCGGCCTCATTCCGCTGCGCTTCATCACGGTGGACTGCCAAATGGATCACCTGTTCGTCGTGGTTCGCTCTTGGTCGGCGGAGGGATCTAGCCGCCTCATGTGGAACGAGCGCATCCTGACCTTCACCGACATCGACGTGTTGCAGGAACGATTCGAGGTGCATCCAAGTCTCGTGTTTCTCGACGCCGGCTATGCGACCTACGACGTCTATCGAGAATGCGCCAAGCGTGGGTGGGTGGCATTGATCGGCGACCGTCGCCCGGTCTATCCGCACAAGGGACGCGACGGCAAAACCGTCCAGCGGTTCTACTCACCCAGGCGCAAGGTGGTGTTGTCGCATCGCCAACACTGCCACGTTCACTACTGGAGTAACCTCAACATCAAGGACACGCTCGCCCGCCTGCGTCGTAATCAGGATCCAGCACAAGGCCCGACATGGGAAGTGCCGGACGACATCGACGACGACTATCTCGCCCAACTGGAAAGCGAGCAACGCATCAAGGAAAAGGGCCAATGGATGTGGAAGCAAATCGGCTCGCGGCCGAACCACTACTTCGACTGCGAGGCGGAACAGGCCGCCGCCGCGACCATGCTCAAGATCGTCGGACGGGAGTCCATCGCTGCCGCCCCGGTTGACACCCCTGACGGGGAGTTATGAAAACCGTCACGATCCTACGCTTTCTCACCTTCCTTGGTTCCGGTCTCACCACAATGGCCGCGATTGACCTCTCGGGCTTCGCCAATCTGCTCGACGCGGACAAGGCGCAATACCTGCTCATCGCTGGTCCCGCCGCGCTGGCATTGAAGGAACTGGTTGTCGTTCTCGGCGACCTCTTCGACGACGGCAAGCCCAACAAATCGTTCAAGGTCGGGCTGTTCTGCTTCGCCATGGCGGTGCTGACCGTTCCGTTCCTCGCCTCGTGCGCCACGCCCCCTGCGGTCACTGGTGAATTCATCAACAAAGACGGTCGCATCCGGGTTCATCCGGACGGTCGCGTCGAAATCGTCGTGGAACCCCGCACCTCCAAGTAAGCCATGAACTCGTTCAATGAATGGTTCGCGGCCCAGGGGTTCCGTCACTTCGGCGCGGGCGAGTTCACCAGCTATTTTGCTCGTGAGCGAAACGGCGTGAAGAACAGCCCGCCGCCGAGGCGGTTGTGGAAGAACATCGTTCCGACGCTTCGCATCGTGGACGATCTCCGCGATTCATTCGGCAAGCCCTGCCGCATCCTGAGTTCGTATCGCGCCCCGGCTTACAACAAGACGGTCGGCGGTGCCCCGCTCAGCCAGCATCTTGAATTCAAGGCTCTCGACATCGCATTCGACGGCATCAGCCCGCAGCGCGTCTATGACCGACTGCTTGAATGGCGCAAGGCGGGCAAGTTCATCGGCGGCCTCGGCCTCTATCCATCGTCCGGTTTCGTCCACATCGACACGCGGGGACGCAACGCCACTTGGAAAGGCAACTGATCCATGGCCCGCGGACTCTTCATCACCGGCTTCACGATTTCCGAAGTGCTCGCGATCCAGCAGCGGGCGAAGGAATTTCTGATCGAGGGCAAAACCCTCATGACCTGGAACGAGGCGGGCAGCTCGGCATCGAAGCAGTTCACCATGCCGGTCGATCAGGTTCTTGAGGAGTGCGGCCATGCGCTTCGAGTTCTTGATCCCGCCACCTACGGCAAACCCCGCATTGCCGCAGCCTCCTTCATCTCCGGCTACCTGCCGAAATGACACGACTTAAATCCATCGCCTGCCTTTTGCTGCCCCCCGTGCTTGTCCCGAAAGCATGGGGTTCGCCGTTTGAAGCCGCCAACTGGTCGCCCCGCCGTGGATCGGTGCCTGGTGCCGCGCCGACGGATTCCCGCAACGAACTGACTTCCACGATCCGCACCGAGCTGGTTCGCAAGTCGCGATACATGCACAAGAACTCGGGTTTTGTGCGCGAGTTGGTTGCCAACATGGCGATTTACTCGACCGGCGACGGAATCCGCGTTCAGGCACAATCGCAAAAGCCGGAATGGAACCGGGCCGCTGAAGCCTATTTCGCGCTCTGGTCTGCCCGCTGCGAGGTGACGCGGCGGTTTTCCTTCGAGGAATGCCAGGCGCTCGTTTGCCGGGGCATGGACATCGACGGCGAATACTTCATCCACAAGACCCGCGATGCTCAGGGTGAACCGCGCATCCAGTTGCTCGAAAGCCATCGCATCGGCGACCTGTTCGGATCGAAAGACACCGTGGATGGCGTCGGCCTCGATCCTTTCGGCGCTCCGCTTTTCTATCGAGTGATCGAGGACAGCGGTAAAACCCGCGACATGCCAGCGGAGTCCATCCTCCACATCCACGAACCCGAATGGGCCGGTGGTGTGCGCTCACATCCAACGATCCAGCATTCGATCAACCATGTGCTCGACGAAATGGAATTGCTCGCGCTCGAAAAACACGCCGTCAAAGACAATGCCGACGTGTCGCGCATCCTCAAGACGGCTCGTGGCGAGATCGACGACAACGGTGATTTCGTGGTCGGAGGCGCGGCTGGCAACGGGGAAGCCAGCGACCCTGTGTCTCTTCAGAAAATCGTCGGTGGCAAACTGGTGGCACTCAAACCAGACGAGTCTCTCGACAGTTTTCAATCCAACCGCCCGTCCCCCACGTTCACCGGGTTTCTGGAACACCTGCGACGTGACTCTGCGCTGGGAATGATCCCGTTCGAGTTCGCGGCGGATTCCAGCAAGATCGGCGGCGCGGGTGTGCGTTTGATCGTCGCCAAGGCGGATCGTCGGTTCTCGTTCCGCCAGATGATCCTCGAACGCCGACTGATCCGCCCGGTGTGGACTTACGTGATTGGCGATGCGATTTCACGCGGATTGCTGCCGGCCATCGAAGGCTGGTGGAAAATCTGCACGGTGCCGCCGAAGCGCGTGACCGTGGACGCCGGACGCGAAGCCCAACAAAACCGCGCCGACGTGGAGATGGGACTCAAGACGCTATCAGATCATTTCCAGGAACTCGGTGCCGACTTCGGCGAGGAAATCGAACGCCGAGCCAGTGATGCGAAGCTCATTCTCGAAACCGCCGAGAAACATGGCGTGCCGGTCGAGATGCTATGGAAGCCATCAGGCTCCGCGTTGACACCGCCGACCGAGCGTGAGTCCGGTAATTCAAAATCGCGAGTGGCTGATTCAGCCTGAGGCGCTGCAATCCATGGCCGCTTCACTGCGGGGACTGGTGGATCGCGGCGGAATGCTTCCGAAGCAGGCGTCCGAAAGCTCACTGCTTTCCGTCGAGGATGGCATCGGCGTGGTCGCCATCGAAGGCCCGATTCTTCGCAAGCCCGATCTGTTCGCCCGTATCTTCTTCGGCGCTACCAGTTCCGAAGAGATCGGCGACGCGATTCGGGAAGCCGCGGGACG